>Ga0187804_10000334_pt1 | contig 11352 bp, 10 predicted proteins | sample NC_wetland_sal_i_3_FD_132961 | JGI IMG/M metagenome (GOLD analysis project Ga0187804, IMG submission 132961) | Wetland sediment microbial communities from Neuse River Estuary, North Carolina, USA - Control_4 | ecosystem: Environmental > Aquatic > Freshwater > Wetlands > Sediment | place: USA...
GAGCTTTTTCCGGGCGGGGACCGCCTGCGCGTTCGCGGCGTGCAGTCCGGAGGACACGCGGTGGAACGCGCCACGCCGGGACAGCGAACGGCCGTCAATCTGGCCGGCATCGAACATACGGCTTTGAAACGCGGGATGGCGCTGGCTGCACCGGGAAAATTCCGAAAGACCCGGCGCATTGATGTTCGGCTCGAATCCCTAGCCTCCGTCCGAAAACTGAAGCAGGGCGCCAAAGTGCATTTTCACGCGGGAACTGCGGAGACCATCGCGGAAGTTTTCCTTCACGGAGAGAAGGAACTGCTTCCGGGAGGAAGCGCATTCGCCAATCTGAAATTGCAGGAGGAACTTCTTTTGCTGCCCGGCGACCGCTTCATTGTGCGGCAATTCTCGCCGGTGGTCACCATCGGCGGCGGCGTGGTGCTGGACGCACTGGCACGGCGGCCAATGCGGCGTGACACGGGACGCGCGGCATTTCTGGAAATACTGGAAAAGGGAAATCACGAGGAAATGTTAGCGGCGATGACGGAGCGCGCGCTGTTCGGACTGAACTTAGAGGAGATCGTGGCGCGAACCGGATGGCTGGAGAATGAAATCCGTGCGGCGGCGCAAAAACTCTCCGCGACGGCCCGGGTGAGAGTCGTGGCTGCCGAGCCCCTGGTGCTGGTCTCCGGAAAATTGTTCGAGGAGGTGCGCAAAAAGATCCTCGAGAAGGTCGAGAAATTTCAAAAGGAAAATCCGTTGCTTCCCGGAATCAGCCGCGAAGACTTGCGCGCGAGCCTGGGCAAGCGCGTGCGCACGGAGACCTTTCGCGCCGCTCTCGAAGACTTAACGGCACAGGGAAAAGTCGAAACTCCAGGGGAACTCGTCAAAAAGGCCGGATCAGAGATCGCCCTCCGCCCCGAAGAAGCAAAAGCCAAGGAACAGATCGAGGCCGCATTCGCCGCCGCGAGCCTGGCGGTGCCCTCGGTGCAGGAAGTGCTGCAAAAACTCGCAGTCGAAACCAAGCGCGCAGAGAAGCTCTTACAGATTCTGCTGCGCGAGAAAAGCCTGGTTCGCGTGTCGCCTGATCTCATTTTTCACCGCCAAGCCCTGGCCCAGCTCAAGGAACAACTTTTTACCTACAAGAAAGCCAAGGGCGACCGCATAAGTGTTCCCGTTTTCAAGGAGTTGACCGGGATCACGCGAAAATACGCCATACCTCTCTTGGAGTACCTGGACCGTGAACGCGTGACGCGCCGGGCGGGAGACGAGCGTGTTATACTTTGAATTGCTGCCAGTGGGTGCTGACCCTGGGAAGTGGTAGCGTGAAGTGGTAGGTGCAGGAGGCAATATGGAATTCCCAATGCACTGGCTGATCATTCTGGTCGTCGTGCTGATTCTCTTCGGGGGACGCAAAATTCCCGAGTTGATGCGCGGCCTCGGCGAAGGCGTGCGCGGCTTCAAAGAGGGAATGCAAGGTGCGTCGCATACTTCGACGACCACTCCTCCGGCGCAGCCACCGGCACAGACACAGACTCCCGCGCCCGCGGATAAGCCTTCGGAAGAAAAGAAATAGCTCCGGCGCCAGGCGGAAATTTTATAGCGCATTTGGATTGGGCCCCGACGCTGTCGGGGCCTTTTTGTTTTCCGAAAGAGGCAGCAGGAATTGCCGGTTGCAAGCGACGAGCGGGGCAAGCCCGCCCCCACAAGGCCCCCCTACAAGGGAGGCACAGCGCGTCGAGTTTGGCTGCCTCACTCCGCATATCCTCGCTTGTGTCCAAACAGTAGCGGAAAAGCCTTATCCAATACGCAAAACCTGTCCTTTCGACCAGTAGCCGCGCACGCAACTTTGCCTCCAGCATCGGGTATTACAGGGTGACCCGGGACAAGTAGATTCAAGAAACACTTAGGAGAGAGTCATGAAATTCCTATCGATGAAGTGGCGCGCCTTGCCCGTTGCCTTGCTGATTGCTGGAGGCGTGGCAATGGCGCAAGATCAACCGGCTCCGGCCCCGCAGCCGGCTCCGCAGTCGCAGAATGGAAGCTCCTCGACGCCAGCAGCAACGCCGGCTCCCGCAGCGAAGCCGACGATTGCGCAGCGCAAGGAAAATCAGCAGGACCGCATTGCTAACGGCGTGAAGAGTGGCCAGCTCACCCCCGGAGAGACCGCCAATCTCGAAACCAAGGAAGCGGCCATCAACGGAGAAACGAAGGCAGACCGCGCGGCCAACGGCGGGAAACTGACCAGCGCCGAGAAGACGCAGATCAACGGACAACAGAACCAGATGTCCAAGCAGATCTACGCCGACAAACACAACGGCAACACCGCGAACTACGGCAACAGCAAAGTCGGCCAGCGGCAGCAAAACCAGCAGAACCGCATCGCTCAGGGCGTCAAGAGCGGGCAGTTGACCGCTGGTGAAACCGCCAAGCTGGAGAATCAGCAGAAGGGCATCAACCAGCAGGTTAAGGCGGACCGCGCCGCCAACGGCGGGAAGCTGACGACCGGCGAAAAACAACAGGTCAACAAAGAGCAAAACGCCGCGTCAAAGAACATATACAACAAAAAGCACAACGCCAATACGCAGCCGAACGCGAAACCGAAGTCCTAAGTTTCGTCCACCCCCCGAAGCAAGCGAGGCGCCCCGGTGAAAGCCGGGGCGCTTTTTTTGTGGACAGTTTCCAGGAGGCAGTTTTCAGTCAGGCCGAAAGGCTGCAAACACATTCGTTTGGACAGATGAGCAAGGGAGGTCAATTGTGGAACGCAGCATTCGGCGCCCCTACCATCCAAAAAGAAGATGACTAGAACTCAGTCTTCCGACCACCCGAGTTCCGTGAGGGCGTGCTGCATGCGCGCGAGCGGAAGGCCCACGACGTTGAAGTAGCATCCTTCGATGCGTGGGATGTAGCGTCCCGCGCGGCCTTGGATGCCGTACGCGCCCGCCTTGTCATGAGGCTCCCCGGTGGCGAGATAGCGGGAAATTTCCTCGGAGGTGAGCGGCGCGAAATGGACGAGCGTCGTCTCCGCAAACGTCAGGCGTTCGGCGTCGGGAAGGCGGATGAGAGTCACGCCGGTGATCACAGCATGCGTTCGGCCAGACAGCTTTTCCAGCATGTGGCGGGCATCATCCGAGGATTTCGGTTTGCCGAAAATATGGCCGTCGAGCGTGACTTCCGTATCGGCGCCGATGACGATGGCTGGGCCGAGGGCGCGGGCGGCGACCAACTCAGCTTTCGCGGTGGCCAGGCGCTGGACGAGATTGTGGGGAGATTCGCCGGGGTATGGGGTCTCGTCGATCGCGGAAGACAACTGGACAAACGAGATCCCCGCGTCGTGAAGAATCTGTGCGCGGCGTTCGGAGGCGGAAGCGAGGATCAGTTTCATGAGCAATCCCGGGCTGTAGGGGCTCGATATATCGTGCTCCCACAAAAGAGATCAACGGCGAAATCAGATAATGACGGATTCCTGGTATTCGCCGTAAACGCGGCGGAGGGCATCGGAGATTTCGCCGACGGTGGCGTAGGCTTCGACGGCCGCAAGAATCGCGGGAAGCAGATTCTCGGGAGTCGCGGCGCGTCGGCGCAGTTGTTCGACGGCGGTTTGCGTTTTGGCGGAATCGCGCTTGGCGCGAAGGGCATTGAGCCGCGCAACCTGGGAGCGCTCGATTTCCGCGTCAATCCGGAGCGTGGGAATCTTGTGTTTTTCTTCCGTGACGAAGTCATTCACGCCAACGACGATCTGATCTTTTTTCTCGATAGCGCGCTGGAACTCGTACGCGGCTTTCTGGATTTCGCCTTGTACGAAGCCCGCTTCGATCGCCCGCAACATTCCGCCTATGGCGTCAATTGTCGCGATGTACTCGGCGGCGCCGCGTTCAATTTCGTTGGTGAGGTTTTCGATGGCGTAGGAACCGGCCACGGGATCGATTGTGTTGGTGACGCCGGTTTCGTTGGCAAGCACTTGCTGTGTTCGCAAAGCAATCAGCGCGGCATCTTCCGTGGGAAGCGCGAGCGCTTCGTCCATGGAATTCGTGTGCAAGGACTGGCAGCCGCCAAGCACGGCCGCAAGCGCCTGGATCGCGACGCGAACGATGTTGTTTTCGGGCTGCTGTGCCGTGAGCGAAGAGCCTGCTGTTTGCGCGTGAAAGCGAAGCAGGAGCGACTTTGCGTCCGCCGCATGAAAGCGGTCGCGCATGATTTTGGCCCACAGGCGGCGGGCGGCGCGGTACTTGGCGATCTCTTCGAGCAAGTCGTTGTGCGCGTTGAAGAAAAAAGAAAGCTGCGGCGCGAAATCGTCCACGGTAAGGCCCGCGTCGACAGCGGCTTGAACGTAGGCGATACCGTCGGCGAGCGTAAAGGCCACTTCCTGGACGGCGGTCGAGCCAGCCTCGCGAATGTGATAGCCGGAGATGGAGATGGTGTTCCATTTGGGAAGATGGTCGCGGCACCACGCGAAGATATCCGTGACGATGCGTATTGCCGGGCGCACCGGATAGATGTACGTGCCGCGCGCGATGTATTCCTTCAATACATCGTTCTGCACCGTGCCGGAAATCTTCGCGAGGTTCGCGCCCTGCTTCTTCGCCACCGCGACATACAGACAAAGCAGGATTGCGGCCGTGGCGTTGATGGTCATGGACGTGGAGACATTCTCGAGCGGGATGCCCTCGAAGAGCGTTTCCATGTCCTCGAGGGAATCGATCGCGACGCCGACTTTGCCGACTTCGCCCAGCGCCAGAGGATGGTCGGAATCCAAACCGATTTGCGTGGGAAGATCGAAGGCCACGGAAAGACCCGCCTGGCCTTTGCTCAGCAAATAACGATAGCGCTGGTTGGATTCGACGGCCGTGCCGAATCCTGCGTACTGTCGCATGGTCCAGAAACGGCCGCGGTACATCGTAGGGTAAATGCCGCGCGTGTACGGAAACTCACCGGGATAGCCGAGCGCCATTTCTTCGTCCCAGCCCGCGAGATGTTCCTCCGCATAGAGGCGTTCGACAGGGAGCCCCGAGAGCGTGGTGAATTTTTCCTTGCGTTCGGCGGAGGCGACGGGATTTGATTTTGCGTTGGCCATGAGAATTCAGAAAATGGAAAAGAGAAAATTGAAAATGGGCTCAAGCGTCGTTTGCTCGTCACACTTCGTCCCTAGCACGTTGTCATCACACCTTGCCCGCGCGGCGGAACGAAGACACCGCAAAGAACACAAACAGCACGGCGACGCCAACGGCAATGCCAATCAGCCAGCGAGCGGCGTCGCGGGTCCAGGAGCGAAATGCCGCATTGAGCCAGGCGAACGCCAGAACCCCAAAGATAGCGCCGATCAACTCGTGAAAAAGCTGCCGGAGCGCGCGCCAGAAGCGGTGAAAACCGCCTTGCTGCTGGGGCGCCGCGCTAGCGCTTGCGGCCGTGGACATAGTGGCATCTTAGCGCAAAATCGCACGAGCAGCAGTCCGTCGGCACGAATTCGCTGCCGCCGCCCACAAAAAACCAGGGCTCTCTGAGCTGTGAACGGATTGGAGACAACGGCCGGAAGCTCTCTTGTATCAAACTATTTGTAAGCTTAAAATGGCCGAAGATGTCCGGGAGAGCCAGCCTTGCAACTCGACGATCATCTGAAGAACCTGCTCCGTGAGCTGGGACACGCGATCAACGACACAGTGTCCGAGTCCGATCGTATCACGGGCGCGATCGCCGGAGTGCGCGCGCACGGCTACGATATCGTGCTGAAGCTCGATGCGACAATCGGGCTGGCCAAGCGCGACGCTGCCGCCGCCGAAGCCGCGAAATTGACGACCCAGGACCGGCGGTTCCTGGAGTCGCTCCGCATTCAAGTGGATCAGGAATCCTTTTCCGAAGAGAACGACAAAAAGCCGGCTCCGCGGCTGGCGATGACACCGCAGGATGTTCGATTTCTGAAATCGCTGCGCATTTCCACGGACGACACGGAATGAAGAATCTTGCCAAAGCGGGTGGGCTAGGAGTGCTGCTAGGCGCGACGATGCTGATTCCACGGCCCGCCGTGGCGCAGACTCCTGTGACGCCCGTTGTCGTGGATTTGGCCGCGCCCATTGTCGTCAACGCGGTGAAGCCCAAGCCGAAGCCGACGGGACTGGTCAAGTTCCAGGGTTACGTGCAGAACGCCAACATCGCCCAGATAACGCTGCGTGCCAAGGGGAACGAAACGAACATCCAGACGTTCACGCTCTCCACCGAGATGTCCGCCAAGATGCAAAAGATTGTGGATCAGGGTGGCTTCCAGTATGGCGACAAAGTGACCATCCTGTACGACCCTACCACGATGAAAGCGATGAAGTTCAAGGGGAAAGCTTCGAAACCTGTCTAAATTGCGAGGCCGCGGTATGCTTCGCCCTCCTGCGGTTGCCGGAACATTTTATCCTTCCCGTCCAGATGAGTTGGCTGCGCTCGTTCGCGAGTGTTGCAAGATCCATCAGCCTGCGAAGCCCATCCACGTAAGAGCGTGCCTGGTGCCCCATGCGGGATACATGTATTCGGGGCACGTTGCCGGAGCGGTGCTGGCGCGCATCGCGCTGCCTGGGAAAGTCGTGATCCTGGGCGTGCGACACTATCCACGGGGCGAGCCCATGGCCATCCTTTCGACGGGAGCGTGGCGCACGCCATTGGGAGATGCGCCGATCGACACGCCCCTGGCGGAAGCGCTCGCAAAAGCCTGTCCGCTGTTGCGCGAGGACAGCGTCGCGCATAGCGCGGAACACTCTCTGGAAGTGCAATTGCCATTCTTGCAGGTGCTGACGCGGGAATTCGCCTTCGTCCCCGTGGCTCTGGGTACGGTTCGTTTTGAAAATCTGGCGAAGGTCGGGGAAGCGCTGGCGGTCGTACTGAATTCCTTCAAAGACGAGGTGTTGCTGCTGACGACGTCGGACCTGAACCACTATGAAGACGAAGAGACAACGCAGATCAAGGACCGCAAAGCCATCGATCAATTGCTTGCGCTTGACGCCGAGGGGCTCTACGACACTTGCCGCAACGAAGATATTTCCATGTGCGGACTGGGACCTGCTGTGGCCATGATTACGGCTTTAAATGCGCTCGGAGCAAAAAAAGCGGAACTGGTGAAGCACGCGACGTCCGCGGAGGTGTCCGGCGACCGCGACAGAGTCGTCGGCTATGCAGGAATGTTGTTCTCGTAAGAAAAGAACGCGAAGAGTGGTTCGACAAAAAAGCGGCGGCTCCGATTTTCGGAGCCGCCTTCGTTTTAAGACGGAAAATGGATTAGTGGGCGCGGCCGCCGCCACCTCCTCCGCCAGACGACGGATGCGAGGACGATCCACCGGAAGACGAACCCGAGGATCGCCCGCCACCGGAATAGGATGCGCTACCGCCACCGCCTCTGTAACTCCCGCCTCCGCCCGAATAATGTGCGGGCGGCGGGGGCGCGATGGCGCGCGGTGCGCGCGGAACCTCAGAAGCGCGAGCAGTAAGAGTGCCCGAATTGGACGCAAGAGTTTTTTCGGCTGGCTTGCCCCGTTCCGCGTTTCCGGTTTTCGCCGCTCCGTCGGCGGGCTGAGCTTCTTTTGCCCTTGCCGCGGCGAACGCTTCCGCAGAGACATTCGCATTCACGAAGCGATGCTCATGCGGGTCGTAGGCAATCGAAGAATCCTTGCTCAGCGAAACGACCCGAAGACCGGAATCGCCTTGCAGCACAGTCCTGTAGACCCGGGTCGGAGCCGGGGCCGGAGACAAGCTGCTTCCGAGAGCCTCGCGCGGCACAGACTTCACGACTTGCCATTTCGCCGAGGACTCACCTGTATTCATGGATCCCATTGCCCCTTTGGCGAAGGAGGGTGAGAAAACGCCATGCTCGAGATTCAGAGGCGGCTTGCCATTCTGATCCTGCGGATGCAGGGGCACGATGCCCAGCGTCTTGCCTTGGCGAACAAACACCGCCGTCACGCCACGATAAAGAGGCCGAGGCGGATGAATGATCGGACGCAAACGCCTGCCCGGGACACCGCCGTAGCCATATCCATACGGGTATGGCGGCGAATAGAGCCAGCCGCCACAGGAGGCATCAAACAACCAGCCACCGTAGTGGTAGGGAGCCCATCCCCAGGGCTGCGAACTGAGATACGTCCAACCATACGTGGGATCCCAAATCCACTGCCCCATCGCAAACGGTGACCAGCCGAAGCCCGCACCGAAAGGCCTCCAACCGTATCCGTATCCGCCGCAGGAAAACCAGGAACCATAGGTGAACAGGTCGGCAAACCCCGAGGTGTAGTAGGGGGAACCCGTGTATTGGGTAGCGGAGCTGGTCGCCGTGGATATGCTGTCGATGCGTGCGGAAACCCAGCGATCAAAGTCATCTTCCGCGGGAACCTTGCCAATGCTCACGGAGGTTTCGTCGCCTGCCTTCATGGAGAGCGACTGGCCTTTCTCGAGACGCTTCGTGTCGCCTTTGAGAAGCACCGTGACATGTCCTCTCAGGGTCTTGACCGTGCTGCCATCGTCAAAATTGTCCAAGCGAAACGCGCTGCGGCCGCCGGCCTCCACGGTGAAATCGCCGCCCGTGACGCTGAAGTAGCCGTCAAGGGACTTGTCGACGCTGAACGAAGCGCTGCCCTGGCGAACAATCAGGCGCGTGGTGAGCTCACCGTCGTGAAGCGAGAGGTCGTAAAACTCGAGAACCGTATGTTCTTTCAGAAAGGCTACGGTTCCGTACTCGAACTCGACTTCGGCGCGCCCGTTGTCCGTAGCAAGGACGTAACCTTGGCGGATGGGCTGATTGAGTTCAGCCGTCGTCCAGATGGCACTTGTATCCGCGAGCGGGTCTCCATGAAAACTGCTGGCGAAGCGAACATCGCCTTGCACCAGGCTCAGCCGAATCACGCGGGCGTGGCTCGAATCGGCGGAGGCCATCGGAGCAGCAACGAGGAGAAGAAACAGGAGAACCGCCAAAACTAGGGGAATCGACCTGTGGTTGATCATAAACAACCCCTGACTGGGACGCGATCCTACCCATTGGACGTGTTACAACGCAGGCAGGTTGCGCATCCGTTGCCGTCCATCATACTCGTTCTTGAGAATGCAGGCGTCGAGCGAACTCAACGATGGTTAATACAAAATCCAAGGGCCGAATCTTCGGTTGTAGGGGCACGATAGTTCGTGCCCCTACAAATGTTTGTGGCATGCCCCAAGGTGCTAATATCTTGCCCCGGATGAGACCATGACACGGATCGCATCGCGTGTTTCACAGTTAACCGGCGAGGGCGCCCTCGCGGTGTATTCGCGCGCCAAAGAACTCGAGCGGCAAGGGCGCTCGATCATTCATCTGGAGCTGGGCGAGCCGGATTTCCATCCGGCCCCGCCAGTCGTGGACGCGCTGCGGGCAGCCGTGGCCTCCGGGCGCGACCGGTATTGTTCGACGCGCGGAGTGCCTGCGCTGCGCGAAGCGATCGCTGATTATTTGAAGCGCACTCGCCGGTTGAAAGTTGCGGCGGAGCAGGTGTTAGTTGCGCCCGGCTGCAAGATGGCCCTTTCCCTCGCCATGATGGCGCTGATTGAGCCGGGCGATGAAGTTCTCTATCCCGATCCAGGGTTTCCGATCTATCCGTCGTTGACGCGCGGGCTGGGAGCGACAGCAGTACCCTTCGGCCTCGAAGAAAAGAACCGTTTCCAGCCGGATTTGCAGGAAATCGAGGGGAAAATTACTTCGCGCACGAGCGCCATCATTTTTAACTCGCCGAATAATCCCACTGGAACGGTTTTCAGCGACGTGGCCTTGGAGCGCATTGCGGCGCTGGCCCAAAAGCACGATCTCTGGATAATTTCCGATGAGATCTACGCGCGTATTTTGTTTCGCGGCGAATACCAATCCATCTGGTCGCTGCCCGGTATGGCCGAGCGTACGGTGATCATTGACGGTTTTTCGAAAAGCTTCGCCATGACCGGATGGAGGCTAGGCTACGCCGTCGCGCCGCTGCGGATGATTGACGCGATGGACCTGTTGGTCCTGAACACGTTTACGTGCGCGGCGGAATTCACGCAAGTGGCGGCGATTGAGGCGCTGCGCGATTCGACGAACGCAGTGGAGGCCATGGTGGCGGAGTACCGCGAGCGGCGGGACGCGTTTGTCGCCGGATTGAACCGCATCCCGGGATTCCGTTGTCTACCGCCGGACGGCGCGTTCTACGCTTGGGTGAACATCGAAGAAACGGGGCTTGCGGCCGAAGAGGTACAGAAAGTACTTCTGGAAGAAGCGGGAGTTGCTGGTATCGCTGGCGCAGCGTTTGGGCCCGGTGGCAAGAACTACTTGAGGTTCTCATTGGTCAGCGCAAGGAATTTGCTGGAAGAGGCGCTCGAGCGCATGCAGCGCGTCTCGATGCATTGGCGTGCAGCCGTTTCGCGCTAGCGGGCCTGAGAGTTTGCCACGTTTGAACGCGACGAAAATTGCTTCGACGGAAGGCCAAGCAGATGGAAGGGCAAGCGGACGGTGAGTAAACAGACGGTGAGTGTGAACAGATGACGCGATGGTTTCACTATGGCGCAGCGGTTGTGCTCACGTTTTCCGGCGCGGCGAGGGCTTCCGCGCAAGCGAAGCCGCTGGCCAGTGGCGACGTTCCGAAGATCTACGAGAAGCTGCTCAAACAGATCGACCAAATTCCTATTTACGACAATCATTCGCACGCGACGTTTCCCGACGACTCGGACATGGATGCCATGGCTTCGCCGCCAGACCAGAGCACCGTCTTGCGTCTCCGCGACGCGAATCCCGAATTTGTGGCGGCGGCAAAAGCGCTCTTCGGCTATCCCTACGAGGATTTCCAGCCCGAGCACGCGAAGTGGCTCATCGAAAAGGAAAAGGCCGCCGAAGCCTCGGGCGGCACAGCCTATTGGGACAGCATCCTGGATAAATTGAAAATTGAGACTTGTCTGGCCAATCGCGTCGCACTGGCGCCGTACCTCGATCCCAAGCGCTTTCACTGGGTGTTTTTCGTCGATTCGTTTTTGTTTCCGTTTGACAATCACGGCCAGGCGGCCAGGAATGGCGACATGGGCGTGTACGTTCCGCTCCAGGAAAAAGTCTTGCAGCGGTACATGAAGCAGGAAGGCGTGAGTGGACTGCCTGCGGATTTGGCGGGCTACGAGGCGTTTGTCCGCCAAACCGTGGCGGACAATCAGAAAAAAGGCGGCGTGGCGATGAAGTTTGAGGCCGCCTACTTCCGCTCCCTTTATTTTCGCGACCCGCCGCGCGAACTGGCCGAAGCCATCTACGGGAAATATCATTCGGGCGGAGTCCCTCCTGAAGAGGAGTACCGCACGTTTCAGGACTACATTTTCCGCGTGCTGATCGATCAGGCCGGAAAACTGAAGCTTTCCGTGCATTTTCACAGC
>Ga0187804_10000335_pt1 | contig 11351 bp, 12 predicted proteins | sample NC_wetland_sal_i_3_FD_132961 | JGI IMG/M metagenome (GOLD analysis project Ga0187804, IMG submission 132961) | Wetland sediment microbial communities from Neuse River Estuary, North Carolina, USA - Control_4 | ecosystem: Environmental > Aquatic > Freshwater > Wetlands > Sediment | place: USA...
CCTGGATCTGTTCCCCGGAGGAGTAATCCAGCTCTGGGATTCCATCGCCAACGGGTATTGGCACGCGCGCCGCCTGACATTCCTGATGGGCAGCACCTACCACAAGCTGGAATGGCTGCGCATGGTGGGGGATATGACCTTCCTCCTCGCTGGCGCCCTGCCCATCACGCTCGGTGCGTTGCGCAGTATGTGGAAAAGAGATCTCTCCCCCACGTCGTAAAGGCTGCACCCCACCAGATCCCGCCGGCTAGAAATTCGGGAGTTGGGAGAACAATGCCTCGATCAGATGGCGAAAAACCTTTGCAAGAACTGAACGTTCCTCGATCCCACATGAGGAGGACTCCCTGTAGGGCCTGCGTTCAATTTAAGGGCGAGTGACGGGCAAACCGGAATTTAATCCTCAACTGGTTTTAGCAGGCGGTCTCACCACTATCTTCGACACAGACCACCGTGTCACCTGCATGAGATCGCCTGATAGTCCTAAACCAACTCGCTTCACAGCCCTCGCAACAGCGCCTGCAGCGTGTCCATCGCCAAATGGCTGGCGTGGCTGGAAGCGTCGGGCACGCCGCCAACTTTCTGCAGCAGGTGTTCCCTGCTGATCTGTCGCACCTCCTCCACCGTCTTGCCTTTGGCGAGTTCTGTGATCGCCGATCCACAGGCGATGGCGGGCACGCAGCCCTGGGCTTGAAAGCGGATATCGGCAATGCGCCCGCCTTCCAGTTTCAGCGAGAGCTTCAGAATGTCGCCGCAGGCGGGATTCTCCAGCTGCGCGGAACAATCCGGCGACTCGACCTCTCCCGCGTTGCGCGGGTGCTGGAAGTGATCGAGGGTTTCGGCGGAATACACAGCGCGATTGTAATGCCAACCTAAGGTCTCCCGGCCCTGCCGCCTGGAACCCCGGATACCCGCTCGCACTCCAGGTTGCGATTTGTGCGCGATTACGCAAGTTTGCCGCCGAAGGTGAACCGTATGCAGGAATTGGGTTAGGATTAGCTCCATGACAACCGCGTCGGACCTGTCACGGATTGAAGAAGTGCGCAAGGAAGTGGACCGTCTGAATTCCGAAGCGCTCACGGCAGATGGATTGATGGACGGTCTCACCCGCCTCCTGCACGAGAGGATGCTGAAGTACAACTGGGTCGGCTTCTACATGCTGGAAGCGGGAGCCAAACCGCCCGTCCTCGTGCTGGGGCACTTTCAGGGGGCCATGACTCCGCACACGCGCATTCCCTTGAACCAGGGAATCTGCGGCGCGGCCGCGTCGTCCGGCAAGACGGTGGTCGTGGACGACGTCAAGAGCGACCGGCGGTATCTCGCCTGTTCGCTCGAAACCAAGTCCGAAATTGTGGTTCCCGTGTTCGTGCAAGGGCAGGTGGTCGGTGAACTCGATATTGACAGTCATTTTACCGCTGCCTTCGGTTTCGAAGACAGAGAACTGATTGAGTATTGTGCCCAAGTCGTCGGCCAGCGCCTGGAAAGCGCCTGAACCGAACCCCGCCAGCTTCTAGCTCCTAGCTACTAGCGGCTGGCAATCCTCCGCAAAGACTGCTTGCTGGAAGCCAGAAGCTAGCAGCCAGAAGCGCTTTGACACCCATGAAACGGGTCGTAGCCGCTCTCATCCTCAAAGACGACCACATCCTCGCCTGCCAGAGGACGCGGCATCAGGTCATGCCGCTCAAATGGGAGTTTCCCGGAGGCAAGATCGAAGAGGGGGAGCAGCCGCGCGACGCCCTGCGGCGGGAATTGGAAGAGGAACTGGGAATCGAGGCGGTCATCGGTGACGAAGTGGCCCGCATCCAGCACGAGTACCCGGGCGGCGGGGCGGTCGAATTACGCTTTTTTGAGGTGCGGAACTACCTGGGAGAGATTGAGAACCGCATCTTCCGGGAGGTGCGCTGGGTCGAGCGGAGAGAATTGACGCAGCTCGATTTCCTCGAGGCCGACCTCGGACTGGTCAGGAATCTGGCGGCGGGGAAGGTCCTTTGAGCGGCCCAGCGAACCCTTTAACCGCAGAGGTCGCGGAGTACGCAGAGAACAAATGGGGTTCTTTTCTGAATTTCTCGGCGCGCTCTGCGAACTCTGCGGTCAAGCGTTCTTGAACTACCCTGACCCGCCGCGTACCGTTCCCCACACCAGCATCACGGTTAGGACGACCATAATCACGGTCGTCGCCCACGCAATGATGTTGAACGTGCGCGTATTCACGTACTCGCCCATCAGCTCTTTCTTGTTGATCAGCAGGAGCATGAAGATCAGCACGAAGGGCAGCACGGCGCCGTTGACCACCTGCGACAAGACTGTAATCTTCACCAAAGGCAGGCCCGGAGTCAGAATCACCGCAGCCCCCGCAGCGATAAGCCCCGTGTAGAGCCAGTAGAAGGCTGGGGCCTCGGAGAACTTCCTTCCGACTCCGGACTCGAAGCCCAGTCCCTCACAAACCGTGTAGGCGGTAGAAAGCGGCAGGATGGAAGCGGCAAACAATGACGCGTTAAACAGGCCCAGGGAGAACAGGATGTAGGCATAATCCCCGGCCAGGGGACGGAGCGCCTGGGCGGCATCGGCGGCGTCCCGGATGTCGTGGTGCCCGTGGACATAGAGCGTTGCCGCGCAGACGACGATGATGAACCAGGCAACCACGTCGGTGAAGATGCACCCGGTGATGACGTCAATCTGCGAAGCCCGGTACTGCCGCCGGGTGATGCCCTTTTCGACTACCGAGGATTGCAGGTAGAACTGCATCCAGGGCGCGATTGTGGTCCCGACCACGCCGATCACCATGTAGAGATACGATTCCTGCTTGAAAGCCGCGAGCTGCGGGGGCTTTACCGTGGCGGTCAAGGCCGCCAGCCACGCCGGCTTCGCCAGCACGCCCGCGAGAATGTATGTGACGTAGAAGAACGAGGCCGCCAGGAAAACTTTCTCCACGCTCTTATATTGGCCTTTGACCACGATCAGCCAGACGATCACGGCACAGATCGGCACGGAGATGTACTTGGAGACTCCGAACAGCTCCAGGCTGCCCGCAATGCCGGCGAATTCGGCGATCACGTTCCCGAAGTTGGTGATCAGGATGCCGATCATCATCAGGAAGGTGATCCGCAGCCCGTACTCTTCGCGGATCAGATCGCTCAGACCCTTGCCCGTCACCGCTCCCATGCGGGCGCACATTTCCTGCACCACGATCAGGGCCAGCGTGATCGGGATCATGGTCCACAGGAGCAGGTGGCCGAATTGCGCTCCAGCGGACGAATACGTATAGATGCCGCCGGCATCGTTGTCGACATTCGCGGTAATGAAGCCCGGACCGACCACTGCGAAAAACAGCAGAATCCGGATCTTCCAACGTCTCAGCCATCTCATGCGCGCACTTCACGGCAGTCTCAGGGTTGCCTTTCGACCGAACAGAATAAACGCAGTTCGCGTGGTCTGGATAGACGAATCTGCAAACTCGCAAAATTTTATTGGGGGCTGGCCGGAGCGGCCGGGGTCCGGAACTACAGCTTCGCCCGCAGCATGCCGATCACATCGTCCGGAGTGATGATGCCGGCCAGGTGGCTATGCTCGTCAACCACCGGCAAGGTCAACAGGTTGTACTTGTCGAACAGTTTGGCAAACTCTTTCTCTTTGGTGTCGGCTTCACAGAAGATCAGAGGCTCCTCATGCAGGCCCAGCAGCGGCGTCGTGGCCGTTGCCAGGACGATCTTCACCAGCGGCACGGCTCCCGCCAGCGTGCCGTGAGAATCGGTCAGATAGATGGTGCTCATGCTCTCCATGCGGCCTTCGAAAGTACGCATGGCCTCGATGGCGTCGTGGACTGTAGCCGTCACCGGCAGAGCGATGTATTCGGTGGTCATGCGGCCGGCGGCCGTGTTTTCTTCGAATTCCAGCAGGTCCGCGACTTCCTGGCGCTCGGCCGGCTGCATCTGCACCAGGATTTGCTCGCTTCGCTCCCCGGACAGGTCGCCCAACAGATCGGCGGCGGCATCGGGCCCCATTTCTTCAACGATGTCGGCGGCGCGGTCGGAATCGAGAGACTCCACCACCGCTTTTTGCACCTTCGGTTCGAGCTCCTCCATGGCGTCGGCGGCCACTTCCTCGTCCAGCGTCTCGAAGACCGCTTCGCGGTCGTCGGGAGCGAGGTCTTCCACGATGTCGGCGATGTCGGCCGGATGGAGCTTCGCCAAGAGCTCATGGGAGATCTTCAGCTTGACGCGCCGGGCCGGGTCGGTTTCGATCAGGTCCACAAATTCCCAGGGGATCTCGCGGGGAGGCACGCGCAGCAGCAGGGCACGCAGCACCGCAGCCGGAACCATACCTTTGAGCAAGCGGCGAAGGGCGCCCCGCGCGCCGACATCCACGCCTGCAATCTTCAGGACGATCCGGTTTTGCACCGTGTCCTGGTAAATGTCCACGTCATTCACGCGGACGACCTTGCGACCGTGTACGTCAATGACTTGCTGGTCGAGCAGGTCGCGGCTGAGCAGCAGCAGTCCCTCCGAACCATCCGCCGGGGTCCAATCCGCAGCCTGAGTGGACGCCCGAACGCCGCCATTGATCTGGGCGACCGCGCTGAAAGGCAACACCCGGTTTCCCGCCGGTGTTTTCACGATCAGCAGGGCGACCCGCGCGCGGTCCTCCTGCGGCGACAAAGCCACCTCGCGCACGCGGCCGCTGGCGGCGCCGGTCGAGTCGTACACCGTCAAGCCCAGCAATTCGCTCAGTGCGAGGGCGCTCATCATCATGAGAATACTCAACTCATGCAGGGGAATCCAGATGAACCGCATCGCGGAAGAGAAAAAAGCGCAGGTAGGCTGGGCGGTCCCGACGGAAACGAGACCGCGGCATGTGCCCGCGCCGCGAAAACAGCACCACCGCACCGAGGGCGAGACGCCCTCGGGACAGCCGGCAAGATGCCGGCGGTACCCTTCGGCCAAGTGCGCGGCAACAATCTCGCGGTCCCGGTACCAGGGGACATATCTATTGGGGACCAACCGGGGACATTTCCAATGTGGTATGACGGGACGAGGAGGTAGTGGGTCAATATGATCATATTGACCCACTACCGACGAGGACAGCGCGTTGACTTTTCCCCGCGCTACAGGCACACTGCTCCATTCGCCCGCTAACCGCTTTCCGGCCAGCCCGATGAGCCTTGCGGTCATGGTCGCAGGCGTAGCATGGCCGATCCAGGAATCGTTCGCCCTATGTGCGCAGAGCGCGTCTCCTATACACTCGATTCGACGTTGGAGACGGTGAACAGCGCCGAAGAAACCGCCGGCCGCTTGGCAGCCGAGGCGGGGTTCGACGACGAGGAGGTCATGAAGATCGCTATGGCGGTGCGGGAAGCCGCCGTGAACGCGGTTCTGCACGGCAACGCGTACGATCCCGGCAAAAAAGTGACACTCGCGTTTGAGCGCACGAAGCGCGATCTGGTCATCACCGTCCGCGATCAGGGCAAAGGACTGGATTTAAGCCGGGTTCCCGATCCTCTGGCGCCGGAGAACCTGATGAAGACCTCAGGGCGGGGCATTTTCCTGATTCGCTCGTTCATGGACGTGGTGGAAATCCACCCTTCCCAAACGGGCACCGAGCTTAGAATGATTAAACACGTCCACGGCCAGGCCGTGAACTCCTAAGGAGGCTTCCCAGTGACCATGAAGTCCAGTACTCGCCAGGTGAATGGCGTCACCATTGTTGACCTCAGCGGCCGCATCACCCTCGGCGAAGGCAGCGTGATCCTGCGCGACACGGTCCGCGATCTGCTCTCGAAGGGGCACAAGAAAATCGTGCTGAACCTGGGCGACGTAAACTATATCGACAGCTCGGGCATCGGCGAACTGGTCAGCGCTTTCACCACCACCAAGAACCAGAGTGGCGAACTGAAACTGCTGAACCTGACCAAGAAGGTCCACGACCTGCTGCAGATCACAAAGCTCTACACCGTCTTCGATATCAAGGATGACGAAGCTGCAGCCGTGAAGGCGTTCGACAAGTAGCCAGTCTTTTCTCGCTGATGGGAAGACATTCCGCGAGGGCCGGGGCAGGTCTCCGGCCCGGCGTTTCCCGTTTCGGGAACCACCAGCGAATTTTCTTCCCGCCTTGCTTCAGCGCCGCCCTCTGCGCCCGTACAATGGAAGATGAAAGGGCGCCGCGGGCTGGCGCCGGGTTCGGCCATGCCCTCCTTTTTCGTGTCCCCCCTGATGAAGACGACCTTGGCGGAAGCCATGATTCTGTTTGCCGTCCAAGCCTTCGCCACCAATTGCGTACCCTTCGCCGAAGCACGGCAGCACATCGGCAAGACGCAGTGCATTCGCGGAATTGTCCTGCACGTGCAAGATGGCGGCGACGGGGTCACGCTGCTGGGCTTTTGCGAGGACTCCGAAACCTGCCCTTTCACCGTGGTCGTGTTCCCCGGCGATCTCAAGCAAGTGGGAGACGTCCGCCAGCTCACCGGACGAGCGATTGAGATCAACGGCACCGTGGAGGAGTACGACGAGAGAGCGGAGATTATCCTGCGCCATCCCCGGCAGTTAGGCGAAGGCGCTTCCCTGCTCCTTCCTCTGCCCAAAGATGCGTACCTCGCGCCCACTCCACCCGGGGCCTACGACGTCGAGCACCAGGGCCACTACAGCGCGGGAAAACTCAGCCGTCCCAAGACCAAGAAGACAAAAGTTAAGAAGCAGGGCCGGCCGATCGGGATCGAAGATCCGAGTGAACCGTGACCGGAAACAGTGGTCGGTGGTCAGTGGTTGGTGATTAGCGAAAACCGTTGAGCCGATCTGATGCACGAACCACCAATCACCAATCACTAACCACGCTCTTCACACCATTCCCTTCTTTAACTCTTCCAGCGGATACTTCGTTCCCCGCCACACGATGCCGTCGTTCCAGAGGGTGAGGAACATCGAGCGCAGCAGGGTGTACATGAACAGGCTGGAGCTGATGGGGTGCAGAAAAAAGTACTGGGGCGGCACTGACGACCTGGACGACATCCCGCAATAGATCGCGAAAAGGGAGCCCAGAGCAACGGCGTAAGGAAGCCGGGCCCATCCTTGGGCAAGCCAGACGCCGAGAAACGGGCCGAGGTTCAAGAACGCCAGCCCGAAGATGCAAGCCACCGTGCGCCACCTTTGGAACGACATGACGGCAAAGAAATTCTTGGTGAGATTGTTGACTACGCCGAAGGCGCCCTCCGCCCAGCGCAGCGAGATCAGGTCCTCGCCGAAAACATTGCGCTGCGAGAATCCCGCGTTCTTCACCACCTTGCCCAGCTTCATGTCGTCAAGCACTTCCATGCGGAGGGCCTGGTAGGTGCCGACCGCCTCGTAGACCGGGCGCCGGACCAGATTGAAAGCTCCGACACCCATGTGGTCGCGGGCATCGGGATCGGCGACTTTCCACGGGCGATGTGCGAAGACGAAGAGCGCCTGGAAGAAGGCGATCATCATTCTTTCGCCCGCGCTCTTCATGATCATGCGCGGAAACAAGACCACATGGTCCGCCTTCTCAGGTACGGCGTAAGCGATGGCACGCCGCAACGAATCGGGCTTGAAGAGCACGTCGGCGTCGGTGAACAGCAGCCAGTCGCCCGTCGCCTGTTTGCCGGCTGTCCACATGGCGTGGGTCTTGCCCAGCCAGCCGGGAGGTAGTTCCGATATATGAATGACTTTCAGGCGAGTGGGGCGGACACTCCTGTCCGCCTCTGTTTGCAGTGCCGGTGCTGCCTGCAGGCGGACAAGAGTGTCCGCCCCACACGGGCCAGCGGCAATCTCCTCCATAATCTGGCCGGTGCGATCGGTGGAGCGGTCGTTTACGACGATGATTTCGTAGTTGGCATACTCCAGGGCCAACAGGCGGGTCAGTGTTTCGCGAATATGCTGTTCTTCGTTGCGGGCGGGGACGATGATGCTGACGCGCGGCTCGTCCTCCGGAGTTGCCGGCTTGCGATCCCACTCCGGTCGCGTGATGTCGGCAACGCGGGGCATGCCGAGAGCGGCGTCCACGATTCGAGAGAACCACGCCATCCCGAGGATGCTGCCGGCAATCCAGTAAATCGTTTGCCAAGTCATTCTGCTAGGAAGATGCTCCCGAGGGCTCGGGCGATGCCGATGGGCCGCCATCCACCCGAAGTGGCGGGGCAAAGCGCACGCCGTAAAACAAGATCGCCGAGGAAATAACCATCGCAATAACCGGCAGGATGAACGCCGCCTGCAGCGAGCGCCGGTCGGCCACCCAACCCATCATCGTGGGCGAGGGCACGTCGCCCAGAATGTGAATGATGAAAATGTTGACCGCGATCGCGGTCGCGCGAATGTGAGCGCCGACAGAATTGAGCACGGCGGCGTTCAGCGGTGACGTGTTCAGCAGCAGGAAGAAGGCTGCCACCGCGATTGCCGGCACCATCACGCGCCCCCTTGAAAACAGCGCAACGATCATCGCGGGCACGCCCAGGGCCATGCTGGCCGCCGAGATCAGGTAGTAAGAGCTCTTCATCCGGCGTAGGAGGTAATCGCCCAGCCAGCCGCCCGCCAGCGCGGCCAGAATGCCGTCCACCACGACGATGATGCCAAAGGTAAAGTTGGCGCTCGCCAGCGAGTAGTGGCGTTCGCTGTACAAGAACTGCGGCATCCACACCTGGATGCCCCCGAGGGAAAACGTCATGGCGGCCATGCCCAGGGTGGCGGTTAGGAACGCCGGGTTGCGAGTCAGACCGAGAATCGTCCCTCTTTCCGGAGTTTCCTTCAGCGAGTCGAATTGCCCGCGCTCCGGTTCCTTGAGAAACAGGACCGCCAGTGCCAGCAGGAACCCCGGAGCCGCCGCGATGTAGAACGGGAATCGCCAGCCGTAGTGCGGCGCGAGATTGCCGCCCAGCAGGTAGCCCGCCGCCGATCCCACGGGAATGGCTAAGTAGAACACACCTAAAATGCGGCCACGTTTATTCTCCGCGAAAAGGTCCGCGACGAAGGTCGGAGCGATGGTGACGAAGGTGGCTTCGCCGATCCCAACCAGCGTGTGCCGAATCAGCAGCTGCGTGTAGGTGTGGGTGACTGCCGTGAGCAGGGTGAGGCCGCTCCAGAAGATCGCACCCAGAACGATGATCAGCTTGCGCGAGTACCGGTCCGCCAGCGGCCCGACAAACGGAGCAGCCAGCATGTAAAAACCCAGAAACGCGCTGGTCAGATATCCAATCTGCGCCTTGGTCAGGTGGAATTCGTCTTGTACCAGCGGCTGCACCGCGAATAGGACATTGCGGTCCGCGTAGTTGAGCAGGTTGAGCGCGGCCAGCACGAGCAACGCGGTGCGGGGATAGAGTTTCGTCGGGGCCACAGGTCGAGCGAATATAGCATGAGGCCGATTGCAGAAGTCAGAAGTCAGATTGCAGAAGTGCACCCGACTTGCCCTGTTTTGATTCTACCTCTGCAATCTCACCTCTTGCCTCTGACCTCTCTTCCTTGCCCTCGGCCATTTCGCAGTCACCACCGTCGAGATCCCGCCGCGCGGGCGGAAGTCCCCTTTCACTTCGGCCCAGACCGGCTTGGCCCAGCGCACCACGTCTTTCAAAACTTGGTTCACGATGTTTTCCTGAAAGATGCCCAGGTTGCGATACGACTGCAGATACTCCTTCAGCGATCTCAACTCCAGGCACTTCTTGTCCGGCATGTAGCGGATCACGATGGTACCGAAATCGGGTAATCCTGTCTTAGGACACACCGAGGTGAACTCGGGGTCGTCCACCACAACCTCGTAGCCGGGAAACTGGTTGGGCCAGGTTTCAATCTCGGGAAAAGCGTGTTCGAGCCCGGCGCGGGCGTGGGCCGCGGTGTAGCGCGGAGATTTCGGCATAGGCCTATTGTACCCAGTCCTCCGCAACGCACGGCATTGCACGATTCGGCGGCGCAAAGACCCCTTGCGATGCATCTAATCGGGTACGTGGCGGATGGCTTATTGTGCGCCTCCCAGCAGCTCGCCGGTGATACATTGGTACTTGTACTTCCCGCTGTATGCCATTGAATGGAAAGAGTCCGGAGCGCCTGCCCAGGCGCCGGTGGATAGCGGCGCTTGCCCTCCTGGCGGGCGTGATCGTGGTGGCTGCATTTATCTCACACCGCGATGAACCGCTATCGGTCCAAACCGCGGTCGCGGTCCGAGGCAGGATCCAGAGCCTGATTTCGACCAACGGAAAGATCGAGCCGGTCAGCAACTTCGAAGCGCACGCACCGGTTTCCACCACCGTGCGGCGGGTCCTAGTCAAAGAAGGCGGTTTCGTGAAGAAGGGCCAGCTTCTGGTGGAACTGGACGCCGCCGACGCACTCGCCCAGTCTGCCCGGGCGCAGACGCAAATGCGCGCCGCGCAGGCCGACGTCAGCGCCGTGGAGCGGGGCGGCACGCAGGAAGAGGTGTTGAACCTGGACGCGCAACTGGCAAAGGCGCGCGCCGATCACAATACTGCCCAGCGCAACCTGGACGCGTTGCGCCGATTGCAACCGCAGGGAGCCGCCTCCGCCGGCGAAGTGCGCCAGGCGGAAACTGTTCTGGCGGCTGCCGACGCCCAGCTGAACCTGCTGCTCCAGAAACAGACGCGGCGTTACTCCAAACCCGAAGTGGCGCGCATCGAAGCGCAGCGCAGCGAGGCCCAGGCGGTTTACGACGCCGCGCAAGATGTACTTTCGAAGTCCAACGTGCGCGCCCCGTTTGACGGCATCGTGTACGCCTTGCCGGTCAAACCGGGCGTTTTCGTCGGCAGCGGAGACCTACTGCTGCAAATGGCTGACCTGAGAAAAGTCCAGGTGCGCGCCTTCGTCGATGAGCCGGATGTTGCCCGGCTCGCCAAAGGAAACCTTATCGAGGTCACTTGGGATGCCGTCCCAGGCCGGACGTGGGAAGGGACAGTCAATGCCATTCCGTCCACGGTGAGATTGCACGGCTCCCGCAACGTGGGCGAGACCACGTGCATCCTGGACAACCAGGATTTGAAGCTTTTGCCGAACGTGAACGTAGGGGTGACCATCGTATCGGCGGTGCACGAAAACGTCCTGGTGGTGCCGCGGGAAGCGGTGCGAATGGACGACAGCAAGCCCTACGTGCTGCAGGTGGTGGGACACGAACTCAAGCGGCGGGAGGTGGAGACTTCCATCTCCAATCTCACGCAAGTTGAAATTATCAGGGGTCTCGCGGCCAATGACATGGTTGCCATCAACGCCTTGAACGGCAAGCCCATCGGAGACGGAACGCGGGTCAAGTACTAGTACTATGACCACATAGATAGTAATACATTTTGATACTTGTTGGACCACCGTGTCCGCGCTTATAGCTGGGACATGAAGCAGCGATCTTGGGTTCGGTTGTCC
>Ga0187804_10000336_pt1 | contig 11339 bp, 6 predicted proteins | sample NC_wetland_sal_i_3_FD_132961 | JGI IMG/M metagenome (GOLD analysis project Ga0187804, IMG submission 132961) | Wetland sediment microbial communities from Neuse River Estuary, North Carolina, USA - Control_4 | ecosystem: Environmental > Aquatic > Freshwater > Wetlands > Sediment | place: USA...
AGATTGTAGATGATGGTCGCGCCGATCTGCTGGTCGGATTCGCTGAGGTTCGAAAGCCGCAACTGCCACATCATGTGGTCTTCGAGCGAACTGCGGCGCAGCGGCGTGTTTTCGAGCGCGCTGCGATGGTCGTCGTCGTTGTCCGACGGCGCGCTTTCCTGCCAGTTGTTCGAGTAGGTCTCGAGATACTCGCGCCAGTCGAGCTTTTCGAGACTGTTCAGTTCCTTGATTTCGAGTGCGGCGTCGCGCGCTTCGACCTCGACCGTCGGCGCGGGTTTCTCCTCGCGCGAGCCGGTTTCCCAGTCGTCGTCGGAGTTGGCGCCGTTAAGGCCGTCAGCCTCGGGTGGCAGCGGTTCTCCGTCGGCCTGGACAGCGGCCTCGGGATCAGACATCTCGGATTCGGAAGCGGCTTCGGCGGGACTCTGGTCGAGCGGCTCGAGCATCGGGTTCTGTTCGAGCTCGGTCTGGACGATGGTTTCGAGTTCAGGAAGCGAAAGCTGCAGGATCTTGATCGCCTGCTGGAGCTGGGGCGTCATCACCAGCTGCTGGCGAAGCCGCAAGTCCTGCCCGAGTTTGACTTCTAGCGCCATTACTGCGGTTTGTCGGGGGCTGCGACCGGCGGCGTCTTATTGTCCGCCGTCTTCGATTCATGAGGGAAGATGATCGCGCGGGCGTGTTCGACCACGCTCTTGTTGGTGTCCATGTAAACCGTGATGCGGTCTCCGGTTATCTGGTCGGTACCTTGATGAACGACCGGGCTCCCGGTCAGCACCACGGTGCGCTTGGTCTGATCCATGACCGCATGATCGCTGGTGGCCCATTGGTCGCGCTGACTTATGCGCACGTTGCCGTCGGCGAACATTTCCTTCACGTCCTTGAATCCCTGGCCGTAATTGACCCGGAGCCGGTCGCTCGTGAGCTGGCCCGGTTCCTGTATCGCGCGCACGTGTCCACTGAACAGAACCGAGTTGGCCTTGTAATCTAAGGACATCGTGTCCGACTTGATGTTGATTGGACCGTGCTGGCTGGAGAACTGGAGTGCACCGCCGGAGTCCTCGTCTTTCGACGAAGGAGAGAGAGACGCGACCTTGGTGCTTCCCGATGCCGCCGCGGCGTTCTTGTGAGAGGAGCCGGTGGCCTCGGCCGGGGCAGGGTTGGTGTCCGCAGCCGGCGCGGCTACGGGTTCAGTGCCGGCTGATTCGACCGGGGGAGCTGCCGGTGCGGCTTCGGGCGCAGTGCTGGCTGATTCAACTGGCGCAGCTGTAGGCGCGGCAGCAGGGGCGCCCGCAGTCTGAGTAGACGGAGAAGCTTCCGCCGCCGGCGCAGGCGCAGTCGCAACGGGCGGATTGATTGCGGCCTCCGCGCCGGGCGATGACTCGGCTCCGGGGGCACCCCCGTAGACTCGGATCGAGTCGCCACCCGAGTCGATATCTTCAACCGGTTGGGCCGCCGCCGGGCTCGGAGCGGGCGACCCCGCATCGGCGCCGGACTCGTTTGCACGTATTGATTTTCCGAGCGTACCGCCGGTGGTCCGGACGGTGCCCGCCGCTGGGGGTTCCGACGGACCGCCCTCCTGCCCGCGCGCGCTCGGTGCACCCGCGAGTATGAGCGCGAGAACCGCCCCGATTGCGGCGAAACTCGCTGAATTTAATCCGCCCACGCGAGGAACCGCGTGGCGTTTAGCTCTCCTTGGGCTTTTCACTTTCCTTCTTGGGCGTGATTTCGGTTTGAACTTGCGTGTGCAAATCGAACTGGCGGGTCCGCGAATTCCCGCTTAGTCCGACCCCGGTCACCTTCATCCCTTCGCCTTCGACAGTTACCAGTCCGGACGCCTCGACGCGGTTGTCATCGGGCATGAAGCTCGCGGAATCCGTGCTCATCGTGATATCGCCATAATGAATCACGGTGCCGCCGCTCAAATCCGCCCGGGTTACGTGATTACCTTTGAGCAAGAGAACCGCGCGCGGCGCGTTGACGAGCACCACCTTGCCGTCCTCGGAAATCATCGAGAGGCCGGCCTTGATCAGAGTGAGCGCGCTCCGGTCGCCAGAATAGCTGGCGTCCGCGGCGGTCATCACCCACTGGCGTTCGCCAGCCTTCATCTGCGTCCAGTGGAAGTTGCGCGCATGAAGCAGAGCGCCCGGCACGAGACCGGCCACCTTCCCGAGCGCCCGGGCGGAGGCGTGATGCCGCACCACCCACACCGTCGCGGCCAAAAGCACGACCAGTGCCACGGTCCCAGATCCCGCCAGTGCCTTGGCAATCCGCCTCGGACTCATCGATCATCTCCGTCGGTCCAAGTTATCAAGCGCCTTTTTTCAAGTAAACCAAGCGCGGGGCGCGGCAGCGACAGATTCGTCGCCGCGCCCCGCGAGTTGGAGCAAGATCGAATGGCGCTAACAGCGCGAAATGGAATTGGACTTTCCGATCATCGGCCGTCAGGTGCCGGGGGCCGCCGCGATGAAGCTGCGCGCCCACTCCGCGCGCCCCCCGCGTCGGCGCAACCATATCCGCCGCACCTCTGGCTTGCGCTCAACCTTAGCTGGGCTTGCTGCGGGTCGTGCCAGATGACCTCGCCGCTGGCCTCACGCGAGATTGCCTGGTCAACCCCGTCGGCGTAACTTACTCGAAGGTGCGCTTCTTCGCCGTAATCCTCGTCGCTTGCTTAATGCCGCTGAACGTTAGTACAGCCGGGGCAATCCCCTGCGCGGCTCGATCGGCCTGCTGTGCGAATTGCTCGATGAGCACTCCGGTGAGTCAGTTAACTTGCTGCCAAGCGCCGGCCGCTCCCGACCGGGCGATAAGTTACACCTCAGGCACGCAGCGCCTTGGGTCGGCGGCGGCTCTTTTCGTGGTTGCGGTGTCAAACGTTCGTTCAGAAGCGCAAATCAGATCGGTCGCTGGGCGCTTCTCGCCGCCAAACCGTTGCGATTCGCTAGCACTTCTCTGTTCACGTCAAATCTGAGCCTTCCGCAAGTGCGCGAAGCAGTCGCCGGACGCTGACGCCCGGTGCAGCCCTTCGCGCGCTAATTCGTTCCCGCATTTTTGCGATTTTAGCACCTGCCGATTCGTTCGGCAGAAAGGCGCGTGTCTTCAGCCCTGCGAAGACACGCTCGAAGCGCCGCGCGTTGTCGCGGCCGGAAGGCTGGGTTTTGCGAGATGCTGACCACAGATGTTCGCCGTTTAATGGCGCGATACTTACGAACGGTGCCGGTTGCGATCGCGATCCTGGTCGTGTTTCCGCCGTCGGGACGCGCTCAGGGTACCGGCGCAAACTCAACTCGTCCGGATGCCGTCGAGCCGGGCAATGGCACGCAGAGACCTCGCGGTGCGGATCGACTACAGGCGCTGGTCGAGGAAGCCCTGTCTCATAGTCCGACCGTAATCGCGGCGCGGAGCCACTGGCAGGCTCAAACAAAGGCGCCAATCGAGGCGGCGAGCCTGCCCGATCCGGAGATCTCGCTTCAGCAACTCACGGTCGGAAGTCCGCAGCCGTTCTCGGGTTATGAGACGAGCGACTTCTACTACAGCGGCTTCGGCATCTCCCAGGACATTCCGGGTCTCGGCAAGCTTCGCCTACAGAAATCCGAGGCGGAAAAGGATGCCGACTACGCCCAGCATCGTTATGAGCAGGCCGAACGCGAGGTGACAGAGAAGGTGAAGGAGGCCTACTTCGAGCTGTTCTATCACGCAAAGGCACTGGCCATTCTCGATCGCAACCGCGACGAGCTCGAACAGATCCAGAAGATTGCGGAGACCCGGTATCGCCTTGGACAGGGGCTTCAATTGGACCTGATCAAGGCGCAGCTCCAAACCACTGAGACCCTGAAGGAGCACGTGATGCACCACCAAGAGGAGGACCAGGTGCAGCTCGGACTGAAAGAACTGCTCGGACGCGATCCAGACTCACCGAAGATCGAAATCGGCGATGTCGAACCCACCCGCCTGCAGCTCGACGCAGCCGAGCTCGCGCACCTCAGCACTTCCGGCTCTCGCGAACTGGCGGCGGATCGCGCGATGGAGGCGCGCAGCGCCGAGGCGCTCAAGCTCGCACGGCAGGGATATTGGCCCGACTTTACGGTCGGTTATTCCTACCAGAAAACCGGGCCGGGGTTTCGCGACTACTACATGCTGAGCCTGGGCGCGAGAGTCCCGCTCTATTTCTGGCGCAAGCAGACGCCCGCGATCGAGCAGGCGGCGCTGGAGGCGGAGTCGGCCCGCGAGCAAACCCGAGCGGCTCAACTCGAGATTGCCTCCGACGCGGAGGGCAACCTCGTTGCGATGCGAGCCGCCGAGCGCGTGATGACGATCTACCGCGAGGGCCTGATTCCCCAGGCCGAAACCTCGGACGCCGCCGCGATGGCTGCATATCGGGTCGGTAAGGCCGACTTCCAGACGCTGGTCACGGCGGTGCTCGATCTTCAGAACCTCAGGCAGGAGTACTACCGCGTACTCGCCGACCACGAGATCGCGGCCGCGCGGATTCAACAAATCATCGGTGATCCAAAATGAACTGCAAATCATTTGTGCGTCGCGCGCCCAAGGGCTTCGCGATGCTGCTACTGGTTCTTCTCGCCGCGAGAACGCCGCCTGTAAAGGCGGCGGACTCTTCGCTCGCGCCGATACGGATTACGCCGGAGCGCCGCCAATTGATCGGGCTCACATTCGCGATTGTCCAGCCCAAGGACGTGAGCGAGCAACTTGAAGCCACGGGAACCATCGAGACCGATGAACGTCTGCAATCCTACGTGCAGGCGCGCTTCGCCGGATGGATCGCGCAGGTCTTCGCGAACCAAACCTACCAATACGTGCGAAAAGGGCAGCCGCTGTTCACGATCTACAGCCCGGATCTCGACGGCACCGAGCAGGAATATCTGATTGCGCTCGATGCCCGCAGGCGCGCCGGAGAAAGTTCGGTCGCTTCGGTGATCGCGGACGCATCGTCGCTGGTGGACGCGGCAGTCGAGCGGCTCAAACTGTGGGGAGTATCGCCGCGCGAGATCGCGCGCCTGGAGCGCGAGCGGACGGTTCGGCGCACGATCGAGATTGATTCGCCGGCGACCGGCTACATCGTCGAGCGCAACGCGCTGCCGAACCTGTATGTGCAGCCCGAAACGCGGCTGTTCACGATCACGGATCTCTCCAAGGTCTGGGTCTACGCGGCGGTTTTCCAGAACGAGATTGGCAAAGTCCGTCCGGGCGATAGGGCGGCGGTCAAGATCGATGCCTATCCCGGTCAGAGTTTCGCCGGCCACGTCGATTTCATCTGGCCGCAGATCGATCCGATGACCCGCACCGCCCGGGTGCGATGCGAATTCGACAACCGCAAAGGATTGCTCTTCCCCGGCATGTTTGGCGAGGTCGCGCTCAGCCTTGCGATGGGCCGCCAAACGGTCATTCCCGCCACCGCAGTTCTGCAGACCGGAACGCGCAACCTGGCGTTCATCGAGCGCGCCGACGGCTACCTGGCCCCCGCCGAAGTCGAGCTTGGACCACGGGTCGGCGATGAATTCGTCGTCCTGCGGGGTGTCGATGCCGGGCAGAGAATCGTAAAGTCCGCCAACTTCCTGATCGATTCGGAAAGCCAGCTCGAGGCCGCCGCCGGCGCGTTCGTGTCGCCCGTGCCCGGCGTGGCCGCGACCGCGGGGGTCGTCGCGACGGCTGCTGCGGCGACGATCGCGTTCACCAGCGATCCCGACCCTCTCACGCGCGGTCACAACCGGATCGAGGTCACGCTTCGCGATTCCCAGGGTCAGCCGATTACAGGCGCCAAGGTGACGGTGACGTTCTACATGGCGGCGATGCCTGCGATGGGAATGACGGCGATGCGCGACGAGGGTGTCGCGGAGGAACAGGGTGGCGGCGTCTATGGCGCGGGTATCGATTTGGAGAGCGGCGGCACCTGGCGCCTCACGATAGTCGCGTCGAAGGGTGGGCGAACGATCGCGGCCAAGCAAATGGACGTATCGGCAACCGGCCCGATGTCGATGTAGGGAATGGGAAAATGATCGAAAGAATCATCGACTGGTGCAATGGCAACCGTTTTTTCCTGTTCTTCTGCGTCGCGTCGCTCGTCCTGGCGGGCATCTGGTCGCTCGGCCGCATTCCGCTCGATGCACTCCCGGACATTTCGGACGTTCAGGTGATCATTCATACCCAATGGATGGGACAGCCGCCGAGCCTGATCGAGGACCAGGTCACTTATCCGATCGTTACCGCGATGCTCGCCGCGCCGCACGTCAAGGCGGTCCGCGCGCAGACCATGCCCAACGATTCCTACGTGTTTGTCGTTTTCGAGGACGGCACCGACATCTATTGGGCGCGCAGCCGGGTGCTCGAGTACCTCCAGCAGATCGCGGGGAAACTCCCCCCAGGAGTGGCGCCGGCGATCGGACCCGATGCGACCGGCGCGGGCTGGGTCTATGAGTACGCGCTAATCGACCGCAGTCACACGCATAGCCTTGCCGATCTGCGCAGCATTCAGGACTGGAACGTTCGTTATTCGCTCGAAACCGTGCCGGGTGTTTCGGAGGTCGCGACGATCGGCGGGTTCGTCAAGCAGTATCAAATCAAGCTCGATCCAAATCGTCTCCTTGCGCTGAAGGTTTCATTGGAAACCGTCATCGACAAGGTCAGGGACAGCAATGGCGAAGTCGGCGGGCGGGTGCTCGAAATGTCGGGCGCGGACTACATGATTCGAGGACTCGGTTACATCCGGGGCGTCGCTGACCTGGAAAACATATCGGTTGCGGCCAACAACGGCACCCCAATTCTAATCAGGGACCTCGGAGTAGTCAGTCTTGGACCCGACCTGCGCGAGGGCGCCGCGGAATGGAACGGCGACGGCGAGACGGTGGGCGGAATCGTCGTGATGCGTTACGGACAGAACGCCCTCAACGTTATCGGCGGCGTCAAGCAGAAGCTTGCCGAGATTCGCGAGACTCTCCCGCGCGGGGTCGAAATGGTCGCCGGCTACGATCGGTCGGGACTGATTCAAGCCTCGATCGATACGCTCAAGCGCGACCTTCTCGAGGAGGCGGTTATCGTAAGCCTCGTGATCATCGTTTTCCTGTTCCACTTGCGCTCCGCGTTGATCCCGATTGTTACTCTGCCCATCGCGGTCATAGCTACTTTCATTCCGATGTATTACCTCCGCATCAGCTCGAACATCATGTCGCTGGGCGGGCTGGCGCTGGCGATCGGCGTGTTAGTCGACGCTTCGATCGTGATGGTCGAAAATGGCCACCGGCATCTGTCCGAGAATGAGCGCGAGGCCCTGCAACGGGGGGAGTCCGTCCCCGCGCCCGAGCGCCGGAGGATCCTCCTGTCCGCCGCCAAACAGGTCGGGCGGCCGATCTTCTTCTCGCTGATTATCATCGTGGTTTCGTTCCTGCCCGTGTTCCTGCTCGAATCGCAGGAAGGCCGGATGTTCCGTCCCCTCGCCTATACGAAAACCTTCGCGATCGCTTTCTCATCGGTCCTGGCCATTACGGTAGTGCCGGTTTTGATGGTTCTGTTCATCCGGGGCAGACAGCTCCGCGCAGAAAACAAGAATCCGATCTCGCGATTTTTCCAGGCTTTGTACCTGCCGGTCATACGCTGGTGCCTTCGTCATCGTGCGTTGACTATCGCGGCCAATCTGATCTTTCTGTTTCTCACTATTCCGCTTTTTTTCAGGATTGGCAGCCAGTTCATGCCGCCCCTTTACGAGGGATCCAGCCTCTACATGCCCGCGGCATTGCCCGGAATCTCGATCGCTTCGGCGGTCGACCTGATGCAGAAGCAGGATCAGATCATCCGCGCCTTCCCCGAGGTTGAGAGCGTTTTCGGTACGGTCGGACGATCCGACAGCGCGACCGACAATGCGCCGATGGACATGTTCGACACGACGATCATGCTGAAGCCGCGCGACAAGTGGCGCAACGGCGCAACCTACGATCACCTCATCGCGGAGATGGACGACAAGCTGCGTTTTCCGGGCCTCTCGAATACCTGGACGATGCCGGTCGAGAACCGGCTCGACATGGAGCTGACCGGAATCAAGACGCCGGTCGGACTCAAGATTCAGGGTCCGGAACTCGGCGGCATCCAGATGATTGGGTCCGAGATCGAGAAGATTCTCGGCTCAATACCGGGCACGCGCGGTGTCTTTGCCGAGCGCGTGTCGCAGGGGTTCTACATAAACGTCACCGTCGATCGCGCCAAGGCAGCCCGCTACGGGCTGACGGTCGGCGACGCTCAGCGGGCGGTAAGCTCCGGTATTGGCGGTGCCAACATCGCGACCACCGTCGAAGGACGCGAACGATATCCGATCAACGTCCGCTATTTGGCCGACTATCGCGACAATCTCGACGCGCTCGGCCGGATCCTCATCATGACGCCGGCTGGCGCCGAGATTCCGCTTGGCGAGGTTGCCCGGATCGACCTGAGCCCCGGGCCATCGATGATTCGCGATGAGGAAGGACTCCTGACCGGGTATGTCTACGTCGACCTGGCGACGAGCGACTACGGCGGCTACGTTACGAATGCTCAGAGCGCTCTTGGCAGACAACTGCGTCTGCCGCCCGGCTATAGGCTCGCGTGGTCGGGCGAATACGAATTTCAGCTTCGTGCGCGAAAACGCTTGGCGCTGATCCTTCCAATCGTCTTCGTGGTGATCTTCGTTCTGCTCTTCATGCTCTTTGAGTCCGCGACCGAAGCGATCGTGCTGATTCTGCCCACTGGGTACGCGATGACCGGCGGCCTGCTCCTGCAGTACCTGATGGGGTTCAACTTCAGCGTCGCCGTATGGGTCGGTTACATCGCCCTGTTCGGCATCGCAGTCGAGACCGGAGTCGTGATGGTGATCTATCTGCACGAAGCGCTCGATCGCCACATCGCGGCCGGCGAACTCACCCATGAAGTGATCGCGAAGGCAACGATCGAAGGCGCGGTGCAGCGGCTTCGGCCCAAGCTGATGACGGTCGCGGTCGTGATGCTCAGTCTCGCGCCAATTCTATGGGAGAGTGGGATCGGCTCCGACGTGATGAAGCCCATCGCCGCACCGATCGTTGGCGGGATGATCACGTCGACGATCCACGTCCTCATCCTCGTCCCGGTCTTCTTCGCGATAATGAAAGAGCGGGAACTAAGGACCGGCACTTTGAAACTGAGGTAGAGCGCTTAGCCGCCGCGGCTCGAATCCGCGACCTTGGTGCGCGGGCTGATCGCGCGATAACTTTTGCGCTCGCGAAGCCGCGCCAGATAAGCCGCCACCTTCCCAAACGCGTCGAGGTTCATCGCGTCCACATCCAGCACCATCGCCAACGCCATCATCGGCGCATCCGCCAGCGAGAACGCGCCGCACAAGTAACCGCCCGCGGTCGCGCTCGCGAGCAGCTTCTCGATATACGGCAGGTCGCGCGTCCGCAGCGTCTCGCGTCCCTTTTCCATCCGCTCGGCATCGCGCTTGGCTGGCTCGCTCCAATACGGCATCCAGATTGGCGGCAGGCTCCCGCCGAGCAACGCCTCATCGCCAAACTGTTCCGCCTCGCGCACCCGCATCCGCGCGACCACGTCCGATGGCATCAGGTGCGGCTCGGGATAGCGCTCCTCGAGATACTCGTCGATGACGGTGGAGTCGAAGATGGCGACGCCGCCATCATCTATATAGGGCACCTTGCCGAGTGGATGGCGCGCGAGCATCTCGGGCGGCTTCTTCCACAAATTTCCCGGCGGCAGATTTTCGACCCGGTACTCGAGGCCCTTCTCTTCGAGGACGACCTTGGTCTTGCTGGCGTGCGTCGAGCGCAGCGTTCCCCACGGGTAATCGCGCTCGGTGGTGTATAGGACGATCATCGGATTGGCTCCTATGACTGGAATCGGAAAGCGAGCTTAACACGGCGCGAATTGAACCGATAAGCCTCGCGGGGGCCGCTCTGTTATCGTTATTCCAGATGCCGACGAAAGCAGCCCTGTCATCCGAACTGTCGGGACTTGCCCGGACGCTCGCCCGCCGCCTCGGTGATGATCGCGCCGCACGCGCGGCGTCACAACTCGTTGCCGAGACCGCGCCGGATGAGCGCCTCGCGCTCGCATTCCTGCTTCAGCTCGGTGAGCATTCCCGCGATATGCTCCTCAAGGCGCTCAGCGACTCCGCACTTGCGCGCGACCTGGTCTTCTGCCTGGGCGCATCGGAGCTGGTCGCATCGGAACTCGCCGCGTCGGGACCAAACTGGCTCGAGATTTTCGCGGGCGCGCGATTGGCGAGCGCCGAATCGCTGCTCGATTCGATGCGCTTCGCCCCAATCGACGCCGGTGACAAACCGGCCGCCGCCAATCTGCTCAGCGGATGGAAGCGGCGCAGGTTTCTGGACATCGCGATCGCGGATCTCCTCGATCGGATCGCGGTTTCCGACACCGCGCGGCTGATGTCGGCGCTCGCCGACGAATGCATCCGCGCCGCCCTTGCGCTCGCGATGCGGTTGGCGGGCCCGGGCGCCGCGGACGCCGGCGATTTCTGTGTGCTTGCACTGGGCAAGCTTGGTGCGAGCGAACTCAACCTCAGCTCCGACATCGACCTCGTCTATCTGCACGATCCGCGCGGAGGCGAGAACGCCACCGATGCCGCCGCGCATATTGGCAACCTCATCACGGAGATTCTCGCCGCGGGATGCTTCCGGGTCGACATGCGGCTTCGTCCCGGCGGGCGCAACTCACACCTGGTGACGCCGATCGAGGGCGCGCTGAGCTTTTACCAAAGCCTCGGTCAGACCTGGGAGCGCGCCGCGCTGCTCCGGGCGCGTCCGGTCGCCGGCTCGATCGAGCTGGGCCGCCGCCTCATCACTGAACTCGCGCGCTTCATCTACCGGACCTACCTCGACTTCGACACGCTTCGCCAATTGCGCGCGATGAAGCGGCAGATCGAGGCCGAGCTGCGGTCGCCGGCGATGCTCGAGCGCAATATTAAGCTCGGCTACGGCGGCATTCGCGAAGTCGAGTTCGTCGTGCAGGCGCTGACCCTGATTTACGGTGGACGCGACCCGCGGCTGCGGATCGAGAAGACGGTCCCCGCTCTGGAGAAACTCGGTTCACTTGGGTACCTGCCATCCGAGCGTGCGCGGCAGCTTGCGGATGCGTACCTCTATCTGCGCGATGTCGAGCACAAGCTCCAAGTTGTCGCCGGGCGGCAGACGCATGCCTTGCCCGACCCCGCCGACGCCCCCGCGATGCGCGCGTTTGCGGCGCGCATGGGTGCCGGCAAGGGCGACGCGGCGGTCGGCCGCGTGATCGACACGCTCAGGCGTCATCGCGATTTAGTCGCGACCCAATTCAGGGAAACCCTCGCCGGGGGCGCCGAG
>Ga0187804_10000338_pt1 | contig 11321 bp, 9 predicted proteins | sample NC_wetland_sal_i_3_FD_132961 | JGI IMG/M metagenome (GOLD analysis project Ga0187804, IMG submission 132961) | Wetland sediment microbial communities from Neuse River Estuary, North Carolina, USA - Control_4 | ecosystem: Environmental > Aquatic > Freshwater > Wetlands > Sediment | place: USA...
AACAGTGTCAATCTTCCGGAGGGAAACGCGTTACATCAAAGTGGAAATGCGTTTTACCGGGATGGCGCTTTCTATGCGGCGCCGCGGCGATACAGCAGAAAGGCGCGGATGAAGGGGTCCAGGTCGCCGTCGAGGACTTTCTGGACATCGCCGCGCTCAACCTTGGTGCGGTGGTCTTTGATGAGCTGATAGGGCTGGAGAGTGTAGGAGCGAATCTGGCTGCCGAAGCTAATTTCGGGCTTGGAGGCGTCGAGTTTGCGCAAATCTTCGCGGCGCTTATCGAGCTCGAGTTCATAGAGCTGGGACTTGAGGACTTTCATGGCGATTTCGCGATTTTTATGCTGGCTGCGCTCGTTCTGGCATTGGACGACGATGCCGGAGGGGAGGTGGGTGATGCGGACGGCGGATTCGACTTTGTTGACGTTCTGGCCGCCGTGGCCGCCGGCGCGAAATGTATCGATGCGCAGCTCTTCCGGCTTGACGACGATTTCGATCTGATCGTCGATTTCCGGGATGACGAAGACGGAGGCGAAAGAGGTGTGGCGGCGGGCGGCCTGGTCGAAGGGCGAAATGCGGACCAGGCGATGGACGCCGCTTTCGCCGGAGAGCATGCCGTAGGCGTTTTCGCCTTCGATTTGCACCGTGGCGGATTTGATGCCGGCTTCTTCACCGGGAGTGGAATCGAGAACGGTGGCCCGAAAACCTTTTTGCTCGGCCCAGCGAAGATACATGCGCAGGAGCATCTCGGCCCAGTCCTGGGATTCGGTGCCGCCGGCGCCGGGCTTGACGGTGAGAATCGCGTTGAGGCGATCGCTTTCGCCGGCGAGGAGGGTTTTGGTTTCGAGATCGGAGAGGAAAGTGTCGGCGCCGGCTAGCTCTTTCGAGAGCTCGTCGAGGATGGAATCGCGCTGGGCGTCGTTGGACTCTTCCTGGGCGAGATGGACATAGGTGTCGAGATCGCTGATTTTGCGTTCGAGGGCTTCTTCAGCGCCGGTGCGGGCTTCGAGCGTCTTGCGCTGCTGGAGGAGAGATTGGGCCTTTTGCTGGTCCTGCCAGAAATTCGGGTCGCTTATTTTTTCTTCGAGGGCGGCGAGTTGGGTGCGGGCGGAGGCAGCGTCAAAGATAGCTCCGGACGAGCGCGACGCGCTTTTTGAGCTCGGCGTAGGTTTGCTGGATGTCTTCGATGTGAGCGGGCACGTTTGAATTCTACATGCGAAAGTCGAAATTCGAAAATCGAAACTCGCACAAGCCTCACATTTTGGATGCACAATGATATTGTGCGGACTAAGAACAGATGAAAGGCTGGGACAAACTAGCTGGCAATCTTTTTGGCCGACGAGGTCAAACTGCGACCATGACTGACCTCGGGTTGATGATGAAAGAGGGGCACGAATTGCTCAAGGCGGAAGAATATGAAAAGGCCCAAACGATTTATCTCAGGATGGTAGAATTCCGCGAGAGACTTCTCGACGAAGCCACGATTGAATGGATAATGACCGGACTGGCGGCAACCTGGCTACTGCGGAACCGCTTTGATGAGCAGATCGCATTTTTCTCGGAGTATCTGCATCGCTATCCAAATGATTGCGCAGCGTATTGCGAACGAGCGGGAGCACTTTGGTATTGCGGCGACTTCGTGATGCGATTGCCGACTACACTAGGGCAATCGAGCTCCAACCAACCCATCTGTTGTCTCGCTCAGGGCGGGGGCAGGTGCTTGCCGAGCTTGGCGAAAGTGCGAAAGTCATGGACGATCTCGACGTCGCCTTGCGAATCGTAGAGACACCAACAAGACCGGATGAAAGTTGGCGCGGGTGGTATAGGCAAATAGAGGCCTTTGTCCGCAACGGACGAGGTGTCGCCCTCGCTAGTATGGGACAAACTAGGGAATCATCGATTGAATTTGATGCTTCGATCGTCCTAAGCCCGGACAACGCTTGGGTGTATTACAACAGGGCGCGAGCGCACGAGCTGAGAGGCGATAAGGATCGGGCTTTGTCGGACTATCGAATCTCGCTTGAGAAAACCAAACCCAGTTTGAGCCCTATCCAAAAAGAGCGTGCTCAGGGAAGAATTCAAAGTTTGTCAGAAAGTTGAAACTCGGACTCCTCTTTTCCCCACCCACTTTAAGCCCAATGACGCGATGCCGCGATTCAGTTGCCATTTTCGATTTTCAATTTTCTATATTCAGTTTTTGCGAGGGCTAGGGCTATTAGGACGATGGAGGCAAGGATGCAGAACCAGGCGAACCAATCGCCGAAGCGGGCGTAGAGGGTAAGGTCGGTGCGGAAATCGTAGGGGGCGTCGAGCTGGCCGCGGATGTCCGGGGCGAGGCGAGCGACGATGCGGCCGTAGGGGTCGACGACCACGGTGAAGCCATTGTTGGTGTCGCGGAGCATCCAGCGGCGATTTTCGACGGCGCGGACGCGGGCCATCATGAGGTGTTGCGTGGGAGCGGAAGAGCGGCCGAACCAGCCGTCGTTCGAGATGGTGATGAGAAGTTGGGCGCCGGCGGTGGTGAATTGGCGGACTTCCGCGGGAAAAATCGCTTCGTAACAGATGAAAACGCCGAAGGTGCCGTCCGGGAGATTGGCGACATGATAGCTGTTGCCCGGTGTGAAATCGGCGATATCCGCGGTGAGGCGGCCGGCGAAGGCGAGATAGCGGCGGAGCGGGACGTATTCGCCGAAGGGAACCAGGTGAATTTTATCGTAGCTGAAAATGCGGCGGCCGCTGGGGTCGAGGAGGACGGCGCTATTGGATGCGGTCCATTGGTTATGCTGATTTCTCTTCCAGTCCACGACGCCGACGAGGAAAGGGCTGCCGGAATCGCGCGCGATGCGGACGGCGCGGACGGCGAAGGGCGGCTCCTGCATGCTGAAGGGAGCGGGAACTTCGGGCCAGACGATGAGGCCGGGAGACCGGCGTGCAGCATCAGCGCTGATCTGCTCGAGTTGGTCGAGTTCGCCCGAGTGAATCTGGAGCCAATCGGGCGGGTAACGCTCGGACTGCGGGAAATTGGTTTGCACCAGGTGCGCGATGTGGTGAGGGGTGGCGGCGGGAACGAGATAGACGCCGCCGACGCTGATGAGGACCAGGACGGCAGTGGTGGCCATGGTGATGATCCAGACGCGCTTCCTGCGAACGATGACGGCGTAGGCGACGAGCGAGCCATACGCGGCGGGGAGAAAACTGAGGCCGTAGATGCCGGTGAGCGTGGTGACTTGAAGGAAGGCGAGATTGCCGCTGGCGGCGTAGCCCGCGAGATCCCAGGGAGAGCCGAAAATCACCAGGCGCGTGCGGGCAAATTCGGCGGTGACCCAAAGGAAAGGAGCGATGGCACAGGCCAGCGCCGGATTTTTTCTTGAGGCGAGAGCTACGCCGAGCGAAACCATGGAGCAGATCAGGCCGCCGACGAGTCCGATCAGCCCGACGAATCCGGCGGCGCTCCATACATCGAGGCCGCCATACTGGCGGACGACAGTGGCCACCCAGGGCACGCAGACGGGATAAAAGACGAGTCCATGGAGAAAACCATAGAGCGGCGCTTCGACGGGACGCGCGCCCGCGGATGCGAGAACTAGGAGGCCGATGGCAAACCAGACCAGCAGCGAGAGATTGTAATTGGGGAAGGAGAGTCCCAGAGCGACGCCGCTCCCGAGCGCGAGCAGCACTCGCGTATGGCGAGGAAAATTCATTCAGCGTTTAATTATAGACTTGAAACCGATTTGCTCGAGCGAGTGTTTCGCGCTTCCGGCAGTTTTCTCGTCGGCATAGGGGCCGACCTGGACGTGAAAGAGGCTGTCGCTCGGGAGCGTGGCGACGAAGGCCGGGAACTTCTTTTCCTGGATCTCTTCGGCCATTTTGAGAGCGTCGCCTTCGCGCGATAGGGCGGCAACCTGGAGAATGAAAGAACCTTTGGGCAACTTGGGAGCTTGAAAGCGCGCGGGAGGCTGGGCCGAGGCGGAGACGGGCTTGGCGGAGGCCGCGGACGGATCGTTTTTTGTTTTGGTGGCGACAGCCGGGATTGCGGCGGGAGCCGGAGCCGACGGAGTATTTTTCGGAGTGGGCTCGAGATGCGCGGTGTCTTTTTTTCCGTAAAAATCCCACTCGGAATTGGCGGGGGGGGCGGGAGCGGGCGCGTCTTTGGGCTTCGGAGAGACTGGTGCGGAAGGCACGGGCCGAACGGGCGCAGCAGAGGCCTGGACAGGGCCGCCGTATTGTGTGCGGCCCATGACATAGCCGAGCGTGAAGAAGACGCCGCAGAGAAGAACGACGCCGAGGAAGAGTCCCACCAAGTGCCGGCTTTCGAGCACCCGGTCGCCGCCGCCGCGTTTTGCGTTTCCCGCCATAGTCTCCTATCTTTTGCCGAGCATTTTTTTATCGAACAATTTTTGGCCGATCACTTTTTGGATGCGGCCTGTTGCACCCACTGCGAGATGATGTCCACGGGCAGCGGGAAGACGATGGTCGTATTTTTCTCGACGCCGATTTCGGTTAAGGTTTGCAAATAACGAAGCTGAATAGCCGCGGGCTGTTTCTCGAGCACCTCGGCGGCATCCGCCAGCTTCGTGGAGGCTTCAAACTCGCCCTCCGCGTGAATAATTTTGGCTCGGCGTTCGCGCTCGGCCTCCGCTTGCTTGGCGATGGCGCGCTGCATATTCTCCGGGATATCGACTTGTTTGACCTCAACCTTCGTTACCTTGATACCCCAAGGCTCGGTATCCTGGTCAAGGATTTGTTGCAACTTCGCGTTTACCTTTTCGCGCTCTGAAAGAATGGAGTCCAGCTCGAACTGGCCGATGAGGCTGCGAAGGGTGGTTTGGGCGAGCTGGGAGGTGGCGTAGAGGTAGTTCTGGACCTGGGAGAGGGCCAGGTTGGCATCCACGACGCGGAAATAGCAGACGGCGTTTACTTTCACGGAGACGTTGTCGCGCGTGATGACGTCCTGGGGCGGGACGTCGAGGGTTTCGATGCGGAGCGAGATGCGCGTGAGCTTGTCGATCGGGTAGAGGACCAGCTGCAAGCCCGCGCCCTTGGCTTGCGGGAGCATGCGCCCGAGGCGCAGGACGACGCCGCGTTCCCATTCCTTGATGACGTAAATCGAATTGAAAATCCAGATCAGGAAAATGAGGATGCCTGCGCCCAACAGAAGCACCGGGAATTCCATCGTGTCCTCCTCCGATTCAATTTCTACGAAGATGCCGAAAGCAGTTACTTGACCGGTTCGACTTCAAGAGTCAGTCCTTTTACCTTTTTCACGCGGACCTGCGCACCCGCCGGAATGGGCTGGCCATCCGAGGCGGACGCACGCCACAGTTCGCCATGGACGAAAACCATTCCGAAATTTCCGGGCGAGCCCACGGGCGCTTTCACTTCGCCGAGTTCGCCGACAAGCTCTTCCTTGCCCGTGGAGAGCTTCCAGGCGCGCGATCTCAGAACCAGGCGCGCGAGAATGATGACGATGATGGCGAAGGGGATCACGACGGCGAGCGCGGTGGCGAGGCGCACGCCCATGCCTGTAATCGGGGAGCGAATCAGCATCAGAGCGCCGAGCACCATGGAGACGACTCCTCCCACGCCGAGCACGCCGTGCGTTGGAAACTTAGCTTCCAAGACAAACAGGATGAGGGCAAGCAGAATCAGGAGCAGACCGGCGAAATTCACGGGAAGATGGAACATGGCGAAGAGGGCCAGCAGCATGGCAATGCCGCCGATCACGCCGGGAGCGAAGAGTCCGGGATGCGTGAATTCGGCGTATAGGCCCAGAACACCGATGATCAGGAGGATGAAGAAGACGTCGGGCTGGACGATGCGGGTGAGGAATTTTTCGCGCTCGGTCATTTCGTGGGCGACGATGACGGGATGCGAGAGAGCGAGATGCATGGTGGAGCCGTCGAAGCGCGTGATGGTGCGCCCATCGAGTTTGGCGAGGAGGTCGTCGCGCGAGGCGGCCTCGACGTCAACGAGCTTGCCATCGAGAGCTTCTTTTTCGCTGAAGGCTTTCGCGTCGGTGACGGCGGTGGCGGCGAGATCCGGATTGCGTCCCCGCTTGTCAACGTAGCTGCGGAGATAGGCGGTGGCCTCGTTGACGACTTTCTTGTGCATGGTTTCATCGACTTGGACGGTCTGGCCGCCAAAGATGAAAACGGGGGAGGCTGCGCCCGTGTCTGTGCCGGGGGACATGGCGGCGACATCGGCTGAAAGCAGGATGAAAAACCCGGCGGAGGCGGCGCGGGAGCCGGTGGGCCAAACGTAGGTGACGACGGGAACGGGCGAGGTGAGAATTGCCTGGATGATTTCGCGCATGGAGGAATCGAGGCCGCCCGGGGTGTTGATGGTGATGAGGACGAGGTCGGCGTGATCGCGAGCGGCCTGCTCGATTCCGCCGACGATATATTCGGCGAGGATGGGCTCGATTTCGCCGTCAATGGAAAGCTGGATGACTTTCGCCGGATGATTTGAATCGGCTCCGGGCGATGCGGCGGCGGTTGCGGATGCGCCGAGGAATAGAGACAGGGCGACCGCAAGGCAGGCAGGAAGCGCCAGGATTCGCCATGAGCGGGAGACCATTCCGGCGATTAGTATAGCAAGAGCGAGCGAACCTTGCGGCGTTGTTCCGGGCGACGATAGGGGCGAGCGCGTTTGTCAGTCTGGGGAAGTTTTCTTGGCGTCGTTGAGGTAGGAGGGGGGCGCTTGCAGAACTTCCTGGACGCGCGGGTCTTTGATGACTTTTGCGAAGGCGGGATCGGTGCGCGCGGATAGGAAATTGGCGTAACCGTCGTCACGGGCGAGTTTCAGGTAGTGAGCGGTGCGTTCGGCGTCGCCCATGCTGGCATATTGTTTAGCGACGAAAAAGGAGAAGAGGCCGGGATCGGTGGTGGTGCGCTGCTGGATAATCGAGCCGGCGCCCCCTTTGTGATCGAAAATCGTGGGGTCGAGCTCGAGGGCCTTGGCGAAGGTTTCCATCGCCTGGGGGTATTCCTTGTTGGCGAAATAGGCGTAGCCGAGGTTGCTGTAAATGGTGGAGAGATCGATTTTGAGGTTGGCCGCCTTGTTGTAAAGGCTGATGGCGCGGCCGTAGCGCTTCTTCTCATACTCGATGGTGCCGAGATTATTAATTGGGCTTGCAAAATTCTTATCGGCCTTCATGGCCTTTTTGTAGAAGCGCGCGGACCGATTGAGATCGCCCAACTCCTGGTAGGCTACGCCAATTTTGTTCAGGACGATGGCGTCCTTGGGCGTATCGGCGATGATTTGTTCGTAGGCGACGACGGCCTGAGCGAATTCCTTGCGGGCCATCAAAACGTCGCCGCGAAGCTCGGCGGATTGCCTGGGCGTCAACTGCGGCGAAGCGGCGGCGGAGGGATTGGCGTTCGCAGGCGACTGCTGCTGCGGTTGAGGATGCGTGACTTGCTGAGCTTGAACGGCGGGAAAAAACACCAAGGCCAGCGGGATTGCCAAGAGGGCTGAACCTCTCATCGCCCTACTCCTTTGCCGCGCCCCGGCCTACGGTTGTGGTTTCGGATTATCCGCAGGCTTCTTGCTTCCCCCAAAGATACCAAAAATGCGGTCGAGAAGGCCTTTTTTCTTTTCCGGTTCCTCGGCCGGGGGAGTGGAGGCGTCGGCTGGCTGGCCAGGCTTGCCCGTGGCGCGGGAGTTGTTTGCAGAATTGGGTGAGTTGGGAGCACCGGCCGCGGGCGGTTGCTGATTATTGGACGACCTGCCGAAAAGGTGCGCGAGCCAGGAGCCGGAAGGCGCTTCCGCGAAATGGCCGCCGCCATGCAGCTCGCAATAGAGGGTCGGCTCGCTGCCGGCGACAAAGTATTCGATTTCGGTCTGGGGGCAGGAGGGAGTGGCGAGCTGGCCGGTCTGCGGGTCAATTTTTTCTTCGATTACGCCGGCAGGAGGTGGGAAATCCTGGGTATTGCTGTAGGCGGGAAGAGCGACGGCGCTCTTCATGAATTCGGCCCAGATGGGCGCGGCGGATTGACTGCCGGATAGACCGAGGTCGCGGTTATCGTCAAAGCCGATCCAGATGACGCAGAGGAGATTCGAGGTGAAGCCGGAGAACCAGCCATCGTGCGAAGTTCCTGTCTTGCCGGCGGCGGGCGCGGTGAAACCCAGGGTGCGGACGGTGACGCCAGTGCCGCGATTGAGGACATCTTCCATGAGGCTGGTGACGAGAAAAGCGACGCGGTAATCGAGGACCGCGCGCGTCTTGGGGTCGGTGGCTTCTTCGACGCCGCCATCGGCGGCGAGGACGCTGCGGATGAAGAGCGGCTCGGCACGAACGCCATTGTTGGCGAACGGAGTGTAGCCGGCGGCGACATCAATCGGAGTCATTTCATAGGCACCCAGCGCGACGGCGGGAGTTCCTTGAATATTGGTGCCGAGGCCCATTTGGCGCGCGACGTCGCGGACGCGCTGGTAGCCGATCATTTCGGCAACTTTTACCGTGGCGACGTTGAGGGAATGGATGAGGGCGTCGCGGACGGTGACGGTGCCGTAGAATTCCTCACCGAAATTATCGGGGGTATAGCCCTTGCCATCGAATTGGAAGGTGGTGGGGACGTCGTCCACGGTGGTGACAGGCGTGACGACCGGGGTAAGTCCCTCGACGGTGTTATCGAAGGCTGCCGCGTAAACGAAAGGTTTGAAGACCGAGCCGGGCTGGCGGCGAGCCAAGGCATGATTGAGCTGGCTTTCGCCGTAATTGCGGCCGCCGACGAGAGCGCGAATTTCGCCCGTGCGCGGATCGAGTGCGACGAGAGCCACCTGGGGCTGGGGGGCGGGCTGGCCCATTTTTTTCCACAGGGCATAGCGCTTGGCGAGAAGCTTGTCCACCTGCTGCATGCCGTTCTGAACGGCAGCGGCGGCAGCGGCTTGGAGGTCGGGGTCGAGCGTGGTGTAGATGCGGAAGCTCTGCGTCTGGAGATCGTTCTCTGAATATTGCTCGAGGAGATGATCCTTGACCATGTCGACGAAATAAGGAGCGGAGCTGCTGTCGACGCCGCCGCTGACGAAATGGAGCTTGGCTTTTTTCGCGGCGGCTGCGTCATCTTCCTTGATGTAGTTGTCCTCGACCATTTGGGCGAGGACGCGGTCGCGGGCTTCGATGGCGCGGTCCATATGGCGCTCGGCGGCCGAGTAGCGATTGGGGGCGCGGATGATGCCGGCGATGAAGGCGCATTCGCCGAGGCTGAGCTCGCGGACGTCTTTGCCGAAGTAGGCTTGCGCGGCTTCGCCGAAGCCGCGAATAGCAAAGCTGCCGCGATTGCCGAGATAGACCTCGTTGGCGTAAAGCTCGAAGATTTGCTGCTTCGAGAAGCGCTGGTCAATCTCGAAGGCCATCAATGTTTCTTTGACTTTGCGGCGCCACTCGCGCTTGGTGGTGAAGAAGAAACTGCGGGCGACTTGCATGTCGATGGTGCTGGCGCCCTGAGCTTTGTGGCCGAGACGGAGATCGGCGAGAGCCGCGCCGATGACGCGGACAACGTCGAGTCCGCCGTGCTCGAAGAAGCGCTTGTCTTCGGCGGCGAGGACGGCATGGACAAGGGAGCCGGGGAGGTCGTCGAAGCGGATGACGCGGCGTTTCTCGCGCGTGCTATCGAAGAGATTGGTGATGAGCTCGGGCTCAATTTCGGCGGAATCGCGCGGCAGGCCATTGGTGATCTGGGCGATGCGGGAGATGGTGGCGCCCGAGAAATCCACGCGGAGGCCATTGGCGCCCCGAAAGTAGGAATCGGCGGAAGGGCGTATTTCGACCGTTGAGCCCTTGACGCGATATTGTCCCGGTGAGCCGGGGACGGGGCCTTCTTGATAGCCGGCGCGGAGGAGATAGCCGGCCAGGTCGTTGGGGCGAAGGGTTTCGCCGGTGTAAATGTGACGGGGGGCGGAGTAAACGCGCGAGGTGTTCTGGAAAATCTGGCCAGTGAGGTGCTGATTGATAAGGTGGCCGAATTGAACGTAGTAGTAAGCGAAGATGCCGGCGGCGGCGAGAAACAGGAGCAGCGCCGCGCTCAAGAGCGCGATGCCGAAGCGGGATGTCCAGAAACCGCGGGCGATCCGAATGCGCAATCGTTTTCTCCGCTACGTCCCGAGAAGAGCTTGAAAGAAAGCCAATCGCCGCGGCAGGGCGGACGAGCCACGGGCTGGGCGGAATCCAATCAGCCCCACAATAGAGTGGATACCTATTCTAAAGCGTATGGTTGTCCGCGTGGGGGTGAAATTCCAGGTTGAATTTATAGACTTTGAGATCCACGGGGACGGAGTAGTCGACAGAGATGGTGACATCTTTCTGGGCAGCGACCACACGAATGGCGTCTTTCGTAGCCGGGATTTCCAGCTCCTGCATCTTCTTCCAGACGTCCTCGCGAATCTCGTCTTCGCCTTTGTGATTGATCACCGCAAAGCGGGATTCGGTCTCGATGGCATCCTGAAGCTGAAATTTCGCGAAGAGGGCGGGGACGATGCTGACAGCCGTAAACACGAGGAATCCCACGACGAGAAGCGTGATAAGAAGGTTCAGCTTCGAACCGCCGCGCTGAGGAATCCGAATTGGCCGGGCCGTTAGAATGGCGCATCCTCCCAAGCTACGTCCCAATGGGACTTCCAAACGATAAAATCATCCTAGCACCGCGGGGAAAAGCCTGGGGGCGAGTTGCAAGGGATTGTTTGCGAAAGGTAAACGGAGGCGCACGCGGGCCGGTGGGGCGCGTCAATAGGCTCTGGCGAAGATGGCTTTTTCGGCGGCGGGCTGGCCGCAGAAGATGCACTTTCCGGAGCCGCCGGGCTGCTCGATTGGAATACAGCGCATGGTGGCTTTGGTTTCTTCCTTGATTTTGGCCTCGCACGAGGCGCCGCCGCACCACCAGGAGAATGCGAAGCCCTTCTCGACGGCTTTTTTGAATTCCTCGTAATCGGCGGGCTCCGAGGTGTTGGCCTTGCGGAATGCGAGAGCGCGGTCGTAGAGAGCCTTTTGGATTTCCTCGAGAGTCTGCGCCACGGCGGCTGCAATTCCCTCCTGCGAGACGAAGGACTTCCCTTCCTTGCCGGGCCGGTCGCGCCGCGCGAGGACGACGGAGCCTTTGGCGACGTCCTTGGGGCCCAGTTCGAGTCGCAGCGGGACACCCCGCATCTCCCAGTCGTTGAATTTGAAGCCGGGGCTCAGACCATCGCGCTCGTCCATCTTTACGCGAATGCCGGCGGCGACAAGTTCGTTGCGGAGACGCTGGGCATTATCGAGGACGGTGGATTTCTCGTCGTCGGTCTTGTAGATGGGGACAATCACCAATTGGTGAGGAGCGAGGCGCGGGGGC
>Ga0187804_10000339_pt1 | contig 11318 bp, 7 predicted proteins | sample NC_wetland_sal_i_3_FD_132961 | JGI IMG/M metagenome (GOLD analysis project Ga0187804, IMG submission 132961) | Wetland sediment microbial communities from Neuse River Estuary, North Carolina, USA - Control_4 | ecosystem: Environmental > Aquatic > Freshwater > Wetlands > Sediment | place: USA...
CGGGCTCACTGCGGATGCTCGCTCCGACATTTTCTCCTTGGGCGCGACTTGCTACGAAATGATTTTGGGAAAGCGTGCCTTCCAGGGAGCAACAGCTGCCGACACTATGAGCGCGATCCTCAAAGAGGAACCCGCGGAGCTGTCTACCAGCGTTCGCAATCTGCCGCCGGCGTTGGGGCGCATTGTCCACCGATGCCTTGAAAAAGACCCTGGCGACAGGTTTCAGTCGGCTCGCGACTTGGCATTCAACCTGGAAATGCTTTCGCGTGATGAAAGCAGTCCTGCCGTTCCTATATCGGTGGGCAAAGTTAGCCGAAAGTTGTCGCCGCTCAGGGTCGCAGTTGCGGTTGTGCTGGCAGCAGCGGCAGGATTTGTCGCGGCTCGAATTATCGTGCGCACGGAGAATCGCCTGCCCGTTGGAGTGAGAAGACTGACCGACTTCGTGGGTATGGAGGAATTTCCAGCGCTTTCGCCCGACGGCAAATCGGTGGCGTTCACGGCCGACCTTGGAGGCCGGCGGCAAGTTTGGGTACGGCTGCTATCCGCGGGAGCGCCGCTGCAAGTCACGCATGATGATGCCGACCATCAGTCGCCACGCTGGTCAGCCGATTCCAGTTCCCTGATTTATTTCTCGCCATCTCCGGAAGCCAATGGACAGGGTCAAGTCTGGGAGATTCCCGCGCTGGGCGGCACGGCGCGCCCGATTGTCAGCAGCCTGATTCCTGCTGATCTGAGCCATCACGACAAACAGATCGCGTACTTGCGAGAGAATCAAGGACAAATTGAGTTAACAGTCGCAGATGGGGATGGGTCGAATGCTCACCTGATCACCCGACTTCCGGGAGATTACATTTATTCCAATTTGCGCTGGTCTCCTGACGACCGCATGCTGGGATACCAGAGCGGCCGAACGTTTGACGATGACATCTTCTACGTGCCGATCAGCGGCGGCGAGCCGCATCGCATCACTCAGGACGGAAATCCGGAGGCAGGTTTTTCCTGGTTACCGGACAGCTCGGGCGTGATTTTCAGCTCTTCGCGCGGCGATACCGTCCTGTACATGCGAATCATGAACCTTTGGCTAGCTCGCCTAAGAAACAACACTCCGCAGCAGCTCACATTTGGCGAAACCTCTTACATATCGCCGGACGTGGACCGCGAGGGCAATGTGGTCGCCAGCCGCGATCGCGTGCAGTTCGACATCTGGAAGTATCCCGTGGACGGAACGCCGCAGGACAATGTGCGACGCGGTGTCCAGGTCACGCATCAGACCGGAGCCGTACAAACACCTTCGGTTGCCGGGTGATCGCGAGATTGTCTATCTCAGTGATAGTGGAGGCCACGGAAATCTCTGGATCTTGCAGCCAGAAACAGGGAAAACCCGGCAGCTGACGTTCGAGCAAGATCCGCGCATCGCTTTGGGAGTTCCTGTGTGGTCGCCCGACGGGCAGCACATTGCGTACGTCAATCGTGGCAGCACGGCATGGAATGTAGACCAATGGGTAGTCAACAGCGATGGCAGTAATGCGCATAAAGTCTCGGATGGCGGAGGATGGGCGTGCTGGTCGCCCGACGGAAAGTGGATTTACGTGTCACCCCCGACAGCGAAGGGCTTCCGCATCGATAAGGTTCGTCCGGATGGGACCGACCTCAGGCCAGTCCAGCCGGATGGCCGCGGACCGGCCGTCGCGGCAGACGGAACGCTCTACTACGTCGTAACCCTGGCGGGTGTGAACGGTTTTCCGGATATGGAAATCCACGTGGCCAAGCCTGACAACGGTCCAAACAAAGTGTTGACCCGCCTCGCGGGCTCGCGCCTGTCGTCGTCTCTGCTCATGCAACCGGTACTCTCTCCGGATGGAAAGTTTCTCGTCGTCCTGCTGATGGACGGACCGACCACGAACATGTGGACGGTGGCAACTGACAACGGCAGTCTGAGACCGGTGACCGATTTCGGTCACCAAGCCACGTTTATTGCGCGGCGAGTCTCGTGGTCGTCGGACGGAAAATCTATCTACGCGGGAGTGGGCAAGGGCGAAGCGGACATCGTGCTGCTGACCCACCTAAGGCCATGAACTGGTTCCAGTACTAGCGATGGGTTAGCACCTTAGACGATTAGCGATTTAATCATTTATTGTCCCCCCACTTACAGCGAATATCTCCGTCCGACGCGGCGCGTTTCGTAGTCGCGTTGTGCCCGGGTGACCGGCAAACCGGAAGTAATCCGCCGGACGAAAACTGGTTATGTAACAAACCGGATCGCAGAAGCCCCAGGGCGGAATGCGGGGCGTTCCGGGTCTTAATCTACCTAAGCTGGCAACGCGCGTTCACGGTAACAGAGTAGCCGAGAGCACAACCACGTGCGCATTACTGGGCAAAGTGATACTCTGCACGACCTTCGTCGAATTCAAAGCAAACCGGTAAGCATAGAGATTGAATGTCCGCTGGTCCTTGGTACCGTTCTCATAGTTCCGGTAGGCCATGGCAACGCCTTCCAGTTCACGGGGATAGCTCTGCGGAGTGAACCAGTCGCTGAGACTTTGCACGAATTGAGAACTCGTTCCGTCGGTGTAGGTGACGGTGAAGGTCTGTGAGGCTTGGTTCCCTTCCACTCCGGTGGCTAACAGCATAAGACTGGAAAATTGGCCGGATGGTAGCGTGACGGATTGTCCACTGCAACCGACTGCGTCGAGCTCATTTGCGGGGCCAAAGTCGAATAGTTCGCCGTTATAAACTCGAGACGCAGTGAGCAGGTTGGCTGAGTACGAGTAACCTTTGCCATCGAGGCCGCCGGTCGAGTACGTCGTACCATCCGAGTAGATTCCGAACAAATTAAATTCGGAAGATAGATCTACTTGTGTGCCGGTTCCAGTAGTGCCTACGGCTGCGCTTACGGCCAAGCTGAACGTAAAAGTCTCCGTGATTGTGCCGGAAGTGCCTGTAACGGTCACAGAAGTGAATCCCGTGCTGGCGGAGGGAGTGGCTTTGAACACCACTTTCTGTTTATTCGCGTGCCCTTGCACCGTTGCATGCACGCCTTTCGGCAGACTCGACAGACTCAGAGTCACCTTACCTTTAAAACCGTTTAAGTCCGTGATGGTGATCGCGGCATCAGCAGTCGAACTCTGGTTCAAGAAAACGTTGGTCGGCCCGGAGAGCATAAAGCCGGGTGCGCCAACTGCGGTGTTGATGGCGCTGGCGTATTGTGCAGCAAGGCCCGTGCCGACGAAGTCGTCATAAAGCCACATAAACCCGCCGTTAATGCCACATTCACTGTGCCATCCGCTCATGATGCTCTCGACCTGGCTCGGGGTGTCGACTTGATCCCACAGACCGGGCCACACTGGGACACTGCCGAAATTCCATCCCACGCACGGGTTATTTCCGCTGCCCCCGGCGTACGCCTGGAGGTGCACTCCGTCCACAGTGCCGGGAAGTTGAGCGTTAATTTGCGAAACAACATTGGTCCAATAACTGCTTTCGTCGAAAGCGTCGGGCGCTACGTGATAACCCAGTTGGCCCAGCATCACCCCAAACTCAATCGTGGTTGGCGAATTGAAGCTGTTCTCGTCGTCGAAATCGATCGCATCCAGAGCCGGGATGGCAGCTTTCAGCGCCTGGAAGTCCTGATAAAGGATGCTGGTCGGGCCAGTGCCCTGCGCCTCAACCAGGGCTGTGATGTTCTCCCAATCCCCATAGTTCGAGGAGCCGATGCTGAACGTGACCCGCTTTACCGTCCCTTGTTTCAATTGCGCCATGTCCGACGGAAAATCGGGATAGGTAGCATTGCCAACATAGACGCCAGCGGAAGTTAAGGGAAACTCTCTATTGAAGTTCAAGTCGCCGGTGCTGCTGACCTCGACACTCCAGACAATGGCTTCGGTGAAGCCGGAATTCTCGATTTCGATGATGTTGTTGGCCGCGTTCTTATAAAATGGGCCGCCGCCAAAAATCCCTGTAAGTCCAGTCTGAGCAGATGCCGCTTGCCCCGAGAGTGCCACTGCCATAAGCAGGAGAAGAAGAATTGCCGCGCCGCGGAGGATAGCTGCTTGCTGGGAGGGGCAAAGTAACCGCATTTTTTTCGAGAGGTCCACATTATCTCCTAGTTGAGGTGCTCGGTCGGGTGCTCGCAATTCATGGATGCGGGTTCGCCTCGTGTCCCATGTCAGCCAAATTGGCGCGATCTCGTCCCCCGCAAAGTCGCCCCAGATTATACACGGTTAGTGGCTCGCAGCCTGGGTTTGGCGGGGGCGAGGTGGGTATCGTGGTGGGTGTGCTCGTAGTAATAGTCGCAATCGTGGCGTCGCGTGTAAAAGGGCCGAATGTCAGTTTGTAACGGTGTACCGAACTTTTGAGCGCACTTCTAAATCTATATATCGAACAGAGACCGTAGCGGTTCCCGTTTACTGACAAGGGATCGATTCCTGCAGCCAAACCGATCTGGTTTCGGCGGCACGGGTGCACCAACGACATACCTGCACTTCTCGATCCTAAGAGGAACCGAGGCAGCCTGCGCGAAACTGCAATAGCGAAGAAAATCCTGTCTAGTGTCGCAATTTCTATCGATAGTTGATGTAATCAGGCGTCGGAAGTATGTCTTTTACGCAAACCCCTGAATCCATGATGTCAGTCTAAATCCTGTAGGTCAGCATCGGCTGTAACGGAGACGGCAACTCAGCTAGGAAATACTATCTTCAAACGGAACCGATGAAGCCAGACGACATCATTTTCGACCTCAGCCCTTTAGAGAAGCGCGTCGCGGGCATCCAAGAATGGCTGGACAAAAATGGGCGCGGATGCCAAGAGGAACAAAAGCACATCCGCGCCGGGACAGTCGAAAAAATCTACTGGCATTACGGCTACATGGTGGCCCTAATGGATGTTCTGCGATTCTTTGCCCGCAAGATCACCGCTCCCGCGTCTTCGCTGCCTTCGCACACCCAGAAACCGGACAGCTATAACTAGTCCCATCCGGCGCATCCGGATGGATGATGTTCTCCACGGGTTCGAGGTCATGGTAAATCTGGCATTCCAGTTCATACGCAGCCTTCTTCGTGGTTTCGTACTTCACTTTAAAGTACCGGAATCGCCCATCAGAAACCCACTTCTTCAGGCGGTCGGCAACGTCGCTGTCGGAGCGCCCAACGTAGTGAACGGTGAATGCGCCTGTGGGTGATTTGTCAAGGATCTAAACGCCAATGCTCGCCGTAACGTACTTGTCAATATTGTCGTCGGTCAGAGCGTGGAGATCGGAAAAGCCTGCAAGTAAATCCATACTGGTAAAGCTCCTTCTTCCCGCTAAGGGAAACCGCTGATTTCGGACAGGACGATTGTAAAACACGAAGTCCCTCAATTTCCAGAGAAATATGTGAGTGGTGGGCTATTTTTCTATTGCACTTTTCACATAGCCTCACATAGACTGGCCTTGGAAGTGGAGGGGACTATGGGACTAGCCAATGACATCAGGAAGAAGATGGACAAGAAGCGCAAGGAGCTTCAGGAACGGAACAGCAGTAAACGGCAGCTGCAAGCGTCCCTTCGGGAGACCTACACCCAGATTCGGGAGCTTATCGCCGCCATTACAGCCTACGAGGAGGTTCTTAAAATAGCCCCAGAGGACGATGCCGAAGATGGTAAGTCTGAACCTCGCGCTGGAAGCGCCGTGGCCCTAGCTCGGGATGCCCTGCGGCAACATGGCCAGCCGATGCACGTAAGCAAACTGCTAGACGCGCTAGGCAGGCAGCCGACTCACGAGCAGCGAGTTTCACTGAGTAGCTCGTTGGCTGCCTACGTCCGCAAGGGGCAGATTTTCACCCGCCCGGAGGCTAATACGTTCGGCTTACTGGAGTGGCAGCAGCCAGCCTCGACGGCCACGGAAGAAAATCCGTCCGAAAAGGATGTAACAGAGGTCTTGGAGAAAGTGCGGTAAAAGTAGCAACCCCGCCGTTAGTCGCGGCGGGGCGGTGAACCATATTCTCCTTAGCGGGAAGAAAGTGAGCGCATTGAAGCACTCGCGGTTCTCTTGTAGTGTAATCCGAGGCCCACGGAGAAACAAGGGCGTTTTTACGGGGTTCCGGCCTCGTAATAACGCCCTTTTCTTGCCAGGGGATGTGGCAGAACGGTTTATTGCACCCGGCTGTTAACCGGAGATCGCACGGCGGTGGCTTCCCTTACCCAAGGCCCCCCCGCCTCTCTCGCCCGCTCAGGACATTGTGAAACGGTGATTTGGCTCACATTGATGCGAGTCCCACGTCACTGACTTCCAGCAACTCGGAATGCTAAAGCCTGTTCAAGATGTGCTCCCAGATCACCCCGTTTCCGACGAGGCGGCTTCCGGGCTTACCCATAAAACGAATGAAAGGAGAACGCCCCATGTTTGCACGTATTGTTGAGTTCGTTCCGAAGTGGGAAAAGAAAGAGGAGTTCATCAAGACCCTCAAGAACGAGGTTCTACCCATTCTGAAGAAGCAGACGGGCTTCCTGGAAATCATGCCCTTTTTCCCGGAAACCAAGAATGAGAAGTGCGTCAACATCACTCTGTGGATGGAGAAGAAGGATGCGGAGCGCTATGAGCGTGAAGTGTTTCCGAAGGTCGATGACATCCTGAAGCCCTATCTGACCACCCCGATCACCTGGAAGCTCTACAGCGTCGAGACTACCGTATGTGAGCACTTTGTGAATGCCCTTGCGGCCTGAGCAAAGGCTGGATGCGGCAGTACATAGGCCGGAGCAGCGGATTGGTTGCTCCGGCTGCTATTTTGGCATGGTCACGCATGATGATGCATCTCGCAGTTTAGAGTGAGTCTCATGGCAGCCCTAAATCGATTGGCGCCATGATTGAGGACCGAAGCGGGGCCCAGGTGGCCTTTGGAGGCTTGAAAATGCCTGAAAATTCATGTCCGAGCACCACTGAAGGAAAAACGCTGCCAATAAGGAGGTTTTTGAAAAACAGTGCATTTACGTTTGGCAGCTACATGGTCCTCGTCGACGAGGTTTTCGCCCAACAGGGTGGCAGTTCTCCTTGGACGCAGTCTGTCCACGCTTTGCAAACGACCTTCACTGGCCCAATTGCCACCGGGCTGGCCGTGGTCGCGATCGTCGTGAGCGGCCCGATGTGTGCTTTTGGTGAAAGCGCGGCCGAGCGCACGTTCGCCGGCGTCATCTTGGGTGTAGCCACGGCAGTCGGGGCGGTCAACTTCATGTCTTGGGTGTTTCCGTGAGGCTCAACGCTCCGTTTCCTGGGGCGTTTTGCGGCTCCTGGTGACAATGAGCCGCTGAGTAAGCCCCCGGATCGATCCCCATTCCCTCTCTCGGAGGCGCGCTTTCTCAAACCCTCACACCAACGCAGTCGCAAGCTCTGCCCACCTTGCAAAGCTCCAACCAAAGCAGACACCTGTTTGCGGACAGGTCAGACGGATTGTGCCGGAATTCACGGGCCAACCAGAAGTAATCCGCCTTGGACGAAAACTGGTTTTGTCACGAGCTGGATGGGGATAGTTGACGTAATCAAGCGTGGTTGCTGAAAAACTCATTTCTGAGAAATCCGCAAAAATTAGATCGCGTCAGGATGCCCTATAGAGTCTTGCATCCCTGGAACAGCACCCGAATAATAGTGGGGGTACTCTCCCTCGGGGACTCAGTTCACGGTTTGCGTCACCGAAGCTGACGCCGCAGTGTAATCGGCATTTCCCGCGTAGGTTGCCGTCACCTGGTCCGAGCCTTGCAGCAAGGTCGTTGTGGAGAATACCGCCTTCCCTCCCGACAAAACGCAATATGTTTTCAGGATCAGTTGCATTCTGCCGAGAATCCGACTACAACCAAATTGGCTGTGGCGAGAGTAAGCCCCGGGCGCGAGGGATTCGCCCTTTAGAAAATCGCAAAGACTCTACACCAAATAGGGCGGGTGCAAGTGCAAACTTACCGGCTCGGAAACGATGCCGGTTGTTCCTGATAAATCGCGATTTCACTCACAACCAGGTCAATGCGTGAAATCGCCTGTTAACAACAGTTACTTCCGAGTTGCCCGTCATCCGGGAGTGGCTGCGATCGATTCTCACAAGTCGACTCATCATTACGAATCGCGGTGAGCTGACACTAGATTACTTCCTTGTGTCCGACGATCCAGCAGCAACTCCAGTGAAAGTGCTGCACGGGATATAATCTTGGCGCATTATGGCCCTTACCTCTGGCAACAAGCTCGGCCCGTACGAGATTCAATCGCCCCTGGGCGCCGGGGGAATGGGTGAGGTGTATCGCGCCACCGACACGAAACTCGGCCGTGACGTGGCACTCAAGGTGCTGCCCGCCGAGATGGCGCACGATCCGGAGCGGCTCGCGCGCTTTCGCCGCGAGGCCAAGGCCCTCGCCCAACTCGACCATCCGAATATAGTCACCATCCATTCGGTGGAGGAATCCGACGGCGTCCATTTCCTGACGATGCAGCTCGTCGAGGGGCAGCCACTCGACCGCCTGATTCCCCAAGACGGACTCCCGATCGAGCAGATCGTCGAGATTGCCAGTGCGCTGGCCGATGCGCTCGCGGCGGCGCATGAGAAAGGCATCGTGCATCGCGACTTGAAGCCGGCCAATGTGATGGTCACGAACGATGGCCGGGTCAAGGTGCTGGACTTTGGATTAGCAAAAGATGTTCGCACGGCCAACCTTGGCGATGCCACGCTCACCTCTGCCAGCCAAACGCAAGTGGGCGTGGTGATGGGGACGCCAGCCTATATGTCTCCGGAACAGACATCGGGTCGGCCGCTCGACCACCGCACTGACATTTTTTCGCTAGGCGTCGTGCTCCACGAGATGGCGACAGGGCGAAGGCCCTTCGATGGCAGTTCTTCCGCCGAACTCGTCTCCGCGATTCTGCGGGATACTCCGCCATCGGTCACAGATGTGCGCCCCGATCTTCCCAGCGATCTGGCCCGCATCATCCGGCGCTGTTTGGAGAAGGATCCGCGCCACCGCTTGCAGACGGCCCGCGACGTCAGCAACGAGTTTCGCGATCTGACGCGACAGACATCTCAAAAGATAGCTGCGACAACGCCTTCGGCATCACGTGCGGTGGCCGCAGCCGGCTCCGGTGCTGCCCGCGCCGAGGAGGGGTTCTGGGTTGCGGTGCTGCCTTTCAAGCACAAGGGTCCCGATCCCGGCCTCGAAGCATTAGCCGAGGGGATCACCGAAGAGATCATCACCGGATTGTCGCGCTTCTCCTACCTACGAGTGATTGCGCGCGGCTCGACCGCGAAATATTCAAGCGAGTCGCGGGATGTGCGGGCCATCGGCAAGGAACTGGGCGCGCGTTATGTGATGGAGGGTAGCATTCGCCAGGCAGGCTCGACTGCCCGCGTGGCTGTACAGTTGGTGGACGCGATTACCGGCGCGCACCTCTGGGCGGAGACCTTCGAACGCGCCTTCCGCCCGGACGAGATCTTCGCCCTGCAGGATCAGCTTGTCCCCCGCATCGTCTCCACGGTTGCCGACACCCACGGCGTTCTGCCTTACAGCATGAACCAAACGCTGCGCAACAAAAACCCTGACGAACTGAGTCCCTACGAAGCTTTACTGCGTGGCTTTGCGTACTTCAAGCATGTCAATGAGCAGGAACACGCCGGGGTGAGGACAGCGCTGGAGAGGGCGGTTCAGCAGGCGCCGGGGAATGCGGATTGCTGGGCCATGCTGTCCATGCTGTACAGAGAAGAAAACAACCACGGGTTCAACCTTCGGCCGGACCCGGTAGGACGCGCATTGGCCGCAGCGCGGCGTGCCGTTGACGCCGCGCCGTCCAATCACCTCGCACATCACGCTCTGGCGTCGGTGCTATTTTTTCGGCGGGAAACGCAAGCCTTCCGAAGCGCGGCGCAGCGGGCCATCGAACTCAATCCCATGGATGGATTCACCATCGGGTACATGGGTTTTCTGATTTCCTATTCCGGAGACTGGGAGCGTGGTTGCGGGCTCATGGAGCAGGCAAGGAACCTCAACCCAAATCATCCCGGATGGTACTGGTTTCCACCGTTCTTCAATGCCTACCGTAAAGGCGACTACCGCGCTGCCCTGGAATTCGCCCTGAAAGTCAACATGCCCGGTTTCTGGCGCAACGAACTGGCGCTCGCCGCCACCTACGGACAACTTGGTGAACTGGAGCTGGCGCGCAACGCTGCGCGGGAACTGCTGGCTGTGCGCCCGGGTTTCGAGGCTGTGGCGCGGAAAGAGTGCGCCAAGTGGTGGGAGCCAGAACTGGTCGAGCGAATCATCGACGGTCTCCGCAAGGCGGGGTTGGAAATTGCATCGGAGAAAGCCGTGCCCTCCAGGCCCGAGGGCTCCGTCTCTCCAGCGAAGGCCGACTCGGGCGCGGCCCGTGCCGACGAAGGTTTCTGGGTGGCCGTGCTGCCGTTCAAGCACAGCGGCGGGAACGCTGACCTCAAGGCCCTAGCGGACGGACTGTCCCAGGAGATTGTGACGGGCTTGTCGCGTTTCTCCTACCTGCGAGTGATTGCCCAGGGCTCGACCGCGAAATATTCGAGCGAGTCGGCGGACATCCGGGCCATCGGCAAGGAACTGGGCGCCCGTTACGTGATGGAAGGCAGCCTTCGCCAGGCGGGAACAAAGCTGCGGCTTGCAGTGCAACTCGTGGACGCAGTCTCCGGCGCTCATCTGTGGGCTGAGAACTATGAGCGCACCTTCAGTCCAGAAGCTGTTTTTGAGTTGCAGGACGACTTGGTTCCGCGGATTGTTTCGACAGTTGCCGATATGAACGGAGTTCTGCCGCGGAGCATGAGTGAGGCTGTGCGCAGCCGCAATCCCGAGCAGTTGAGCCCATACGAGGCAGTGCTGCGCAGCTTCGGCTACTTGGAGCGGGTCACTCCCGAAGACCTTGCCACTGCGCGGTCTGGCTTGGAATTGGTGGTGCGCAAGGCGCCGGCTTATGCCGATGCCTGGGCCATGCTGGCAATACTGTGCGTCCAGGACTACGCGCAGGGATTCAACCTGCAGGCTGATTCCCTGACCAGCGCGTTGACCGCCGCGCGGCGTGCAGTCGAAGCGGCGCCATCCAATCCCCTGGCTTATTCCAGTCTCGCCCAGGCGCTCTTCTTCCAAAAGGAATTCCAGAGTTTCCGGAATGCGGCGGAGCGGGCCGTCGCACTCAACCCTATGGACGGCAACTCCATCGCTTCTCTCGGTGCGATGCTGGCCTATGCGGGCGACTGGGAGCGCGGCCTCGCGCTGGCGGGGCGCGCCAAGCAACTCAATCCTAGTCATCCCGGTTGGTACTGGTTTGCCGACTTCTGCAACTCTTATCGCCAGGGCGATTA
>Ga0187804_10000342_pt1 | contig 11284 bp, 12 predicted proteins | sample NC_wetland_sal_i_3_FD_132961 | JGI IMG/M metagenome (GOLD analysis project Ga0187804, IMG submission 132961) | Wetland sediment microbial communities from Neuse River Estuary, North Carolina, USA - Control_4 | ecosystem: Environmental > Aquatic > Freshwater > Wetlands > Sediment | place: USA...
ATTGTGCTCTGGACGGCCCAGAGTCGCCGGCCAGATTGTGGAGGTACACATGACCAAAGTGTCAACATTAACGGCGGTCAGCGAGCATAGCCTGTTTGGGCCGCCGCCGCTTCTCGAAGGCGAAGACGCCGCCGCCTATGACGAGCTTTACGGCCGTGTCTGCGCAGCCGTAAAGCCGGTTGATGTTATCGATGAAATGTTGATAGTCGATATCGTATTTTTGCAAGTCGAGGTCTTGCGCTGGCATCGCTGGAAATCGAGCCGGATGCGAGAACTCGGGTTTTGAGGCGCTTCGACAGTTTTTGTGCGAGAAGCTTGATTACAAGCACTACCGGAAACGGTTTGCCGACGACCTCATCGAAATTCTTCAGGGAAGGGTGGGTCTTCCTGATGACCAGGCTCGGTCGCTGGCGAACTCCTGTGCCTTCAATGAATCGGACGCTGTCGATAAGGTCAACGAAGTCCTCCGCGGCATTGGTCCGAACCAGAATCACATCCTGCGGTGCGCGAAGGAACACAAGGCGCAAGAACTCACGCAAAAGTACCGGCGTCGCGAACCGGCCACCGTTCGATTCATAGATAGACTGCTCGCCGCCGCCGGCAGCAGCATCGACTCTCTCATGGCTAAGGCACTGCCCGAGGAACTCGAGAATATCGAGCGGATCGATCGTCTACTCACCCTCGCTGAGAACCGCCGCAACGCCTGCCAACGCGAGATCGATCGCCGTCGGGCGGTCCTCGGACAAAAGGTGCGCAAAAGCCTGCAAGAACTGGAGGACAACCAGTTGCAAGTGATTGAAGCGGCTCCAGCCCTTCAGCCAAAAGAAAAAGCCCCAACTTGACGAGCGACCGCAAGGCTAAGGCCAACCGCGCCAATGCTCGGGTTAGCACTGGGCCCAACACTTTTCACGGCCGCGCTCGCTCGGCGAGAAACGCGTTCCGCCATGGCTTGAGCCTGCCTGTCCAGTCTGACCAAGCACTTGGTGAAGAGGTTCAGGCCCTCGCACTTCAAATCGCAGGACCGAACGCCAGCGCTCAGATTCAAATGCTGGCATTCCGGGTCGCCGAAGCCGAGGTCGATTTGCGGCGCGTGCGTTTGGCGCGCCATCAATTCTTGTCGCAGGCATCGAGCAATACTCTCTGGGACTCTCGAGCAAACAGAGCGGAGAAGATGGCAGCCATATCCCCCCTTTCGCTGGCCGACGCCTCCGAAATGTCGGTGGCTGCGCGGGAGAAGTTCGTGCCCTCGACGCCGCAAGGCGCCAACAAAATTGCAACAATCTTCTCGGGAGAGGCTAAAGTGTTAGAGGCTATGGACCGCTATGAACGGCGCGCACGTTCGCGACGCAAATTTGCCATTCGAGCTTTCGATGCCGCGGGCCGCCGCAAGCTAACGCAAGAATGAATTGAGGCTGCATTGCCGTCACCGGCAGACCGCCTTAGCATATGCTAGGACTATAATCCTATAACCAAAGCTGCAATTTGGCAGAACGAAGCCAAAAAACTTAATCTTTTCTGGGAGCCGGTGGCAGGTAATCTGCGATGCCGTGCTTGACCAGCCGCCGCCGATTATTTGCTCGATCGTGCAAGAGGAAATCAGCAACCGCTTGCAACTGCGTGGCCGTGTGATCAGTCGGCAAGAAACGCAGGGGAATTTTTCTCTGCGCGTCATCAAAAATGGGCCCTCGGGTTCCTCGACCATCGCTCAGAGCGGAAATTTCTCAACATCAGCGAACGCGGAAACGATTCGGGCGAGCCCTCTAACCGCGCCTGGGTGGTCGCCGGCGGTTCAATTGCAATGATTGAAGAATCCCCAGGCGATATTCCGGCCAGTGTTTGTTCTCTCTGCCTGGCTCGCGACTTAAAAATCAGGCTCAGGCGCACCTGTTAAGCAAATTGCTTCTCTTTGTTGGCGATTCGAAATTCATGTCGCCAATTGTCATCGGATTGCAATACTATCGCGCGCCCAAATTTGCCGCAGAACACGCACCATCGATTTGCGGGCGAGCAATGTGCGAGCAGCAATCTTCTTAAACATAAACATTTGCGGCTCGCGTCACACTTTCGCTTGTTTCGCGGACGATTGCAGACATGGCGCGCTGGGCGCCAGAGACGAGGGGCATTGCCGATGAACGGCTCACTGTTTGCGGAGCTTGACCGGTTTTGCGGTCAGTTCGCGCTTGCGCTGCACAATGCGGAACTTCAGGTCTACGCGGTCCTCACTCTCTTACTTGTGCTGGGAATTTTACTGTTCCCGCCACGGAACGATCCCGACCAGGCCTGACTGGCCGCGCACGGAACCGCGCTGGTAGTGGCGAGTTGATTGCTCGGCAACTTAAGATGCGGAGCACACATATGTTGAGCCTCGTCATTACGCTTTTGATCATCGCCCTCATCGCCGGCATCTTGGGCTTTGGCGGAATTGCGGGAGCCGCGGTGGGCATTGCGAAAATTGTGTTCTTTATAGCGCTGGTACTGTTCGTCATTTCACTCTTGACGCACGGCCTGCGCGGCGGATTTGGCCGCCGGCTTTAACGGCTGGGGTCAACATCGCGCCGGGAACTTGGGCGTGGAGTCCGGTTGATATCTGCGTCGGCTAACCCGCGCTGATCGCAGTTGCTCGGAATGTGAAACGGAATTGAGGATCGGGAACGGTTGCACCGCCGTTCCCGATCGTTTTGCGACGCCTGGCGCGGCAGTCAGCGCGACAATGATTTTGCGAAAGAGCTAACCCGTCAATCGATCTGCGCAATTCCCGCCTTGGTGATGATGTCGTGATACTTCACGATCTCGTTGCCTAAGAATTTTTTGGACTGATCCAGCGTCATGTAAATGGCCTCAGCGCCCTGCTGGGCAAACCGCGCGCGCACCGCCGGATCCTCGACCGCCGCTTTTAGTTCGCTGTTGAGCCTGGCGACGATCGCCGGCGGTGTGCCGCGCGGCGCCAACAGCGCAAACCAGCCGGATACGGTGTATTGCGGCAGGCCCGCGTCCTTCGTGGTCGGCACGTCCGGCAACGCCTCCAGCCGATTGGTGCCGGCGACGGCGAGCGCCTTCGCGCCTTTGGCCGTGAGCGCTGCAGAAACGTTCGGATACCACTGAAATCCGAGCGGCACCTGGCCCGACATCAGATCGGGCACGTATTGGCCGATATTGCGATAAGGGACGTGCGTGATCTTCACGCCGGTAAGCTGCGCGAAATATTCCCCGGCGAGATGCTGGGAGCTGCCGATGCCGACTGAGCCGTAATTGAGCTCGCCGGGATGCGCCTTTGCATAGGCAATCAGCTCCTGCAGGTTGTTGACGGGCAGTTTGCTGCTGGCGACCACGACGATCGTGAAAGACGCGAACGGCGAGATCGTCACCAGATCCTTTTGCGGATCGTAGTCGAGCTGCTTGTACAGCGTGACGTTGGCGGCAATCGGACCCGAGCCGCCGCCGACAATGGTGTAACCGTCGGGCGCCGCTTTGGCCGCATCCGCGGTGCCGCTATTGCCGCCGGCTCCGGGCCTGTTCTCGACAACGATCGGCTGCCCCAACGATTTTGACATGCGGTCGAACAGGATGCGGCTGACCACGTCGCTGGCGCTGCCGCCGGCGAAGGGCACAATCGCCGTGATCGGCCGGGTCGGATAGTCCTGGGCGCGGGCAGCAGCGGCGGCGCCGATCAGCACCACCGCCAAGGCGGCGCTTGTCAGAAAGGATCTTCTAAAGAGCGGCATTGCGGGTTCCTAATCTGTGAGCGGCAAGCTTCACCAGCCCGAAGCCGTGGGCGAGCTGCGGGCATAGCAGGGTGATCGACGAGTGGATTTACGACGAGGGTTTGCGGAAATGCTTTGCCAGGCCTTGCCAACCCTCGAAATAATCATGCTGCAGCTCTGACGACTCAATCGCATAGCGTGTGAGCCGCATGGCGTAACGGCTTTCGAACATGAACGCCATCGTATCTTCGAGCTTTTGCGGTTTGAGTTCGGCTCGGGTCGCGCGCGCCCAGGTCTCAGCGTCCGGCCCGTGGGCGCTCATGCAATTGTGCAGGCTCGCGCCGCCGGGCAGAAAGCCTTCGGCTTTGGCGTCGTAGGCCCCACGCAACAGGCCCATAAATTCGCTCATGGTGTTGCGATGAAACCACGGCGGACGGAAGGTGTCCTCACCGACAAGCCAGCGCGGCGGAAAGACAACAAAGTCCACATTGGCCGTGCCGGGCAGATCGGACGGCGCGCTCAGCACCGTATAGATGGACGGATCGGGATGATCGAAACTGACCGTGCCGATCACCATAAAGCGCGCCAAGTCATATTTGTACGGCGCCAAATTGCCGTGCCAGGCCACGACATTGAGCGGCGAATGATCCATCTCGGCCGCCCACAGGTTGCCCTGGAATTTGGAGATCACGACGCAGCGCTCGTCGCTGTCTTCATAAGCGGCGGTGGGGCTGAGGAAGTCGCGGGGATTGGCGAGCCCGTTTGAGCCGAGCGGACCGAGCTCCGGAAGACGAAACATGGGTCCGTAATTCTCGCAGATATAGCCACGCGAGCGTCCATCGGGGAGTTCGACTCGAAAGCGCAAGCCGCGTGGAATGACCACGACTTCGCCGGACGCGGCTTCGACAATGCCGAGCTCGGTGACGAGCCGGGCTCGGCCCTGCTGCGGCACGATGAGCAGTTCGCCGTCGGCGTTGTAAAAGCAGCGATCGGTCATCGAACGATTGGCGGCGTAAACATGAACGGCGACGCCGACCTGGGTCGCGACGTCGCCGTTGCCGCCGAGTGTCACGATGCCTTCGACGAAATCGGTAGGCTCGTCGGGAATCGGCATGGGACTCCAGCGCAGCTGCGTCGGTGTGGCGTCGGCGTCGTTGAACGGCGCGCTACGGATGTGGCCATTGTCGATGCGCGCATAGGGACGATGCACCACCGAGGGCTGAATGCGATAGGTCCAGGTTCGGCGATTGTCATGGCGCGGGGCGGTGAACGAAGTTCCCGAAATCAATTCGGCATAAAGCCCGTACGGCGGTCGCTGCGGCGAATTGCGCCCCACCGGCAGCGCTCCTGGAACCGCCTCACTGGCGAAGTGATTTCCGAAGCCGGACTGATAGCGCAGTTCGCCACCACCGCGCTCGCGCGCGGCATTTCGCGATGCGGTTCGTTGCTCGATCTCATTCATGTCAGGTCGGGTCCACCGATCGCCTTTAAAATCAGTTATTTGATCGGGCCCATTCGGTGCTGATTCATCCGCCCGGGCAAGATCCTCCGCGTTCCCGGATTGTGCCGACGAGCGTTGGTCACAATCGTAACTAAACAGTGACGCCATGCAAGTGAGCGCGATCGCCGAGCGGCTGTAAGTTCCGGCTGCTTCTCGAATGCCTTAATTCGCCATGTATGCCTCACAATACGCTCAAAAAGCTGCCCCCTTGCAGCGGCATGAGCGCGCGACGCGTGTCTCGACATTCGATCTGTCGCAGTTGCGGCGGCGTCCGGGCGGGCGGCGATCGCGATCGAGACCCACGGCAGACAAGTAAGGGTGGATGTGATCGTTTGATCTGAATTTCCTATTCGGTCCTGCCGCCGGCCTTTAGGAAATCTCCGATCGATCGCATTCGTCGAGGGGAAATCTCTCATCACCGCCTTGCGCGGCGCCCAAGCGGCGCCGCTGCCCAGCCTTGTGTGGGGGAACGGGGAAATGCGCGCGATTCTTGTCTTTACGATCCTGCTGCTCGGTCTCACCGGCGCGGCGCCGGAGCCGGAATATTCGTTGTTCGGCGCGAGCGTTCGTGCCGACCGTGACTTGCTTGATGGGCTTGTCGAAATCGAATCCTCTACCCGCAGAGGCGACCGTCTGAGCTTGGCGGCGTTGGGACCACGTGTCCTGCGGGTCGAAGTTCTCAGGCCAGAAGACCGCGAGGTTCCGCTGCGCCTTGCCTCGCTTAATTCCAATCTCGACGTCGCCGGCGTGGACACGCAAGCCGATACGCCGACAGCTCCGCCGCAGCCAACAGCGCTCGACAATTTGTGCAACACCCTGTTCACCTCGGCCCAGGACAACGATTTGCCGGTACCGTTCTTCGCCAATTTGCTGTGGCAGGAGAGCCGGCTGCGCGTCGATGACATCAGCAAAAAAGGCGCGCAAGGTATTGCGCAATTCATGCCGAAAACTGCGGTCGAGACCGGACTTGCCAATCCATTCGACCCGATGCAGGCAATCCCCGCCTCGGCGCGCTTTTTACAGCGGCTACGCCTGCAATTCGGCAATCTGGGTTTTGTTGCCGCCGCCTACAATGCAGGCGCGCACCGCGTAATCGAGTGGCTGGAGCGTCGCGCCAGCCTGCCGCGCGAAACCCGCGACTATGTCGTGCGCGTCACCGGACTGTCGGTGGAAGCCTGGAAGACAATGCCGATCGACAACGCGGCACTGACCTTCGTGCCACACCTGCCATGCCGCGGCCTGCCGGCCTTCGCCAATGTCGAGCAGGAACAGTTACAGCAGACCGAGCTGGAGCGCGCCAAACGTGCACCAGCGGCAGACGAAGAAACGTCAAATCTGGACGCGGCCGACCAAGCCGCCGTGCCGGCCGCACCAGAGCAAACCCGCCAAAGCAAACATGAGCGGGTGCGCGAGGCGCGCCATCTTGCTCACGAAAGCCAATCCTCCAAGCGCGCGTCGAAGCGCGAGGTCAAACACGAGGCAACGCATATCGCGCGGGAAGAGCGCGGCTCAAAACACGAGGGCAGACACGAGGCATCGCATGTCGCGCGGGAAGGGCATGCTTCAAAGCACGAGGCGGCGCACACACCGCATAGCAGCCGGGAGCGGCATAGAAGCGCGTAAGTGCAAGACAAGCGTCGCCGCGGCTTATGGCGCAACTATGCTCGTTGTCCCGCGCCGCATGCCAAGCGCCACGATCCGGTGCAACAGATCCGGATAACTCATTCCGACGTGACGCGCGGCAGTGGCGAATTCCTCGTTTTCGGCGATTTCGGGATTCGGATTGGCTTCCAGAAAATAAGGCGTGCCGTCGGCGGCCAGACGGAAATCGATGCGGGCATAGCCGTCGAGTTCAAGCGTCCGATAGATTCGCTTTGCCAGGCCCTGGATGCGCGCCGCCAATTCCGGCGTCAGATCCTTGGCGGGGCCGTGCAGAATGCCGCGGCGCTCCTGATAACCGGTGTCGTGTTTGACCTTTTCGGTGGCGATCAGCCAATCGCCTTGCGGCATGTTCTTGAATTGCAGCTCCCAGACCGGCAGCACCAGCAAGCGGTCATTGCCGACGATGCCGACATAGATCTCCCGGCCTTCGATATATTGCTCGGCAATAGCGGCAGTGCCGATGCGCTCGTGAATGAATTTGACGCGTTCGACGAGCTTGTCGTCGCTGTCGACAACCGACGCCTGGGAAATACCGTATGAAGCGTCCTCGTTGACGCTTTTGACAATCAGCGGCAAAGCCAGCCGCGCTGGCCGCTTGACCTTGCGGTGCATCGGAAAAACTACAAAGTCCGGGACCGGAACGCGGTGATGCTGTACAAGCGTCTTGGAGAGATCCTTGCCGCGCGCCAGCATCAAGCCGCGCGGATTGCAGCCGGTATAGGGCACGCGCAGGAGCTCGAGATAACTGACGACGTTCTGGTCGTAGATCGCCTCGCCGTGAAACTGCTCGAGCAAAGTGAACACGACATCGGGTTTCCACGCTTCGATATCGTCACGGATCGGCTTGAGCTCGTCATGTACGCCAAGCGGCCGCACCTCGTGACCGGCGGCGCGCAACGTGGTCACCACGTCGTATTCGGTTTTCCAAACGTTGATTTCTTGCTCAGTGTAGCCCTTGCTTGATTCCGGAGGTATCAGGTCCGGGTGAACGAGCACCAGGACGCGAAGCCGTTTCATAACGCGATCCACCTGCGTCGCGACGGACCGAACAATGCATGCACGGTCTTGGCGGTCAACAGCACGGTGAATTCCATGATTAATTTGCGTTCGGGACCGACTGCTCGCAAGTTCAGCTCACGGCAGCGCTGAATTATTTCGTCGAGCACCGCGTCGAAGGTCAGCTGATATTCTCCGGTCCACTTCGCGACCAGCTCGCGCACGGCGGCGCGATTGCGCCGGATGAATGATGAAGCCGCCTCGCGGCGATGATGCCGTGGATCGTCCGAGAACAAGCGTCGCAGATCGCGATCGTAGGTTTTGGGCGTATCAACAAGATAAAGCGAGCGCTTCTTTTTGTAATAATCGCCGAGCGTTTGGGTCAGCGTGCTGAGCGGATCGACCTTTTCCCGATGCGTCAGAGTCGGTCGCTTGCCGGCAATTTCGTCCATCAGCTCGTCGACATATTCGAGCTTTTTGAGCGCAGGCCAGTCGGCGTAGCGGGTGCGCCAATGCGAGCGCGGCCGCAGCCATACGGCAAAGGTTTCGGCGAAGTCCTCGTCGGGATGACTTTGCGCGTACCACAGCCGCAAGTTCTGAACATGATTGCGGCTAGCGGGATTGGCCCGGTAGTACCGCGGGTAACGCTTCGATGAGGGGCCAAACAGCTGCTGCCAGCGGCGGCGGCGATAGAGTTGATATGCATGGGTCACCACATGTCCGCATTCATGCCGCAGGATGCGCATGCATTCGGACCAGGTTCCGCCTTCGACTTCGAGGAACATTTTCTTTTCCAGCTGCATCAGCTGGGGATGCGCCAGATAGAACGGAATTGCGATGCCCGGGGTGTTCTCCGGGCTGAACCATTCACTGGAAATCCAGGCGTGCGGCCGAACGCGAATGTCGTGCTCATCAAGCTCGCGATAGAGCGCCTTGAGGCAGCTTTCGAGCCAGGTGCCCGCGACGGTGACTCTGAGATCTTTGAGCCGGACCTCGAGCAGCTTATCGTCGGTCAGAGACGCCCAGGGAAATTTCCGACGTGGCATGGCACTACGAGACCCGCAAAAAAGTGACCGCCAATCGTGTCACGGCGTGCCGAAGGCTACAACGGGCAACGCGGATTCCGACACAGTTTTGAACATCTGCCGTAGGGTTGGCCTGCGGCGCAACGAAGAGCCGGTCGATTCGGAGCGGGCAATTGACCCGGTCCGGCGGAAGGAGAATGTTCGCCTTCTCACTTGGCCGAAGGTGCTGCTCCGGCAAGACGCTCGAGCCATCTCAGCGGGATCCGTGGGGCCGCTTTGCCGGAACCTGTCCAAGGCCACGATCCAAGGCGGGCGCAGACAAGGCAGGCTCAGACTTGGCCGTCCCCCGGGGCCGCCCCTCAACTCACAGTCGTGCGGCGAAGGCATCGGCCAGGAATTGATGGGTGAGTGCGTAGGTCTGCCGCGTCGCCGGTTCGTCCCAGGCAGCGACCCCAGGAACGTCCGCGCCCTGATCGGTATAGGCATGCAGAACCCCTGAAAAGACCAGCATCTGCCACTTCGCGCCGGCCGCATTCATTTCCGCTTCGAAAGCATCGCGGTCGGCCTTTGGCGCCACCGGATCGGGAGCGCCGTGAGCCACCAGCAGCGCCGCCTTGATCATGCCCTTCCCCGCCGGCAGCGCGGTTTTCAAGTCACCATGGATCGAAATGGCCGCCGCCAGATCGGTGCCGTCACGCGCCAGCTCCAGGACGTTGCCGCCGCCAAAGCAAAAGCCGACCGCCGCGCGGCGGTCATCGATCAAATTGCGCTTTTTTGCTTGTCCGATCATCGTCTCAAATGCCGCTTTAACGCGCCTGCGCTGCTCGATGGCGTCCGCGCGCAACGGGTTGGCTAAGCCGGCCGCCTCGCCGAAATCGGCCGGTCGCGTTCCGGCGCCGTACATGTCGGCAACGAAAACCACGTAGCGATTTGCGGCCACCAACTCACCCCGCTGGATTGCTCTGTCCGTCATGCCCATCCAATTCGGCGCCACGAGCACGGCGGGACGCTTCCCCGACACATTCTCGTCATAGATCAGAGCCCCCTCCGCCGTGAGCGCGCCCATCCGGTATTTGATTCTCTCCGCCCGCATAATGCTTCCTCGCCGAAGACCCTGCCGCCGAATTATAGCCACGGAGCCAGCATGCCGGACGATAAAAGGGACGATCCCGCATTCCTCTATTTTCCGAGCAATTACCGTTGGTCGATGGGCCTGTTGATCTGTCTGTCGGCGGCACCGTGGACCGGGATTGAGATCGATGAGGTCAATCGTGTCGGCCGCGCGCTCGCCGAGCGGGTCGGCGATGACGCTGCATGGTTCGAGGAATGGGCGCGGATGGGCGAGAAGGTCGAAGCACGCGGCCGTGACGCGCTCCGCGCCGGCCACAAGCTGACCGCCGCCTCCTGCTTCATGCGGGCAACGCGCTATTACCAGACCGGTGAGCGATTCATTCATCCGCGCTCGCAAGCCAGCATGGACGTCTACGCGCGCTCCGTGAAGCTGTTCAAGGACGCCGCCGCGATGATCCATCGCCCGCGCATTGAGCCGGTCGAGGTGCCCTACGAGAATACCAGCCTACCGGCGCTGCTGGTGCACCCCGACCGAGAAGCGACGGGCGCGCGCCCGGCGCCGGCAATGATATTTTTTGACGGTTTCGACGTCACCAAGGAGCTGCAATATGGCTATGGCATCCCCGATCTCGCCGCGCGCGGCGTCGGCTGCCTCATTGTCGACGGCCCAGGTAACGGCGAGAGCGTCCGCTTTCGCAATCTGCCACTGATTGCCGAAACCGAGAATTACGCAACGCCGGCTTACGAATATCTCGCCGCGCGCGATGAATTCGATCCAACACGGATCGGCGTCATGGCGCTCTCGCTTGGCGGCTATTACGCGCCGCGCGCCGCCGCGCTGGAGCCGCGTTTTGCCTGTTGCGTCGCCTGGGGCGCGCAATGGGATTATCACGAGATTTGGGCGCGCCGCTTGGAAGAGCTCGATTCCGGCAAGGTCTTATCGCTTTCGGTACCGCCCGAGCATCTGCAATGGGTGCTGGGCGTTGCCGACCGTGCCGCTGCGCTGAAAAAACTCGAAGGTTTCCGGCTCGACGGCATCGTGCAAAAGATGGCCTGCCCGTTTTTACTGCTGCACGGCGCCGGCGATGAGCAGATCCCGCTTGAGTTGGCCGAGAAGCTCTTTGAAGCGGCGGGCTCCAAGCAGAAAGCGCTCAAAGTCTTCAGTCGCGACGAGGGCGGCTTTCATCATTGCCAGGTCGACAACATTACGATCGGCGTACACTACATGTTCGACTGGATCGCCGACGTGCTGAACGCCGGTCGATGATTGGCGTAGCCCTGGAATACGGGACATCAAGCGTAACCGCGAGGAGGCAAAAACGCCTATC
>Ga0187804_10000343_pt1 | contig 11279 bp, 6 predicted proteins | sample NC_wetland_sal_i_3_FD_132961 | JGI IMG/M metagenome (GOLD analysis project Ga0187804, IMG submission 132961) | Wetland sediment microbial communities from Neuse River Estuary, North Carolina, USA - Control_4 | ecosystem: Environmental > Aquatic > Freshwater > Wetlands > Sediment | place: USA...
CTCTCGTGAAACAGCGCAAAGAATCGATCGAGCAGTTCACCAAAGGCAACCGGCCCGAACTGGCCGCCAAGGAAACGAAAGAGCTTGCCATCATCGAATCCTATCTCCCCGCGGGCGCAAGCGAAGCCGAGATGGATGCCGCCATCACCAAGGCTATTGCCGAGACCGGCGCAACTTCCATGAAGCAAATGGGCGCTGTGGTGAAAGCGGCAAAGTCCGCGCTCGAAGGCAAGACGGTTGACGGCAAGGCGCTGAGCGATCGCGTACGCGACCGCTTTTCAAAGCTGGGCTGAAAAGTCTCGCGGCGTTTGGGCGCTTGCCTTCTTTGTTGCGCCGAGCACCCTTCGCTATTCTTTTCTCATGCCACTTCCTGAAACCATCGCGGTGCGCTTCACAGAAGAAGACGCGGGCTATGTGACCGTGCGCCCGGTGGTGCGGCAAACGTTTCGACTTTCCGAGCTCACGGACATGGTCGTGAGCGTTACGGGAAAGGATGCTGCCCGTCTGCAGCAGATTTTTCGCGCCGGCACCGTCGTGTACAACGGTTATCGCTACTGGTGGGAAGGCTTTTCCTCGGATTCGGCGGAAATCGTCGCCCTTCTCGCTCCCTTTCCGGACGATGATCCTGCCCGACCGTTTGACTCCTCTGCCGTAATCTCGGTCTCTCTTGAAATTGGCGGCGGTGCGCAACGCTCGCAGATTTTGATCACTCGGAAGGAAGCCTCGGGCAAGCGCCTGTTCCGCGCCAGAAGCGTCTGGCAAATCCTGCTGAATTCGGCGCAAGCGTCCGAACCGCGCTACGAAAAATATTCTCACGCACACCACGCGGACGTTTACCGCCTTCATCTTCCGCCGGAAGCGGCGCTTGGTTTGCAAAAAGAGCTGCTCGACGCGGCGCCTCGTGTCCTGCGCAGGAAACTTTCGCTGCCCCAGCCCCCTTCTTCTCTTTTGTATTTTCTTCCTCGGAGGAATTCGTTATAGGTGGAATTCTCGCGTCTTCTCTCCCGTTCTGAGCGCCAAGCCGACCCGAATCCGGGCAGAACCGCTAATGGAATGAAACAAAAGAGCTTAGGGCGGAGCGACTTTGAGGTGCAAAGTAGTTTGCAGGTGCCCCGATTGGGTCTCCATGGGAAACTAATTTACAGAACAAAGTGGTGTACGATGCAAACGGGAAGGCTTCGTCAACGGAATTACTGTTAGTAGAATATTCTCTAGGTCCAAGCTCACGGCACCCCGACTGGGCACCCGTGATGGCCCCACGGTGCATTGCTCGACCCGACCAGCGTCTGGTTCGAAGGCCCTACCCAGAACTGCAAAACAGCAGGTGCAGCGCACGGATCAATGCGCCGATGGCTTCAACACGGCGGTATTCCGCTCATCGCTCGCGATGATGCGGTAAAGTTTCCTCAGATCGTCCGCCCTGCTCGGTGGTACGCTCAATTCCTTGATTTCGAATGTCCGGCTGTACTTCAGCGTGTTCCCGTTCACTTCCGTTTTGCTGTGGTAGCTGGCAAAACTGTAATCCGCGTTCACCGGCGGCGGCAAATCATCCACTTCATATCCCGGGGGCAAGGTAATTTCAAAAGTGTCCGTGTCTCGCGCAGGTCCCTCAAATTCGACAGGGTACTTGCGCGGCTCCTTTTGCTCGAGAAAACCGGATGCGTCTTCGCCAACGACTCGAGGACGAACCAGCAGCAAGTTTCCAGCCGATTTGGCATAGTTCTCAGCCACCACCGAATAGTCGTAACCGAAGGGACGATCCGGAAAATCCAGGTTGTTCACCGAAGCTTTGATGAAATGGAACGTTCCGAGAGAATGCGACATCAACGCCTCAATGGGCTTGACTCGATCGGCATCCTTGGAGACGGAGCGCAACGCATATCGCTGGCGCGACGCGGCGTCCCCGGTAAGTGTTTCGACAAACTCCCCGCTGAGGGTCCCTTGCGGATTGAGCGCAAGTTTGGCGGTCCGTTGAATGCCGCTCGTTGCAGGCGGCAATTGCGGTAGCGCCACGAGTTCACCCCCGTCGGAAGTGACCAGCATTCCGTAGTTGGATTGCAGCGGACCTCGCAAAGACCCGAACGGTGTCATGGTGTCAGTCGGATCGAAAAACAGAATACGGCCCAGCCTCGGATGCCGGATCGTGGCTGTAAGCGTCGAGTCAGAAACCTGGTCGGGAAGCTTGATCGCCAGAATCGCATGATTGAAATTGTGCAGGTGAGGCGGCGTAGAAGCTGTAACTCCGCCTCGCTCCGTATGGATGACCACGTAATAAGACTCGACGCCGATGTCACTGAGCATGGCGCTCATGAGCGTGGCCTTGTCTTTGCAATCGCCAAATCGGTGCACAAACACTTCACGAGCAGCATGGGGCTGGAATCCGCCAACCCCCAGCTCGACGGCGACATAGCGTACGTCCTTCTGGAGAAAACCGGCGATGGCACGCATCTTCGGCAAAGTGCCGTCGAGAGATCCCGTGAGAGCCAAAACTTTCTGGTGCATCTCTGGGGTTACGTCGCGCCGCCCTTGAATCAACTGGTTATACCACTGCCCCATGTCGGCCCAGGTAAGAAACCCTCGGCTCGATCCTCCGGGAGCGATCAGCGAGATAATCATATAGCCGGCGACGCCGCGCCACGGGGGCATCTCTGGCTCCCACTTGACTGCTTGTAAGTCGCTCACGACCCACTGATACTGGCCGCTTGCGGAAGAGGTGGGAGTTACGTCGAGATGGTTGAGCCACACCGCTTTGTACTCCCAGGAAGGGGGAAGCTGCAAAGTGTAGCGCGCCTCTCGAACGGGAAGCGTCTCTTGAAAGTCCCAGACATCCTGCATCACATAAGGCCGCCAATCCTGCTCGACTTCGTAGCCGATGACATTGCCCGGATCGGCTGCCGGAATGTCCATGACCTTGGCGTGAAGGTCAGTGTATAGCTCTCCCCACTCGACACTGAGATATCCGGTGTCGGTCATTTCTTTTTCTTTCACTTCAAAATCCTTGCCCTGGGCGGGAACGCACCAACCGTGGATGTTCGTGATTTTCGTTTCAGCGTCGTAGTAAAAATGCTGCTTACCCAAACGGCGACCGTCCGGACGCAGTATCTTGAAGGCACGGCGCTCGATTTTTTTGATCTTGCCGTTCGGCTGAACCGAGAGAACGTCTTCTGCATACAGCAATACTGCATTGGTTTTCTCGTCGTAAGCGGGTAGTGGCGTGTTGACGACCGCGTGCATCCAAGCGGGAGCTTCGTTGCCGGCGTGCGCGAGAGGGGATGCGAGAATCACCGCCGCTGCAGAGAGAAATGCCAGCAAAGCATGGCGCGCCGCAATCAAAGCCAAGTCAGTTCGTCGCGGCTGCCATAGCGGGTTCAATAACGATCTGCTGATCATCGCCTGACCTCACCATCTGGAAAAAAGTCCGCAGAACGGGATACTTGTCAGGGGGAATCAGGAATAAGTCAAAGCGCAGCATCCGTTGAAGACGCAATGTTTTGTTCTCTCCGTCAACGCTCAGCTTGTATGCCACGGCCTTGAGGTCCTGATTGATCGGCTTTGGCTTGCTGCTGACCTGCCACCCCGGGGGCAAAGAGATTGTGAGATTGTCGATCTTCTGATAGCAATACTCGAAATAGACCGGAAAGGTGCGGTGAGCGTGTTCGAACATATGTTTCTCGGCTGCGCTGAACACGCCCGTGGGGAGCAGCATATGCTTGCCCGCACCGCTGAGCCAGCCTGGAATGCTGACTTCAAATTCCGCGACAAGCGGTTGATTCGAGCTTTTCCAGTCAGGCTTGTTCTTCAGTTCAATTTCTGCGCTCGCGGGGATGCTGTGTTTGAGGCGATCTTCAAGATCTCTCTTCCGAGCAGCATCGTCTCCGCTGCGGTGTTCCAGGCGCAGGTCTCGGGCCTCCAGCCCGTAATACGTAACCGTCACGGTTCCTTCGAGTCCCCCTTCTTCGTTCAATTTCAAGTCTGCGTTCCGCTCGATGCGCGAAGCGGCGCTATCCGCCAGCGGCGTCTCAATCCAGGAACCGCCATCTTTGTCGAGTCGCCGCCCCTGCACGCCCGATTCATACCAAGGCAGCAATCCAAACGGCGTGAATGCGGCGCCGGGATCGAAAAACGCATCTTTCCCATCAAGCTTGACAACCACCAGATTGGCCTCCAGCTCCTGGCTGTCCATCCGTTTGGGGTTGAAAAAATACTCCGATCGGCTGGTCACAATTGCAGGGTAAGCTTCAAACCCTGCCGCTCGCGCCAGTGCCAAGAACAGCCAGGTGATGTCGGCACCCGAACCGTATCCCAGTTTCCAGAGCTCTTCAGCGTTGGCTGGCGGCTTGAGGTTGCCCCGTTTCTCTTCTTCGCCCGTCTTGAAGGGTTCGTAGGACAGATTTCGAACTTGCTGGCAGCGATCGTAGATTTTCTGAAGTTTTACCGTTGGAGTGTCCGAGGGAGAAATGATGCCGCCGAGCGCCTCCTCCAATACCTTGCTTTTGTTCGCAAAGCTGTCGGCACGGTGGTATTGCTTCTTTCCGAAGTTTGCCCAGTACTTGTCTTCTTTCTCCTCGAAGCCCCCCTCGCTGTAGACAAAGTTGACCCGGAACTTCAATTCATTTTCCGGAGGCATGTACTCCTCCTCCTGGAAAGCCGGAACGTCATGGGCGGTCATTCGAATGATGCTATCGTGGACGCCCTGTTCCGGCTTGCTGGCACCCTCCGGAAGCCCCGCGGGCCAACTCCATCGAACTGCGATCCGATCGTAAGGCTTCAAGGTGAAGAGGGCTTTCTTTGTGAAGAGCTCACCGCTTAAAATCCACTCGGAAGAATAGACCCAGCCATCTTGGAAATCGTAGTTGAAATGATATTCAACAATGCTGCCGACTTGGACGTCCGGTACCGTGAAAGTCTTGGCCAAAAACTTCCGGCTCTGCGTCTTCTGGATGGTCTGCTCGTAAATCTGGCCGTCGAAATTGACGATCGAGCCGTCGGGTCGAATCGTCCGCGCCCGGATTCCGCTGATAGTCGCTTGCTGCCTCAGGTAAGGGATTTCGACATTGGCATACTTGCGTCCCTCTTCCTTCAGTATCTTGATCCGAACGTAGTTGAATTCGGTGTTTCCCCGTCCGAGATCCTTGCGGTCCACTTGCCGGTAAAGATAAATGGCGGGCGCGCCGGGGGCTTTTGGCTCGCTAGTCATCGTCAATTCTTCCTGCGTAATCGGCTGCCATTCATCACCGATCACTGTGCATGACCTATAGGCGGAGACTCCAAGCAGGACAATCACGAACATGAGAAAACGACGACAGGGCATGGCGTGCCTCCAGACTCGCTTAGGGGCGGATCGCAGAATTGGTCGGGGGCTAGAAAAACCCGGAGTCTCCAGGGCACGATTCGCCAATAGCTCGGAGCTCCCCGGCGACTTTGCGGGCAAGGAGGGTGTGGCCACGTTGAAGAGGTTCCGTCCCATGGGTGTGTTGCCGACCTGAGCAACGTATAGCGCCGGACATTACAGGGATGTTATCCACCTGTCAAGAGAACCTCTATTTGGTTACCGTCAAGGAGCAGGATTCTCTTTCCCGCCTCGCCCTACTGCGGCATAATCCCGTCACACCGTTACAGTCCTGATTACATTTGGGCGACAAGGAAGGTTTCAGCACGCGAACAAACGGGAACTCGCGACAGAGCATGGAATTCCAGGGGGTGCTGTCCTTGGTTTGGACGTGGGCTGTTCCGCTAAGTCCCCATTCGATACTGGCGATCTTCCACGGGCCGGGACCAAGAAGGTTTTCTGGCGGAAAGGACGTAAACGCCTCCACCAGAGCCGTCGAGGAAATATTTGCGGCCAGCCGCATTTCCTAGGAATAGAAACAGCAGCAATCCTCAACCTTCGTGACCGCCAGTATCCCCCACAGAGCCACCCGCCCGTGCCGAAAGGAGTGAGAAGAGGCGTTACATGATTGCTGTTGGCGGTGCCGGTTCGTCAGGACTTCCCGCATTCGCCAGCGGCACACGAATCATCGTAATCACCAGCACTGCCAGGGCGGTCAGCGCGCCCCAAATCGGCGGCGTCCAGTGGACTAGCGTAACATCTTTGCCGGCGCCCACCAGACCTGCGATCACGAGGCCACACAAAGCCTCTCCCGCGATGAACCCCGAAGCGGTCAAAACGCCCGCGTTATCCACACGTGCCTTCTGTGCATCGTTATAGCCGCGGCGGTCACGCAGTCTGTCGGTGACCCAGCGGATGATCCCGCCCGCGAAAATCGCAAAGGTCGTCCCTAGAGGCAAATAGAGGCCCACGGAGAACACCATCACGCTCTTGATTTCAATCATGATCATGGCGATGCCCAAGAGGATTCCGACCACCACCAGCGGCCAAGCCATGTCGCCGCCCACAATGCCTTTGGAAAGCATGGCCATCAAGCCCGCCTGCGGGGCCGACAACGCGGGACTGCCAAAGTGATAAGCCTTGTCGAGCACAGCCAGGGGAAAGAACAGCACCAAAGATGCAACCACAATTCCCAACAGATCCCCAATCTCCATTTTTGAAGGGGTGCCACCGAGGATGTATCCGACCTTCAAGTCTTGCAGCATTTCGCCGGCGACGGCCGACGACACACAGATCACCGCGGCCACACCCAGCACGGCCGCAACTCCCCCGGTGCCGGAAACTCCCAGAGCGACCATCAGCAAGGCTGCGATCACCAAAGTACACAGGGTGAGTCCTGACACAGGATTGTTGGAAGACCCGATCACGCCGACCAGGTTGCCGGAAACCGCCGCGAAGAAGAATCCGACAATGATCATCACTATTGCGGCGCCCAGCGCGCCGGAAAGCAACTTGGAACTGGAAAGCGTTCCGGCGCCGCTGATGAAGCGGTAGTACAGAAGGATCATGGCGATGAACACGACCGCTATCCCCGCAAAGATACCTTTGGCGGGCAGGTCGCGCTCGGTGCGATTGGTCGCGGCATGCGCAGCCGCCGACTTCCTTAAATCCGACATCGCGCGCCCCATGCCTACAGCCAACTGTTTGCGCATTCTGAACAGCGTGTAAGTTGCGCCCACCAGCATCCCTCCGACCGCGATGGGACGCACGATCGAGTAGTAGATGGCTCCGGCCAGCAGGGGCCAGGAGAGGGTTTGTCCTGCCGGCTGTGCCGCTTGAATGTAGGGCCCGATCGTAAAGGTGAGTAGCGGAACCAGCAGTCCCCAGGCCAGCACGCCGCCCGAGAAAAGCAACCCCGCCAGCCGTGGGCCAATAATATACCCGACGCCCAGGTACGCCGGGCTGATGTCGGGCGCGGTGAATAATGTAGTGCCCCCAGTGACCGTTGCTGCAACGTTTGGATTCGTACTGGTGCGCAGCAACAGCTTCTTGCCCAGAGCGCTAATGCGCACAGGAAATGTGTTGTTCGGCGAAAACACATTAACCGCGCCCAGCAGGAACATAAAGGCGCCGAATCCCATGTTGGCAAACAGAACCTTCGCCGCCCTGGCCCCTTGCTGTCCGGCTTTATGAATCTCCGACGCTGCCACCGACTCGGGATAGGGAAGATCGGGGTCCTCGACCATCACGCGCCGCAAGAGCGTTACAAAAAGAATCCCCAGCGTTCCGCCAATCATCATCAACGCTACAGCATTCCAATACTTTTCCCGGGTAAGCCCAGGCCACAGTCCCGCCATGACAAACGCGGGAATCGTGAACACGGCCCCTGCGGCCACCGACTCGCCAATTGAGCCCACGGTTCGTGCGATGTTTTCTTCCAGCAGCGATCCTTTCATCAGCCGCAGCAGCGCCATGCCGATCACCGCCGCCGGATAGGTCGCCGCGATCGTCATTCCGGCCTTGAGCCCAAGATAAGCGTTGGCCGAGCCCAGAATCGCCGTCAGGACCAGCCCGATGAGAACCGCCCGGAATGTAAACTCCTTCATGGACACATCAGCGGGGACGTAAGGCTGGTGCTTCTTAGGACCAGGCGAAACAGAAGATGGCGCGCTCATGCGTGAACCTCGCAACTACATTGTGTGGTGATTAACTCAAGAGGACACCGAACGTTAGCACGCCCCTTCCTGGGTCCGCAAGCACAGCAGCTTTGTAGTGAAACACCAGAGCTTCGGCAGTGCCATCGCTTCCCGCTCTGTGCTGCCCGCGCTGTCGCGTACACACGAGATGAAGGTACAATGGGGCTGATTTCAGGGAAAAATCAAATCCTGGTTCAGTACTATGGAGCATGCCATGATGCCTGCACTTGCCAACTTACAACCTGAAAGGCTCTGGAAGCACTTTGACAGATTGGCAGCCATTCCTCGCGCTTCGACAAAGGAGGCTGCAGCTCGGGACTACGTCCGCAGCGTAGCTACAAAGCTGGGTCTGGAATCCCTGCAGGATCATGTCGGCAATCTGGTAGTCCGCAAACCTGCTCGGCCCGGCCGCGAGGCGGCGCCGATGACCGTCCTGCAAGGCCACCTCGACATGGTTTGCGAAAAAAACGAGGCAACTGTTCATAACTTCGATCGCGATCCTATCAAGGTCGTGAGAGATGGGGATTGGCTGAAGGCAGATGGTACGACCCTCGGCTCTGATAACGGCGTTGGTGTCTCTGCAACTCTCGCGGTTATGGAAAGCAATGACATTGCCCATGGCCCCCTTGAGTTCGCTTTCACCATTGATGAGGAGACTGGTCTGACTGGCGCTTCACAATTTCCGGCTGGCGTGCTGAAGTCTAAGTATTTCCTCAACCTGGACTCTGAAGAAGAAGGAATCCTATACATCGGCTGTGCCGGTGGGGTTAATACGTTTGCTCGACGTAAGGTCAAGCTTGTTTCCGCGGGTGCGGGGTCAGCCTGGCGCATCAAGGTGACTGGCCTGAGGGGAGGTCACTCTGGCGTTGATATCCATCAAGGCCGCGGCAACGCTCTACGTGTCATGGGCGCTGTCCTTCTGGACTTGCTGGACCGCCTTCCGGTCCAACTCGCAGAGGTCAACGGCGGCAGCGCACACAATGCCATCCCCCGCGAAGCTGTGGCCTTAGTGGTGTTGCCCACGTCTCGCGAAAGTGAACTGAAATCGATGGTAGCCTCTGCCGAAGCCGCATACAAAGCGGAATTGGGGAATTTCGATTCGGGACTTCAGATCGCTGTCGGGACTGCCGAGCGCCCGGGAATGGTGCTGGATGCCGCGGACGCGAAAAACACAGCAGCTCTGCTGGCGAGCCTGCCTCATGGCATTCTGGCAATGAGCCCTGATGTTCCCGGCTTGGTCCAGACGTCCACAAACCTAGCGACCGTCAGTACGAAGGGGGATTTGGTCGAGATTGTTACCAGTCAGCGGAGTGCCATTGCGGCTAGCAAACAGGCTGCCGCCCGCATGGTTGACACGGTCTGCCACCTGGCGGGCTTCGAAACTGAGCACGAAGGTAGCTACCCCGGCTGGAAGCCTGAGCCAACCAGCGATCTTGTCCAGAAGCTCCAGGCAGTGCACCAGAAACTCTTCGGGCAACCTGCAAAGCTTATGGCCATACACGCTGGTTTGGAGTGTGGCGTCATTGGCGAAAAATATCCTGGCATGCAGATGATCTCTTTCGGCCCGACAATCGTGGATCCTCATAGTCCGAACGAGCGAGTGCAGATCTCTACCGTAGAAAAATTTTGGAGCTTCCTAAAGCTGATACTGGAAACCCTGTGAGCTGAAATTAGGCCGGCCCGAAGTTGCTGGGATCGCTGTCGAGCAGCAATCTTTTCGGCGTCTTCATGTTCGTGCTGCTTTCGGCTTCGCTCTTCTATTTTGCCCGCAAGAGGCTGGACTGATTCTTAACCGGCCCGCAATCCGGCCGTAACCTGACGGCGTCACCAACGCGCTACAGATTCTTTGACGGCAACGTTTCCGCGTCTTACACTCTGGAACATGGGTTCACGGTCGAACATCCGGAGCTATCGGCTCAGCTTCAACTTTTACATCACTCCGGGTGTTCAGTGGCTCGTGGTCGCAACCTTCGCCGTTTTTTTTCTCCAAGTGCTCGTTCGCGTGTTCGCGGGGCCGCTCGCGCATCAAAAAATGCTGCTCTGGTTCGGCCTTGTGCCCGCAGGCGTTATCCCTGGATTGCGCATCTGGCAGCCGTTCACCTACCTCTTCCTTCACGACCCCAACGATTTTCTGCACATCTTTTTCAATATGTTGATGCTCTGGATGTTTGGCCGCGAGCTGGAATTGGTGTGGGGCAAGGCAAGATTTATCCGCTATTACTTTCTGACCGGGGTCGGAGCCGGGGTGATCGAGGTTCTGGTCAAGCTGGTGCCGACTTATTTTTTTGGCCGCCCGCCTTTCGACGTTCCGACCATCGGCGCGTCTGGCGCCATCTTCGGGATCTTCGCCGCGTGCGCCATTCTCTTTCCCGAGCGCCAAGTCGGCATTTTCTTTCTGCCGATTCGCGTATCCATGCGCGCGTTCGTGCTTGGCCTGGCGGCCCTGGAGTTCTTCCTGCCGCTGCTTACGCGTTCCGCTGGTGACAACGTCAGCCACATTTGCCACCTCGGTGGCATGCTCGTAGGCTGGCTCTATCTGCGGCGGGGCTCGTTTCTCTACAATGTGCGAAACACCGTTTCGGATTGGCAGTACCGCCGCAATCGCAAGCGCTTCGAGGTGTACATCAACAAGCACCGGAAAGAGCCGCCCTCGCGCCCGGATAACTGGGTCAACTAAGAGCTTTCAGTCTTAAGTTCTGAGTTTTTTTAGTTCTTAGTTTCTGGTTTTTCGTGTTTAGCGCCCAGGCTTGGCCTTTGGGCCGTTCATTTTCGCCGACGGCCAGATTCTCGGGATTTCGAGCGTGGGAGTGTCCTCCGCTCTGCGTGGAAAGCAGACGCAAGCTGGCAAAATTCGTTCTGAAGACCATCCCGGCAGCAATTTTGGCGCATGCGCTTTCCGAGCGGAACTAACAACTTACCACTAATAACTAAAAACTTTTTACGCCGGCCCGCCGATCACATGAAACTTCATGAAGTTGGTCGTCCCGCGGATTCCCATGGGCGTTCCAGCCACGATCCCAATGACGTCGCCCTTGCGCACCAGCCGCTCCTCGAGCAATCGTTTTTCCGCGACTTTTGCCAGGCCGTCCACCTTCTGCACATCCTGGATCTTCCGCGGGAGCACGCCCCAAACCAGCGCCATCCTCCGCCGTGTTTCCGTCTCCGGCGAAAATGCCACTACGGGCACGAGCGGACGGTACCGCGATACCAGCCGCGCGGTGAATCCACTGTGGGTGAACACGGCGATCACTTTC
>Ga0187804_10000344_pt1 | contig 11250 bp, 10 predicted proteins | sample NC_wetland_sal_i_3_FD_132961 | JGI IMG/M metagenome (GOLD analysis project Ga0187804, IMG submission 132961) | Wetland sediment microbial communities from Neuse River Estuary, North Carolina, USA - Control_4 | ecosystem: Environmental > Aquatic > Freshwater > Wetlands > Sediment | place: USA...
AAGGAGCACTCTCATGGCCAAGCCATTTGATTTCGGAGAAGTGAAAATCGACGTTCAGTCTGGCGCTGGGGGACCGGCGCCACGGCCCGAACCGGAAACGCCATTTCGAATAGCATTGCTCGGAGATTTTTCCGGACGCGCCAATCGCGGCATCCGCGAGATCGGCCTAAGCCTCGCGAATCGCCGCGCCGTGCAGATTGATCGCGACAACTTCAACCAGGTGTTTGCAAAACTTGCGCCGCAGATCGAGTTGCCCATCGGAGAAGGCGGTGCGACGCTCACGCTCGCGTTTCGCGAACTCGACGATTTTCATCCCGACCGCCTGCTCGAACGCTCGGAGATGTTCAACAAGCTGCGCGAGGTCCGCTCGCGGCTGCAGAATCCGGCCACGTTCGCCGCGGCGGCCGCCGAGTTGGGCGTAAGTGCCAGTGCGCGTGCCGCGGCGCCGCGTGACGAAGCCCCGCGCGCCGTTCCTCCGTCGGTCTCGCGCCTGGCTTCGGGCAGTCTGCTCGAAGACATGATCGAGCAAACCGAGGCGCGTGCGCCTGAAGTCCGTCGTTCGCGTGCGCCCGATGAGCTGCAGGAATTCGTGCGCCGCGTTGCGGAGCCTCACCTGGTAGCCGCCGCGGACCCGCGGCAGTCGCAAGTGCTCTCGCTCATTGACCGTGCGCTCAGCGCTCAAATGAGCGCGCTGTTGCACGTGCCGGACTTCCAGCAGCTCGAGGCCGCCTGGCGCGCGGCTTATCTCCTGGTCCGCCGCATCGAGTCCGACTCGCTCCTGAGGTTGTATCTGATTGATGTCTCCAAAGACGAGCTGGCGGGAGACACCAGTCTATCGCGCGATCTCCGCGCGAGCGGGCTCTACCGTATGCTAGTGGAGAAAACGGTCGGCACGCCCGGCGCCGAGACTTGGGCGCTGATTGCCGGAAATTACACGTTTGGCGAGAGCCGGGAGGACATCGAGTTGCTCGGCCGCCTGGCAAAGATCGCAAGCGCCGCTGGTGCGCCGTTCCTCGCCGCGGGCAGCCCGCGCCTGCTCGGCTGTGAATCCCTGGCGAAGACGCCGCATCCGCGCGAATGGCATCCGGACCGCGATGCGGAGGCGGCCGCAGCGTGGGCTGCGTTGCGCGGCCTTCCGGAAGCGCGCTCGCTTGGACTTGTCTTGCCGCGATTCGTGCTGCGCTTGCCTTACGGGAAGAAAACCGATCCTGCGGAGTCGTTTGATTTCGAAGAAATGTCCCAGGCGCCTGCCCACGAGGATTATCTGTGGGCCAATCCGGCGTTTGGGGCCGCGCTTCTCCTCGCCCAATCTTTCAGCGACGATGGGTGGGATTTGCGTCCCGGCACGCACGCCGAAATTGACGGCTTGCCGCTGCACAGTTTCGAGATGGACGGCGAAGCCGAGCTCATGCCTTGCGCCGAAGTGCTGCTGACCGAAGAAGCAGCCGAGCGCATAATGGACAGCGGCTTGATGCCGCTCGTCTCGATTAAGGGTCGCGATGCCGCGCGCTTGGTGAGATTCCAGTCCGTCGCCGAGCCGCTTCGCGCCCTTGCCGGCCGCTGGACAAATTAATCCCGCGCCGCCTATTCGGCGTCGCCGCAGATTTCAATTTTCTGGCGGGAATCGTGCACCTAGTGGTGGCTCAAGCGATCAGGCCGTTTTCCTTGAGCAAAGCTTCCGTTCTTTCCACGCCTGGAATCAGCACGACCGTTGATCTTGCTCGGCCGGCCCAACGCGAGGCTTCATCTTCGGAAATCTTGATCCCGATCAGGAACTCCACGAGTTCGTCTTGCGTGGTTTTCTTCACAGGCAGGGTGTTTAGGCGGCCGTGATAGGGCATGAACACGACTTCAAAATACGGCGCTCCGCCTTCGGATTCGGCCTGCGGTGTAATTTTTATGTTGCCGATCACCTTTGCCATGCGAAGACTCCCGCCTTCCCTCAGGCGCCCGAAATTGACGACGCAACCCCTATTGGTACCGGACTTTACGAGCGATTATGAGAGTGCCTTTACGTCAGAGTCAAGGGCTACGTGTTCCACCTGTGAGACAGCGCGCACACCGCTGGGTTCCGCGGCCCGGCAGGTATGAAACGCCGTTCCGGCTTCACGATTCGACTCGGGCATTGCCTGCCAATGTCCATTGGCATGCGCGCGAAACCTTACCAGCAAACCATCACTCCCCGCTCGATCATTGCACGAACGATATTAAGACACTCTTCGCGCACACGTTCTGGCGGAACGTCCACTTTGCTGGAAAGATCCTGGATGAGCTCTGCCAGAGTCCGAGTGCCGTTGCATTGGCTCATGAAATCGGCGACCTGCGGCTGCACGCCCATTGAGAACGGAAAGCCATGCGTGACTCGTACTCGAAGTTCTTTTTGCTCCCATCCGCTTTGGGATGGGCCAAAAATTGGCTCCAAGCGCGCGTTTGGCGAAATGGAGGGCTTCTCCGTCAGGAGTTGCTCATTGTCGGAGTGTGCCAGAAGGAATTCGCGCATAGCGAAAATCGCCTGCACAGACTCGCCAAACGGTTCCTTCGGCATTTGTGCCGACTCCTGGATGTAGACCCAATTGCGTCCCGAGCGCCGGTGCATGGCGATGATTCCGCTGTGAATCGCCACGACTTTCTTCTCACGATAGTAGGCCATGTGGGCGGCAAACACTTCCGCGTCATTACCTCCCGTAGAGAAAGCTTCCTGGATGCGCTCCTGCGCGTACAAGGACGGATTCTGCGTTTGCCCTTTCATCACCCAGACATCGCAGTTTGAATGCTCCACCCATTCGGCAATGCGCTCCTGCCAGGTTTGCCCGAGCGTTTCTGCCCATTCGAACAGCATTTGGAAATATCCGCCTTCGTTCAAATATTTCGGCGCTTCCGTCACAATCAGCCGGCAGAGCTCATCCAGTTCGAATGGGTTGTCGCAAAAAAGATAACGGTTGCCTGGCGTGATGAAGAACGGAGGATTACAAACGATCAAATCAAACTTGCGGCCTGTCACGGGAGCAAACCGATCACCCGTCAAAAATTCCACGTTCTCAACGCCATTGAATCGCGCATTAAACGTTGCGAAATTGATGGCGCGAGCATTCAAGTCCGTGGCAACCACCTTCTCGCTGTGATGCGCCGCCTGAATGGCTTCAATGCCGCCACCGGTGCCCAGATCGAGCGTGGCGCGAGAGGGACGCCGCACCGTGAAGCGGGAAAGCAACTTGCTCGTCGGATTGGGCCAAAGAACAAAATCCCGATCGCCGGCCTCGCCTCTTGCCGTGTGATCTGCAGCCATCAAAAAGCCGTTGGCCGGAAGGACCATGGCCTCGGATATCAACGCGCTCCCCTCCTGCCGAAGCAGCCGCGATTCCATTAAGAGTGCTAGCACAGGCGCGGGGATACAATCCGTCGCTGTCGCCATATCCACGGAGACCCCAACCCAAAACCAGCGCAAGAGGGTATTCAGAAGCGTGGGCTCTTCGGTGCAGTACATGAGCCGGGAGAGGTTGCGCAGTCGCCGGGATGGCAGCTCACGAATATCCCGGTTCTTGTTCAGGTTTTCTTCCGCGTAGCCGGCCTCGACGAAGAATTCTCGCAACCGCTTGGCGTCGTCCGGTGGAAGAATTTGAAGCATGCCGGTGATTGCTCCGTTGCCGCTCAACACCTCCGGACCGATGCGACCAGACCGCGCCTCAGCGCGCTCTTCCGGGGCGGGCGAAACGCCGGGAGGATACTACAGTTTTCCGGAGAACGCACACGATTGAGACCTCAGAACGGACATGAACCGTTTGTATCGAGCGAATCTTTGCGGCGCGTACTATAACCGGCATACTATATCTCACAGTCCGAAAGTTTTCCGGGGACGGAATAACTAGTCTTGACACGTCTTGGCGCGTGTGATAAATCCTGCTTCGCATATTCCTTTGCAAGGGACAATTTCGGATCGTTTGAAGATAGCTGGGCGGGTGTCCCCGGTCCGGCTGCGTCCCTTCTAAGGTTCGATCACCCGCGAAACCAGCACTGCCCCGTGTAGGACGCGGGAATCCCCGATTCGGAACCACTCGGGAATCCTGAGGAAGAAGGGAGTTCATATGGCAAGACAAAGCGCGCAACACAAGTTAGACCGCGTGCGCCCTCCCCGCGTCCAGATTACTTACGACGTTGAGATCGGCGGCGCGATTGAGATCAAAGAGCTGCCGTTCGTTGTCGGCGTGCTTGGCGATTTCACGGGCCAGCCTCAAGAACCGCTTCCTAAATTGAAGGAGCGGAAGTTCGTGGAAGTCAACCCGGACAATTTTGACACCGTCCTCGAGGGGATGAAGCCGCACCTGTCGTATTCCGTCGAGAACAAGCTGAGCGAGGATTCCAATGCTGCGCAGTTGAAGGTGGATCTCCGCTTCAAGAAGATGGACGACTTTGAGCCAGCCAATGTCGCCAAACAGGTGAAGCCGTTGAAGGAGCTCATGGATCTGCGCACGCGTCTGGCGGATCTCCGCGGCAGCCTGCAGGGCAACGACAAGCTCGAGGAACTGCTTCTCGATGCCGTCGGCAACACGGACAAGCTCAACAAGCTGAAGGGCGAGATGGGAACGAAGGAGAAGGAGGGCGAATCCAATGGCTGATCCAAAAGCGGCTCAACAGTCGGCGGCTTCGGCTGCACAGACTCAGGAAAAAGGCCTTCTCGATCAGATTGTCGAGCAGGGCCGGCTGGGAACCGACGCCACGGCCCGCGAGCGGGGCAAGAACCTGGTAAAGGAATTCGTAACCCAGGTGCTCGAAGGCTCGATGACCGTGGCCAAGGATGCGGAGATGATGATCAATGCGCGCATCGCGCAAATCGATCACCTGCTCTCTCTCCAGTTGAACGAAATCATGCATCATGCCGCTTTCCAGAAGCTCGAAGGATCGTGGCGCGGCCTGAAGCACATGATGGACCACAGCGAAACCGGCGAAAAGCTGAAGATCCGTGTGTTCAACGTCACCAAGAAGGAGCTGTTGCGCGATATCGAAAAAGCCCCGGAGTTTGACCAAAGCATGCTCTTCAAGAAAGTGTACGAGGAAGAGTATGGAGTTTTCGGCGGCGCTCCGTTCGGCGCGTTGATCGGGGACTATGAGTTCGGCAAGCATCCCGAAGACATGGCCCTTCTGGAAGGGATTTCGCACGTCGCGGCGCAGGCCCATGCCCCGTTCGTCAGTGCAGCTGCGCCGGAATTGTTGAATCTCGAGAGCTTCACGACGCTCGACGCTCCGCGCGACCTCGCCAAGATCTTCGACAGCACCGAATACGCCAAGTGGAAATCCTTCCGCCAGAGCGAGGATTCCCGCTACGTGGCGCTCACGCTGCCGCGGACGCTGGCGCGCCTCCCATACGGGAAAGACAGCAAGCCCATTGACGAGTTTGCCTATGAAGAGCACGTGGACGGAACCGATCATTCCAAGTATCTCTGGATGAACGCCGCGTACTCTCTGGGCACCCGTATGACGACTTCCTTCGCGCTGTATGGCATGTGCGTGGCCATGCGCGGCGTGGAGGGCGGGGGGTTGGTGGAAGGCCTGCCGACTCACAACTTCTATACCGATGAAGGCGACATCGCCCTGAAATGCCCGACGGAAATTCCGATCACGGACCGGCGCGAGAAGGAACTGGCCGATCTGGGATTTGTGCCGCTGGTGCACTGCAAGGGCACCGATTACGCCTCGTTCTTCAGCGTGCAGACTTGCCAGAAGCCCAAGGTCTATGATACGGATTCTGCCAACGCCAATGCGCGGCTTTCGGCACAGTTACCGTACATCATGGCTGTCTCTCGCTTTGCGCACTATCTAAAGGCCATGATGCGCGACAAGATCGGCAGTTTCATGTCCCGCGAAGAGGCCGACGCATTCTTGAACCGCTGGATCACCAAGTACGTGACGCCGGACGACAAAGCCTCCCCGGCCACCAAGGCGGAGCGCCCGCTGCGCGAAGCCCGGGTGGACGTGGTGGAAGTTGCGGGGAAGCCTGGATGCTACCGGGCCGTGCTCTTTCTGCGTCCGCACTTCCAGTTGGACGAACTGACTGTGTCGCTGCGCTTGGTAGCGGACCTCCCGGCTCCGGCCAAGTAAGCCGGCGTACGGCGGTCGCGGGCCGAATCGGGGCAAACGAGATTGTGGTGTGCTTAAAAACCGTAACCTTGAATTTAAAATTTTGATGCGAAAAGGAGATACCAGATGGCAGTAAATGCATACTTGTTCATCGACGGCGTGCAAGGCCCGAGCACCAGCCAGAAAGGGTGGATCGACATCTTTTCGTTCAGTTGGGGCGCTTCCAATAGCTCCGTCATCGGATCGGGTTCCTCAGGAAGCGAATCGCGGGCGGGCCGCGCCGACCTGGGCAATCTGACTATCATGAAAGTCGTCGACAAGACTACCCCCCTGCTTTTCGAGCACTGCGTCACAGGGGACTTCGTCAAGAAGGTCGAGTTGCAATACCACAAGGCGACGGGCACCAAGCAAGAGGTGTATTACAAAATTCTGATGGAGAACGTGATTGTCACCGGGATCCAGCATTCCGGCTCAAACGAGAATCCATCGGAATCGGTGTCTTTCGCCTATGGGAAGTTGAAGATCTCCTACAATCCGGAGAACGAACAAGGTAAGTTCGCCGGGTTTATCGACAAAGGCTACGACGGTCAGAAGCTGGTGCCCTGGTAGTCTGACGTGAATCAGCCGGAATGGCGGGTGACTTGACTCCGAAGCAACTTTTCGAGGCTGGAAAAGTCCGGGAGGCGGTGAGGGAACTCACCGCCTTTCTCCGCGATCATCCGGCCGACGTGGCAGCGCGGACTTTCCTGTTCGAGCTCCTGTGCTTTTCCGGCGAGTACGATCGCGCGGAAAAGCAACTGGCTGTTCTCTCGGAGGGAAATGCCGACAAGGAGATGGGGGCCGTGCTTTACTACGCCGCGCTGCATGCGGAAAGGACTCGCCACCAGGTCTTCGAAAAACAGGAGTTTTCCAAGGAAGGGTCGGCCGCGTCTCCTGCCGGCACGATCAATGGCCGGCCTTTCAAATCTTTGCGAGATGCAGATCCGGATATAGGCGCTCGCCTCGAAGTGTACGCGGCGGGCGCCTATCTCTGGATTCCGTTCGAACACATTGCCGAAGTTCAGATCGAACCTCCCCGCCGGCTGCGCGACACTCTTTGGACGCCGGGGTTCGTCCGCACGGCGGCATCTTTCAAGGGCACAGAACTCGGCGAAGTCCTGCTCCCGGCGATCTATCCGTTTTCCTGGAAGCATCCCGACGAAAACGTATGGCTTGGACGTGTAACCGATTGGGCCGCCGACGAAAAGGGCACGGAGTATCCGTCGGGACAAAAGATGATGGTCGTGGACGGCGAGGAAATTCCGTTCCTTGAGATTCGTTCGCTGGAGTTCGCCGAAACGCAGGCGGCGTCTCCGGCCGCAGCTAGTTGACCGGTGGACACAACTCCATGCCTCTGCGCGAAGACCTGTTAAATCCCATCCCAGGCGACAACCCGAGCGGCGTTGACGTTCGCTACGACACGAAGCTCCTCATCTACGACAAGATAAAGGAAGCCCGCCGGGCAGACGACAATTTGGCGCAGGGCGACTGGCAGATTGAGCGCAAGGTTGCCGACTACAATCAGGAAATCAAGCTCGCTCAGGAAGCCCTTAGCACAAAGACCAAAGACCTGCAGCTCGCGGCCTGGCTCACCGAAGGCGCCCTTCACAAGGAAGGCTTCGCCGGCCTTCGTCAGGGATTGGAGTTGTGCCGCGGGCTGGTCGCCGATTTTTGGGACACGGTCTACCCTCCGGTCGAAGATGGCGACATGGAATTGCGCGCCGCTCCTTTGGACTGGATTGGGACCGCTCTCGAAATTCCGCTGAAATCGTTGCCGCTCGTGAAGAGTGGCTATAACTGGCTTCAGTACAAGGAATCCCGTTTGGTTGGATACGAAGAGGCCGCGCAGTCCGACAAGGAAAAAGAGGCTCGCGCCCAGAGGCTCGCCGACGGCAAGCTTGCCCCCGACATCTTCGACAAGGCATTCGCCGAGACACCGAAAGCCTTTTACGTGCAGTCGGAAAAGGATCTGGACGCCAGTTTGCAAGTCCTCACTGGCCTCGACGAGGTGTGCACGGAAAAATTCGGAGGCGCGGGCCCGTCGTTTGGAAAACTGAAAACCGCCATCGAAGATGTCCGGCGCGTCGTACACACGCTGCTGGACGAAAAGCGGAAGACAGAGCCCGACCCGGTGGAAGAAACCGCGGCGGCTGGAGCAGGCGGCGGTGATGGCGCCGGCGGGGTCGCGGGCGGCGCTGCTGGAGGCGGTCCGAGCATCGTGATCTCCGTGATGAATAGCTCGGAGCCGCCGGACCGTCGCGATGCAATCGCCAGCGTGGCGCGCGCGGCCGCATTCTTGCGCAAACGCGAGCCATTTAGCCCGGCTCCTTATTTGATGATGCGCGGGCTTCGCTGGGGAGAATTGCGCGCGGCAGCCCAGCTTTCCGACGCGACTCTGCTGGAAGCGCCGCCCACTGAGCTCCGCCAGCAGGTGAAGCGTCTGGCGCTCGGACAAAAGTGGAACGATTTGCTGGAGACTGCGGAAAACGCGATGTCCCTTCCCTGCAGCCGCGCGTGGCTGGATTTACAGCGTTTTGTCGTCGATGCGTGCGCGGGATTGGGAAGCGACTACGAGCCGATTGCCAATGCGATTCGCTCGGAGCTGAGAACTCTGCTGAGCGACGTCCCGCAGCTTCTCAACGCGAACATGCTCGACGACACTCCGGCCGCCAACGCGGACACGAAAGCCTGGCTGCGCCAGCTGCGCGAGCCTGCGGCCGCTTCAGCTCCCGCGGCTCCGCCCGCCGAACCTGCTGCGCCTCCGGCGGAGGGTGACGCTGCGGCAGCAGCCGCTCCCGCGCCGGAAGCTGCTCCGGGCGGGACGCAAGTGCCGGCTCCCTCTTGGCCCGCGAAGCTCGACAGCTACGCATCGGCGCGGGAAGCTCTCCAAGCCGGGCAGCCAGACAAGGCATTCAAGATCATGCACGCGGAAATCGCGCGGCAGCGCTCCGGCCGCGGCCGCTTCGAGCGCAACCTGCAGATGGTCCAGCTTTGCGTGGACGCCGGAAAAGACACGATTGCACAGCCGCTGCTGGACGACATCGCGGCAGCCATCGAAACCCACCAGCTCGATTCCTGGGAAGAGAAGGAGATGGTTGCTTCGGCGTTGCTGCTGCTGATGAACGTCAGCAATCGGATCAAGGAAAATGCAGGCGAGCGGCAAAAGCTATTCGAGCGCGTCTGCCGCATTGATCCGGTGCAGGCGCTGAAGGCAGGGTAATCGAGATGGCCCGCGCGCAAGGCGATGTCACGGTCACCCTCTCCGTCCTGGACCGCTTGCTCGATGCGGAACCCAAGTCGCAGGTGGAAGCAAGCCTCACTCGCTCCCAGTCCGTGCGCCTGATGAAAGCCGCGGTCCGGCGCGACCTCGAATGGCTGCTCAACACGCGCCGGATTTTTCAGGAACCCGACGAATCGCTGAAAGATTTGAACCGGTCGCTCTACCTATACGGATTGCCGGACTTCTCCTCGTATACGATCGCATCCGCTTCGGACCAGGCCAAGCTTGTCCGGCAATTGCTTGCGGCGATCAAGCTGTTTGAACCGCGTCTGGCCAACGTGCGCGTTGTCCCGATGGAATCTCCTGAAGGCCGGTTTCAAGCGCTGAGCTTGCGCATCGATGGAATGCTCTTGATGGACCCCGCGCCTGAACCGATTTCCTTTGACACCGTGATCGAATTGAAGAGCGGCGTTTGCAAATTGGGTGGCGGCGATGCGGGATGAACTCCTGCTGTACTACGAACGCGAGCTGGACTATCTGCGCAAGATGGCGGTGCAGTTTGCGGAAAAGCATCCAAAAGTCGCCTCGCGCCTGGTCCTCGAGCCCACCAAGTGCGAAGACCCGCACGTCGAGCGGCTTCTGGAAGCTTTCGCTTTTCTCGCCGCGCGCGTTCACCTGAAGATTGATGACGAGTTCCCCGAAATCAGCGAAGCATTGCTCACCGTGGTCTACCCGCACCTGGTGCGTCCCGTGCCTTCGATGTCCATCGTGGAATTCCAGCCTGACCCGGAAAAGGGAAAGCTCACCACGGGCCTCTCCATTGACCGCAATTCGGTGCTTTATTCACGGCCGGTCGGCGGCGTCCCCTGCACGTTCCGGACATGCTACGACACGGTGCTTTGGCCGGTGACGGTATCGGCTGCGGAATGGAAGACGCCAAGCCGCCTCACGCCGCCGGTCAAGGCCAGCGATTCCTCCGGCGCCATCCGCATCGAGCTGCGCTGCGCGCCGGACATCAACCTCAAGGAATTGAAGATCGATCGCCTGCGGTTTTACATTGACGGCGAGGGCGGCTTCGTCAACACGGTTTATGAACTGCTTTGCAGCAAGGTGACGCGAATTCTCGTGCGCGATCCCTCCTCGGGGCCGAAATCCAATGTCGTGACGCTTCCGGCGTCGTCCTTGTGCGCCGTGGGGTTCGCCGAAGATGAAGGGATGATGCCCTATTCGCATCGTTCGTTTATCGGACATCGGCTCCTCATGGAGTATTTCGCGTTCCCCGAAAAATTCTTCTTTGTGGACATCACGGGGCTGGAAGGAATTTGGGGCTCGGGATTTAAGGACGCCTTCGAGCTGATTTTTCTGATTTCCGACGCCGAGCGAGACGACCGGAGGCAGCGGCTGGAGCTGGAGCTTTCGAAAAAGACGTTTCGCCTCGGCTGCACTCCGATCGTCAACCTGTTTCCGCAAGTCGCCGAGCCGATCCAGCTCAACCAGCGGAAATACGAATACGCCATCGTGCCCGACGTGCGGCGTCCCTACGCCACCGAAGTATTCTCCGTTGACGACGTGAATTCGATCAACACAACGACGCAACAAACCACGCCCTACGAGCCATTTTATTCGCTGCGTCATTCCGCGCTTGGCGCGAAAAACCAGTGCTACTGGCTGGCGCGGCGGCGCCCTTCGAACCGTCCGAACGACGAGGGCACCGACATGTACATGTCGCTGGTGGATCTTTCCATGCAGCCTGCGTATCCGGACGCGAACATCCTGTCCATCCGCACCACGTGCACCAACCGCGATCTGCCCTCGCGGCTTCCCTTCGGCAATGAGGATGGAGATTTCGAGCTGGAAGGCGCGTCGTCGTTGAAGCGCATTGTGGCCTTGCGCAAACCCACGCCGCCGGTGCGCGCGCC
>Ga0187804_10000345_pt1 | contig 11241 bp, 10 predicted proteins | sample NC_wetland_sal_i_3_FD_132961 | JGI IMG/M metagenome (GOLD analysis project Ga0187804, IMG submission 132961) | Wetland sediment microbial communities from Neuse River Estuary, North Carolina, USA - Control_4 | ecosystem: Environmental > Aquatic > Freshwater > Wetlands > Sediment | place: USA...
AGCCGCCAGCTGACACGCGCCTTGGCGCTTGGTAACGTCTCCGTGCGACAGGGCGACCGGCGGGGGCTGGCCGAGCAGGCCGATTACACCGCCGCTGATGGAAAATTCGTGCTTTCTGGCGGCCAGCCGACTTTGACGGATGCCGACAGCGACACAACCACGGGCCATTCGTTGACCTTCTTTGTGGCGAATGATACGATTTTGATTGATTCGCAAGAAGGTTCGCGCACGCTGACCAAGCACCGAGTAGAGAAATGAACCGGCATGTTGACACTCCAAGCCGCCGACTTGAGCAAGTCGTATCGAGGGCGGAAAGTTGTAGATAACATCAGCTTGGAGATTCGACAGGGCGAGGTGGTTGGGCTGCTGGGGCCGAACGGCGCAGGAAAGACCACGACGTTCTATATCCTGGTCGGTCTGGCGCGTCCGGACTACGGGCGTGTCCTGCTGGATGGCGAGGATATCACCGACCTCCCAATGTACCTGCGGGCCCGCAGCGGCATCAGTTACCTCCCTCAAGAGCCTTCGGTCTTTCGGAAATTGACGGTGGAAGAGAATCTGCTCGCGGTTCTCGAGACACTGCCGCTGACTCCGGAGCAGCGCAGAGACCGCGTGGAGGAGCTTTTGGCGCAGATGGGGCTGGAAGGAGTCCGTTACAGCCAGGCCTACGTCTTGTCGGGAGGCGAGCGGCGCCGCTTGGAGATTGCGCGATCGCTGGTGCTTTCGCCATCGTTCGTGCTGCTGGACGAACCGTTCTCGGGCATTGACCCGCTCACCGTAGTGGACATTCAGAAGATTATCGCGGACCTAAGCGCCGCTGGAATCGGAGTGCTGGTGACGGACCACAACGTGCGGGAGACTCTGGCGGTGACGAACCGCGCCTATATCATCAGCGACGGCAAAATTTTATTTACAGGGACCCCGGGCGAGCTATCAACCAACTCGGAGGTCCGCCGCATCTACCTCGGGGAGGGTTTTCGCCTTAATTGAATGCCATGAACTGGCTCCAGCCCAAACTCAGCCTCCGCGTGGCGCAAAAGCAGATTTTGACGCCGGGGCTCGTGCAAATGGTGAGCGTGCTGGCGCTCAACCGGCTCGAGCTGCGGGAAATGATCAACCAGGAGATCATGGCCAACCCCGTCCTGGAAGAGGCCGCCGAGGAAAGCGTGGTCCCGGAAAGCTACACGGACGAAGCCTTCCTCAAGAAAGAAGTGGAAAAGGTCCCCGAGACGGAAGCAGCCAACCCGTTCGACGAGTTCGATTTTGGATCCTTCTTCACGCAATACTTAGACACCGGCGCGGCGCGCTCCGCGGGCAGCGAGCGCGAAGAGATCGAGAAGCCTTCCTTCGACAAGTTCCTTTCCTCGCCGCAAACTCTCGCGGACCACTTGAGCTGGCAATTGAGCGTGAGCATCTGCAACGAAACGGTGCTGAGAATTGCGGAAGCGATCATCGGCAACCTGGACGAAAACGGCTACTTGACCGCGACGCTCGAAGAAATCGCCGAATCCGGCGGCTATTCGATGGAAGACGTCGAAGAGGCGCTGGCCATGGTGCAGGAATTCGACCCTCCGGGAATCGCCGCGCGCAGCCTGGAGGAATGCCTGCTGCTGCAGCTCAAGGTGATTGATCCGCAGAATTCGCTGGCGCAGCAAATTATCGGCGAACATTTAAAGCTGCTGCAAAATAATCAGCTCAAGGAAGTGGCGCGCGCGCTGAACCGTCCCGTCGAGCTCGTGAAACGTGCCGTGGACGTGATCAAGCGGCTCGATCCCAAGCCCGGCTTGCGTTACAACAAGACCGAACCGCGGCTCGTCGAACCGGATGTCCAGTTCCGCAAAGTGGACGGCGAGTGGCAGGTATTCATGAATGATGATGATTTGCCGCAGCTCCGCCTCAATTCCACCTACCGCCGCTTGCTCGTCCGCGATGCCGCCGACCGCGACGTCCGCAACTACGTAAAAGAGCGATTCACCGCTGCCATTCAATTGATGAAAAACATCGAGCAGCGCAAACACACCATTCTACGAGTCTGCCAGTCCATCCTGCGCCGACAAGCCGATTTCCTCGATTACGGCGCGGATCACATGAAGCCCATGATGATCAAGGAAGTGGCGGAGGAGGTGGGCGTGCATCCTTCGACCGTCAGCCGCGCGGTGGCCAATAAGTACGTGCACACGCCGCAGGGCGTGATCGAATTGCGCTACTTTTTCTCGGAATCCGTGAACGGGCCGCAGGGCAGCGAGATGTCACTCCTGTCGCTCAAGCGCCGCGTGAAAAAAATGATCGAGGATGAAGACACCGCCCATCCGCTCACCGACGAGCAAATCACGAAGATGCTGAGCGAAGAGGGCATCCACGTCACGCGCCGCACGGTCGCGAAATATCGCGAGGACTTGCGCATTCCCAGCACCCATCGCCGGCGGGTGAAGGCTTAGCCGCCCGGCCGCCGTGAAGCGCTCCCCCCGGACTCGCACTGCTCGAAATCGTCCCGTTGGAATCCGAAACGCCCGCCAACTCGTCATCCTCACAGGACTTTCCGGCTCGGGCAAAGGCTCGGTGCTGAATACCTTCGAAGACCTCGGCTTTTATTGCGTGGATAATCTTCCCGTGGCGCTGATTCCCGTCTTCAGCGAACTGTATGACGAAGGGCGCGGCGAAATCGAGCGCGCAGCGCTGCTGGTGGACGCGCGCGAAGGCCAGCAAATCGAAAAGCTGCCGATTTTTTATCGCGCGCTGCGGAGCGACCATCCGGCGACTTTGGTGTTTGTCGAAGCAAGCGACGAAGCCCTGCTGCGGCGGTTCAGCGAAACGCGCCGCCCACATCCGCTGGGGCAGGGTGGCTCGATCGCCGAGGGAATCCGGGAGGAGCGGCGGCGCATGGCGCCGATTCGGCGGCTCGCCGATGTGATCATTGACACGACGAAATTCAACGTTCACGAGCTGCGCCAATTCATCATCGACCGCTTCCAGAATCCGGGGCGCCGACCGCTGCTCGTTTCCACTGTGAGCTTTGGATTCCGCTACGGGATTCCCGCCGATGCCGATCTTGTTTTTGACGTGCGCTTCCTGCCGAATCCGCACTTCGTCCCGCGGCTGCGGCCCTTCAGCGGAAAAGATCCGCGCGTGGCGCGCTATATCCGCTCGTTTCCGCAGACGAACGAATTTTTGCGCCGGATCGAAAGCTTGCTCACGTATTTGATCCCCCACTACATCCGGGAAGGGAAGAGCTATTTGACGGTTGCCGTGGGGTGCACCGGCGGGCGGCACAGGTCGGTGGCGCTCGCGGAAGTGATCCGGCGTGCGCTCCAAAAAAAGGGGTACGCGACCAAAGTCGTGCACAGGGATCTGGACAAGTCCACGGCTTGACTTTTGGTGTGTGCGAACCTAGCGTTGAGCGTTTGCATCAGGCCAAAATGAAGCGATGAAAACGAATCCGGACGTGAAGCATAACGGCGAAATCAGGCGCTTGCTGCATTATGTCTGGCCCTATTTCCCATGGCTTTTTGCCGGGGTCATTCTGCTCGCCGTGATGGCGCTAGCCGATGTGCTTGCCATCATCTCGATCCGCCCCGCCGTGGATATCGTGCTGAATCCACAGACCGTGAACCAGCGGCTAGCGCTGTTTCAATTTCCGTACGGCGGTCGGACAGTCTATCTGAATTCTTTTGTTCCGAGCCGTATCCACCACGTGTGGTCAGTCTTTTCGATCGCGGTCATGTTGTTGTTCCTGGTGAAGGGCTTAGCGGAATTCTTTGGCAGCACATTGATCCAGCACGCCGGGCTTGCGGCCGTGACCGATTTGAGGAACCAGGTGTACAGCCGGGTTGTGCAGCAGCCCGTGGGATTTTTCCAGCACAATCCGGTTGGGCGCGTGATGTCCGCGGTGATCAGCGATATCGAACAGATGCGCGCGGCCTTTTCGGACTACCTGTCCGATTTTTTCCGGCAGCTCTTCGGTTTGATTGTCTTCACGCTCGCGTTGCTGGTGATCAATTGGAAGCTGGCGGTGGGCTCTGCCGTCCTGGTGCCACTTGTGGTGTGGCCAGTGGGCAAACTGGCGCGCCGAATTCGCGGATCATCGGAGAAGAGCCGCTCGCGGCTCGCGGACTTGAGCCAGATCCTGCAGGAGACCATTAGCGGGAACCGCGTCGTGAAAGCGTTCGGGATGGAGGGGTTTGAGATCCGCAAATTCCGGGCGGCCGCACGAAACTTGTTTCGTGAAAACATGCACTGGATTCGCGCCTATGCCGTCACCTCTCCGATGATGAGCCTGCTGGGCGCCGCCGTTATCTGCATGATCCTCCTCTTCGCGCGCGACCAGATTCGTGCCGGCGCGATGAGCACCGGAATGTTTTTCGCTTTCGTTTTTGCGTTGTTTTCAGCGTACGAGCCGGTGAAACGCCTAGGCAATATCTATCAACTTCTCCAGCAGGCAGTGGGAATTTCCACACAGGTTTTCTCGTTTCTCGAGCTGCCGCCGGAATTGCTGGAAGCGCCGGGGGCGAAGGTGCTACCGCGGTTTGAGCAATCCATCGAATTTGAGAATGCGAGCTTCGCGTACGAGGACAATGGGGGCGCGCTGATCCTTCGCAACATAAACTTGAAGGTGCGCGCCGGCGCGGTGGTGGCCATCGTGGGTTCGAGCGGCGCGGGCAAGACGACGCTCTTGAATCTGCTGCCGCGCTTCTACACCGCCACATCCGGTTCGGTTCGGATTGACAGCTACGATGTGCGCGAGCTCACTTTGCGTTCGCTGCGCGAGCAAATGGCCATCGTCACGCAGGAAACCATCCTCTTCAACGACACCGTTTGGAATAACCTCTGTTATGGCCGCCCGGACATGCCCGAAGAGAAAGTATATGCAGCCGCCAAGGCCGCGCTGGCGCACGAATTCATTGTCGAGATGCCCCAAGGATACCAAACATTGATCGGCGACCGCGGCCAAAGGCTTTCTGGCGGCCAGCGCCAACGCCTGGCGATTGCGCGCGCTCTCTTGAAGGATGCGCCGATCCTGATTCTCGACGAAGCGACTTCAGAACTCGACTCGGAATCGGAGTTGCTCGTGCAGAGCGCGCTGAATAACCTGATGACGGGGCGCACGGTCTTCGTCATCGCGCATCGCCTCTCCACCATTCGCCGCGCCGACCTGATCGCTGTGCTCGAAGGCAGCACGATCCGAGAACGCGGCACCCACGAAGAGCTTCTCGCTCGCGGCGGCTTATACGCGCGGCTCCACGGCATGCAATTTCAAGATGCCGAGCCCGCCACCCGCTCGGCAGGTCCGGTGTGATGATGTCCGGCACTCGCTCACAATTCGCGCCTGAAAATCCGTCAAAGCCGCGCCCGGCAGGCTCGAAAGCGCTACGCTCCATGACCGGGTACGCGAATGCGCAGGCGATTGAAAACGGCTGGAGCCTGCGCGTTTCCGTGCGCAGCGTGAATCACCGCTTCCTCGATCTGCACTTGCGCGTGCCGGAGGGCTTCGAGCCAATCGAACCGCGCATCCGCCAAATCATCCGCGAGCGTGTGCGGCGCGGGCATCTGGATGTCACGCTTCACTACGACCTCGCAGGGCCCGCGGCCGTCGGCGTCAATCGCGAAGTGGCCGCCGCCTATCTGCAAGCAGTGAACGCGCTGCGAAAGGAATTCGATATCGAAACGCAGCCGGATCTGGCCGCCATCCTGCGGCTTCCGGGAGTGATCGGCCCGCCGGCGGCGTCGCTTGAGGAAGAAATGACCCGCTTGGAATCCGCCGTCGCCCGTTGCCTGCTGGAATCGCTCGACAAGTTGGATCGGATGCGCGAGGACGAAGCGAACCATTTGCGCGAAGAAATGTCCGCGCGCCTGCAAGGGATCGCGAATCTTGCCGCGCAGGTGGAACCGCTGGCCGAGCGCGCCCGCCCCGCGTTCGCACGGCGCCTGGAACTGCGTTTAAAAGAGCTGCTCGGCGAAGCGCCGCTCGATCCCGCCCGCATCGCACAGGAAGCAGCCGTGGCCGCGGAGCGCAGCGACGTGAGCGAAGAGCTCTCGCGCCTTCGAAGCCATGTGCAGCAATTTGAATCCTTGCTTTCAGGCGCCTCCGACGTCGGCAAGAAGCTCGATTTCCTTCTCCAGGAAATGCAGCGGGAATCCAACACGCTGCTCTCGAAGACGCCCGGCAATGAAGCGGAAAGCCTCGAAATTACGCGGCTGGGCCTGGAAATCAAATCCGAGATCGAGAAATTGCGCGAACAGGTGCAAAACATCGAATGAGCTCAGCGGAGCCTCTCGTGCTGATCGTTTCGGGGCCGTCGGGTTCCGGGAAGTCCACGTTGGTGGAGAGGATTCTGCAACTCCCCGGCACGATGCTGTCGGTTTCGTGCACCACGCGCCAGCCGCGCAAGACGGAAGCCGACGGCAAGTGGTACAATTTCGTAACCGAAGGCGAATTCCAGCAAATGGTGGCGCGGGGGGATTTTCTGGAATACGCGCAGGTGTTCGGGAAGAATTGGTACGGCACGCCGCGGAAATGGCTGGCCCAGGCGCAAGACGAGAAAAAAGATCTGGTGCTCGAGATTGACGTCCAGGGCGCGCTGCAAGTGAAGCGCAAACTGCCCGACGCTGTCGCCGTGTTCGTTCTACCGCCTTCGCGGGCGGATCTCGAACGCCGCATCCGGGCGCGCGGCCAGGATTCCGAGGATGAGATTCAAAGGCGGCTCGAGCGCGCGCGGCAGGAAATGTTGAGCTATAGCAGCTATGATTTTTGCGTTATCAACGATAATCTTGAACGCGCGACCCAAGCGCGATGGCCTGCAATGAAGAGCGGATTCTTGAAATTCTGAAGTCCTTTGGAGGCTGATCTTCTCATGGCTGTGCTCAGACACGTACCGGAAAGCCAGTTTGCCTATGTCGTGGTTGTTTCGCGTCGCGCGCGGCAATTGATGATCGGCGGGCGGCCGATGGTAGATAACCCGCGGTCGCGCAAGACCACGCGCATTGCCGAAGAAGAATTGCGCCAGGGGCTGCTCGAATACGACTTGATGGAAGTCGTCGTGGACGAAGATGACAAGGATGGAAAGCGGCGCAAGTAGCCGAGTGCCGCGCATGCCATGAAAATCGCGCTCGGTGTCACCGGAGGCGTGGCGGCCTATAAGGCCGCGGAGCTGGTCCGTCGCCTCCAGCAGGAAAAGCTGGATGTGCAGGTGGTGATGACCCGCGCGGCGCAGGAGTTCATCACCCCCCTCACATTTGCGGCGCTGACCGGCCAGAAGGTAATCACCGACATGTTCAGCGCCGCCGGGGCGGCGCCGGCGAATGTCGAGAGCGCCATCGAACACATCGCCGTGGCGCAGCGGATCGATCTTCTGCTCGTCGCTCCCGCCACTGCCGATATTCTCGGAAAATTCGCGCACGGAATCGCGGATGATTTCCTCGCCACGCTTTACCTCGCCACCAAAGCTCCCGTGGTCGTGGCTCCGGCGATGAACGTCAACATGTGGGAGCATGCGGCGACACAGGCAAATCTGGCGGCGCTGCGAGCGCGCGGCGTTCTGGTGGTGGACCCGAACGAAGGCTACCTTGCTTGCGGCATGACCGGCGCGGGCCGCTTGGCTGCCACGGAAACAATTGTCGGGAAAGTTTGCGAAGTGCTCGGCCTGCGCCATGACCTCGAAGGCCAGACCGTGCTCATCACGGCTGGGCCGACATGCGAAGACCTGGATCCCGTGCGTTTCCTCACCAACCGTTCGTCGGGAAAAATGGGCTATGCGCTTGCCGAAGCCGCGCACCGGCGCGGCGCGCACATGATTCTAGTCAGTGGGCCGACCGAAAGAAAAATTCCAGATGGCGTGGATTGGGTGCCCGTGCGCGCGGCGGAAGAGATGCGCCGTGCCGTGCTGGAGCGAGCGGCCGACGCCAACATCGTCGTCATGGCCGCCGCGGTTGCCGACTATCGCCCAGCCGCGGCGCAGGAAAAGAAAATCAAGCGTGGCGAGGGAAGTTTTACTCTCGAGCTTGAGCCTACGCCGGATATTCTCGCCGAGCTCGGCCGTGAGCGCCCCCGTGGCGATGCGAGGCGCGTGCTGGTTGGCTTCGCGGCGGAGACGGATCACATGGCTGAGAACGCGCGGCAAAAATTGTCACGCAAAGGTGCGGACATGATTGTCGCCAACGACGTAACGCGGGAAGGCGCCGGCTTCGACTCGGACACGAACATCGTCACGCTCTTCCTGCGCGATGGCCGCGAAATTCCTCTACCGAAAATGGACAAACTCGAGGTCGCAAACCGCATCCTCGATCGTGTGCTGGAAATTCAGAAACAATCGAAGTAGATTCCGAAACGGGGGATTCGATGGATCCGGCAAAGCGCGCAGGTGTGGAAGCGTGGCTCCGGTTTGGCGACGATCTGGGCCTCGGGCCGTATTTTCGCGATCGCGCGCCGCAATCAACGGTTCCAGCCGCCGGCGAGCAGTCCTCCCCGATCGAATTGGCCGCCGCGAAACCAAAATCCGCGCCGTTGCGGGTGGCGCCTGCAGCCGTGCCTGCTCCCGCCAGACCGATTGTTCCGGCCGCACCCGCGCCGTCGCTTTTCGAAGTCGTCGAACGAATCCAGGGCGACACCCTCGAGCGCATCCGCGAAGATATCGGCGATTGCACACGCTGCCGCCTGTGCAAAGCCCGAACCAATATCGTCTTCGGCGTCGGCAACCCGAAAGCGGAGCTTGTCTTCGTCGGGGAAGGCCCGGGCCACGATGAGGACCTTCAAGCCGAGCCCTTCGTGGGCCGCGCCGGAAAACTCCTCACGCAGATGATCGAGGCCATGAGTCTGCGCCGGAAGGACGTCTACATCTGCAACGTGGTGAAGTGCCGCCCGCCGGAAAATCGCCTCCCGGAAAAAGACGAGATCGCCACATGCTCGCCTTTTCTACTGCGGCAGCTCAGCGTCATCCAGCCGAAAGTGATCTGCTGTCTCGGCGCTTGCGCGGCGCAGACCTTGCTCGCGACGAACCAGGGAATTTCCCGCTTTCGCGGTGAGTGGTTCGATTTTCGCGGCTCAAAATTGATTTCCACCTACCATCCCGCGTATCTGCTGCGCAATCCCAACGCCAAGAGCGAAGTCTGGAAGGATTTGCAAAAGGTGATGGCCGTTCTCGGATTGCAGCCGAAGCGGAAATAGCGCGCCTTCCTCGAGGGAAAATCCTTGGGAATTATTCTCGGACTATCGGGTGCAGTGTGCTGGGGCGTGTCGGATTTTATCGCGCGCTTCGCCTCCCGGCGCGTGGGCGCCTACCGCACGCTTTTCTTCATGCAATTCTTCGGTTTTCTGGCCCTGAGCGCCTACCTGAAATGGACCGGCGCATTCACGCATGTCGCGGCAACAGGATGGAAGCCATGGGCGCTCGCGGCGTTTGCCGGTGTGATCAATATGTTCGCTTCGCTCGCGCTGTACTATTCGTTTCAGGTCGGAGTGATGAGCATCGTCGCGCCAGTATCTTCGAGCTATCCCGCGCTCACGGTTGCGTTGGCGATGCTGAGCGGAGAGCACGTGCACGCTCTGCGCGGTTCCGGCCTTGGCGTCACGCTCGCGGGCGTAATCCTGGCATGCACTTCATTCACACAGGCGGCCGGTAACAAGCCCGCGGATTCCGGAAAACATTTGCACGCGCATCCGGCGAACGGCGTGTGGTGGGCCATCGTAGCCGCAGTCGGATTCGGTTTTCTCTTTTGGTTTCTTGGCTTCTATGTCGTCCCGCTCGTGGGAAGCACCGTCTCCGTCTGGGTGATACGATTGACCTGCATGACGGTGCTTGCGCTGGCTGCCGTGCCGGCGCGCCAGAGCATTCAGATTCCTCGCGGCGGCGTCTGGTGGCTGTTGCTGGGCGTTGGCGTGCTGGATACCGCCGCTTTCGTCTTCAATAACGCCGGATTGCAAACCGGCCAGGTGTCCGTTGTCAGCGTCCTGGCTTCGCTTTATGGCGCCGTGACGGTCGTGCTGTCGTGGATCTTTTTACGCGAACGGCTGGAGCCCAGCCAGTGGTTCGGAATTGTCCTGATTTTCGCAGGCATCGTCCTCGTCAGCCTCTGAAAATTGTCCACGCCATCGCGAGATGAGAAGAGCTCGCCGGGACTGATACACTATGGCCTCGCGGCCACAAGCCATGACCCAACGATACTGCGAAATCGCGCTGCCAGTGCCTCTACGCTCCACCTTCACGTATGCCGTCCCCGACTCGTTCAATGGTGAGGATCTGATCGGCCGACGCATCGTGGTGCCTTTTCGTAATCGCGCCATGGTGGGGGTGGGTCTCGCGGTCACCGACCGCGCGCCGGAAATCCCGCGCGCGAAATCACCCATCAAGGAAATTGCCGAGCTGATGGACTCCCTCCCCGCGCTGCCCCCGAAGCTCGTCGAGCTGGGAAACTGGATCAGCCGGTATTACCTCGCGCCCCTGGGAGAGACGCTTCGCGCCATGCTTCCGCCGGAGATTGAGCTGCGCCATGATCGCGAATATTGGCTGACGGATGCCGGCCGCGCATATCTGCGGGAGCTTACCGAAGGCGAGGAAAACACCGGCGAAGAACTGGCGGAGAGAGAGCTTCTCGAGCGGCTCGATGCCGCGGAAAAGCCGGTGGATTCGGCGACCGTTCGCCGATGGGCCGGGGGAGAGGCGGCCGCCGAAAAGTTTGTTCGCCGAGGCATTCTGGCCGCCCGCGAAGTGCTGCGCAAGCGGCGAACGCGAATGCAGAAAATCATCGCGTGGAATCCCGCGAACGCGGAACCACCGGGAAATTTGGCCGAGGAGAGGATCCGGGAAGTTCTTACCGCGACTCGCGGGCCCATTCCCCTTCCGCTCCTCGTCGAGAAGGCGAAAATTTCACGCGCGAATGTGTTGCGTCTCGAAAAGAAGGGCCGCCTGCTGAGCTGGGAAGAGCCGCTCACAGCAGAAGACGATCCCTGGGAGGCGGATTTCACGCCGCCCGCGAATGTGCTCAATAAAGAGCAAAAGGAGGCGCTCGAAGAGATCTGGCGCTGGCTGCTTGCCGGGGATTTCGCGGCCGGATTGCTGCATGGAGTGACGGGCAGCGGCAAGACTGAGGTCTATCTTGGCGCAATCGAGGCAGCTCTTTCGCGCGGGAAAACGGCAATCGTCCTGGTGCCGGAGATTGCCCTGACGCTCTGGGTGGGCCGCCTGGTGCACGCACGTTTTGGGAAAGGTGTCGCGATTCTGCACAGCGGCTTGCCCGATCTTGAGCGCGCCC
>Ga0187804_10000348_pt1 | contig 11223 bp, 9 predicted proteins | sample NC_wetland_sal_i_3_FD_132961 | JGI IMG/M metagenome (GOLD analysis project Ga0187804, IMG submission 132961) | Wetland sediment microbial communities from Neuse River Estuary, North Carolina, USA - Control_4 | ecosystem: Environmental > Aquatic > Freshwater > Wetlands > Sediment | place: USA...
ATTTAAATCACTAGTAAATGATACAGACGAGATTAAGAGTCATATGGCTGCGAGTCTAGTGATGTACAGGTCGCAATTAACGACTCAATTCGATGACATCTTCCCTCGCTAAGAAGTTGAGCATGAACGGGGCTTCCTGCTAGCGAAGCTTCCTAGCAAAGTGCATTGAGGCACCTAGTCCGGAACAAGCGGTTGCAGGAAGATGGAAAGGTAGTTCTCCCAAATGATGACCAACGGCGGCTATCGACACCAAGCGATTGCACTGCGCGAGGCCTCATGCGTTGTTTAAGTCTTGCCTGCGACGCCGCGTCACCACTCCAGATTTTGTGTCTGGGCGCGCATCCGGACGACATCGAAATCGGCTGTGGCGGAACGATACTGCGCCTGGCTCAGGAGTATCCGAACAGCGTTTTCCACTGGGTGGTCTTCAGCGCCATCGGCGTCCGCGAGGCGGAGGCAAGACATGCCGCCGCGAAGTTCGTGCCAATCGGCCGCTTGAAAGGGCCGGTGCTAAAGACATTCTCGGACGCGTTCATGCCGTTCATGGGCGCGGAAGTGAAGAGCGTGTTTGAAGAATTGAAAAAGACCGTCTCGCCGGATCTGGTTTTCACTCACAATCGGAAGGACGCGCATCAAGATCACCGTCTTCTGGCCGAGTTGACGTGGAACACCTTCCGCGACCACATGATCCTCGAGTACGAGATTCCAAAATACGACGGTGACTTCGGCCAGCCCAGCGTGTTCGTGCCGCTCGACGCCGAGACGAGCCAGCGAAAGGTTCAGTGCATCCTCGAAACGTTCCAATCTCAGCGCCACAAGCGCTGGTTTCAATCGGAAACTTTCTTCTCCCTGATGCGATTGCGAGGCATGGAATGCAATTCGCCCAGCGGTTTCGCAGAAGCGTTTTACTGCCGCAAGCTGACGCTGGGGAGCGAGCTTGGAACGGGAAAGCGCGCGCGCGAATGACGCCGGCCACCACCGTGGGATCTCGATGAAAGATCTGAAAGAACGCACAATCCGCGGTGGTCTCGCGAGGCTTACTGCGCAAGCGGCAAATTTTCTGATTCGCGTGGGCTCGCTCATGATATTGGCCCGCCTACTGGACCCAAAAGACTTCGGGTTGGTCGGAATGGTTACGGCGTTCACGGGAGTGTTGTCGTTGTTTCGCGACTTTGGTCTTTCCTCAGCTGCAATTCAGCGGACGAGCGTAACCGATGAGCAAGTTTCGACATTGTTTTGGATCAACCTGCTGGTTGGCGTGCTCCTCGGGCTTCTGGCTCTCGCAATGGCACCCGCGATCGTCGCCTTTTACCATGAACCCCGGCTATTCGGCGTCACGGCTGTACTGGCATTGGGATTCCTTTTCAATGCGGCAGGAGTGCAACACTCGGTGCTCCTGCAGCGCCAAATGAGATTTACCGCCTTGGCGGTGATCAATACGGCTGGATTGGTCGTGGGTACTGCCTTTGCGATTGGTGGCGCTGAGGCGGGCTACGGTTACTGGGCTCTGGTGGCCATGGGGGTGATTTTGCCTCTGGCCAACACGATTGGTTTCTGGCTGGCCGCGCCCTGGGTTCCAGGAGGGCCGCGCCGGCGAGCGGGAATCCGTTCGATGATGCGTTTTGGCGGGACTCTCACAATGACCGGCCTTGTGGTTTATGTCGCCAGCAACTTCGAAAAAGTTCTGTTAGGCCGCTATTGGGGTGTCGAAGCGCTCGGCATTTACGGAAGAGCTTATCAGCTCATCAACATTCCAACTGACAACCTGAATTCCGCGGCGGGCGAAGTCGCTTTTGCCGCGCTGTCGCGATTGCAAGACGATCCCAAACGGCTTCGAAGCTATTTCCTCAAGGGATACTCACTGGTACTTGCACTTACTGTGCCGCTCACGATTTGCTGCGCCCTGTTTGCCGACGACATGATCCGGGTCCTGCTGGGACCAAAGTGGATGGCCGCCGCTCCGATCTTTCGATTCCTGGCTCCGACGATCCTGGTCTTTGCGATGGTGAATCCTCTAACGTGGCTGATGAATTCGCTCGGGCTCGTCGCACGAAACTTGCGAATGGTCCTTCTAATCGCGCCGGTAATGATCCTAGCGTATGTTGCGGGTTTGAAATACGGACCTAAAGGCGTGGCTGTTGCGTACTCCGTGGTGATGTTGCTGTGGGTCCTTCCTGCCGTCGCGTGGAGTGTGTACGGTACCGCGATTTCAGTTCGGGATATTCTTTTGACCGTTAGCCGGCCGCTGGCGTCGAGCATCGTGGCTGGCGGACTCGCCCTCGGAGTCCGATTCGTCTACGGTCCGATGCTGTCTCCTTTGCTCCGGCTTACGCTGGAAAGTTCTGTCCTTCTCGTCGCGTTCGGTGCGATCTTGCTGTTTGCCACGGGACAGTTCTCGTTTTACGTGAACCTCTTTCGCGCTCTGCTAAACCCCTCATCACTGAAGGAGACGCCGTCGGTTTCGCCATGACAGGTGGAGGTAGCGAGCGTAATTGCATGGGGCCAACATCATCGGCGGTCATCTCTGACAGAATTGAATTTTACAAGCCCCAGAGATCATCGGAAATGCGCAGGCAGAAGCGTTCTCTGTTAGGACGTAGCGCTTATCGGTGCCGGACCTATTCGCATACGCGCCGCAGCCCACCCCGAGTCGCGCAGCGTCCCATCAATTGCCTGAGGAAGTTCTGGTCATTGCCGCACGCAAGCGCCGCTTTATAGCTCCATTGGGAAGCCTCTGCCCCCAAATTTGAAATGCGCCTTTAGCTCTGAATTCTAGGAGCACGTTGCAAATGATCGACTGTCTTGCCAGCTACTATCGTTGCCCGAAGGAGTATCTTGAGTTCGCGCAGATCGGACCTCTCTCCGCGAACTCCGGATACTTCCAATTTGGGGAGGAGGCAATCTGCTACGGAAACTACGCCGGGCGAGAACCAGCTGCCCATCCTCCGGGCACGCTGCTCAATGCTTTTCAGGACGTCGAACTCAGAAACGGAACCGTCTATTTGCCATTCGACCCGTCACAGGTCGTCGAAAACCTTCGGCGTGAGACGTATTCGTCTGACTGGCGGCACAAAATGCCTGTCTCTGCGTTGGCGAGGATATACTATTTCCTCCGTCCACTTCTCCCGGTTCATGTGCGTAAACGGCTTCAGGAATTTCACTTCAGGGGCTGGAACGAACTCGAATTCCCCCGCTGGCCGGTGGACTGTTCGGTGGACAATCTACTCGCGCGCTTGCTTACACTATCTTTAAAAGCCAGCGGCGCCAAGAGGATCCCCTTCATTTGGTTTTGGCCGGAGAGCGCCGCGAGTTGCGCGATTGTGACCCACGACGTGGAAACGGCGCTGGGCAGCACTTTTTGCAAAACCTTGATGGATATTGACGATTCCTTCGGAATCAAATCGTCCTTTCAGGTCATCCCGGAACATCACTACAGTGTGACGCCCGATTTTCTGAGATCCATTCGGGACCGTGGATTCGAGGTGGTGCTCCACGACTTGAATCACGACGGCCATACGTACAGAAATCGCGAGGAATTCCTGGAGCGGGCTGCCAAAATCAATTCCTACGGTGCAGCCTTCGGAGCCGAAGGGTTTCGGGCCGGCTCGTTGTATCGAAAACAACTGTGGTACGACGCATTAAAGTTCTCCTACGACATGTCGGTTCCCAACGTCGGGCACCTGGACCCACAGCGCGGCGGCTGTTGTACAGTTATGCCTTACTTTCTTGGCAACATTTTGGAGCTGCCCGTCACGACGACTCAAGACTACACGTTGTTTCACATCCTGAATGACTACTCCATCGAGCTTTGGAAGAAACAGATGGAGATCATCATGGGAAAACATGGGCTGATCAGTTTTATCGTGCACCCGGATTACATCGTCAAACCTCAACAGCGTTCCATCTACGAAGCCCTGCTCGGGTACCTGTCCTGTCTGGAGGAAGAAAAGAGCGCCTGGATAACCACGCCCGGCGAGGTAAACCGTTGGTGGAGACAACGCGCGAAAATGAAACTGGAGAACCGCGCGGGCAGCTGGCAAATCGAGGGCCCGGGAGCTGAGCGTGCGCGCCTAGCGTACGCCATCCTTGATGGTGATCGGCTGGCTTACGAGATCGACGGCGTTCCGGCCTGGAATGAAGCGGGCCGATGAGATTCATGGACAATTCGAAAGAAACTCTGGCTGCCGGCGCCGTGCTTGTCACCGAAGATCGCGACATCATGTATCGCGTGATTGGCTTCGCTGTCCTTTGCCTCTTGCCCTCAGCTTTTCTCATGAGCGTTGTGCGCAGCCTGCTCATCTTCGTCCTCAACAACGAGACCTATACTCACATTCCTCTGATTCCGGCCGTCAGTTGCTACCTGATCTTTACCAGGCGAAGGCTGATTTTCGACCGAATTTCCTACGCTTGGAAAATAGGGTGCGCCATGATGCTCCCTGGAGCTGCATGCCTGGCCCTCGCGCGGATCGATATCGGGGGATTGAGTCTGACGAATCAGAATTCCCTTCTGATGTTCGGCTTCGTGCTGTTCTGGCTGGGAGCATTTGCGCTTTTTTTTGGGACGCATTCTTTTCGCGCCGCACTTTTTCCGATGCTGTTCCTTTTCTTTATGGTTCCCGTTCCTCAGCCGCTGCTGTCGCACGTGATTTATCTACTGCAAGCCGGAAGCTCGAAGTCTGCAGCATGGATGTTTCAGATTATGGGTGTGCCCTACCTCCAGCAAGGTTTTGATTTCGCTTTACCGGGTTTAACGATTCGAGTTGCTGAGGAGTGCAGCGGCATTCGTTCCACGCTGGCACTCTTGATCCTGACCGTTTTGGCCAGCCACCTGTTCCTGAAGAATTCATGGGATCGGGTGGTACTGTGTCTGCTCGCCGTTCCGCTCTCTATTGCAAAAAATGGGTTTCGCATTGCGTCGCTTTCAACCCTCGCTATTTACGTGAACCCGTCATTTCTGACCGGTCCTCTTCACCATCGCGGCGGGATAGTTTTTTACGTTATCGCGTTGTTTCCAATGTTTCTGCTTTTAAGGTTCCTACAGAAGCGCGAAGGCAGGCGCCCTGAAGCCAGTTTGACCCATTGACGATATCCGGAACTCACATGCTGGCTTAAAAGTCGGCCTCGTAAGGTTTTGATTGTGTTTGGCGACAGCGAATCGGACGATGCACTTTATCTTTGAATCATTGCGAGTGGCAGTCGTTGATGAAGAATAATCCGAGGTGCGCGTCGCGCTCGTCTTTAGCGCTCGTCTGGCAGATGGCTTGGGGAAAACCTGTCATAGAACCCGATCGGCATGTCCTGAGGGAGTTTGGAAAGAATTGAGCCGGAAATCCAGCCACGGGTGTGGAGCGTTCCGCGTTTCGGCGGAAATGGCTTCCCGCTCCAATGGCATAGTCTCGACGCCAGGAAATCAAAGCGCAATTGCGGTTCCGCGGGAGATAATGGAATGAACGATGAACAACTGTTTGTCTGAATACTTCCGTGTTCCGGACGATGTCCTGGGCGAGGTGGAGTCCAGTCCATTATCCGGGGACGCCGGGTTTTTTCGGTTCGGCGGGGACCTGATCTGCTATGGACAATGCAGTTCGGGGGTTGCGCTGCATTTGGACGGATCGCTGAATCACGACAGCTCTCAAGAGATCAAACTCAAAGGCGAGGGTCTGGCCTTGCCGTTTCAATTCTCGGATGTCGTCGACAATCTCCGCCGAGAACACTACGAGCAAAGCTTAGTGCCCAGCCGGGAGAGATTGGTGTCCCACGAGTTGGTCCGAAAGACCTACTATTTCGTAAGAGGACTTCTTCCGGTTTCGGTACGCAGGCATTTGCAAAAAGTCTACTTCAGCGACTGGCGGAAAAGATCCTTTCCTGCCTGGCCAGTGGACTTCACGGTCGACAAACTCCACGCAGAATTATTGAGGATCTTGATGCAGGCCAGCGGGCAGAACCGGATTCCTTTTATCTGGTTCTGGCCGGAAGGGGCGCCCAGTTGTTTGATCATGACGCACGATGTGGAGACGGCTGCCGGTCGCGACTTCACGCCTCAACTCATGGATCTCGACGATTCGTATGGGATTAAAGCTTCGTTTCAGGTCATTCCGGAGCAACGTTACAAAGTGTCTGATGAATACGTCCAGGCGATCCGAACTCGCGGATTCGAGTTCAATATCCACGATTTGAATCACGATGGGCACCTATACCGGGAACGCATTGAGTTCCTCAAACGGGCCGCCAGAATTAACGAATACTTCCGCCGTTATCAGGCGCGCGGCTTCCGCGCGGGCGCGATGTACCGGAACCCCGACTGGTATGACGCATTCGAGTTCTCTTACGACATGTCGGTGCCCAACGTGGCCCACTTGGAACCCAAACGCGGTGGCTGTTGTACGGTCATGCCATTTTTCATTGGAAACATCCTCGAACTGCCGCTCACCGCGACGCAAGATTATTCGTTGTTTCACATTTTGAACGACTACTCGATTGACCTCTGGAAGAAACAGCTTGGTCTCATCCGCGAGAACCATGGGCTGATGAGCTTCATCGCGCATCCGGATTACTTGATTGCCGGAAAGAACCGGGCCGTGTATGAATCCCTGTTGGATTATTTGCAGAAAATGGTCGCGTCGGAGGGCGTCTGGAACCCCTTGCCGGGCGAGGTAGACCTCTGGTGGAGGGCTCGAAGAGAGATGAAATTAGTTCCTCGCGAAAACGGCTGGAAAGTCCAGGGGCCCGGCGCGGAACGCGCGCGGATTGCCTATGCTGTGCTGGAAGACGGCCGATTGCGGTTCGAAGTGGAAGGAAACAGAGTTCGAAGTTCTTGATCCTTTCGGACAAACAGTGAATCAAGTGAACTCCAATCCAAGTCGCGTTCAACCGAAAACAGCCCCGGAGTTTGTTCCGGCATCCAATCCGAGGTTTCACGCCTCCCAAAGCCCAGGTCGCAATAGCAATGGGAATCCGGTCGGCGGGCTGGTCATTGGCGGAGATTATCAAGGCTTGGGAGTGGTGCGAAGTCTGGGCTTGCAGGGAATCCCGGTAGGAATCCTCGACGACGAAATCTCCATTGCGCGGTTCTCGCGTTACGCAACGTTCTCGGAGCGCGTGCCCTCCTTGGTGGACCCCGACGAAGCGGTGAAATGCATACTGGAGGTTGGTAGGAAGCGCGGGCTGAAGGGTTGGGTGTTGTTTCCCACACGGGATGAAACCGTGGCCGCAATCTCACATCATCGCGAGGAGCTCGCCGAAATTTTTCGGGTTCCCACGCCGGGATGGGAGACCGTCCAATGGCTCTGGGACAAACGCAAATCCTATGCGCTTGCCGAGCGGCTGGGAATCCCAGTGCCGCGAACTTGGTACCCGAAATCCGACACCGATCTCGATCAAATTGAAGGGCATTTCCCGGTGGCCATCAAACCCGCCATCAAAGAGCACTTCATCTACGCGACCGGTGCCAAAGCCTTGCGCGCCGACAACCTCGCCCAACTCCGCGAACTCTACAAACGCATCGTTCGCTTCATGCCGGCCGACGAAATCATGATTCAGGACGTGGTTCCCGGCGGTGGAAACACTCAATACGCATTTTGCTCCTTCTTCAAGAAGGGTCATTCTGTGGCCACGATGGTGACCTGCCGCAGGCGGCAGCATCCATTGGAGTTTGGCCGTTCCAGCACGTACGTTGAAAGCGTAGAGTTGCCTTTACTCGAAACGTACTCCGAGGAATTCCTCCGCGCCATCGATTACTACGGTCTTGTTGAATTGGAGTACAAATACGATGCTCGAGATGGTCAATACCGTCTGCTGGATGTAAATGGACGAACCTGGGGCTATCATTCGATCGGTCGCAGCGCCGGTGTGGATTACCCGTACCTTCTCTTTGAGGATCAGTTGGGTCGCGCGACCGAGCCAGTGCGCGGGAAAGCGGGAATCCGCTGGATTCGTTTGGTGACGGACCTCCCCACCGGCGTGATAGGGATTGCGAATGGGAAAATATCCTTGAAATCCTACGTTCGCTCCTTGTGTGAGTTCGATGAAGAGGCCGTTTTCAGCGGAGAGGACCCCATGCCGGGCTTTGCAGAACTCGCTTTGATTCCTTATCTCGCGATCCGGCGCGGATTCTAACGAGAATTGCGACTCTTGATCCTCCAAAATCCCAATCTAGGCTTCATTGAGGACTGGTCTATATGAACGGATGTGATGTGGCAATCATCGGCGCGGGACCCTACGGATTATCCGCTGCAGCGCATTTGAGCCGGGTGAAAGGTCTTGATGTGCGCGTATTCGGCGAACCGATGTCGTTCTGGGACCAGAATATGCCGTTGGGCATGCTGCTGCGCTCTAACTGGACGGCGACTCAGATTGCAGGTCCCGACGAATCAGCCACACTAGAAGCCTTCCAGCAGGAGACCGGCAAATCGTTTTCGATGCCTGTCCCGCTCGATTGCTTTGTGCAGTATGGGCAGTGGTATCAGAAACGAGCTGTGCCTGGCCTGGACAGGCGCCAAATCACGCGCGTTGACGCGGTTCCGGGCGGATTCCAGCTCGAACTCTCCACCGGCGACGCTCTGCAGTCCCGACGCCTCGTCATCGCCGCTGGCATCGGATCCTTCGCATGGAAGCCTGCCGAATTCGAGAACCTTCCTCCAGCGCTGGCTTCCCACACTTCCCAGCACCGCAACCTGAGCCGATTTTCAAATAAAGAGGTACTCATCATCGGTGGAGGGCAGAGCGCACTCGAATCCGCTGCTTTGATTCACGAAGGGGGCGGAGCAGCCGAGGTGTTTGCCCGAACGCAAGAGATTCACTGGCTCCAGGGGTTCGCATCCCGGACTTTGCATCATGGTTTGGGGCCATTCGTCCGGCGAGTTCTGTACGCGCCCACTGATGTCGGGCCCGCCGGACTCAGCCAATTGCTTGCTCGGCCTGATCTCGTAAGACTCCTCCCGCGATGGCTGCAGGACCGTCTGCGCAAGCGTGCTGTGAGGCCCGCCGGGGCACGTTGGCTTGTCGACCGGCTTAAAAGCGTTCCCTTGCATCTCGGCCGGTCGGTGAATTCCGTTCAAGCCGTGGGCGAAAAAGTGAAGGTGCGTTTCGATGACGGAACGGAGCGATTGGGCGACCACGTTCTATTGGGGACGGGGTACAAGGTGGATGTTTCAAAGTACGGCTTTCTTTCTCCCAAACTGGGCGGAGCGATCAGCCGTCATAATGGTTATCCCCGGCTCCGCAATGGTTTGGAAACTTCAGTAAACGGCTTGCATATTCTCGGCGCGCCCGCTGCATGGAGCTTTGGCCCGGTCATGCAATTCGTCTCGGGCACGACCTACGCATGTCGCGCGCTGCTTCGCGCCATTGAAAGCAATCACACCGCCTGATGCTTTTGGGACGCTCAATTGGGGGGATTTTGTCTGCGCTCCATGGAGTCTAGGCCACTTGGAAGCACACCGGTTCATTTGCCCGTCATCGGGTTAGGCACCTGGAATTATTCTGCAGGTGTCGAACCCCTCCGCGCGGGCATTGAGCACGGCGCCTGCTTCCTCGACACGGCCGAAACCTACGGGACCGAGGAAATTGTCGGCGAGGCGATCCATGATGTTCGGAGGAACGTTTTCCTCGCCACGAAGATCCGTCCCGCCAATTTCCGTGCACGCGATGTGATCGCGGCGGCCGAGAGAAGTCTGAAATGTCTCAAGACCGACTACATTGACCTCTATCAGCTTCATTGGCCCAACTTCACGGTTCCCCTTGAAGAGACTCTCGGGGCAGTGGAGCGGCTCGTCGAGGACGGCAAGATCCGCTTCATCGGAGTCAGTAATTTTACGGTATCTGACCTCAAGAGAGCGCAAAAGGAGTTGACGCGCAACAAGATTGTTTCCAACCAGGTGCGCTATAGCCTTGTCGAGCGCACGATCGAAACGGGCATGCTGGATTACTGCCGGCAGCAGCAGATTACGATCATCGCCTTCAGCCCGCTCGGAGAGCGCTTCTCAAATCTCCTGGCCAAAGATCCGGCGGGAACGCTTGCAGTGGTTGCGTCCCGAACCGAAAAGACGCCTGCGCAAGTCGCTCTAAACTGGGTCATCGGAAAAGAAAATGTTGTCGCGATCCCCAAGGCTTCGTCAGTCGCGCACGCGGTCGAGGATTGCGGCGCGGCGGGCTGGCGGCTCGCTCAATCGGATTGCGAGCTTCTGGAGCGAGGGATTGCATTCAAGCGCCGGGGGCCGGTGGAAGTGTTCGCTCGACGCCGAGTGAAGCACGCATTGCAAATGTTCGGAAGAGCCCTCTGACCTGTCAACTCCAAAGCTATCCCTCCTCACCTCTTCTCTGATCTGCTTCCTCCTGGTATTAGTTATTCCCTCCGCTTTGACTCGCGACCTCGCTCCCTCCTTCTTCATCGCCGGGACACAACTCCAAGCCTTCCAGCGTGCGGCCGATCCGGTGCCTCCGGAATCCGCATGCGTGCCTTCAAGACAATGTTTTCATTGTTTACGGCGCGTGCCTGTCGGAAAATGCCCATGGTGCCTGGATGAGCGCAAGCGGTATTCATCTGCGATGATGAATCTTGCGCATGCGATATTCTTCTGTCTTACGATTGTCACAGGGGCAACTCTAGAGAAAGCGATCGGCCATGGCCTTTGATCACCAAATCCGCCGGGAGATCGAGGAAAGCAGAGCGATAAAGGCGGCGCTCGCCGATCAATGCGTTGACGTGATCGCCCAAATCGCGCGCGTATTCGTGGATTGTTTGAAAGCGGGAAACAAGGTGCTTTTATTCGGCAATGGAGGGAGCGCGGCGGACGCGCAGCATATTGCGGGCGAATTGGTCGGCCGATACCTCGCCGAGCGCCCCGGACTGCCTGCGATCGCCCTCTCTGACAATCCCTCGATCCTGACCGCAGTCGGAAACGATCTCGGTTATGATCACGTCTTCGCTCGTCAGATTGAGGCGCTTGGAAAAGCAGGCGACGTGGCCGTTGCCATTTCGACCAGCGGCAACTCGCCGAACGTCTTGCGCGGCATCTCTGCGGCAAGCGAGCAAGAAATGAAAACAATCGGCCTGAGCGGAAAGACAGGCGGCAAAATGCGCGGCATGGTCGAAATCTGCTTATGCGTGCCTACCGACACGACGCCGCGCATTCAGGAAGCACACATGCTCGTCGGTCACATTATCAGCGGAATCGTCGAACGCGCCTTTTTGCCCGAGGGCGCCGCGACGTCAGCAAAATGAGC
>Ga0187804_10000349_pt1 | contig 11222 bp, 14 predicted proteins | sample NC_wetland_sal_i_3_FD_132961 | JGI IMG/M metagenome (GOLD analysis project Ga0187804, IMG submission 132961) | Wetland sediment microbial communities from Neuse River Estuary, North Carolina, USA - Control_4 | ecosystem: Environmental > Aquatic > Freshwater > Wetlands > Sediment | place: USA...
ATTCTCAACCGGGGATATGCTCTGGTGTTCGACGCGCAGGGCCGGCTGGTCAAGGATGCCGCTCTCCTGAAAGCCGGGGACGAGGTTTCCGCCCGGCTGGCCCGGGGACGTGTCCGGGCCCGCGTCAGCGCAACCGAACCATCCGCACCAGAATCGAACGGCCCTGCATTAGAATGATGGCCAATCCAACTCCCTGAGGACTGCGTGACGCCATTATCGGCATGGCCGCACATTTCGGTGGTCTCGATCGTGGACATCGTCCTGGTCGCGATCCTGATCTATCAGTTCCTCATGCTGATTCGGGGCACGCGTGCCGCTCCCATGCTGGCGGGAATTGCGGTGCTGGCGCTCGCCTTCTACTTCGCCCGTCTGGGAGAGTTACGCACCCTCAACTGGCTCCTCAGCACGCTCCTGCCCTACGTTGTATTTGCCCTCATCGTGGTGTTTCAGTCCGAAATCCGGCACGCTTTGGCGAACCTGGGGAGCCGGATCTCGTTCATGCGGTCTGCCAACTCCTCGGGCGATGTGTACGACGACATCGTCCTGGCCGCCAATCTCTTTGCCCAGAACCAGACGGGCGCGCTCATCGTCATCGAACGCGAGATCGGACTTCGCACCTACATCGAAAGCGGCGTGCCGCTGGACGCCCGGCTGTCCTACGATCTGCTAGCCACGCTGTTTCGTCCCAGTGCGCCGCTGCACGACGGCGCCGTCATCGTGCAGCATGAGCGAATTGCCGCAGCTGCCTGCTTCCTGCCGCTTTCGATGAACCCGGTGCTTTCCACCCAGTTGGGCACGCGCCATCGCGCCGGGATCGGAATTACGGAGGAGACCGACGCGGTTGCCGTCATCGTCTCGGAGGAGACCGGGGCGATCAGCCTGGCGGTCGCAGGCAACATTGAGCGCGATCTGACGGTCGAGCGGTTGCGGGAGCGCTTAAGCGCCCTCTTGCGCCATTACGTTCCCGCCCCCACCGTCCCGACTCCGGTGGCAGACACTCTCATCCAGGAGGAGCCTCCGGGTTCTCATGTGCCGCGTCGGCACGATGCCAGTCTTCGCCAGGGAGGCAGCGACTGACCATGGCGGGATTCTTCCATCGCACCTTTGTCCGTTACTTCGGCTTCAAGCTGTTCGCGCTGTTATTGGCCGTTGCTTTATGGGTGAAGGTGGCGCGCGATCCGATTGCGGAACTGGAAATGAAGGTTCCGATCGAATTCCGCAACCTGCCGGAAGATCTGGAGATCGATTCCGCCACTTTCACTGAAGCGCAGGTCCGGGTGCGCGGGCCGCAGCGCCTGATCCATCGTTTGGTTTCCGGAGACGTGCGCGCTGAAATCGATCTCTCTTCCGTCCATCCGGGCGAGCGCACGTTTGATCTGAATACGCAGCAGATCCACCTGCCTCAGGATCTCGAAGTCGTGCAGATCATTCCCGGTCAATTCCGGCTCTCCTTCGACCTGCGCATGACCCGCACCGTCGAAATCCGGCCCCGGGTGACCGGAACTTTCGCCCGGGGCATGCGAGTCGCGCAGGTGAGCGCCGATCCGCCCAATATCATGATTACCGGCCCCCGTCGGCGTGTCGAGGCCGTCGAGGCCGCCACCACCGACCCCGTGGACGCTTCTGGGACGATGACACGGGCTTCCTTCACGACCCAAGCTTACGTTACCGATCCTCTGATCCAGGTTGTGCACCCCATACCGGTTCGGGTGACGGTTATCATGGAGCGTTCTGGAGAAGAGAAGAAGGTGGAATGAGTGCGGCTATTCGCTGCACGTCGTTCGCTATTGGCTATGGCAAATCGTCGAGTCTCCAACAAAAGCGGAAGCCGACCGCTACTATCAAACACCGAATAGCGAACGACGAACAGCGACCAGCGCAAAGCCAATAGCGTCATGACCCAAACCAGACAACTGTTCGGCACCGACGGGATCCGCGGGGTGGCGGGAGAATTCCCTTTGACCCGCGCAAGCACGGTTCTGATTGGCCGCGCTCTGGGGCATGACCTGGTGCGGGCGAGTGCGAAAGCGCGGGTGGTGATTGGCCAGGACACGCGCGAGTCCAGCCGCTGGATCGCCGACCGCCTCTGGCAGGGGCTCGCGTCGGTGGGAGTGGAGGTGCTCAGCGCGGGCATCATCACCACGCCGGGCATCGCCTATCTGGCCCGTGCCAAACGGTTTGACGCTGGCGTCGTGATCTCGGCATCGCACAATCCCTGGACCGATAACGGCATCAAGATTTTCTCCCGAGACGGCTATAAGCTGCCCGATGCCCGCGAATTGGCCATCGAGAAGGAAATCTTTACCCAGCTGCAAGGTGCGGAATTCTCGCCGGACGCAGCCGCGCCTGGTTCCAGCCTGCCCGGGGAGAAAGACCTTCGTGAAGCCTACGTCCACTGGCTGGCCGGTAGCGTTGGAACGAATCTGTCCCGCCTGCGCGTGGCCGTCGATTGCGCCAACGGCGCTGCCACCGCCGAAGTCCCGGAGCTGTTCCGAAGCCTCGGGGTTCGGGCCCATCTTCTGCACTCCGCACCGGACGGGCAGAACATCAACGAGAGCTGCGGCGCACTCCATCCGGAAGCCGTTGCCCGCTTTGTGGCCGAAAGCCAGAACCAGTTTGACCTCGGAGTCACTTTCGACGGCGATGCCGACCGGGCCCTTTTCTCCGACGCCGAGGGCCGAGTCGTGAACGGCGATGCTGTCCTGCTGCTGACGGCGCGCGATATGCAGGAACGCGGTGCTTTGGCCAACTCCACCGTGGTCGCAACCACCATGTCGAATATGGGATTGGAATTGGCGCTGAAACGCCTGGGGATTCGCATGCTGCGCGCCAACGTGGGCGACAAGTACGTCCTCGAAGAGATGCAGCGTGCCGGGGCGACGCTCGGCGGCGAGCAGTCCGGTCACATCCTCTTCCGCGACGGTGACGCCACCACCGGGGACGGTCTGCTGACGGCGCTGCGCGTCATGGAGATCATGGTTCGCTCGGGAAAGTCGTTATCGAGTCTGGCCGCCGATTTGAAGGTATTTCCCCAGATCATCCGCAATGTACGCGTGCGGGAGAAAATACCCTTCGCGCAAATTCCCTCCGTGCAGCAGGCTATTCAGGCGGCCGAGCAGGAACTCAACGGCAACGGCCGAGTGGTCGTCCGCTACTCCGGGACTGAAACCCTGGCCCGCGTGATGATCGAAGCCGAGTCGAAGGACCAGATGGATCGCATTGCCGACTCCATCGTCGCCGCCATTCGGACTTCCCTCGGGGTCTAACGCCAGGCCAGGCACTACCTCCGGCTGGCCGCCAGTTGGCGGTTTCAGCCACTGGCGACGTTGCGTTTCATTTCCGCAAACACGTCCCTTCGTGCAGCCGCGTAATCTTGTCTCTTCAGTTCGTCACGCTGAGAATGAAAATCAGTTAACGGTGACACAGTTAGAAGAAGCTCATGAGAATCCTGATCGTGGAAGACGATGCCGCCCTGTCCAGCTTTGTCCGGAAGGGTCTTGAAGCCGAGCACTATGCTGTGGACACCACCACCGATGGCGAACGCGGCCGCGCGATGGCTTTGGAGTTTGACTACGACCTGCTGGTGCTGGATCTCAACCTACCGGGAGTTGACGGAATATCCCTACTGAAAAGCCTGCGGCAGCGAAAGCCGAGTGTGCCGGTGATGATTCTTACCGCCCGCAGCAGGGTCGAAGATCGCGTGCTGTGCCTGGATACGGGAGCCGATGACTACCTGATCAAGCCCTTCTCGTTTCTCGAGCTGTCGGCTCGGGCGCGGGCTCTGCTGCGCCGCAGCCACCTGCCGTCGGAATCGGTTCTCACCGTGCGCGACTTGCGCCTGGATCGGGTGGAGCGGAGAGTCGAACGCTCGGGCCGCCGCATCGAGTTGACCACCAAGGAATTTGCCCTGCTCGAGTACCTCATGCGAAATGCCGGCCGCCGCCTGACCCGGGCCATGATCATTGAGCATGTCTGGAACTTGACGTTCGATTCCACCACCAACGTGGTGGACGTCTATATCAACTACCTGCGCCGCAAGGTGGACGATGGCTTCACTCCGCGCTTGATCCATACGGTTCGCGGGGTCGGATACCAGATCAGCCTCGACGGAGCCTCGGCATGAACGCCAGCCCTGCTCCAGTGCCCGAATCGCGGCTGCAGGTTGTGCTTGGTGAACTGCTGCATTCCTTGAGCCAGCCCCTGACCAGCCTGCACTGTGCCCTGGAACTCTCGATCGACCCGGTCGCGGAGCAGCAGCGGAAAGCCGTCTCTGCAGCTCTTGAGCAGGTAGACCGCGCCATTCATGTGGTCGAATTGATGCGGGAGTGTCTGGAGGCCGAGCCAGCCGCACTAGGGCCGCGGTCTGAAATCGCACCCAAGGCGCGATTCCATAGACAACGAACTCCAGAAGGCAAGATGCTCGAGTGCCCACCGGGAGAGGCCATTGGCCGGGCCATGCGCCGGGGCGTCCCTCGAACTGCGCGATGAACGGACCGGTGTCCCTCTGCCCATGTTCCCGCGCAAATCTGCGCCCTGTGTGCGGTGCTCGACCTCCATTTTTGCCGGACCGCGGCCGGCGGCAAGGAGTACAATCCAGCCTTTCCGGGAGGTTGCCGTGAACCGCTGGTTTCGACTGCTGACCATTCTCTCAATCGCTTCCGCGAGTTGGGCCCAGAAAGATGCCCCCGTGCTGAAACCATTCACCGTGATCCGGGCCGGTGTTCTCATTGACGGAGAGTCCGGCTCGGCGCGCCGCAATCAAGTCATCATCCTTCGCGGTGATCGCATCGCGGAGGTCGCAGACGCAGCCAGCGTCAGCATCCCTGCCGGAGCCGAGGTCATCGACCTGTCGCAATCCACTGTGCTTCCGGGACTGATTGACGCTCACACGCACATCTTCCTCCAGGGCGAAGATCCCGCCCAGGGAGGCTACGATATCCAACTGCTGAAATATCCGCTGGCTTACCGGGCGGCCCGGGCGACGGTTTCTGTACGCCGGGCCCTGGAGCAGGGCTTTACCACCCTGCGCGACATGGAAACGGAAGGCGCCGGCTATGGAGACGTCGGAATCAAAGAGGCCATTGAAGGCGGATTCATTCCCGGCCCACGTCTATTCGTTGTAACGCGCGCCATCTCCACCACCGGCGGATATCCCCTCGAAGGCTATGCGCCCGAAATCGAAGTGCCCAAAGGTGTCCAGATTATTGACGGGCCGGTCGAGGCGCGCAAAGCCGCCCGCGAGCAGCTCGACCACGGCGCCGACTGGGTCAAGGTTTACATGACACACCGCTCCTGGATCGGCAAGAACGGTGAACTGGCTTCGCAGCCGACGCTCACGCTGGAAGAAATCCGGGCGATCGTGGACGAAACCCACGGCTGGGGCAAGAAGGTGGCGTGTCATGCGTACAGCGGCGAAGGACTCCAGCGGGCGCTCGATGGCGGGTGCGACTCGATTGAGCACGGCTTGGAGATGAGCGACGCGCAAATCGCGCAGATGGTCAAGCAGGGCACTTGGCTCTGTGCCACTCTGAGTGTTTACTACGGCGACTGGGCGCCGGCGGATTCTCCGCAAGGCCAGCGCGACCGCAAGCGCGTTTCGGCCCATGAGGTGTCCTTTCGGAAGGCCCTTAAAGCGGGCGTGAAGATTGCCTTCGGGACCGATATGGGAGGAATCCCCTGGACCGAGCCGATCGCACAGGAGTTCCCCCGAATGGTGGAATTCGGCATGTCGCCCATGCAGGCGATCCAGAGCGCGACATCGCGGGCGGCCGAGCTCCTCGACATGAAGGGAAAACTCGGGGTGATCGCGGCGGGCGCCTATGCCGACATCGTCGCGGTTTCCGGCGACCCGCTCGCCGACATCAAGGTTCTGGAGAACGTCGGATTCGTGATGAAAGACGGGAAGGTATTCAAGAACGAACTCGGGCCAAAGAGGTGAATCCATGGGCATCCTGGAGCTTTGCGACAAGGAAGCCGCTTCCGTCCCGCTGGACGCAACGGTGCAGCGGGCGATCCGGACCATGCTCGATCGCGACGTCGGCGCGGTCGCGGTTCTGGACGAGAAGCAGCGGGTCGCCGGAGTTTTTACCGAACGCGATGTGCTGCGGCGCCTGTCGCTGAGCGGCCTCGATCCGGGCCGGACTCCGGTCCGCGAGATCATGACCACTCCGGTCGAAATGGCCACGCTGTCTACCACGGCGGGCGAGGCCCTGGCCACCATGGTCGAGCGCCACTACCGCCATCTTCCCATCGTGGATGACAACGGACGCCTGCTGGGGATGCTATCGATCCGTAACGTCCTGCAAGCGCGAATTGACACACTCACGCGCCAGCTGGACCATGTCCGTTCCGTTTCCCGCTAAAGGAAGGCCACCGCCCGCTACGAGTGCGCGTGCGGACTTTGGGCGGGATTCTTGCGCGGAGCGGGCGGAGCCTTGGAGATCCTGACCTCGAAGCTTACCGGTAGCTGCTTGGGTGGGTAGCAGGCAGCGGTGTCACAAGCCTGGTACTTCAGAGTTCCCCGGACTATGTACTTGCCCTTCTGAACGGAATGAAGTGGGCGCACCACAACATCCACGCTGAAATCCCCGGTGTACACGTTGAGCTTTTCGTCAGGGGAGAAGGGGAAGCTCATATCCTGCCCGGCTGGAAAGACGACCTTGCCGATGACGATGTCGGTGGTGGCGTCGACCTTCAGAGTGGTCGGGATCAGGAACTCCGACTTCGGCTGGCTGGAGTTGATATGGAATCCATTGGCGACGCGGAACGACAGGGGGATAGTTCCCGTCTTGCCCTGCATGACCGTCAGCAGTGGCGCGGGAGCCATGGTCACCATGGGCCCTTTCGGGCCGGGCATGTCCTGCGCGCAGGCGCTGGCCGACAGCAATACGAGTGCGCTGGTCAGGATCTTTCGCATCTGCCGTCTAAGGTACCGCAGTTCCCGCTTCGATAGCGAGTTACTTTCTGGCCTGTACCGTTTGATGGAGGGCCTGTTTGATGTGGTCCACAAACACACTGCGGCTTTGCAGGCCGAACTCGCGCGCCACGAACTTGCCGTCCCGATCGATAAAGTAGGTGGTGGGCAGCACCCCAACCCCGCCGTAACTCTGCCCCACCGACTCTTTCCCTAGCAGGATCGGGTAGTTAACACCCATCTCCTTCACGAACTTGCCGATGTCTTCCGGGCTGGCATCGTCCATTGCCACGCCGACAATCTGCAACCCCTGCGGTCCATACTGCTTTTGCAGTTCCACAAACCACGGCATCTCGATCTTGCAGGGACCGCACCAGGTTGCCCAGAAGTTGAGCAGTACCGCTTTGCCGCGGAAATCCGAGAGCTTGACGTTCTGGCCCTCCAGCGACTTCAGTTCGAAGTCGGGGGCCAGCTGTCCCTGGAGCGCTCCCGGGCGCGGTCCGCCAGCCCCGTACTTGCGGGCGAGGTGGATGCCGCCAAGTAACATGAACATGGCCGCGACGACCGCGGCAACGAACACCAGAATCAGCGGATTTCTTTTCACACCCACCCCTACAAAGCAAAACGGTTTAGAAAGGACAGCCAACTCGAAATCATGGTGAACCGGCCCAGCACCAGCAACACGCCCAGGGCGATCAACAGTCCGCCGCTGGCTACTTCCAGCGCATGCATGTGGAACTTGAACCGGTTATAGAACTTGAGGAAGCGCTCGATTCCCAGCGAAGTCAGCAGGAACGGCACCGCCAGGCCGGCCGAGTACACGGCCAGCAGCAGGATGCCCTTCACCACCGTGTCCTGGGCGGCGGCAAAGCCGAGCACGACCCCGAGAATCGGCCCCACGCAAGGCGTCCAGCCGAAGGCAAAGGCGAATCCGATGACAAATGCGCCCCAAGCCGTGCTGCCGCCCTTGAGGCCGTGCAAACGGGTGTCGGCCAGCAGAGCCTTGAACTGGAAAATTCCCGTCAGGTGTAGGCCGAAAATGATGATCACCACTCCGGCCACACGCGCGAGGACCGACTTGTACAAGCCGAGCAGTTGCCCGATTCCGGTCGCAAACGCGCCCAGCGTGATGAAAACGACACTGAAGCCGGCGATGAAAGCGGCCGAATTCAGCATCACCTTGCGCAGGATCTGTCCTTCGTGGGCCTTCAGCTCCTCCACGCCCACGCCCGAGATCAGCGAGACGTATCCGGGCACCAGCGGCAGCACGCAGGGCGAAAGAAAGGAAATCAATCCCGCGACAAAGGCCGCGATCGGCAAAGGCAAGCTGCTCATGGCTATATTGTAGCGATCAGGATTCCGATTCCCCTATCCACAGAGATGCAGAGGGAAGGAGAATTGTTACAGCATTTGCGGGGGCAGGGATCTTCCCTATCGTTCCTTCGACTGTTCTGCTGGCCTTGACGAGGGTTGCTGAGGGGGTCCTGCCGCCGGCGGCGCCGGCGCCGCTGGGGAGGCCTCGGCCAGCGCCTTGCGGAGGAATCCAGGGGGAACGGTGGCTGTGAGAACGGCGCGCTCCCCCGACTGCTCAACCTTGAGGCTGTCAAAAAAAGCCTTCACGTCCGCATCAGTGCCCTGCGATCCCACACTGGTCTCAGCCGCATGAAAAATATTGACGAACGCGGTGAGCTTTTCCGTGACGGCCTGGGCATCGGACTCGCTGGTGGTGAACGCTTCGGCGCGCAGGTGCAACGCCCGGATATACCGGCCGGAGATCACCGCGACCGCAGGCTTGGGGAACAGCAATACCCACAGGTTCAGCCCGCTGAGAGCGCCCACCTGGGCTGGCCGGACGCGCACAATGGCCCACGACAAACTCGCGATCGGCACTTTCTTGTAGTACTGCCGCAGGAGCGCGGGCCCGCCGAACGGCGACGCCAGCTTCCGCGAGCGGTCCAGAATCCCGCGAATCACATTTGGGTCAGGATGGTTCGAGACGGCTACGCTGTCATAGGAGAGGATGACAACGCGAACCGTGCGGCCCTCCAGCGGGACGTTGTAGATGTCAAAGTCGCGGTAGCTGTCGATGGAGGAGGAAAGCTTCTTGAGATATGCGGTCAGCTTTCCGGAATCAAACCTGCCGACAAACACCTCGGAAAAACGCGGTTCGGGAGCCGATCCGCCAGTCCCATCCCCCCAATCCTGGGGGTAGTGCACAGCGAAGGCAGCCTGGTCCAGATCCCGTTCGAACTGGAAGCCTGTCTCCTCGACGAATTTCTCGTACTCCGGCTCCCGGGAGACCGGAGGCAGCTGATTGGTGGCGTTAAAGGTCCGAATCCAGTTGAGATTGATATAAAGGAAGCCATCCGCTCCCGGCAGCAGCCGGGCCGCCTCGGGGGGAGCGTGCTTGCGGAGTTGGACGACCGCTACCACGGCCGCCGCCAGCAGGAGCACGGCGATCAGGACAGGGAGGGTACGCTTGATCCGCATGGAGGGCTTACAGGAATGGCATCATAGCATCCCGGAAGGCCGCCGATGCGAGTTTTCCAAACCGGCGGATGGGTAGCCCGGTTGCACGTGAATTACCGTTATGGTACCTTAAATAATTGTCCCGGACATGAGGAAGGGATCAGGGGAAGGATTGTGTCTTTCGAGATCCGGTCTTCCCATTGCTGGCGTAGCTCAGCTGGTAGAGCATCTGATTTGTAATCAGAGGGTCAGGGGTTCAAATCCCTTCGCCAGCTCCAGAAAATAATTTCCGGAAACAACGGGCGGTTTGCGCGGAGACGCGCACTGGCAGCGCAATAGTTCTAACGCACTCCATCAAGGCAATTTTCCGGCGTGTCGTAGGTTCAAGCGGGAGTTCCCGCATTTCGTTTTCCTCGTTGCTATTGCGGTGCGACGTTGCGGTGTTTCAGTTTGCGCATGCGGCGGGCTTTTCGGTTTCTGCACAGGTGGCCGAGTGGTTAATGGCAGCAGACTGTAAATCTGCCGCTCCAAGGAGCTACGGAGGTTCGAATCCTCCCCTGTGCACCAGTTTGAGCCGTGCAGCGGACGTGAGCGAATGCGCGTGAACCGTTTGGTGCTGGCGCTGGTCGCGTACGGAGCGTTGGCGGCGCTGACGTGGGCGACGATTTCCGAAGCGAAGCTGCGGTTGGCAACGCTGCTGGTCCTGGCGCTCTTCGCGGTGAAGACGATCCTGCGGCGCCGGGATGTGATGCATACGGACGGGGAGAAGTAGGCGCCGCCGAGCGGATTTGCTGAGGGCTGAGAGCTGACAGCTGCTTTCAGAGCCGATGTAGCTCAGTTGGTAGAGCACTCCCTTGGTAAGGGAGAGGTCATCAGTTCAATCCTGATCATCGGCTCCAGAGATTGAAGGTTTGTATCAGGGCACGGCTTCAGCCGTGCCGCAGGGAGTCTACAACAGAGCGGCTTTAGCCGCTGAGGTTAACTGAGAGCTGACGGCTAATGGCTGACAGCTGGTTTTCGCGGGAGTAACTCAGTGGTAGAGTCACAGCCTTCCAAGCTGTTGGTCGCGGGTTCGATTCCCGTCTCCCGCTCCAGAGTTTGAAGCAATGGCGTTCGAACAGGCCACGATCAAAGTCGAGAAGGCGCGGGAGTTCGCTGAGTTGAAGGCCGCGCTGGCGCAGGTATTCACCGCCGACCGGATCACGGAGTATTTGAAGAAGCTCAGCGGCCAGAACATTCGCATCCGTGACTGGGACTTGATCCTGGCGGCAGGCACGATCGACGTGATCTCGGGCGCCGGATTCGGAGCGGCACGAACTCTGTACCGGGCCTTGACGGTCTCCGATCAGGCCCAAATGCGCGAGTTCTACCTCTCCAAGATCGAAGAGGTCGAGCCGGCGCTGCGAGCGAAGTTTAGCAAGCTTTATCAGTACTACTGACGGATATTGAGAAATGAACACCCCAATGTTGATGAATGCAACGAGCAACGTTTTTGACAGATTCAAGGCGGCGGTGGGCGACGCTTTCGACTGCCCGTATGACAGAAAGGCCACTGCGGAGATTCATCTGGAGGGCCTGAGACTCTCCCGGATCAGGCTCTCAGAGTTCGAGAAGGTCGTTCACGTCCTGGGTGCGGACGGCGGTGCCTTCCGCGTAGCCACGCCCAATGCCGCCGAACTCTTTTTGCAGCTTACTCAGGAAGAGCGTGCAGATCTGGAACGTCATCTTGCTGAGAGGGTGAAGCAACTGAGAGAGGACTTTCCTGACCTCGTCAAAGAATATCCGTATCAGTTCTCATAAAGGAAGGACCTGGAGCAATGGCCAAAGAAAAATTTGAACG
>Ga0187804_10000350_pt1 | contig 11209 bp, 6 predicted proteins | sample NC_wetland_sal_i_3_FD_132961 | JGI IMG/M metagenome (GOLD analysis project Ga0187804, IMG submission 132961) | Wetland sediment microbial communities from Neuse River Estuary, North Carolina, USA - Control_4 | ecosystem: Environmental > Aquatic > Freshwater > Wetlands > Sediment | place: USA...
CCCGGAGTCGTCCTCCTTTGCTCTCGCGTCGAGTTTTTCTAGCCCGTGCAGGGCGTCAACTGCGAGCACGGTCACACCGGAACGAATGCCGAGCGACTCGAGGTTGCGGCGAATTAGCGCTGCCGCCGGCGGATGATTTTCGACAAAGACGACTTCGGCAGCGCCGCGGCTCAGCGCTTCAATGCCAATCGCGCCCGTGCCGGCAAAAAGGTCAAGCAACCGTGCTCCGGCAATTTCCGTCCCGAGCACGTTGAATAGCGTTTCACGCAAGCGGTCGCTCGTCGGGCGCAGCGCGAGACCCTTCAAGCTCTTCAGTATGCGGCTGCGGTAAGTTCCTGCAATAACGCGCATGAATGCAGTTATTAGTCGTCAGTTCTTCGTTTTTAGTCAAGGAACAAGAATCCGAAGATTGGACCTGCTCGGACTTTCCAAGTCTCAGCTGTTCCCCGGCTCTTGGTTAATAGCTCGTAAGGAACAGTCGTCCGGTTCATCGTGGCTCGAGATGACGCAAACGACGACGGACCGCGGTTGCCTATGATTCGCGCGAATTACGAGAAAGCTTTTGGGCCAAAAGAGTTGATCATCCTCGACGGGTCCGCGCACGCACAGTTCTTATTCGCGACAGACCAAGGAGAGCGGGTGATGCGCGAGATTCTGCGATTTCCTTCGGAACCTTAAGCACTTCATTCGGGGAAATTGTCGTCACTCGGCTTGTAAGGTTTTGTAAGCATGGAAACAGGACATGTGCGGCTATCCCGAGAGACGCGGCAGGCAAACCGATATAATCTACCTACATGATCCCTGCTTCCTACAAGCCGAGAAAGAAGTTCATGGAGCTGGCGGTCGCGGAAGCTAAACGCGCCGGTGATCGAGGAGACTATCCCATTGGCGCGGTGATTACACGTCTAATGGGCAAACGCGAGGTGGTCATTGCCAGCGCAGGTAACCGAGTAAAAACTTCGGGATCAAGCATCAAGCACGTAGAGTTGGAAACGCTTAAATACGTATCAAGTGGATATGGCCGCTACCTGCCCGACTTCGTCCTCTACTCCACGCACGAGCCCTGCGCCATGTGCGCCGGCGCCTGCGTGTGGTCTAGGATTGGCGCGGTCGTCTACGGCGTTTCCCAAGAAGACATTGCCGCTTACGGCCGCAAGCGCGGCACGGAAGACTACAAGTGGCGAGCTTGTCTCATCCCCTGTCGGCTCGTCTTCGAGAAGGGCAATCACCCCATTCCCGTCACCGGCGGCTTTCTACGAAAAGAATGCCAAAAACTGTTCAGCTACAGGACTGCGCATCGGTGAACGGCGCGAACTGGATTTCCCACCACTCCAATCGACCCAATTCCCGATAACGGGCTTATCAGACAAGCGAATCGATTAGATTCGTCAGCCGATGTGGGCGAGGTGATAGCGGCGCTGCCACTGGCCGGGCAGGGCGCGCAAGATGCCTTGCAGCACATCTTTTTGTGCGGTGTCGCCGGCCAGGGCAAACGCCTCGCGGCGGGCGAGTTCGAGTAATTCCTTGTCGCGTAGAGGATTGGCAATGTGAAAGCCGAGTTCGCCGGATTGCCGCGTGCCAAAAAATTCACCGGGGCCGCGCAACAATAGATCCGTCTCGGCAATTTCAAAACCGTTGGACGTGCGCACCATGGTCTCGAGACGCGCGCGGGCATCCTCCGTCATGTGCCCCGGCGTAACGAGGATGCAATGCGATTTCTGCGCGCCTCGCCCAATGCGCCCGCGAAGCTGATGAAGCTGCGACAATCCGAACCGCTCGGCGTGTTCGATCACCATCACCGTCGCGTTTGGCACGTCCACGCCGACTTCCACGACCGTTGTGGCCACCAGGATTTGTACTTCGTTTTTTCGGAAGCGTTGCATGACCGCGTCTTTTTCTTCCGTCGAGAGACGCCCGTGCAAAAGCCCCAGCTTCAGCTTTGGAAAGACTTCGCGTGACAAACGCTCGTATTCTTCCATCGCCGCTTTGAGCTCGAGCTTCGATTCTTCGATCACCGGATAGACGATGTAGCCTTGGTGGCCCGCGGCCACCTCGCGGCGCAGAAATTCCCACACGCCCGGCAGATGCGGCTCGGAGGTCATGCGCGTGGCGATGGGCGTGCGGCCGGGCGGCAATTCATCAAGTACAGAGACGTCCAAGTCCCCATAGAGCGTCAGCGAAAGCGTGCGCGGGATGGGCGTCGCGGTCAGCACCAGAACGTGCGGCGCATAGCCGTGGGCCGCGGCCTTGTCCATCAAGCGCTTGCGCTGCAAGACGCCGAAGCGGTGCTGTTCATCGATTGCCACGAAGCCGAGCCGCGCAAACTCCACGTTGTCTTCGATCAACGCGTGCGTGCCGATGACGAGTTGTGCTTCGCCGGAACGGATGCGCTCGAGCGCAGCGGCCTTTTCCGCGCTCTTCATGCCGCTGATGAGCAACTCAACGCGATAGCCACCGTGAGAAAGGACGCGCTGGGCGGAAAGATAATGTTGGACGGCAAGAATTTCCGTGGGCGCCATCAGCGCAGCCTGAGTACGGTTCTCAATGGCGATGACCGCGGCTTGCAGCGCGACGATCGTCTTGCCGCTGCCCACGTCGCCCTGGAGCAGGCGATTCATCGGCGCGGGCTTCTCGAGATCGGCGGCGATTTCGGCAAGGACCCGCTTTTGCGCGGCGGTGGGCTTGAATGGCAGGATGCGTTTCAACGCTTCCCGCACGACGTCCTCGCGGACGCGAAACGCGATGGCATTTTCCTTGCGTGTTGCCTGGCGATCGAGCGCCAGACTAAGTTGATAGAGAAAAAATTCCTCGAAGATCAGCCGCTGCTGCGCGGGGGAGCGATAGGCATTCAGCGCCTCGAGAGATTCACCCGGTTCAGGAAAATGCGTATGAATGAGCGCTTCGCCGTGGGCCGGATAGTTGAGCCGCGCGCGCAACGCCTGCGGCAGAATATCCGGTATTCGCGGATCGACGTGCTGCACGGCGGCATACATGGCCCGGCGAATCTGGCGCGAGCCAAACGTGCCGATAGCTTCGTAAATCGGCACGATGCGCCCAACTTCGGTCGAATCCTGTTCTTCGCTGCTCAGCACTTCGATTTGCGGATTGATCATTTCCAGGCGCGCCGGGCGCAGCTTGTCGATCTCCGCCTTGCCGTGAAGAACCAGGATTTGCCCGGCCTTCAGCCGTCCTTCGAGGTAGCCGCCGTGAAAAAACTTGCAGGGAAGCTGGCCCGTATCGTCCTGCACCAATAGGTGATAGATGGCGGCGCGGCCTCGCATCGTGCGGATGGCCTGGCCGCTCATGACGCGCGCGCGAATCGTATACGTTACGTTCGGCTGGATCTCTTTGATTTTCGAAAAATGAATGCGGTCTTCGTAGCGAAAAGGCAGGTAACCAAGCAAGTCCTCAAGCGTGTAAATGCCGCGCTGCGCCAGCAGCTCCGCGCGCTGCGGGCCCACGCCTTTGATCATTCGCACTTCCGTGCTGAGGCTCATGGCCATGCTTGAATGCTGACTTGGACTTTCGATTGCCACCACAATCGCTCCGCGGCTGACGCATCTTCATTTATATCATTCCCGCAAAGAACTCATTGCAAAGGCGAAACTTGCGCGGCTGGCCTGCGTACCGATAGAGTGTGGATTCCCTGCTCCGAGCAAGGAGGATTTTGTGGCGGGAAGCCGTCTGACGACCGCAGACAAACGCGCTCTGATTCTATGGATCCTTGCAGGAATTTTCGGCGTCCTGTTCGCGCAACGATATTTCTTCCGCGCCTTCCCGGAAGCCTCGGTCAATTTCAAAGTTTCGCGCGAAGAGGCGCTGTCTCGCGCGCGCCAATTCGTGACCGGGTTGGGAGAAAACGTCAGCGGCTACCAGTCGACGATCGTTTTCAACGTCGACGACAACGCCAAGGTTTACCTCGAGCGCCAGGTCGGTCTGCAAGAAGCCAACCGTCTGATGTCCTCAGTGCTGAACATCTGGTTCTGGGAAGTGCGCTTCTTCAAGCCGGGCCAGGAAGAAGAATTTCGCGTCCACGTCAGTCCCGCGGGACAGATCGCCGGCTACGATCACATCATTGAGAAGACCCGCGCCGGGGCAACTCTCGATCGCGGGGCAGCGCTATCCGCGGCACAAACCTATCTCACTGGAAAGCTCGGCCTCGATCTCAGCACCTGGGACATTCTGCCCGAGGAGGCCAACTCGAACAAGCTGGCTAACCGCTTGGATTGGTCCTTCACTTGGGAAAAACACGGCTTTCGCGCGAAAGACGCTCCGTATCGTCTGCGCGTCGGCGTGCAGGGAGACCACGCTGGCAGCAGCGAGGAGTTCTTGCAAGTGCCCGAGGCGTGGGAGCGCAGTTACGCGCATCTGCGCGCGGGGAACGATTTCCTGACCATCGTGACGTTTGTGCCGTACGTGCTGCTACTTGGCGCGGCCCTGTGGATGGGCATTTCGCTGACGCGGCAAGGCCAGGTGACCTGGGGAACGGCCATCAAGCTGGGCCTTGTGGTTGCCGCCGTCCTGACGCTGATGCAACTCAATCAATGGCCCGTCGAGCGCTCCGGTTACGATACCAATTCTTCCTACGGAAACTTCGTCTTCCAGCAAGTGGCGGGCGCCATTTTGTTCGGGCTGGCCTCGGCCCTGACCGTTTCGCTGGTGTATCCCGCGGGCGAGGCAATTTATCGCTCGACGCAGCCGGGCCGCCTGCAATTGGGCAAAGTTTTGACCTTGCGCGGATTGCGTTCGCAGGAATTTTTCTCTTCGGCCATCGTGGGATTGAGCCTCACCGGATTGTCGCTCGGATTCGTCGTGGCGTTCTACATGATCGGGAGCAAATTCGGTGTGTGGGCGCCGCAGGAACTGAACTACACCAATTCGGTGAGCACGGTGTTCCCGTGGATTGAAGGCGTGGCCATCGGCCTGTTCGCCGCAACCAATGAAGAGTTCACCTTCCGCATGTTCGCGATTCCCTTCCTCGAACGCATCACCGGATCGCGATGGCTCGCCGTGATCCTTCCGGCGTTTTGCTGGAGTTTTCTCCACGCCAATTACCCTCAGGAGCCTCCGTACATCCGGGGAATCGAAATCGGCATCATGGGCATGGCTACGGGATTGGTGATGCTGCGCTGGGGCATCATGGCTACGCTCATCTGGCATTACACGTTTGATGCCGCGCAGGTGGGCTTGCTGTTGATTCGTTCGAACAGCCTGTACTTTAAAATATCCGGCATCGTTGTCGGCGCAGCCGTGCTGGCGCCTCTCGCGTTTGCCTGCATCTCGTTTTTGACGCGCGGCCACTTCGAGGAAGATGAAGACCTTTTGAATCGCTCGGCCCCGAAACCGGAGCCTGCCGCTGCCGAGGCCTCCGCATCGGCGGCAGCGGCAACGTCGCGGAGTTATAGTGCTCTCTCGTCAGGAATGATCGGGCTTCTCGCGACATGCCTCGTCGTGGGAGGGTTACTGGCCTGGCGATTAAAGCCGCCCTCGGTGGGCGATTACCTGAAGCTCTCCATCGATGCGCGCGGGGCCCGCGCGCGGGGCGATGAAGCGATGCGCGGCCGCGGCCTCGACCCTCGCAGCTACTACAACGCCACGGTCCTGCACGACGCGACCGATCCGGTCACCAACGAATTCCTGCGCGAGCGCATCGGCATCGCGAAACTAAATGATATCTATTCGACGCGCATCCCCGGAGCGCTCTGGCGCGTGCGGTATTTCCGCGACAGCCAGCCGGAGGAGTTCGCCGTCATTCTAAGACCCGATGGCGCGCTTCACTCGATGCGCCACACCCTGGCGGAAGAAACGCCGGGAGCCTCGCTGACCAAAGAGGAAGCTATCGCGCGCGCGGAAAAATTTCTCCGCGAGGAAAAGAAAATCGATCTGAACGGTTGGACGCTCGTCGAATCGAACTCCGACAAGCGTCCGCATCGCACGGACCACACGCTGACGTGGGAGGAAAAAGCGGCCCTGGATTCCGCTGACGGAAAATCCGTCGCCGGCAGCGATCATGCGCACGCGCGCTTTGAAGTTCAGGTCCTGGGAGACGAAGTCACCAACTACCGCACCTTCATAAAAATTCCCGACGACTGGCGCCGCAAGCAGGAAGAGGCCACGCTCGCGAGAACCATATTCAGCTACAGCGTCCCGATTCTGCTTGCCGCCGCGCTCGGGCTCGCGATCCTCATCATTTATCTGAAAGACATGAAGTCTGAAGCCGCGCGCGCGATTCCGTGGAGAAGAATTCTGCTTTGGTCTCTGTGGGGCCTCGCCGGGTATATCGTCGTGTTCGCCGCGGGCAACCGTATCCCCGCTTTTCTGGACGCTTACCGGACTTTCGTTCCGCTCAAGGTGACCATGGGCGGGCTCGCGATCGGGATTATTATCGGCGGGCCCTTTTATCTTGGCGCTATCACGTTGCTCTTCAGCCTGGCTCGCTACTACGCCAGGCAAGCATTCGGCGAGACCGCGCTGCCGGACTTCCGAGGCATGCCCGCCACTTATTATCGTGACGCCCTTTGGATCGGATTGGGCGGGACCGCAGCGCTCATCGGGCTCGAACGCGTGCTTGGAACTTTGTCCACATATTGGCCGACGGTGCACCGCGAAGTGGAGGCTTCGTTCGGGCAAGAGTTTGACGCGTACCTGCCGGGAGCATCGATTCTCGGGGCTGCCGTGCTGCACGGGCTGTTCTATACCGGCCTGGTCGCGGCCATCTCGGCGTTCGTCGCCTCGCAGTTACGACAACCCTGGCTCCGGTTACTGCTCTTCCTGTTTGGTGCGTTGGCGCTAGCTGGTGGGGGGTGGGGCAGCCCCGCCGACTTCGGAAAGCAGTTTCTCGCGCGGTTGATTTTGCTCGCCGTGCTCGTCTTTGGGGTGTCGAGGATCATGCGCTTCAATATCCTCGGTTGCTTTCTTATTGTTGCGGGCACCTCCCTTCTGGGAGGCGCTGCGGAGCTGCTGGGCCAGCCGGAGCACTTTTATCGCATGAACGGCTATGCGGTCCTTCTAGCGGTGGCCCTGCTGCTGGTCTGGCCGCTGGCCGCCTGGCGCTTGGACAGTCAAGGGCAGGCCGCAAGCACCTAAGTTCCTGAACCGGCGCCTGGGCACCACGCCTGGAATCCTAAATTCAGAGCAATCCGTCTGTTTCTTTAGACCTCCAGGAAACAAAATCCACAGAAATAGCGTCGTTATATTGGGAAGCGCTGCTCACCCGAAGGCGTAAAGTTGCGTCCAAATTGGGTGGTAAACTGGTGTGTGGTAACCCGACGCATGCTAGGATGTACGCGAAGACGTTACTGTACAATACTAACGCCTTCAAATACAAAGAGATAGCAAAAATGCCGCTTCCCAGATGGGCTCTTGCTTTGGCCGACGATAACGGTCGCTTGGGTAGCACGGACGCCGCCCTGGCTCTGGGGACCTCTTTGTCCAATCTGGATGAGCGGGCTCTCGTGGTGGAAGCGCAGGCTGGCAACCGCGCTGCTTTTGAGGAATTGGTCCGCCGCCATGACCGTGACGTGCTGCGCTTGGCCCTGAACCTCATGAAGCGCCCCGAAGACGCCCGGGACGTCTATCAGGAAGCCTTCCTCAAGGTCTACCGCAACCTCCACCGCTTCCGCTTTGAATGCAGCTTTTACACCTGGCTCTATCGCATTGTGACCAACGTCTGCCTGGACCATTTGCGCCGCCGCCAGGCGCGCCCGGAGGATCAAGCCCCCGAGGTCAATGCCGCCCTTCACGAGGAAGGCATTACCGACTTTTTTGAGCGCCAGCGCGAGCACCGCCCCACGCTTGACCCCGAACGCAGCCTCTTCGGCAAGGAGATTAAGGCGCGCATCTCCCGCGCGATGGAATGTCTCTCTCCCCGCGAACGCATTGTTTTTGAAATGAAGCACTACCAGGGCTTGAAGCTTCGCGCCATCGGCGACGCTCTGGGAACCACTGAGGAAACGGTGAAGAACTCGCTATTCCGCGCCACGCGCAAACTCCGCAATGAGTTGGGAGGCTTGCGATGAGCATGGCGGACCCGAAACTCACCTGCCAGGATGTCGCGCCGTTGCTCGTTTTCTACGTCTGTGACGAAGTCAGTGAAAAAGAACGCAAATCGATCGAGGCCCATCTGGCGGTCTGTCCGGCTTGCTCCGTCCAACTCGCTGAGGAGCGCGAACTCCAGCAAGCCATGATCGCCGCTCCTCAGCCCGCCGACGAATTCGATGCTTCGGGGATTCTCCTGGCACAGTGCCGCAGCGAGCTTGCCGAGACTCTTGACGATCTTTCTGCTCCACCGGTCCACGAGCGCTGGAGCCCGCTCGGATGGCTGCGCCGGTTTATAGCCGTGCGCCCGGCATGGAGCGGAGCGCTTCTCGTCCTGTTCGGCATTCTCCTCGGTGCGGAACTCATCCCTTGGATCCAGAGCCACAAAAGCAACAACGCCAATCTTCAGGCCGTGAACGTCGTGGCCAGGCAGCCGCTCACGGAAGAGCAGCTCGACAAAATGGCTATCGCCGGCGTGAATTTTTCCACCGCTTCCGGTTCAGGGCCGGGAACCGTACAGCTGCAACTGAGCGCCGAGCAGCCGCTGGAACTCTCCGGAAACGTGAATGACGGAGATATGCAGCAGGTGCTTACCTACGTCGTCGAGAATGGCGAGCGTTTTGATGCCGGCGTGCGTCTGGATTGCGTGGATGCCCTGAAGGCTGCAGCGAGCAATCAGCAGGTTCGCCGCGCGCTGATCGCTGCGGCTCGCAAGGATCAGAATCCCGCCGTGCGCATGAAAGCGATTGAGGCGTTGCGCGCCCAGGCTACGGACGAAGCCGTGCGGCAAGTGATGCTGGACGCGTTGCAGCACGACGCCAATCCCGGCGTGCGCGTCGAAGCCGTGGACGTCTTGGTCGGCTCTTTGGAGCGCGGACCAAGCCCCGCTGGCGATGTTCCGCAAATGGCGCCGAGTGCCCCTCCCGGTTTGCCCGGGATGCAGGCTGATGCTCTCGAAGGAGATGAATCCGTGGAGCGCGTAGTCCGCGTGCTCCAGCAACTGCAACACCGCGACCCCGATCGCTACGTGAGGTTGCGCAGCGCCGCTGCTTTGCGGCAGATTGGCCCCCGCGAATTGCAGTGAGCGTTGCATAGATTGCTTCGAACAATGAACGCCCGATACTCGCCAATTCGGTTTTCGCTTGTGCGCCGCGCACTTGCCGGCGTGTCGCTGCTGCCGCTTTCGTGCCTGGCTTTTTTGCCGCTTTCCTCGGCCGCCACGCCGCCACATGCGCAGCCAGCCGCGGAAATCCCAAAGCCCGCTGAACTTCCTGCGGCGCGTTCCGCAACCACCAACTCCGGCGCCATCCACACCAGAGATGGTCTGACACTGCGGCTAACGACGGATCTCGGTTCGGTGAAGATTTTTCAGTCAGAACCCGGAGCCGAGCCTCTCGTCCGTTACACCGTGCATCTCGAAACCGATGCCCGCGGCCCTGCCGCGAAACAATTGCTCGACAATTATTCTCTCAAGGTCCGGGGCCTCAACACGGGCGTGGAGATCACGGGGACGCTTCCGGAAGAAGCCGCACATTTTCCCGACGCCCAATTTTGGGTGCAATTTGAAGTGACCGTTCCGCATGGATACAGCGTGGAGGTCAACACCGAAGCGGGTGACATCGAAACCCAGGATATCGGGGGCACGGCCATACTCCACACGCAGGGCGGAAATATCTACACCGGGCGGATTGGCGGCTCGGGATTGCGCGATGTTGGCCCTGGCCGCGCCATTGCCCGGTTGGAAACTGAAGGCGGGCACATTCAGGTCGCGGCTGTCGCCGGTGAACTTTCAGCCTTTACGGCTGGTGGGCACATTGAAGTCGGCAACGTTGCCGGAGACGCCACTCTGCATACCGGAGGCGGCCACATCCGCGCCGGAGAAATTGCCGGCCGCGCTCAATTGGAAACCGTGGGCGGCAACATCACCGTGGCTCACGCCGGAAAATTCGTGGATGTGCACACCGGCGGAGGACAGATTGATTTCGGCGAAGTGCGCGGCTCGGTGCACGCGCAAACCGGCGGCGGCGGTATCCGCATCATGTATGTTTCGGGCCCCATGGAGGTGGAATCGAGCGGCGGGAGTATTTGCTTGACGCGCGTCGCGGGTACCGTCCGGGCAGCCACTTCCGGCGGCACGATCACCGCCTGGATCAATCCGGACGCGCCCACAGGAACCGGGATTTTGCGGCTCGGGGGCGCCTCACAGTTTACGTCCGTGAATGGCGACATCATCGTCTTTCTGCCGCGAAATCTTGGCGCGACCATCGAGGCTTCAATAGTCACGGGCGGAGAGCGGCGCATCGAAGCCGATCCCGCTTTGCATCTCGCGGTGCAGGCGCCGGCAAAGGGCGCAGGGCCGTTGCATGCCACGGCGGTCTTGAACGGCGGCGGAGCGCCCGTGAAATTGCGCACCACCAGCGGAAAGATCCGGCTGCAATTCCTGGATTCAGAAATCGCGCTCCATGAAACTCTCATGCGCGAGCAGCGGGAGCGCATCAATCGCGCGCTTCCGGGGCTCCCCGTCAGCGCCGATCTACCGGGTGATGGGCGTAACGTTGTGGCGCCGCTGGGTCCGGACGCCAAAACCGACTGGCTGGAAAGTCTGCTGGATTCGCTGGAATATACACTGACTGGCGGCCTCCATGAAGATCCGGATGAGTTTCAGAAGCGCATCATATCCGCCCCCACCCCCGAATATCCGGCCCTCGCGCAGCGCGCGGGGATTCAAGGCGTGGTAAAACTCCAGGTGCGCGTGACCAAGGACGGCCACGTGGAAGTCCAGAAGCTCATCGAGGGCGAACCGGTGCTTGCCGATGCGGCCATGGCTGCCGTGAAGCAATGGCAGGCCAATCCCGTGTGGGTGCGCGGGAAAAAAGTCGAGGTGATTTCCACCGTGACTTTTAATTTCCAGTTGCACTAAGGTGTACGCAACGGCTTTCGTGATTTTCGGGCCTCGATTCGGAGTTCAGGGTTCTCGATGGTGCGGTGACGCTTAGGGGGTAAATCGTTATGCATCGCCAAGCAATTCGCTCCGTTGCTCTGGTTGTCCTGTTCGCAGCCGTGATATGGGCCGTTCCTTGCCAGGCCATCACCAAGGAAGTCAATCAGTCGTATCCGTTGCAACCCGGCGGCTCGGTGGAGCTGCAAAACGTCAACGGCCCTGTCGAGGTGC
>Ga0187804_10000353_pt1 | contig 11188 bp, 6 predicted proteins | sample NC_wetland_sal_i_3_FD_132961 | JGI IMG/M metagenome (GOLD analysis project Ga0187804, IMG submission 132961) | Wetland sediment microbial communities from Neuse River Estuary, North Carolina, USA - Control_4 | ecosystem: Environmental > Aquatic > Freshwater > Wetlands > Sediment | place: USA...
CTCGGTCGGTGCCGGTCCGCTGTAACTGCATGCCCCGCCGCTACAGGTCAGTGTTCCAGACAGGCCCTCTTCGGTGAAGGCATAACGATCGTTCTGGGCGGCGTTGCTGGCATTCAGATCCAGCTTGGCGTCGATGGCCGTATGTCCGTGATTCACCGAGTCCGTGTCCTCCGGATAGAGATTTACCGTGTTGCCATTGACATCGGTGATCGACTGCGGCATCAAGAACGGGGAGATGGTACCGACCGAGCCGTTCGTCAAAACGATCGGCTGAACAAAGCCCGGTGTTTGGGCGGCGGGCTGAGAAAACAGGCCCCGAGCCCCAGGGTAGGTGCCGAAGTGGAAGTCAAAGGATCGGTTCTCCTGGAAGAGTACGAAGACGTACTTGATATTCTGCTGTAGCAGAGCGAGTTTCTGAGCATGGGTGAGATTCGGCGCGCTCGGCAGGCTACGCGTGTAGCGGGCGACTTCCGCGCTTGATCTCGGTGCGATTTCGACAAGTTTCTTCTGGTCGGCAACCCCGGCACTCTTTGGGGTTTCCGCCAGCGTGGGGACTGGCTGCATCATCAACGCAGCTATCATCAGGGAAGCGCAACTGGCCTTCACCCTTTCTTTGGTATTCATATTCATTCCTCTCGTGATGGAACGCTTTGTGCTCATGTGGTTTTCGCCGGTGTTACCCAGTCACCGCCAGAGCGGGTGGCGATCCGGCGAGGAGATATTGCCCAGTCCATCGGAACAGAGGCATGTGAATGGAACTTTGAGCTGGTGTGAACAGTTGATGAAAATCTTGTGTAAGACAAAGTCCGTGAAGTGCGCGACTTCACAACGAAATGTGACGCAGGTTACTAAACTCCAGGGTCGGGAAGAGTACGCAAAAGCGTCTTGATCCTTAGAAGGAGGTCGCCGGGTGACTTACGTTGGCCTCACTGTGAGGAATCGAACCCACGCCTGCGTTGTCACCCGCAAGCGCTGCTGCGATTTTTCGTTTATTTGCCTTGTGCTGCGGCCTTTGCCGCCGGCGCCGAAATCGCGACCGAGTCGGGTTGCGTCCAAACCGCTGTGCCGCTCGTCAAGTCCAGACGGTGCATGGTGATCTTCAGGCTGCCGCGATCGACTTCCACCATGAGGTAGTGGTAGTTCACTTCCTTGCTCTGGAACGGATCGTCCTTAGCGCGTTCAATCGGATAAGCGTGCGCTCCGGCGCCGCCCGTCACGAAATAGGTAACGCCGCCGTGCTCATGGCGTTCGTAGTTGTGTACGTGTCCGGAGAAAACGACAATCCGGGCGCGGAGATTCTGCTGCCGCGCTTCCAACGTTTTGGCCAGTTCTTGCTCATGGGAGCGGGCGGAGTGTCCTCCGCCGAACAACTTGGCATCCGATGAACTGGTGTAGGGAGGATGGTGAAGAACAATGAAAACGAAATCCACGTCGCCAGCAAGATGGTCCAACTTCTGGGTGAGCCATTGCCCCTGCGGGCCGGAGGTTTCGTCGAGAGAACTGTCCAGCACCAGCATCAGCGTGTTGGCGGCGCGGACGGAATAGTACCGGCTGTTCTTCAGGTCCGGGAAACGCTCGAAATAGTTGGCCAAGGCAACTTTTTCATCGCCGTGAAGATCGTGGTTGCCCAGCGCCGGGTAAACCGGAATCTTGTTCGCGCGCCACACCGCGGTTTCGCTGTCCCACACCTTCCAGTCGTTCTTATCGTAGCCGTTATAGACGATGTCGCCTCCGAAGGAGATAAACGCAGGATTGGTCTGGGCAATCGCCTGCACCAGCGCCTGGCGCACGGGCGGATTCGCCGCTTCGGTGTCCTTGGGATCATGGAAGCGCGAATCTCCATAGGCGACGAAGTGGAAGGGCGTGCTCACTTGCAGTTGCAGCTCCACCGGTTCGGTTGGCGGCGGCGCCTGCGAGTGCGAGCGTGAGCACGCAACGCAGGCGAGAAGAATAACCATCGGCAATTTCTGGAAACGTTTCATTTAGTGACCCACCACCAACACTTCAAACTGTCCCGCTTCAGCCGCGGACAGGAAGAGCCGATGAGTTTTAGGATCAAGCGCCAGGGTTTTCGCCTTCGGCAAAGTTTTCACATTCTCAACCACGGAGTATTTGTCCGGGCTGTCCTGGCGAATCACCGTAATGGTGCCTTCCCCATTGGAATTGAAAATGAGCCGCGAGTCGGGATCGAACGCGGTCGCGTCCACGTGGTCGCCGATCGGGAGCGTACCGATCACTTGTCCCGTATCTGCGTTCATCACCGCCATAACCTTGCTGCGGCAGCCGATGAACAACCGCCGGTTTGGCCGGTCCATCGCTATGCTGGAAGGCGAAGCGCAAGGCGCAGTCGGCCAGCGCTGCTCGACCTTCAGCGAACGAGCGTTAATTTTCAGGACCAGGCTCCCGGCCTCAACATTATCGTAAACATACCCTGAACCGTCCGCCACGGCAAACTCGGGACTGCCGCCAAGCTCCACCGTTCCGGCTACTTTTCCATCCGCCGCCTGAATTGCGGTGGCGCTGTTGCTGTCGCCATTAAATGCGAAGACTCTCGAGGTGGCGGGATCGTAAATGATCGCGTCGGGTTTCTTGCCAACCGGGACTTCCGCTATTGTCTTCAGAGTCTTCAAATCGAAAATCGTAACCGTCGAGGATTGCCCGTTGCTCACGAATCCCCGTCCCAGTTCCGAAGCAATCGCGATTCCGTGCACGCCGGGAGTGTTCTCGATCTTGCCGACGATTGCGCCCGAATCGGCATCGAGCACTTCGACTTGGGTTCCGTGAGAAACATACAGGCGGCGTGCGCCCTCATCGACGGCAAGGTAGTCCCAGCTGCCTTGGCCGGAAATCGGGATCTTGTTGGTCAGGTGATAGCCCCCGGCTGTCTCGGCTGACGCAGCAAGTAGATTCAATGCCAGGGCAAAGATAACCAGAGTTTTCAACGGGCTCCTCCTGAGAATGTGCGATTCAGTTTGTACCGATTCAACTGAGGACAGATGCAGCGAACCAGGCGGGCCGTGCGAGCCCGCCTGGCCGCAAGCTAGAACTTGATGCGAAGCATGAATTGAAGCTGCCGCGGCAACCCAGTGCCCGTGTTCGGGGAAGCGGCATTGTCGTTGTTGTTGTTGAAATTGTTGGTGGTGCTGATGATACCGAACGCACCGGGAACCGTTAGGTTCGTCACTGTGTTTCCCACCATAGCTCCGGGGGAATAGCTCAGGGTGTAGTTGCTGGGATCGCCTAGCTGAACGTGGTTGAAGATATTGAACGCCTGCACCGCGAGTTCCATCGAGTACCGTTCGGTGCGCTTCGTTTCCTTCGTGAGTGCAAAATCGGCCTGCCAGCTGTGCAGAGCGCGGATAACGCCATTCCCCTCGTCGCCAAAGCGAGTAAAGTTTCCATTCGCATCTACCGGGGGCGCCTGGAACGCCGCGGCATTGATCAGGGGTACGCCATTGTGTCCACCTCCCGGTAAAAACACTGGCACTCCGGGAATAATGTCGGGACGCTGGTTAGTCTGATCATTGCCGTCGGGAAGCAGGTAGGTGCTTGGAAATGGATTAAGGAGATTGTAAAACTGGTTGTTGGTATTCGTTATGGGCCCGCTGAGGTCCATAAGAACGGTCAACGGATGCCCCGTGTGCCAAAGGCCAATGCTGCTTAAGCTCCATCCTCCAACCATTTTTCCCAATGGTCCACCACCGCTCAAGTAAGACTTGCCGGGCCCAAACGGCAATTCATAGACGACATTCGTCGTGAAATTATGACGAATGTCGAAGATGCTTGGCCCATTATCACAAGGCAGACAATTTACATTCTCGGGTCCGGTGGATTCGCCGCCACCAACTGAGCCGTCGTTGATAGAATGCGACCAGGTGTAACGCGACTGGAAAGATAACCCTTTGCTGAAACGGCGCTCAACCGAGACCCCGAGCGCTTGGTACGTGCTGGCGCCGATATCTCTCTTTATGTCGACCGAACCGAAAGGGTCCGGATTGTTGGGGTCCGGATAATATTGATCAAGAGGTCGAACGCAGTCGTTATCTACAGGATTGAATGTAACGGGAGTGTTACAGAGGTTGACGCCGCCGCGTGAGAACAAGCGTACACCGTGGCTCCCGATATATTGCACAGTGAACAATAGATGACCCGGCACTTCGTTTTCCATTGTGAGTCCCCACTCCTCGACGTAAAGGTCCCGGCGGCCTTGTCGCTGCAGGGCACGTGGATGCGAAGCTGCCTTCTGTGCTCCAAGTCCTGAAAGGTCGGGAATCAATTGCTCATAGGCGGGTTCTAGTGCCGTCGTCTGATTGAACGTCACGCGGTAAGTGTCACTCTCAAGTCCCGCATTCAAATCGTCGTTCTGGGCCGCGCCGTGATAAATACCGAAGCCCGCGCGAAAGACGGTTTTTCCATTGAACTTGCCGGGAGCCCAAGCCAAAGCAATTCTTGGATCAAAGTTCCTGTAGTTAGGATTGTACAAAACCGGATTCTTGGGACAGGGCGGCGTACCGATCGGACCTGAGCTGGGTGGTACTGGCAACGTGCTATATGAGCCCGATCCTAGGCAGACGCCGTGAAACTGATTGAGATCGAATACGGTGGTCCGGTTGGTTGCCTCATTGGCAACGCCGTAGTATTCCCAGCGAAGCCCCGCCGTCAGGGTGAGAGTCGGAGTGGCTTTCCACTCGTCCTGGAAGTAGGGCATATAAAACGTGCGTCGCAGCCGATGGCAGCACCACGGCGCAATGTACTTAATGCCGGAGAGCACGGCGGTTGTCATATCGTCTTCGCTAGCGAAGCTAAGGACGTTATCCTCGGTTTGGCCCTGATTGAGCCTGACGCGGCGGATCTCCATGCCCATCTTGAAGGCGTTCCGGCCGTGCGTCCAGGTCAAGTTATCGACCACTCCATAAGTTGTGCCAACCTCGATGTCGGCCGTGTCGTCATTAAGCCCGACAAAAGAGGGTGTGCTCACGGCAAACGGAAGCGCGCTCGCCTGAGGATTGTGAAATGGCGCACGATTGATGTAGACCTTGGTTTCATTAAAGAGATTCGGCGCGAAAGTGTGCTCCAACGCCAGCAAATAATTCCCCGGATGGTTGATCGTTTGAAGCTTGTCCGGCGGCAAACTGCTGCCATTCGGCGCGTTCACCAGGCTGATGTCCCGCTGGGCGCGGCCATAGAGCAGGGTCTTTTCGTTGATCTTGTGGTCAATCCGCACCAGCCATGTGTCTTCATGAACGGTCGTGGGCGTTGCAGCGGTGACCAGGTCGGCGTTAGGGTCGTAGTTCGGGTTGGTCGGATCTTGTCCCAACCACTGGAAAGCTGCGTCCGGATAGACAAAACGCGGTTTACAGCCGTTGATGGTACCGACGGAAGTGCGCCAGGGGTATGCCTGCATAATGGTGCACATCTGCGGAGATGTGTTCAATACGTATTGCTGGAATGCAGACGAAAGAGTGCCCGACCCTAGGTTGCCGCAACAAAAACCGGAGGGCACCGTGAATTGCTGGGTCGTCGACTGCAGTTGTCGAAGCCCCTCGTAGTTAATGAAGAAGAAGGTGTGATCCTTTACGAGCGGTCCACCGAAAGTCATTCCATACTGTCCCATGCGGAATGGCGGAACCGCCGGCTTGCCGTTCAGATCGAAGTCATTGAAGTTGCGTGAATCGAAGACGGAATTTCTTATGTAGCCGAAAGCCGTGCCGTGATAGTTATTCGTGCCCGATTTCGTGACCACATCGATCTGGCCGCCCGCCTGCGTGCCGTACTCCGCATCGTATAAAGCGCTGTTGACCCGATACTCCTCGATGGCGTCTTGAGAAATCTGCAGACGCGTTTGCGACTTCTGTGCTTGCTCTTGAATACCGCCTGCGTCAACGCCGTCAAACTGAAAGTTGTTGTCGTCTCGCGCGCGGCCGGCGAAGCGAATCGTGCGCTGATCGCCGCCACCATCATCCTGAGCGAAGGGGGCGAGCAGGGTGAAACTAGCCCAGTCGCGTCCGTTGTTTGGGAGATTTGCGATCTGATTCGTGTCAATGACCGTGGACGCTTCGGCGGAACTGCGGTCCGCAGGAGCGTTGGATACCGTGACTTCGACTGTTTCCGCAATCGCGCCGACTTCAAGCCCGATGTCCAATGTGCGCGTCTGGCCGACCTGCAATCTGACTTCTTCGATGACCCTGGTCTTGAAGCCAGTATTCGCAGCCGTCACCGTGTACCGCCCGACAGCCAAGCCGGACAAGCGGTAGTAGCCGTTCGAATTCGTCCGCTGTTCCTGCGTAAGATCCGTGTCCATCGCCAGAACCTTCACGCTGGCTCCAGTGATAGTGGCTCCCGTTCGATCCGTCACCGTACCTTCGAGCACGGCGCGATCGATTTGCGCATGCGCCGTTGTCCCTAGGAATAAGGCGAGGATCAGAGCAGCCGTGAAGGTCGAAGCGAATCGGAGAATGGAGGGCGAGTGTTTTAACTTCATTGGCTTCAGCTCCTTAGAGATCCAGCATCTCGAAACCGGAGGAGGCCCAACGCTGCCCCAAGCGGAATGCAGCCCACTCAGGAACTTGAGGGCTCTCTCAAACAGAAATTTCAGCCGGTCGAAGTGAGGAGCAATTCTAGGAAGGCGTTGTGAAGCCGACGTTAAAGGAAGATTAATATATGTTTACACTCTATTCTCCAAGCACACTTACGTTCTACCCTAGCAGCCTGTGGTGCAAGTACGGTTCGTATCAGGGCACGCCTTCAGGCGTGCCGTAAGTCCTGCGTTATGAATGCGCCTTTAGGCGCCGAGGTCCGAGATTCGAGTTTCACGACAGGCTGATAGATCAAGACGCGCTAATTGAGATTGTGGAAGTGGCGGAAGCCGGCGTAGCCTTCCTTGCCCATATAGCGCTCGAGGACCGCGGGATCGGTCTGGCGCAGGTCCACGATCACCAGGCCATCGACCACGTCGGAAAATTTGCGGTCAAGATTGAAGCCCACCAACCTGCCTCCCACCTTGGCATACTGCTTGATCAGAATGGGCAACCCTTTGCCGTCTTCTTCCACATCTGAGATCGGCTCGGCGAGTTCGTCGAGATCGCGCAATGCGCCGCAGAGGGTGCCGCAATCCCAGCGGCGGAGTTTCGGCGCGCGGAACGGCGTGCGGGCCTGGATGAGATCGGAAAACTCGCGGCCGTCTTTGTCTTTGCGCTGCTCAAAATAGCGCACAATCATCTCGCGCGACAAACTGCTGTACTCGTTGCTGATGCTGACGGCTCCGTACAACACCGGAGTCTCGGGGTGCGCGGCTACGAAACGCGCGATACCCTTCCACAGCAAAAGCAGCGGCGCGTACTGACGCTGATATTCGGGACGCACAAACGAGCGGCCCAGTTCCAGCGCGGCGCCAATCTTCAAGAACAGTTGCTCGTCGTAGCGGAACACGGTGTTCGTGTAGAGACCCTTGATGCCGTGGCGGCGGATGATCTCATCCGTATTGCCAGCGCGGTAAGCACCGGCTAATTCCTGCTTCTCCTTGTTCCAGAGGAGCAGGTGCCAGTAGTAGTCGTCAAACTGATCGAGGTCGGCGCTGCGCCCGGTACCTTCGCCGGCGGCGCGGAAGGTGATTTCGCGGAGGCGCCCGAGCTCATCGAGCAGGTGGGGCAACTCAGCAGCGCGCGCGGCGTACACAGCGAAATCCGCGTTTTCGACGAGCAACCGATCGGCGGGTAAGGCCGCAATATCGTTGACGACGAATCGCGATGGAACCTCTGCGGCGATCGGCTCCTGCGGCTTGCGCGGGAGCGCGGAGCGCATCTTGGTGGGCAGCGAGATCGTCTTCTTGCCGCGATACGACAACAGGTAAGTTCGCAGACGAAGATACTTGGTGGCTTCCTCGTCGCTGTCGAGGTTGGCGATCAACTCGGATGGGATTGCGCCACCGATGCGCACCTGTAGATCTTTCTCGCGCTGCTGCAGCACTTCCTGCAAAAGGAAAAGCGTCCGGAGCCGCGGATTGATCAAACCCAGCAACTGGAACGTCACGCTGTTGCGGCCGCAGAAATATACCGGGAGCGCGCTGGCTCCGGTCTTGCGCACGAGGCGAGCGGCCACGGTGTTCCATGCGGGATCGGTGACCTGCGCCTGGCGGATATTCCACTGCGAGACTTCGCCGGCCGGAAACACGGCCAGCGCCCCCCCTTGGCGCAGCCATTCCATCGCCTGCTTCAGCGGTTTCACATTCTTATCCGCCGAAGACGGAGTGTGAAAGGGGTCCACGAAGATGCAATGTTCGTGGAGTTCGGGGATGCCCTGGAGCAACGCGGTGGTCAGTATCTTGACGTCGGGACGCGCGCGAGACAGGAGCACCGCCAGAGCCACACCGTCGAGCACACCAAACGGATGATTCGCCACGGCCACCAGAGGGCCTTTGACCGGGATGCGATCGAGGTCGGCGGGCTGGACTTCGAGCGTCGCCTTCATTTCCGCCAGCAACGCTTCCAGTCGAAAGCCCGGCGGCGCCGTGCGCACGCGTTGATACAGTTCGCGCGCCTGCTCCAGGGGAATAAATTTTCCGGCAAATCCCGGGAGCCCGGCCAGAAGGGGCGGTTCGGTCAGTGCGCCTCGCTCTTCGTCCCCCGCGATCGGCAACTTAGGCATGGCTGATTCTTGCCTTGCCTTGTTTGCGCTTTCATGAAGAGATGGTTAACGGTTCGTGAATAAGTATTCTTTTAGTAACCCCCCCTATAACGAAAGTTACATGGCTAAGACGAGTTCTCGAGCCAGCCAGGCCTTCATCACGAATCAAAGGCAAGAAGGCTGGCGAGTACTTCCGCCCCGCTACGTGCTGTTCGCAACCGATTACCCCTTCACTCGTATCGGAGTGACCGCCAGCGGGATCAGCAAGGCTGCACTGCCGCCGGCCGAGCTGCAAGCGGTACAGTTAAGCCCGCTGGCAATCTCAAAAAGAAGGCTGTGCCATTTTTTCCCACTTCGACCTCCTCCGGGTGGGCGCCGCTTGGCTGCGGCTCGGGCGGGCGTTTCGGACTGCGCCGGTTTCGCGCCAAACTAACCCCAACCCGGTTTGGCACTCGCGCACAACGGCTCTGGCCCAAAAACTGTAGATTCCGGTAAAGCTTCAGAAAGCGATTTGCACGGCATTTAAGTCCCGTACTCCCAGCGCAAATGGGCGCGGCTGGAATCGAGGATTGTGGTACACGCTCATCTGCCTGTTTCGAATGCTTAGCACACGCTTGTTCCGGAAAGATTGTGTGCTCTGGCCAGCTAAAGAAACAGAGGGGTGGGGTTGGTCGTCTCTTTCTGACATCCCCCGGATAGCTGAAGAATAAGCCGAGGCGCAGAGGCCGGTGTCAAGGCTCTTCGACCGCGAACGCGGCGCGCGCAGCGCGGCCTTGACACGGGCCGTGCCTCGGCTACGCTCTGGCGATCAGGGGATGTCATTCGGGAATGCAAGATCACAGACCGAAGCCGAGGCCCTGAGCAATCTCGTTCGTGTGCGCGGGCTGTGGCTCTATCTTCTGCGCCACTGGCTCTTGCTGGATTGCGGGAGAATGGGACACGTCGCGGGTGAGTTCCTGGCCGAGCGCCGCTGCGTGGTTCGTATAAATCTGCGCGTCATAGCGTCCACGCGAGACAGAGACATAGGCCATGCGGCTGTGGAGCAGATCCTTGGCGCCCAACTCGGTGTCCACGTGGATCAGGACACGGTCGGCAGTCTGTCCCTGGCTGGAGTGGCTGGTCATTGCATAGCCATGGTCGAGATGCGGGTGCTCGCGCGGATCGAGTTCGACCGCGCGGCCACCGTCCATCTTCAGGCGCAGCCGCCCGTCTTCGTCGATAATCTCGATGCTCCCCAACTCGCGGTTGGCAACTTTCAGTTCGTTGGCCGGCGCGGTGAATTGGATGCGGTCGCCCACTGCAAAACTCCGCATCTGCTCGCGGAAGACGGAGACGCCCTGCTGTCGGCGTGGATCGTAGGTGCGCTCCGTGCCGTCCTGTAGTTCAACCGTCAGCCGGTTGTTCGGAGCGTCGATGCTCTTTACCTGTGCGTACTGGCCTTTCCCGATGCCGGTCTCCTGCGATGCGCGCGAGTAGCGCAGCACATCGCCAACCTCGTACCGCTCGGCCCAGGTGCGGTCGGCGCCGGTCAGGTTCTGGCGCGGCACCAGCGTCCTGATGCGGTGCTCCTCACTGCTCACGAGACCACCCCGCTGCAATTCCGCATGGATGCGCTCGTTGATCTTGGCGCGAGAGCGGTTGTCGGGAGAGATCACCAGCGTGTTCTCCGGCGATTTTGCATACTCCTTCGCAATGGCGGCGATGCGCTCGTCGTGGCCGGGGATTTCATGGACTCGGCCCTGCCGGTCCAGATTCTGTATTGCTTCGCGCACTTCACCCCGCGCAAGCTGTTCGACCACGTGTTTTAGTTCCGGGTGCTTCTGACGCACAATTTCTTTGAGCTTCACCGTCTTCATACCGGCATCCTGGAGTTGCGCGAAGGGCCGCCCGGCCTCGACTGCCTCATGTCGCCGCCGGTCGCCGACGAGCAACACACGGTCATTCGGATGCAGCCGGTTCAGAAACTCATGCATTTGCCTGGTCGATGCCAGCGAGGATGCGTCGAGCACATAGAGCCGTTTCTCGCCGGTATCTGGCTGCTGTCCACCTGCCAGATGCTTCTGTAGCGTGGATGTCTCCATGCCCGCTTCCCCGAGCTTCTGCGCCGCGCGGGACGTGGGCGCGAAACCTTCCATGATTGCTTCCTTGCCGATTAGCGCCGATTGCAATAGTCTGACTGGCAGAATGCTGCCCGATTTCCCGGTAACCAAGAAAGAGATCCACCAGAAGCTATTCCTCGCTATCGAACATATGGAGCGGATGAAGGTTCCCATGCTCGCAGAGGTGAAGAGCTTTGCTCAACATGAAGGCAAGACCCACAGGCGCCCCTTTGACGCAGGACATGTGTTTTGCCATGCTGGAAAGGATGGACATGGAATTCGGTCCAGACAACCAGCCCACCTTCAGACTCAGCACGACTCCCGAGTTGGCCAAAGTCTACGAGGGATGGCACGCAGACCCATCGTTCAAGGCTAGATATGAGGAACTGCTGAACAGGAAACGCGATGCCTGGCGTGATCGAGAGAGTAATAGAAAACTGGTTAGTTAGTTCCAACGAACGAACCTA
>Ga0187804_10000354_pt1 | contig 11179 bp, 9 predicted proteins | sample NC_wetland_sal_i_3_FD_132961 | JGI IMG/M metagenome (GOLD analysis project Ga0187804, IMG submission 132961) | Wetland sediment microbial communities from Neuse River Estuary, North Carolina, USA - Control_4 | ecosystem: Environmental > Aquatic > Freshwater > Wetlands > Sediment | place: USA...
ATCACTTCCCATTGCACATCGCCGAGGTGCATGCATCGGGTTTGCTCCAAGCCGCTGTCAAATCAAAGTGTTAAACCAGGTTCCGTATTTATGAGATAGGTTCTAGAGCCCACAGCCTAGAGCCTAAGTCCAGAGCCTAGTTCTCACTCTCCACCGGCGCCGCCTTCGGAGCGGGCAGGCTCTTCGCCGGTTTGCCCGGTGTTGCCGGAGCTGACGGCGCTGCGGGAGCCGCTGGAGCGGCAACCATCACGCTTCCTCTCCGGATTTCGATGCTTCCATTGCCGCCGTTGATCACCAGCCGGGGGCCGTTGGTTCCGATCGAACCGCTGGCGCTCGCTTGCCGGTCGCCCCCTTCGATCTTCAACTCGTTGAAGTCGCTCTGGATCTCTCCGTGGTGGGTTTGGGCCTCGACTTTTACGGCGGTGTTCGGCGGAATCGTAACCTGGATGTCGCCCTTGCGGTTTTCGATTTGAATATTGCCGGGCTTATACAGGCCTACTTCGACCGTGCCGTTGCTGTCCTCCAGGCGCAGGTCGCCGGAGAGGCCGATCAGACTGATGTCCTTCGAGCGCGTGGTCAGGTGCATGGGGCCGACGAGGGAGTCGGCGCGCAGGTCGTCGGAGTCCAGATCCAGCCGGCCATCCAGGCGCGAGAACTCCATGTCAGTGCGGGAGGAATGGAAGCTGACGGTCTTGCTGATGCGTATCAGGCGTGTGCTCTCCCAGAACTCTCCATTCATATGGACCGCGCCATCGACGTCTTCCACCGCTACTTCGTTCACCTTGCCCTGGATGGTCACATCGCCCTTCACACGCTCGAGGCGGGCCGAGCTGCGCTCCAGGGTGAGCGAGGCGTTACCGGTATGATCGCTGAGGTTGACCTCGCCGTGCTGGTGATTGACTTCCACATTCCCACTCATGCCTGTAATGGTCACATCCCCCCGCCGCGCGGTGACGACCAGTTCGGCATTGCGGGGCACATAAACATCCATGTCGGTGCTGACGCTCTTGTCGCCCGCCCCCTGCGTGTTGGCGTTCAGGGTGACGATCTTGTCGGCGACCGTAATCTGGGGTTTGGTTCCCGTGTTATAGGTATCGGCATCCTGCTGCTTTTCGGCGCGGATTTTCTTTCGCACCGAGACCTTGAGCATTTTGTCGTCGGACACGTTGACTGTAATCGTGCCCCGCTCGTCGTTGATGTGCAGGCTGCTTCCGGCCGGGAAGGCCTGGCTGAGTTGGTCACTGTAGTCGAAGCTGCTGCCGCCGCCGAACCAGTCTTCAAAATCCTTGTCATCGCCGAGCTGGACATGGTCCCGGACACTCTGCCAGTCGACGTGCGAGACCCCGGTGGCAATCAGCCCGGCCACGATTAGGAAGATCATCAGGAAGACGCCGCCCACGCCAATGCCGCGCCCGGGCAAACCGGCGCGCTTGGCCTGTTCGTGTTCGATCAGCTTGATGACGCCCCACAGGATGAGCAAGGCGGGCCAGTAGCGGGCAAACAGCATGCCCATAGAGTGCCGCTCGAGCACCCCCATCGTCCCCAGCAGGAAGAGCACGCCCAGCAGGATCAAAACGATGGGCCCGGCAATGGAACGCTGCGGCCGCGGAGCCGGAGGCATGGGCGGAGTCGGAGGCGAAGTCATTCCAGGGCTAGCCATTGTGCACCTCGCTTGTCGGTGGAACTGGAGGAGCCGGCGGAACTGGAGGAACAGGAGGGACCGGGCCTCCCGCAATGGTCGAACTTGCGCTCACCGTGGCTGACGGAACATGGCCCGCTTGCGATACGCTTCCTTGCAGCAACCTGACTCCGCCAATCACCAGCAGGATCACCGGCCAGGTGCGCTCAAAGCCGACTCTGCCCAGGCTCTCGAAGAGGAATAGAAATCCCAGGGTGAGGACCACAGCGGGTCCCATCAGGCGGCGAGACCGGCAACGGGCGCATTGGCAACCTCCCGCACAGCCACCTGTCAATCCCCAGTTGCGCGCCAACATCCAGGCTCCCGCCATGATCAGGAGGAGCGGCCAGAAGCGGTCGAGGCCATATGCGAAGCCCATGGTGTGCAGCAGGAACAGCACGCCGAGGAGGATGAGAATGATGGCGCCCAGCGGGATTCTGGTGGTTTCGATCTTTGCCCCGCCGCCAAAGGTTGCCGCCAGACCGTAAGGGTCCGGTGCGGGCTGGCCAGTTTGAATGGCGCGCGCCGAGCGCACCGAATCAATGATCTGGTAGACGTAGAAGAAGGAAATGCCGATGCCGCAGATGATGCCCAGAGCCTCGCTGTGCCCGTTGTCGCTGGCGCTGATCCCGGCAATGAGCAATCCAAAGATGGCCAGGTGCGCCAGCCCCTTGGCGTATTGCCCGGTGTACACGGCACCCACGCCGAAGGGGAAGAAACCGGCCAGGATGCCGGCCACGGTCGGGTTGGGCCCGGAAGCGGGACCGGGGGCGACTTTCAAGCCAAGCCCCTGTTCCATTACCTGCTGATAAGGAGTCGGCGGTGGGGGCGCTGCCATCTTCGCTCCCAGGCAATCCTCGCAGTAGATCACGCCTTTGACCGGGCGCGTACAGTTGGCGCACAGTGCTTTTCCGCAAGTGCGGCAATAGGCCACGGCTGACGCATCAGCATGATTGGCGCAGTTCATACAAACCTCCTGTTCGTGGTCACCGTCACGGCAGGTGGTGCATCCCTCAGCGCGGCTAACACCGGCTGGTTCTCTTCCCGGGAGTAGTTACGATCCTGTCTCTGGTCTGGTTGTCCACTGGTGTTGTTTTTGTGATTTTGTTTCTGCTCCTCGGGCGCGGGCTCGGCCGGTGTGGTGGCCCGCTTGAACTCGCGCACCCGCGATTCGATCTCGTACACGAACCGGATATTGTCGTAGTACTTCACGACCTTGATTTGCGCGTCGTTGTAGGCATGGCGCAACGCCGACGGCCGCAGGTTGATCCTGGCCATGTCCGCCGGTTTCACCCCGGCCGCGCTCAGCGCCAGCGAGAAGGAGAAGAAGATCATCCCAAACGACATCACAAAACGGGGCTGGCGCACAAAAGCGGCCGTCGGGGCGAAGAAAGAATCCCACCGCTCGCGCCAGCGCTCGGTGAACGGAGCGCGTCGGACTTCCGGTGCCGCCGACCCCAGCCGGGAGCTCTCGATTCCAGTGGTCGCGGCCAGAATGTTGTGCACCAGGTGCGCCGGAGGCTCGACGGCCTCGAGCGAGCGGAGCCAGCGCCGGCCCGCCTGAACCTCGGCGAGCAGCGGACCGCAGACTGGGCAGATACGCGAGTGCGCTTCAAAACTCTCTTGCCGAGCGCCGCTCAGTAGCCCGTCTCCATCTATGGCCTCGCTGAGCAGGAGTTCGAATTCGGTGCACTCCATCTGGGGTCCCCGAGCGGGCCGGTTTTGGCCGGGTGGGGTGGGGGTCCCGTGTTTGGTTTCGTCTGCCATCAGATCACCTGCCTATAGGTACGTTGAAGCAGGCGCGCAAGTTCCGCTCGCCCGCGGTTAATTCTGGACTTGACGGTCCCTTCCGGGACCTTCAGGGAGGTTGCAATTTCCCGGTAATCCATGTCCTGCAAGTCCCGTAGAATGACCGCCTCCCGCAGCTCCGGGGAGAGCTTCTGCAGGGCCCGGTGCACGGTTTCCCGGGTTTCCCGGCTCTGGACATGGGCATCGGGCGCGAGGCCCCGGTCGGCGATCTGTTCGCTCCGGGGCTGGGCGTCCTCGTGCTCGGAAGCGGCCGAATCCAGGGAATCGGTGAGCCGGTCCGCCTTGGTTTTGCGGAAGTGGTCCACCAGCAGATTGCGCGTGATGGTGGTCACCCAGGTCATGAACGCGCCCTTGTCAGCGTCATAGGTGCTCAGGGTGCGATACATCTTGATAAACACTTCCTGGGCGAGGTCCTGGGCGTCGTCGGGCGCTCCGGCAAAGCGGTAGCAGATGTTGTAAATGCGCCGGTGGTAGCGCTGGACAATCTCTTCCCAGGCGGCGGCGTCGCCGTCCACGCAGCGACGGACCAGCAATCCGACGACCTGGGCTTCTTCCAAACCGCACTCTCCGGGACTCCCACACGACTGCCTGGAAACCGACTCTGGAAACCGGCTGTCCGCCGCCTTTCCACTGTAGACAGACGCCAGCCGCCTTTAACCGCACAGGACAGATACGTCTGTGTAGGAAGGGAAGTTCCCTTGAATCATGGAGCTAGCGATTGTAGCAGGGCAGGGGTCAGGTCACAGGTCACGGGTCTCAGGGAAAAATCAGCGCCGTTCATACAGGTCTTCGCGTTTCCAAGTTCGCTTTCCGACGTTGAACTGGAACCGTTCAAAACTTCGTTCGAGCGCCTCTAGTTCTCTTTGCTTGCGGTCGGATTTCGCATGTTCGAGGGCAAGCCCCTGCAGGTAGGCGCGCACCAACCCGGTCAGGGTCGTTCCGCGCTCGATGGCGATCTTGCGGACCTGCCTGACCAGTTCGTCGTCAATGGAGAGAGTGATCTTCACAAACCCATAAATACGTGAAACCCACAACATGGGCAAGTCGCCATTACATCCTCAGAACGGGTTGTTGCCTTCCGCTCGCCGGCGCGCCTCGGCTAACTGCTCCGGGGTCATTTTCTCAGCCAGTTCTTTCATTTTCTGGTCGCTGTGCTTGTAGCGGTTCTGCTGGGCCAGCGCGTACCACACATAAGCCGTTACCAAATCGTTTCCGTGGGACGACAAATACTCTCCCATCGCGAACTGAGCCTTGGGCAAGCCTTGTTTGGCGGCTTTCTCGAGATAGGGAAATCCTCGTGAATCATCATACGGATCGTGACCTGAGAGAAAGAGTTGAGAGACTTCGAATTGCGCTGTGGCGTCTCCCGCGTCGGCCTTCTCGAACAATTTCTGAAACTTGTCGTCGGGGCGGTCGTAGAGACGGAAGGATACTTCGACATTGATCTGGACCGCTACGGGAACGCCATCTTTGATTGCGGGCTTGAATCTCCACTGACGGACCGCTTCAACGGCCTTCTCGTCGAGTCCCATGCCGATGCTTCGCGCTACCCTGATGTTGCGAGGTAAGCCCTTGGCGTCAACCACGAGCCACAGAACGCATACACTCTGATATCCCGCACTGCGAGCTTTTTCCGAGTATTCGGGGTCGGGGCCGTAAATAACCCGAGGAGGAGTGACACCGCCGCCCACTCGATAAACCGGGTTCCCGGTCTCCTTCGTGCTTGAGTCAGCGCCTTGCGAGGGCTGCGCTTGGGCGCAGATCGGCGCCAACCCAGAAAACAAAAGAATCGCTATCCAGCCAATCGCAAAAGTTGTGGAACGCATGCCCTACGCAAACCTCACCTTCACATCCGACGCCTTATTCAGGTGGATGCTGTCAATGAAGCGCACTTTACCGGTACGCAACGTAAGGATGACCGACGAGGTGCGCGTGCCCTCGCCGAAGAAGCGCACGCCCTTCAGCAGGGCGCCGTCGGTGACGCCGGTGGCGGCAAAGATGAGCTGTTTGCCGGGAGCCAGCTCTTCCGCCTCGTAGACTTTGTTTTTGTCCTTGATCCCCATCTTGGCGACGCGGGCCTCGAGTTCGGGCGTATCGATCATCAGCCGCCCCTGCATGTATCCGTTGAGGCAACGGATGGCGGCGGCGGTGATCACGCCTTCCGGGGCTCCGCCCGATCCCATGACCGCGTGGACGCCGGTGCCGATCACGGCCGACGCGATTCCGGCGGACAGATCGCCGTCCCCGATCAGCTTGATGCGCGCGCCGGCGGCGCGAATATCGGCAATCAGCTTCTCGTGCCGGGGGCGCTCGAGCACGATCACCACCAGGTCTTCGACGTCACAGTCCAGGCGCTTGGCAATATTCTTGAGGTTGTCGGCGACGGGCGCGTCCAGTTCCACGGCGTGCTTGCACGAGGGCCCGACAATGATCTTGTCCATGTAGCAGTCGGGAGCGTGCAGCAATCCGCCTTTTTCCGAAGCCGCCAGCACGGTAATCGCCCCGGGTGCGCCGGTGGCGCACAGGTTGGTGCCTTCGAGCGGATCGACCGCGATATCCACATGCGGAACGAGAGTGCCATCAGGGAAAGTCCCGCCCACCTGCTCGCCGATATAGAGCATGGGCGCCTCGTCGCGCTCGCCCTCGCCGATGACAATGGTGCCGTGCATGGGGACCGAATCCATGGATTGGCGCATGGACTCGGTTGCAACCTGGTCAGCCAGTCTTCGATCGCCCTGGCCCATGGTGTGTGCCGAAGCAATGGCTGCCCGCTCTACGACGCGGAGAAATTCCAGCGCCAGATCGCTTTCGATGTTTTCTCCGAAAGTCTTGGTATGGGGCTCGGTACGAACTTGGGTTGGCATTAAGGCCTCCGTTGGACGATTGGGCCCGCGCGGAGCGGGCGCGGAAGACTGCGGCTAGGGACTATACCCCAACCGCATGGGGTCGCGAAAGGACTTGGCAGGAATTTCCTGCGGCCATCCTGGCTGACGGAAGACGATTCCAGCACCGCGGGAAGCCAGCTGAGCATGGCGGGAGTGTTCATCCCAGACACTTGAGAGTCAAGAACAACGGCGGCGGGCAGGAGTGCCCGCCCCACAGACAAAACAGGGGTGTACAATGCTTACCGTTTCCCCGGTTGCGCGTCTTTCCTTTGTTGACCGCAAAGCCTCGCGAGTTTTCTTCGGGAAGATTTCTGAATAAGGAGCCCCTATGTTCTTGAGCAGAAGGTGGTTGGCCCTCGTCGTCATCAGCTGTGCCTGCCTGGTTCGAGCCCAGGAAATGCAAGAGGGCCGCTTGTTGCGGTTTCCCGCGATCTCGAAAGACAAAATTGCATTCATGTATGGCGGGGACCTCTGGCTGGTTTCGAGTTCGGGCGGTACGGCTAGCCGGATCACTTCGCATCCGGGGCGTGAGTTGTTCCCCAAGTTTTCCCCGGATGGAAAATGGCTGGCTTTCACCGGCCAGTACGACGGCAATTTCAACGTTTATGTCATGCCGGCAAACGGCGGGCAGCCCCGGCAGCTGACTTTCTACCAGGGATCGGCCCAGCCGCTCAGCGACCGCATGGGCATTCACAACGAAGTGATTGCCTGGACCCCCGACAGCAAGCGCATTGTTTTCCTGTCACGCCGGGACGCTTCCAACGGATGGATCAAGCGCCCCTTCACGATTGGGCTGGAGGGCGGGCTCCCGCAGCCCATGCCAATGGACGAAGGCGGTCTGCTCTCGTTCTCCGCCGATGGGACGAAGGTCGCCTACAACCGGATTTTCCGCAATTTTCGCCAGTGGAAGCGCTACACCGGCGGCCTGGCGCAGGACATCACCATCTACGACATCAAGAACAACGCGGTCGATGCCGTGATTCCGCACACCGACTACACCGACACTTTCCCCATGTGGCAAGGGAACACCATCTATTTCACCTCCGATCGCGGACCCGAGCACCGGCTCAACCTCTACGGCTACGACCTGGGCAGCAAGCAAGTCGAACAATTGACCAGGTTCGACGAATTCGACGTCATGTGGCCCAGCCTCGGTCCCGATGCGATCGTCTTTGAGAATGGCGGATACCTGTACACATTCGACCTCGGAACGAAGCAGTCGAAAAAGCTGACGGTGTATGTTCCCGGCGACCGCGATCAGGCCATGAAGCACTGGGTGAGTGCGAGCCGCCACATTACCGAATCCGACATCGCGCCCGACGGGAAGCGCGCGGTGTTCGCGGCCCGCGGCGATGTCTTCACCGTTCCGGCGAAGGACGGGAGCATTCGCAATCTGACGCAATCGCCGGGGGTGCGCGAGAAAAATGTCGCGTGGTCGCCGAACGGAGGGTGGATCGCCTACGTCTCAGACCGCACGGGCGAGGATGAGATCTACATCGCTCCGCAAGACGGACTGGGGCCGGAAGAGCAGATTACCAGCGGACACAAGGGCTTCATGTTCCAGCCCGTGTGGTCGCCGGACAGCACAAAAATTGCCTGGGCCGACAAGGACCTGAAACTCTGGTATGTCGATATCAAAGAGAAAAAGCCAGTCGAAGTCGACCGCGGCAAGTATTTCGAGATCCACAATTACAGCTGGTCGCCCGACAGCAAATGGCTGGCCTACGACAAGCTCCTGGAATCCGGCTATTCCGCGGTTTATCTGTACAGTTCGGCGGACCGCAAGATCACGGCGGTGACTTCGACGATGAACAACAGTTATGCCGCGGTGTTCGACCCGGACAAGCGATATCTCTATTTCCTTTCCGACCGCGACTACAACGAAGTTCTGGGCAACATTGATTTTGAGTTTGCCAATCCGAAAACAACCCGGGTTTACGTCGTGACCCTGACGGCGGACGAGCCGTCTCCGTTCCAGCCGCAAAGCGACGAAGTCAAGCTGAAGACCGAGGAGCCGGCGGCCAGCGAAAAGACGCCGGAAAAGGGCAAGAAGGAAAAGCAGCCGCCGAAGGATGAGAAGGCCGCCGACAAAACCGAGAAGGCGGAGACGAAAGAGCCTCCGAGGGTGTTTCGCATTGATCTGGATGGTATCGGGAACCGCATCGTCGCTTTAGCAGTTCCGCCCGCCGTGATTCACGGCATCGATGCTTCGAAAGACGCGATCTACTATTCGAGCTCACCGATCGGCGGTTTGTCGGGCCCGCTGCCGGGCGAGACTCCGGCGATCCATGCCTACGATCTGAAAGAGCGAAAAGACAAGGTGCTGGTGGAAGGCGCGGACCATTTCTCGCTTTCCACGGACGGATCGAAACTGCTCTACCACGGCGAGGGCGGGGGCCCGGGCGGTGGTGGCGGCGCGCCCGCTTACGGAATCGTCGACGCCAAGCCTCCGGACACGCCGCACAAGGTGGGCGATGGCGCTCTCAACCTTGGCAGCATGCAAGTGGAGGCCGATCCGGCCCAGGAGTGGGAGGAAATCTTCGAAGAAGTCTGGCGGCAGGAACGCGACTACTTCTTTGAGGCCTCGATGAACGGGGTGGACTGGCAGAAGATCCATGACAAGTATGCCCAACTGCTACCCTACGTGGCCGACCGGTATTCGCTGACCTACGTGATGGCCGAGATGATCGGCGAGCTCTCGAATTCGCATACCTATGTCGGCGGGGGCGACTTTCCGGACTTGCACCCGGTGCATGTCGGGCTGCTGGGAACGGATTATGAAGTGGACGCGGCCAGCGGCCTGTATCGCATCAAGAAAATTTATCCCGGCGAAAACTGGGATGCGCACGCGCGCTCTCCCTTGACCGAGCCCGGAGTGAATGTGAAGGAGGGCGATTACCTGATCGCCATCAACGGCCGAGCCTTGCACGCTCCGCAAACCCCCGAAGAATTGCTGGCCAACACCGCGAACGAAGTGGTGACGCTGACGGTCAATGCGAAGCCCTCGGCCGACGGGGCGCGCAAGGTGACGGTCAAGCCGATTGCCGACGAGTTCAGCCTGCGCGAATTGAACATGATCGAGACCAACCGCAAGAAGGTGGACGCAGCCAGCGGGGGCCGCATCGGCTATGTCTATCTGCCCGACATGGGCGACGCCGGACTGAATGAGTTCGTCAAGCAATACTTCCCGCAGATTCGCAAGCAGGGAATGATCTTCGATGTCCGCTACAACGGCGGCGGCTTCGTGGACCAGATCATTTTCGAGCGCTTGCGGCGCGTGCTGGCGGGCATGGACTCGGCGCGGAACTGGGAGTCCGGCACGATTCCCGACGCGGTGTTCCACGGCTACGTGGCGTGCGTGACCAACCACTACGCCGCCTCCGACGGCGATTTCTTCAGCTACTTCTTCAAGCAGTACAAGCTGGGGCCACTCATCGGCGAGCGCACCTGGGGCGGAGTACGGGGCATCCGCGGAATGATCCCGCTGATGGACGGCGGCTATATCACGCGGCCCGAGTTCTCGCTCTACGGGCTCGACAGCCAGTGGCTGATCGAGAACCGGGGCGTGCAACCCGATGTGGTGGTGGATAACCCGCCCGACTTGGTCGTGAAAGGACAGGATCCGCAGCTCGAAAAGGCGATCGAGATGCTCTTGGAGCAAATCAAGGCGAATCCGAAGAAGCTGCCGGCGCGGCCTCCGGATTTGCCCGCGTACCCGGAGGGCCCGGGGCTGTGAGAGGCACGCACATTCGCCGTAGAGACGCGGCTGGCCGCGTCTCCGCGGCGGGGGGAGCTGTGTCATAGCTGGATGGTCGTTCGAAAAGTGCACCAGTGATCTTGAATTAAGCCGCGAAGCGGCGCAAGAATTTAGCCCACGGCGCAAGCCGTGGGTAGAAAGTGGAACCAGAGCAAGCCCCAACGGGGCGAAAGAGAAGCTATGACACAGACTCGGGAGGGACGACACAGGAGTTCGCACGCACCCACTGAGACCCTGCTCCACCCTCAGCCTGTACTTGTCATGCAGTCTGGCTCTCCGCGTCAATGATCCACACTGGAGTAGGTCGCGCGTCTGTTACCCTGTGCGCATGACCGAGCGCAAAGAGCCGACCTATATTTATTCCGACAAACAGGTTGCCGAGAAGAGCGCCATCGCCCGCCGCTTCCTCGACGCCCGCACCCGCCTGAACGAGAACGTCGACAAGGCCGACAACTTTCTGGTCAAGCGCTTCTACAACCTCGACCACAATACGTATCTGGACGGCGCGCTGCCCGCGAAGTACAAAGAGCTGATGGGGCTGGCGGCCTCGGCCTGCCTGCGCTGCGACGACTGCATCAACTACCACATCATCCAGGGGTACCGGCTGGGCGCGACCCGCGCCGAACAGGAAGAGGCGATCAACGTGGCGCTGGTGGTCGGCGGCACCATCGTGATTCCGCATCTGCGGCGGGCGTATGAACTGCTGGGGGAGCTGTACGGGTGAATGTGGGGGAAGGCCACACTTACAGCTCGCATTGGCGGACAAGAGTGTCCGCCCCACACTTGCACTAGATAAAGACTTCCGGGGAAACGTGAAATCGTCGACTCAGCCGGCGGATGTGCTCGGTGGTGAGTTGTCGTTTGCCGTGGAGAACCTCGGAGACGATGCTGGGCGTGCCGAAGACATCTACTAGGTCTTTTTGCTTCAGATTGTTCGCCTGCATCAGTTCGTTCAGCACATCGACGGGACTGGCTGCCTTGAGCGCATAATGCTTCTCCTCGAAGTCCTCGATCAACAGCGTGAGCAGCTCGGCCATGCGCCGCTCGGCC
>Ga0187804_10000356_pt1 | contig 11172 bp, 10 predicted proteins | sample NC_wetland_sal_i_3_FD_132961 | JGI IMG/M metagenome (GOLD analysis project Ga0187804, IMG submission 132961) | Wetland sediment microbial communities from Neuse River Estuary, North Carolina, USA - Control_4 | ecosystem: Environmental > Aquatic > Freshwater > Wetlands > Sediment | place: USA...
AGTCGCGCCGATACACTGAATCTCGCCGCGCGACAGGGCCGGCTTCAGGATGTTGGCGGCGTCGAGCGAGCCCTCCGCCGATCCCGCGCCCACCAGCGTGTGCAGTTCGTCGATGAAGATGATTGAATTCTGCGACTCCATCAGCTCTTTCATGATGGTCTTGAGCCGCTCTTCGAACTGTCCGCGATACTTGGTGCCGGCGACGATCAGGGAAAGATCAAGCGCCAGAATGCGTTTGTCGGCCAGGAAGGAAGGAACCTCGCCGTCGGCAATGCGCTGCGCCAGGCCTTCCACGATGGCGGTCTTGCCTACGCCCGGCTCGCCGATCAGTACCGGATTGTTTTTGGTGCGGCGGCACAGAATCTGCACCACCCGCTCCACTTCGCCGTCGCGGCCCACCAGCGGATCGAGTTGGCTGTCCATGGCGGACTGCGTCAGGTCGCGGGAAAACTCACTCAATAAAGAAGACTCGCGCTGTCCGCGTTGCGGCTGCGCTTTTTCCTGGCTGGTGCGCGCCAGTTCTTCGCGGATCGTCGAAAGCCGCAATCCGCGCTCGTGCAAAATCTCAGCCGCAAAACACTTTTCTTCGCGCAACAATCCCAAGAGCAGGTGCTCGGTTCCGATATGTTTGTGCGAAAGCCGCTCCGCCTCTTCCGCCGCATAAGCCAGCACACGCTTGCATTCGTTGCTCAGGGGCAGATCGACCGAGGTGGAAACCTTTTCCCGGATGGTGGTGTGGCCTTCAATCTGTTTCCGGATCGATTCCACCGACGCATGAGAGCGCAGAAAACGATTGGTCAGGGCCTTGTCCTCGCGCAGCAGTCCGAGCAGCAAGTGTTCGGTCTCAATATAAGGAGATCCAAACTGGCTGGCCTCGTACCGCGCAAAGAAAATAACGCGCCTGGCTTTCTCCGTGTAGCGTTCGAACATATACCAATCCCCGACTTCCTGCGGAACGCCCCGCACTCCGCCAAAACCCTTACCCTACCACCTTTAATTATGCATTTATATCGCCTAATCTCCTAAGCGATATCGGTCCTCTGGTAACCCGTACGGCCTTACCTTCGGTACTCCGATCTTTCAATTTGCGTTCTTCAACCCTGGCTCTTGTGTTCTGCCTTTCCTCACGCCGGAAGCGACTCGGGCGCCACTTCTTCCATTTTGCCCCGATCCAACCGCAAAACACGATGGCACCGTCGTGCAAACGCCAGGTTGTGGGTTGCGATTAAAGAAGTCAACTGGTGCTCCCGGTGCAACCGCGCGACCAACTCAAAAACCATTTCCCCGGTGCGCCCGTCGAGATCGCCGGTAGGCTCATCGGCCAGCAACACTTGAGGCTGGGTGATGAGCGCCCGTGCCAGCGCCAGCCGTTGCTGCTCGCCGCCGGAAAGCTCGCCCGAACGATGATGCCCACGCGACTCCAGTCCCACCTCGCGCAACCACCGCGAAGCCTCCTTTTCGGCTAAAGACAGCGCCTGGCCGCGCGTCAGCAAAGGCATGGCGACATTCTCCAAAGCGGTGAATTCCGGCAGCAGGTAATGGAATTGCCAGACATAGCCGATCTCGCGGTTACGAAACTCGGCGGCGTCATCCTCGGAAAGCGAACTCACATGGGAGTTTGCGCAGTATACGGCACCGGCCGAGGGACGATCAAGCGCCGCCAGGATGTGCAACAAGGTACTCTTTCCCGCACCCGATTGCCCGACGATGGCGAGCATCGTTCCTTTCCTGACCTCGAAAGACAGATTCTCAAAGAGCACGAGCTCCGCTTCGCCTGAGCGAAACACCTTACTTAACCCTTCGACCCTCAGCAGAGGATCTTGAGCTATTGGATGCAAACGCGCCCTCCTAAGTACCAAGGTAGATGGCCGCCTCCCGCCGTGTTGCCGCGGAAACGGCCCCTGCCCCATTAAACCATGATCCATCAGATCATGAGGAGGAACAACCCGAGCCCGCGATTCCGAGTGCGGGAACGAGCTATGCGAAAGACTGTATACCTCCGGAAAACAATTGCAATGTGACCGTGGTCACAGATCGAAGCAAATTAGACGGGAGCAACGGACTCGCCGGCTTCGCTCCTCGGTAAAAACATTCATGAGCCGACCCCTACTCGTACCTTAATGCCTCCGCCGGCAAAATCCGCGCCGCGGACCACGACGGATAAATCGTGGCCACAAACGAAATCCCGATAGAGACCAGCGCCACGATCAGCCCATCCATCAGCCGTGGCGCGAACGGCACGTAATCAATCGAATAGACCTCGGGCGAGAGCGAAATAAAGTGGTAGTGTCCGCCCGCCCACGAGATTGCGTAGCCGAGCACCAGCCCGATCGCCGTCCCAATCACGCCAATCAGCACGCCCTGCGCGATGAACACGCGCCGGATTTGCGCCTTCTTCGTCCCCAGAGACATGAGCACGGCAATATCTTTCGTCTTCTCCATGACCATCATGATCAGCGATATCAAAATGTTCAGCGCGGCCACGAACACGATCAGCCCGATGGTGATGAACGTCACCACCCGCTCCAGTCGCAGCGCGCGGAACAGAGGCTTGTTCTGTTCCATCCAACTGGTGGCCATAAAGCCGTGTCCGGCGGCCTGTTCGAGCGCCCGCGCCACGTCGCCAGCGAGGTAGATGTCGTCGAGCTTGAATTGGATGACCGAAATCACGTCGCCCAACCCAAACAACTGCTGCGCGTCAGAAAGCCGTATGAACGCCCAGGAAGAGTCGTAGTCGAAGAAGCCGGAGTTGAAAATTCCCGCGACATGAAAACGAATGTATTTCGGTACCATGCCAAACGGAGTCAGCTCGCCCTGCGGAGAAGTCACCAGCACCACCGACCCCACGGTCGCGCCAATCTCCTCCGCCATGTCTTTGCCAAGAATGATGGGAGGCATGGCCGCCACGCGCTGCTGCACACCGGTTAGGTCGTCGGGGGATTCGGTTTGTGAAGTGCCTGTGTTGGCATTGTCTGTGTGGGGACGGGGCTCTGCCCCGTCCAAGCCGGGTCGGAGACCCGGCACCACACGAGCGGCAGTGGTTTCCTCCAGCGCCGCCGCCGATCCCAGCGTCACCGAGTTCAGCAGATCGCTGACCTTCCGCTCATACTGCGGCAGCATCCCTTTCAGCACAGCACCGCGCGCCCGCGGTCCGCGCGAAATCAGCACCTGCTCGTAAATCGCCGGAGCCGCCGCCACCACGTGCGGCTGCTTCGATAACTTATCGAGCAGCGGACGCCAATCGCGTATGCCGTCGCTCTCCACCCGCAGCAGACTGATGTGCGCGGTCGAACCCAGCAGCCGCGCTTGCAAGTCCTGCCGAAAGCCGTTATTTACGGCCAGCGCGACGATCAGCGAAGCCACTCCCGCCGCCACTCCCAGGATGGAGATGCCCGTGATGATGCCGATGAACGCCTGGCGGCGTTTGGCGCGAAGATACCGGGTTGCGACGAAAAGTTCGAAGCGCATAGGAGCGGCTGTCAGCTATCGGTTATCAGCTTTCAGTTACAGCGGATTATAGCTGGCGCGCTTTCCCCACTCGCGGCAGAACGGCGGGCACGGATCTGCGATACGCGCGGTAAGAGTCGCCAAACCTCTTTTCCAGTTCCGAATCCTCCATCCGGATCATCCCCGCTCCCGTGATCACTGCGAGCGCCGTTAGCCCCCAGCACGCCGCAAGGCCGGTCCCCACGCTCCATGCCAGCATTTCGCACAGATGCGCCAGGTACACCGGATGCCGCACCCGCGACCGGATTCCATCCGTCACCAGCCGCTGCTCGCGATTCCCGCCATGAATTTCGGGCAACCCGCCGAGCTGCTTCGCACTGAAATTCTTCCCGGACCGCGAATACAGGTACAGCCCGCAAACGAACAGCAGAGCCGCCGCCCCCCACGCCCAGTCCGCTCGATACAGCAAGATGCCCCGCCAGGGCCGCGTGACCAGCGCGACCCCGACCCACATCGCCACCCACACGGGCAACAGCACCATATAGGGCGATCGATAATATGGCGAGCGATGCCGCGTGCGCCACTGCTCGGCAAACGGATGAATCATCAGCCAGAAGGCGGGGATGGTCGAATACGCAACGCAAGCCAGCCATCCGATGACTTGTAGCCAGTGCGGCATGGGAAGTACTCGTCGTTCGCTGTTCGCCCTTCGCCAGAATCTTAGCAGTGCGGCGTTCCGTTCGTGGCGTGCACCCGATAACTTTTATGAATTGTCATCCCGAGCGAAGCGAGGGATCTGCAGTCCGCCGCAAATTGCAGATCCCTCGCTTCGCTCGGGATGACAAGTGTGGATCTATGCCACGAACTTAGAGGACGCCACGCCAGCAGGAAGCAACCGAGGCGCCGGCGCACTTTACTGGCAACTGGGTACTGGCCACTGACCACTGGCAACTGCTTCCTGCTATCCTTCTTCCGCATGTCCCCCATCCTGACCAGTGTGCTGCTGGGGCTGACCGCCGCGGCCGCGAATGTGTTCGGCGGCGCCATCATCGTTCAAAAACATTGGGAGCGCTCCTACCTCCGCTACTTCGTCGCCCTCGGCGCGGGCTTCATGCTGGCGACGGCGCTGGTCGAAATGGTGCCGGAGAGCATTAAGCTGCGTGGCGCGTACGCTGGATTTCTCATCCTCGCCGGATACCTGCTCGTCCATTTTTTTGAGCACACCGTCACCCCGCATTTCCACTTTGGAGAAGAAACCCACGCCGACCAGTTTGTGCATTCTCACAAGGGATACTCGGTTCTGATGGGGTTGCTGATCCACACGTTTTTCGATGGCATCGCGATCGCTTCAGGGTTCCTCGTTTCCCCGGTGCTCGGCTGGATCATCTTCATAGCGGTGTTTCTGCATAAAATTCCGGAAGGATTCACCATCTCGTCGGTGATGCTCGCCAGTGGCCGCAGCCGCGCCTTCGCCTGGGGAGCGTCCGCGATGTTGGGCGTAGCCACCGTGGCCGGAGTGATGACGATGGCCGTCTTCCGCCACGAGGTAAGCTTCGGCCTGCCCTTGTCGGCGGGCGTTACGATCTACGTCGCCGCGTCGGATCTGATTCCCGAAGTGAATAAAGAACCTGGCGTGAGGATGGCGCTACTGGTCTTTGTTGGAGCGGCGTGCATGTTTTTGCTGGATCACTTTTTTCATGTGCATTGATCCAACCTTGCTGGTGGAGAGTCGGGTGCCCGGCCGGATATACTCACACCCCGTCAACTGCGCGGCGGGTTTCGCTCTCCAGCAGAGTCAAGCCGTAGGTCATCGGAATCGCAATCTCGGTCATGTCACGATATCGCTCGGCGCGCTCCAACGCCAATTCGCCCTGGCAAGACACTTTTTCAAGAAGCTGCTGATACTCCGGGAAGCGTTGCTCGGTGCTGAATGCCTGACGGCGTGCGCAGGTGAACTCCGCCAGTGCGTCTGTGCTGCGCCGGACTTTATCCTCCTCGGCTGCATGGAAAGCCCACTCTGAATCCGGCAGGTGATCGAAGATTAGTACTTCGGGAGCGAGCGCCAATGCGTGTCGCAGAGCCTGCCGAGGATCGTTCATTTCGTGCAAACAAAACTCGAAGTACACGACGTCACCGCGTGGCGAAGTTTCACAGAAGTCCGCATGGATAATATCCACTCGATTTTGCAGCCCCTCGGCGATAACCCTTACCTCCCACTGGCGAATCGCGGCGGGGTCCTTGTCAATGACAATCAGTTTCTTGGATTCGAGAACGAGATCGGTAAGCGGCCCGCCACCGGCTCCAACTGCCAGAACTTTTTTGCCGGAAAAACTGTAGAACTGCCTGATGTTCTGCACCATTTGCTTATAATCGGCGGCCATAGGATACCCTCACCCATCGAAAGCAGATCCGGGCGGTTCCAACTGCGGGCTGAGAACCGGAACTGAGAACTTGTTACCCACTGTGCCTTATATGCATCACGTCCCCATCCTGCACGATGTACTCTTTGCCTTCCAGTCGCAGAGTGCCTTTGGCTCTGGCGTTCGCTTCCGAACCCGCTTCCAGCAACTGATCCCAGCGAATCGTTTCTGCGCGGATGAAGTGCTTTTCCAGATCGGAGTGAATAGCCCCCGCACCGTTCTGCGCTCGCGTATGCAGCGGGATTGTCCAGGCACGGCATTCGTCTTCGCCGGCGGTGAAAAATGAAATCAACCCCAGCAGGTGATAGCTCTTGCGGATCAGCCGCGAGAGTCCGCTTTCCGTCAGTCCATAGCTGCCGAGAAATTCTGCCGCGTCTTCGTCGCTCATCTCGGCGAGTTCGGCTTCCACTTTGCCGCAGATTGCGCTGGCTCCGGCATTCGGACGCGCGGCCACTTCGCTCAACTTGTATTTCGCAACCGCCGCTTCCAGGTCTTTGCCGAGTTCCGTGCTCTCGCCGATATTGAGCACGTAGAGCATTGGCTTCTCGCTCAAAAACATGAAGCCCCGGATGCGCTTCTTGTCCTCAGGCGTCATTTCCATTTCGCGCAGCGGCTTCTCGGTTTCGAGATGAGCTTTGGCTTTGATCAGCAGCTCGTTTTCCTTTTCCAGTTCCGGCGTCTTCATTTTCTTCAAATCTTTTTCCAGCCGCTCCAGCCGCTTTTCGATCTGGCCGAGATCGCTCACCATGAGGTCGAACTCAACGTTCTTGATGTCGCGCAGCGGGTCGATGGGGCCGACGTGCGGAATGGCATCGTTTTCGAACGCCCGGAGAACGTGAATGAGCGCGTCCACCTGGCGGAGATGGCCGATGTAGGCGGTCTCTTTCAGCGCGTCCTGGCCGATGGCGCCGACATCCACGTACTCGACCGAGGCGTGCGTCAGCTTCTTCGGGTGGTAGAGCGCGGCCAGCTTGTCGAGGCGGTCGTCGGGTACCTTGGCGACGCCGATGTGCGCCTCGCGCGGGTTCGAAAGCGCGTGTTCAGAAAGATTCACCTTTGTCAGAATGCGAAATAGAGATGTCTTGCCGACCTGCGGCAGACCGATGATGCCAGATTTCATGGGAAGCTCTCAGCTCTCAGTTCTCAGCTCTCAGTGCAAACAAGAGAATAAATCATTGTGCCTCATGCGCCTACGCCGCGCGCGGTAGTGTCCTAGAATCTTTAACCACAAAGGGCACCCTTCGACTGCGCTCAGGGCAGGCTCCGGTACACGAAGGTGGCAGGCGCCAGGCTTTCCTTCGTGGACCTTCGTGTCCTTGGTGGTTAATGGGTCTGACGTGCGTCGCGCAGAGCGGTCGTGCTACGCTCGGCGGAATGTATCTTGACGATAAAACCCTTGGCAGCCAATTCCTTCGCCATTTTGCCGGGGCGCTGATCGCTTGCATCGCTTGTGCCGCCTGGTCTTCAGCGCAAACTTCGGCGCAGATTCACTTCCGCTTGCAGACGCGGGAAGCTGTCGAAGCCCACCTGAAGTCGTTTTCAACCAGGAACAGCGTACGCGAAGCGCTGATCCGAAGGTGGTTTGCCGAGTCCGGGTGCAAGGGTGCGAATCTCTCCGAGCAAGCGCTCGACCGCAAGCTTCCGCCGAACATTATTTGCGTGCTGCCTGGCGAAACGCAACAGGTCATCGTGGTCGGCGCGCACACCGATCACGTCGACAGCTTTGGCGACGGCGTGGTCGACAACTGGACAGGCGCGGTGCTGTTGCCCAGCCTGGTGTACAGCCTGAGCGCGCAGCCGCGTCATCACACGCTGATTTTCGTCGGATTCTCGGGCGAGGAACAGGGATTGGCCGGATCGCGGTATTACGTGGATCACCTCACCAGCACGCAGCGTGCGCACATCGAGGGCATGGTGAATTTCGATAGTTTAGGCCTCGGTCCGACCGAGGTCTGGGCTTCACACGCCGACAAAGTGCTGCTTGACGCGCTGGCCTCGGTTGCGCTGGCCAGTAAACTCCCGGTGACCACAATGAACGTAGACAACCTCGGTACCGCCGATTCCGAATCGTTCGCTCGCTACCAGATCCCGCGCATCACCCTGCACTCGGTGACACAAAAGACCTGGTCGATTCTGCATTCGCCGTTAGACAAGATGGCAGCCATCAAGATGAACGATTACTACGACAGTTATCGGCTGATCGCCGAGTATCTGGCGTATCTCGACGACGCGCTAAAACCGCCGTCTGCGCCGAATCCGGGCAAAGCGGCGCAGTAGTAACCCCTCATGAATTGTCATCCCGAGCGAAGCGAGGAGTCTGCACTTCGCCGCACAATGCAGATCCCTCGCTTCGCCCGGGGATGACAAAATCTTTTTGTTAGGCAATTGCCAGCTCACCGGAACGCTTGCGCGGTCGTGTACAACGTCACCAACCCCAGCAACAGCACCGCCTCCTCGAACTTTTCCGACCACACATGCAGACGGTTGAATTCCATGCGGAGGGGATTGTCCAGAGGCACGTTATCGATGACGCCTACCTCGGCGCGAATGGCGTGCATTTTCGGAGAAATGGCGAACTGCGAGATCACCGTCAGCAACAGCATCAGCACGATCAGAAGGTGTCGCGCCACCAGCGGCCGCGCATTTCCAGTGGCCATCCGGCTGTAGAGCATGGAGGCGATCAGAAAAACAATTCCAGACACGATCGCCATGTAGTGCAGTCCGTCGAGCGAGCGGCCTACGATCGATCCCGCCATGTGGCGGGTTGGGAGAAGTCCGGGCGAAAAGGCGATGGGCGCTTCGACGAACGCGAGAAAGATCAGGCCGCCGAGCCAGACCACGAGCGACAACAGCATGAGGAACCGGAGAAATGACATAAGCGAAATTATAGTTGCGCGAGCGACACCTTTCATAAATTGTCATCCCGAGCGAAGCGAGGGATCTGCATTTTGGCGCGAACTGCAGGTCCCTCGCTTCGCTCAGGATGACAAGTCCATGAGGTTTTTCAACAAGTCCCAGCGTCCGCCGTAATGTTTCGATGGGACAGATCAGTTATCCACAGGCCGAACCAGCGCTGTCACTTACTCCTGTGCGCGCGACTGTTTACCCTCAACCTTCCCCATCGGTCCAGAGGGAATCACCCACATGCAACGTTCGCTGACGGGCGCCGACGTGAATTTCGTTTCATTGCAGTCGGCAGTATTTTGCGCGCAGTGTGAATTGCTTAGCGAAAACAACACGCCGCGGTGTCTGGCCTGCGGCAGTGGCGCGGTGCTGAGTCTTTCGCGCGTGCTTGGCGGATCGCTTCGCGGGCAGCAGACGGCGCATCTCATCGCGGATGCCGAACTGGACCGACTGGTGCGGTCACTGCTCTATACAGTTCCGCAAGTTGCGGAGGCCGACGAAAATCAGGACGAATATCGCATCGGCAGTCAGGTCGAGCTTCCTGCCGCGGCAACTTTTTCCTCTCGCCATCGTATGCGGCCTCGCCATCATGGACCACTCTCCACGCCGCATGCTCTGATCAATGCAGGAGAGATCGATCTCGAGCCGGGCATCAGCATCATCGCGGAAAAAGCGCAGACTTTAACCGGCGCCACCGGGGCTGCCATCGCGTTGCGCCGGGGCAACGAAATTGTTTGCCGGGCGCGCACCGGCCGCACGGCTCCGGATATCGGGGTGCGCCTGCAAACCGATAGTGGCCTCTCGGCCGAATGCGTGCGCACGGGCGAAGTGCTGCTGTGCCATGACGCCGAGTCGAACCCGCGCGTGGATTGGGCGAGTTGCCGGCGAATGGGCGTGCGCTCCATCCTGGTCGCCCCGCTGCGCCACTACCGGCGGACGCTGGGAGTTTTCGAAGTGCTGTCGTCTACGCCCCACGCGTTTGACAACAACGATGTCGCCACCATGCAGTTTCTCTCCGGAATGATGGTGGCGACGATCTCGCGGCTTTCCAGTTTGCAGCCGACGCCGCCAGCGGCCTCGGGTTAATAAACTCGGCTGAGTACAGTTCACGACTCGCTGGCTCCGGCCGTACGCAGGAAAGTCAGGACCTGCGCGGTTTCCCCATCCAACGAAAGCCTTTGACGAACCGCTTCATTAACGACCAAATGAGCCACAGGATCCTCAAGGGGGAACCGAGCCAAAAGCGTCCCCAGAACAAGAGGTATCCGGGCAGAAGCCACACCACATCAGCAACCGGCGGTCGGATGGATAGTTCGCGGTGTTGGAAATAGGTAATATTCTCCCCGTCCCATGCAACCGAGAATCGTGGCTGGTAACTCAGCGTGCTCAATCGCGGGAAGGTGTCACCGAAGCAGCTGCGTTGCGGTTCAACTACGAAGCATTTCCCATCCTGAATGAATTGGACCCAGGCATGTCCGGAGCCGTATCTTCCTGTCTGACCGAACACAACACGGGCGCTGTACCCCAACTCCATGAGCTGACGCCAAGTCCAGAATGCGAAGTCGTCACAATCGCCCTGCTTTCTTTTTTCGAAGTCTTCTGGCGGTTGCCAATAGTCATCTTTATCGAAAAGTTCTTTATCGGAAACGGATTTGCAACCCATTAAGAATTTGCGGACCTCTTCGATGGAATGGCAGTGAACGGCGAGCGGTTGACTCACATAACGACCGAGCGGAAAAGTGGGACGCGGCCCCTTGCGGCGGTCGAACGGACGAAATACCTTTTTGCCTTCCGTGTCGTAGGCAGCCGGAATGACCTCCGCGATCATGGTTGGAGTCTAACTGAGAACTGAGATCCGGGAACTGAGAACTGACTAGACCGGTACCGGCACGCTCTCCACGATCTCGCGTAGAACTTGCTCGGCTTGCTCGGACTTTTTCAGGGTGGACGTGTAGAGCGAACTTACTACTACGCGGTGGGCGAAGACGGAGACGACCAGCGGCTTGAAATCTTCGGGAGTGCAATAATCGCGGCCCTCCAGGAAGGCCATGGCCTGGGCGGCGCGGTAGAGCATCTGCGAGCCTCGGGGAGATACTCCGAGGGAGAGATACTCGGACTCGCGGGTCTTGTTGACGATGTTCAGCAGGTAAGTGATGAGCGATTCATCCACGTGGACCTGGGCTACGGCTTGCTGAATTTCAACTACGTCGGCGGCGTTGAGCGCGGGGCGCAGGTTTTCGAGTTGAGCGACGCCGGCTTCGGCGCGCAGGATTTCGCGCTCGGCGTTGCCTTCGGGATATCCCATGCGAACTCGCATCAGGAAACGATCGAGTTGCGACTCCGGCAACGGATAGGTGCCGTGGTGCTCGATGGGATTCTGCGTGGCGAGAACCAGGAACGG
>Ga0187804_10000357_pt1 | contig 11159 bp, 9 predicted proteins | sample NC_wetland_sal_i_3_FD_132961 | JGI IMG/M metagenome (GOLD analysis project Ga0187804, IMG submission 132961) | Wetland sediment microbial communities from Neuse River Estuary, North Carolina, USA - Control_4 | ecosystem: Environmental > Aquatic > Freshwater > Wetlands > Sediment | place: USA...
CGCCGACCACTATTGTCCCGATCCCCACGACCCACGGGTGGTTGATCACGCGCGAGCAGCAGGACCAGGCGCAGGAGTTGTTGGAGCGCGCCAGAAAGGACCGCTCGTTTCAGGTTCGCGATTTGGCATCACGCGATCAGTAGGCCGATACCTTCAAGCGCACACTTGGCGATCAGCTCACGCCCACTCTCGCCTGGCAATCTCGCCTGGCAATGCGGAAGCCGTCATCTTCGTAGCCCTCAGTGCTCGTCGTCGTCCGCAGCGAGCGTGAGCAAGGACTGAGTTCAGACGCTCGCTCAGCCGCGAGCGCGATGCACCTCCCCTCGTCTTGGCGAATCTCAGGACCGGCTCCCCTCGTTGCGGTCCCGCCCTGCTTCCACGACGCCGCGGGTACCGCGCGGGGCGATAGCGGGCGATGGATCGTGGCTGAGCGGTCGCTCAGCGCCAGCGCGGAGGCAAAGATCCCGACAATCAGACTTCGTGTATGCTGCGCACGATGCGGGCCGGATTCGGGGAGTTCGCATTTCGCTCTTGCCGGCAGCTTTCGCCGCGCTCGTCCGCGTGCTTCTCTGCTCGACCGCGAGCGCGGACAGAAGTAAGCCGCGCACTGTGGCAGTCAGCCGCCGCCATGCGGTCACGATCCCGCTCGTGTCGCTGCGCTCACGAACTCAGACAGAGCACCGATGAAGGCCACCATGCAAAGTCGTCCAGCTGACTGGGTTGGGACAGTCTGTCTCCGACAGCCTCCGGCTTCCCACGCTGGCCCTAGGCCCCTGCGGCCCCGGCTATGGCTTGGGCGTCATCGATACGTCGCCTCAGATCCTCATCCTCGCCTGCGGGCGCATCAACAGGCTCGTTCGGCAACGCGTCGGCGAGCGCCGTGAGAAGGCTCTCGCCCCGCTCGGACATCGTCCAATCAAGCCCCTGCTCATCGACCGGCGTGACGAGCTCGCACGCGGTCAGTTCAGCGCGTATCGGGTCTTGGGACTGAACGATCACGAGCAGCCCGTTGCGCAGCGTTGGCGGGTAAATCGCGAGCAGAGCCAATGCCGCGAGTGTCTCGGGCTCCGACAACGACTCCTTGTCGAATCCGGCGTCTGCCAATGCTGCTTTCAAGCGTTGCTGCGTGCTATGCCCCAGCAACTCGAGCACTGGGTCGCGGTCACGTTTCTCCGTCGCATCCGCGGCGAGAACCTCAGCCATCTACGCCTCCACGTTTCGGGGCCATTTGCACATCCAAGGCCCTTACGGCGCCGAGGCCGGCGCTGGAACATTCACGCGCGGCGCGCCCGCTCTTCGAACCTACGTTTAAGCCGCTGCGCCTGCACATGGCTTATGCCGAGGCGAGCGCCTATTTCCCGGCTCGTCGCCTCCTTGCCGTTCGCGGCAGTCAAAGCGAGCCACGCCGCCATCACCTTCACGACATCGTGTTCGCCGTCGGCTGCGCTCGCCGCGAGCAGCCGGTCGACGTCCGCGCGCGAAGCGATCCTGCTCAGTGCCCCGCCCATCTCATCATCGACGCCGAGGGCCTGCCAGGACTCATCGAACGGGACAGGCGCCCGGCCGCCGCGCCGCCGCAGAACGTCAAAGGCGAGCCGGTCGGCGACCACACGCAGCCACGCGCCGGCGGGCCGCGCCGGGTCAAGGTCCTGCGCTCGAGCGATCCGGATCAGCCGGTACACGGCCTCCGAGGAGACCTCCTCCAGGTCCTCCCGGGACAAACCTCGCCGTGCGAGCCACGTCCGGAGCGCCGCGAGGACCGCCCGCAATTCCTCGAGCGTCGGTTCCTCGCCGCCGCGTGCCGTGTCCGCAAGGACCTGCACCACATCGGTTTCGTTGGCATCTAACACAGGACCGCGCGAGAGCTTACTCACCGATTCAGCCCCCGGGGGTGGGCGGGGGTGCTGAGCGAATATCTCACGGCTGCCGTGGTTGCAGCCCTCGCTGGGATAACCGGACTCAAGGATGAGCGGGTCCCGTACTGGTGGCGGTTCTGTATGGGCGGCGTGCTGGTTGCGAGTGGCACGATCATGCTCCTTTACGCCTCGTTCGGGCTGCTGTTGACGGGCATCGCCAACGCCCTCGGTTGGCATCCCTTCGGAGCGGCCGCCGTTGACCATTGGGCCAACGGCGGTATTTACGGGCTCATCACGGTCGCGGTGTTGCGCCCCGAGATCCTCGCGGCCGTCTTCGCCCCGCTCAGCGCCGGACAGATGCTCGCCGAACGGCTGACGAAGCGTTTCGGCGAATGGCTCGAAGCCGGTGCCGCACGCGGGGTCGCACGCGTAGTCGGGAATCTGCAGATAGAGCCGCTGATCGCAGCCGATCTGCAGTTGTTCTACCGCTACGAAGTACCAGTCATCCAGGACGAGCGGCCACTCCTCACAGCTGAACGAGCGATCACGGGCGCGGAATGGCTCCGGGGGAAACTCCACGACCAGGTGCGGCGCAGCAAGCCTCCCCGCGACTCCGACCAAGCCAATCTGGCGCTCGCTCCCGTCGAGTATCTACGCCACTCCGTCGAGACCAAAATCGTCGAGAAGAACGACGCGACGGTCCACCTGAACCGGGAGCCACGCGGTCCCGCGGTGTTCCGGCGGCTCGCCGCGGCACGTAAGTGAGTTCGTGGCCCAAGCTGGTAGTGAACCTTCGATTCGCCGAGTGTTCCTCGAAGCTCTGGTCGCGCCCGCACTGATCTACCTGATCCTCGCCGACTTCTTCATCCAATGGCTCGCGACCGGCTGGAACCCCTACATCACCGCCGCGCCCGTCGTGATCACGGCCGGCGTGTTCCGCTGGTGGCACGTCAGCCGCGAGCGTCAGCTCGAGCCGCTGCTCGCATGCGAGCCCCGACCGATGCGGGAGGTGACGGCGGACGAGTTCGGCGTCAGCGGAGCCGCGACGGCCAAAGGACGCGCCCTGGCCAGCCAACGCAAGAAGATCGAAGCGCTCCTGCCGACACGACGGCTAGTGCTGCTCGTCGGACCGCACTTCAGCGGCCGCTCCCGGCTGGCCCACCAGGCGCTCGACACGAAGCGCTACCGACGCCACCGACTATTACGCCCAGGGCTGCAGCCCGCCGGGTCTGACCCGCCGCTCTCAAAACTTCTGACCTCCGGGGTCCTGACCGTCAGAGGCCGCTACGTGCTGTGGTTGGATGATCTGGCGCACCTGATGCAGAACGGGTTCGACCCCCGCTCGGTCGAGCGATGGCTGATCGCGGGGGGAGGACGCGTTGCGATCGCGCGAATCACGCCAGTCGAGCTCGCACGCCTGAAGGAAGCTGATATCACAGCCGCCGTATCGCTCCGCCGGGCGATCGAGGTAAAGATCACTCCGCCACGCGGGTGGAAGCCCAGCGTCGAGGCTGCAGAGCGCTATTCGCGCCTTCAGCGTGATTATCCCGAGCAGGCGACCGCGGTACGAATCGTCGCCTCGCTCGAGCTCTTGGGGATCCCCAGTCGTGAGCTGACTCGGATCAACCAGCTGTTGGAGAGGCTCGGCGTCCCCGAGCTGAGCGAACAGCGAGCGATACAGCTCACACGGGCCCCTTTCGACCTGCTGAAACGAGGCGTCAACGGGAACCTGGCGGTGCACTCTGCGCTGCTTGAAATCATCGACGAGTCGCTCCCAGACGACCTTGATCACGGACTGCTCACGGTTCTGCTCTCGGAGCTCAGCACGACCGGCCTGCTCGCGGCGAGCCTTGCACTGGCCGTACGCGACAAGCCCGATGAGGCCGACGAGCTCTGGAAACGTGCGAACGTCATCGCTCCCTCCAACAAGCGTTCGGCCGTCGACACGGTCGCTCTGAGAATCGCCGAATTCCGCGAAGGGTCAAGCGAGGTGAAACTCGCCGCGACGGGCGGATGGGACACGAAGGAGCCGATCGGCTGGCACGAAGAAAAGGCGCTAAAGGAGCGCTTTGAACGAGTTCAGCGCGCCGCGGACCGGGCCGGCGACAAGTTGAGCGGACCGTTCGATCTCTCGCTGCCCGAGGAGAGCGAAGGCTTCGCAAGCCGCATGTTCAGGCTCACCTTGCAACGAGCAGCCGTGCGCGTGACGTCGCTCGCGCTGCTGGACGGCCTGTCGGTCGCTGCGGCCGCACTCGTCGCGCTCGTGGTACGCGGGCTGATCAACGGGCACGGCGTCCAGTTCGAAGCGGACAGCCTCGTGAACCTTGCGGCTCTCGCCGTCCCGATCGAGATAACGATCGCGGTCACGCTCGGCCTCTACACGCCGCACCGCCCGCGTGCGCAGATCGGGCAGATCCTCATCGCTGTCGCGCTCGTCTCGGCGACCGTCGCGGGACCCTACTTCGCGCGCGGCGAGGCCGCGACGGCGCTCGCCGCCGCGTTCACGATGTTCGCGACCGCGTTCTTCGTGGACACGTTGCTGCGTTGGGTCTACGAACAGGCCGCCGGGGCGTGGATAGTCAAGAAGGGCCTACACACGCGCGTCTTGGTCATGGGGGACACACGCGACGCGACGGGGTGCGCGATGAACGTGAGCGAAAGCCGGCGCCCGAGCCGCGCCATCGCGTACGTTGCGAAGACCAAGCGCGCGGGGGACCCGTACTGCGTCGGCAGCTACGCCGAACTGGGCAAGTGGCTGATCAACCTGCACATCGACGAGGTCGTGATCGCCGACACGAAGCTGAAGCTCGCCGAGAAGGCCGACTTCGCCGAACAGATCCAACGGCTCGGGCTGGAAGCACGATTCGTGGGCAGCGACGAGGAGATCATGCTCGGCGCAGTCGGACGCACCGACGATCACGACCTCGTTCACATTCCCTCTGCACCGATGACCCCCGAGGCGCTCGAGCTCAAACGACTCGTCGACGTAACGGCCGTCACGATCTCCATGCCAGCCTGGGCGGCCATCCTCCTCGCCTACGCCGTGTACAGTAAGTTGAACTGGCCGGGCCAAAAAGTGATCGTCGAGACCCACCGGATCGGCTTGGGCGACGTGGCTTTCAGGATGCTTAGGCTGCGGACGAGGCTCCGCCTCCCCGACGGCTCTCACGGCGGCGAGCCAGCCAGCCGGATCGAGGAAATCTTCGAGCGCTACGGCCTCGACGAGTTCCCGCAGCTGATCAACGTCTTGCGGGGTGAGATGTCGATGGTCGGCCCGAGGCCGCTTGCCGCCGAGGACGTCCGGAACCTGAAAGGACCGACGAAGCGGTTGCTTGCCACGCGGCCCGGGATGACCGGCCGCTGGCAGCTCGACTGGGGGCAGGCCGCAAACGACTATGAGTTGAGGGCACTCGACGCGGAATACCTTCGGCGCTGGCGTCTCACACACGACATCGAGCTGATCGTCCGCACCCCCCTGGTGGTGGCGCACCGCCGCCGCTACGTTGGTGACAACGCGATCCGGCGGCGGCTGCGTAACGCGCAGCTCAAGGCCTGACCGTAGCCCGCCTCGCGTGACCGTCACGCGATTTCAGGGAGCAAAAAAGAGAGGGCACCGGGTGGGTTCCCGATGCCCTCTCCTGCTGCTATGGATCCTGCTTCCTGGTCAACCAATCCAGGAACCAGGCTCACGTTTCACGCCGTCTGAGCCCGTGGCACCCAGACCCCGCGAGGCGCGCGCCGGGGAGTGAATCATAGCCTCACGTCTCCGTTCTCCTTGTCGTGTTTGCCGGGTTAGCTGATCTTGTCTGCGGCCACTTCATTCTCCTTTCACTCGAGACTGTTCGCTTCCAATTACGCACGCGGCAACAGGGTTGGAACCTTCAATGACCGATGTGGCGTGACGGGCAGAAGACGCGGTCCGCAAACCGTGAGGAGAGCGAACGATGGCGCGGGCGTTCATGCCCGGCTGCGACGAGCGGTGGCGAGCGACCCATGCTTGCACACCGCACAGACCAAAGCGAGGAACGGCGCTCGCTGGCGACTCGCAGCAGCGCCCGGCGGCACTCCGCTGGCTACTGCTTCGTCCCCGATTGCGAGCGCGTCCGCGTCAACGGCGGCACCGCTCCGTGGGTGCCACAAGGCCGCGCCCACATGAGCGCTTGGCGAGCGCCCTGCTTTCGCCCCGCAAGGGTATTCGCGCCGAACCCGTCTGCAGACCCGGATAGCGCGGACAGAAGGGCAGCGGGCCGGGCCGCGTTAGCGGAAGCGGCCCGCTGGTGCCCAGTACGGGTCTATCTGCCGATGAGACCAGCCGTCGCTGAGATCACCGGAGCTGGCCGGGCGTGGACGGTGTCGATGATCTCCGAGCTATCGATCCCTTGCAGGTAGATGGAGGTGACGCCGAGGTTCGCGTGCCCGAGCTGGCGCTGGATCACGACCAAGGGGACGCCCTCGTGCGCCATCTCGACTGCATGAGCGTGACGGAGCTGGTGTGGTGCGAAGCGGCGACGGACACCGGCGAGCGTTGCAGTTCGTCGGAGTTGCTTGCGAGCGGCTGACGGCTCCCAATGCCTTCCGGCTGTCGCTCCGTGGATTACGCAGAGCAGAGCCCCAACGGGAAGGCTCGAGCGGATCTCGAGCCACGGCTGCAATTGATCCCAGGCCCAGCGATCCATCCCGACCTCGCGGCGCCTGCCGCCCTTGCCGCGGCGCACGAGCACAGCGCCTCGGGGCCGGTCGAGGTCAGTCTCGGCGAGGTCGAGCGCCTCGCTGATCCGCAGACCGGCACGCCACAGCATCACCATGAGTGCCCTGAGGCGCGCACCGTCCGGTCCATCGCCTGCCGCGCGCATGACCGCGACGATCTCCTCGATCGTCGGCGGATCAGCCGGGTAGCGGAGGCCCTTGTTCCTCGGAGATCGTCCCTGGTGGTAGCCGGGCATCGTGGCCGGCGAGCGGCGCTGACCAGCAGCATTCAGCAACACAGAGTCCATGTCCTCTCCTCCTTGGGTTGTTGATCGGACCGGCCGATCCTCGCGCTCGTGTTGCCGTAAAGAGGACTCGAACGCTTCTTTTCGTACTACAATAACTGCGTGGAGATTCACGACTCGGCGCGTAAGCACAGCGTCGCCGACAAGGACATCCTCCACGCAATCGACCATGCGCTCGCGATCGAAGACGCTGGAGAAGAACCCGATCGGTGGTTGCTCATCGGGCCGGATCCCGCAGGGAACCTTCTCGAGGTGGTAGTCCTGATCACGGCCGAGGGCACACAGATCGTGATCCACGCCATGCCGATGCGCGACAAGTACACAAGGCTGCTCGACCCATGACCCAGCCACCCATCCGCGGCCACACGAAATCCGGACGCCCGATCACCGACCAGGACGTCGAAGCCCTAGCCGACGAAGCAGAGGCCGGCTACGATGCAGATGCGCTGATTGCTAGGCGCAACAAGCGCGGGCGGCCCGCGCTCGGCAACGCCCCAGCCAGCGTCGAGTCAGTCCGGCTAGACCCTGAGCTACGGCGTCAGCTGCTTGAGCGGGCCGAGGCCGAGGGAACCACCACTTCTGAGCTGATCCGCGAAGCGCTTCGCCGCTACCTGCGAGCCGCCTAACCGGCCCCACCCCTCGCTGGCGATGTGGGAGACCGGCACAAGGGGGCGAGTCTGACCTGCTTTGGCCGCATGACATGCACGTTGGCTGTTGTGCTCGCGAGGTGCCGACGGCAAATGCTTACGGTTAGCCGTACTATGCGGGTTTCCTGTTGCCCGGTTGCCGGGCTACCCGGCTGCCCGGCTTCACCGGCGCCGCCGCAGCGTCCATCATGTGCGCCATGTCCGAGCGACCACTGGGCGAGTTGACGGCCAGCAGCCAGCAGGAGCCAGCCTCGCCGGCCGCGCGTGCCGCTGAGCTGACGAAGACGTACGGCATGGGCGACGCGATCGTCCGCGCGCTCGACGGCGTCGATGTCGAGTTCGAGCGCGCGCGCTTCACGGCCGTGATGGGACCGTCGGGGTCGGGCAAGTCGACGCTGATGCACTGCATGGCAGGCCTCGACGTGCCGACGTCCGGCCGCAGCTTCATCGGCGATCAGGAGATTGGGTTGCTCGACGACGCTGGCCTGACGCAGCTGCGCCGCGACCGGATCGGCTTCGTGTTCCAGTCCTTCAACCTTGTCCCGACGCTGACCGCGGCGGAGAACATAACGCTCCCCGCCGATCTCGCGGCCGTCGAGATCGACCGCGCGTGGTTCGATTCGCTCGTCGCCCAGCTCGGCATCGCCGACCGGCTCTCGCACCGCCCGAGCGAGCTGTCCGGCGGCCAGCAGCAGCGGATCGCGTGCGCCCGCGCAATGATCGGCCGGCCGGAGCTGATCTTCGCCGACGAGCCGACTGGCAATCTCGACTCGAACTCGTCGGCCGAGCTGCTGGCGTTTGTCCGCGGTGCGGTCTCAGAGCACGGGCAGTCGATCGTGATGGTCACCCACGACCCGCGCGCGGCGTCCTATGCCGACCGGGTCGTGTTCCTCGCCGACGGCAGGGTCGTCGGGGAGCTGATCGCGCCGACCGCCGACGCGGTGCTCGAGCAGATGAAGCAGCTCGGCGGCTGAGATGCGCAAAGTCACGATCAAGGGGCTCTTGGCGCGCAAGCTGCGGCTGGCGCTGACGGCGCTCGCGATCGTGCTCGGCGTGATGTTCGTGACCGGCACGCTCGTGCTCGGCGACACGCTCAACCGCACGTTCGACAACCTCGTCGGCACCGTCTATGAGCACGTCAGCTTCGAGATCCGCGGCAGGGCGACGCTCAAGGGCGTCTCCAACGGCGTCGACAGCACCGTCAACCGCCGCCCGATTCCGCAGTCGATCGTCGCCTCGGTACGACGGATCCCGGGGGTGCAGTTCGCCTACGGCTCCGTCGAGGGCTACGCCCAGTTCGTCGCCCGCGACGGCAACACGATCGGAGGCACAGGCAGCTCGGCCGGCTTCTCGTTCGACCCCAACCCGAAGCTGTCGGCGCTGCGCCTCGTCGCCGGGCGGGCACCGACCACGGGCCACGAGGTGCTGATGGACAGGGCGACCGCGACCAATTACCACTTCGCGATCGGCGACACGGTGCGGGTGCTTCTGCCGGGCCCGCCACAGACCTTCACGATCACCGGGATCGTCACGTTCGGCAGTGACGACAACCTGGCCGGTGAGACGCTCGCCGGGTTCTACCTGCCGACCGCCCAGAAGCTGTTCAACCTGGCTGGCTATTACGACACGATCAACGTGCTGGCCGCGCCGGGGGCGGACAACGTCGCGTTGCAGCGGGTGATCGCCCGGGTCCTGCCACCGGGCGTCGAAGTGGTCAGCGGCCAGACCGTCGCCAACGAGCTCTACCAGACGATCAACAATGCCCTCTCGTTCCTGTCGAGTGCACTGCTGATCTTCGCGTTCATCGCGCTGTTCGTCGGCGCGTTCACGATCTTCAACACGTTCTCGATCACGGTCGGGCAGCGGACGCGAGAGCTGGCCCTGCTGCGGGTCATCGGCGCGAGCCGGGGTCAGGTCTTCCGGTCGGTGCTCGGCGAGGCCGCGGTGATGGGACTGGCTGCGTCGCTGATCGGTCTCGGGCTCGGCGTCGTGGCCGCGATCGGACTCAAGGCGCTGCTCAAGGCGTTCAGCATCACGCTGCCGTCGGCGCCGCTGGTGTTCGAGGCCCGCACGCCGGTCGTCGCGATCGCGCTCGGCGTCGGGGTGACGGTGCTGTCGGCGATCGTTCCCGCGCGGCGGGCCGTGCGAATCCCACCGGTGGCCGCGCTCGTCGAGCACAGCGAGCACGAGGGGCAGTCGATGCGACGGTCGCGCGTGGCCGCCGGCGCCTGCGCGCTCGTCGCTGGCATCGTTGCCACGGTCGCAGGCGTGATCGACGGGTCGACGCTGCTCGTCGGACTTGGTGCCGTCGCGGTGTTCATCGCCGCCGGCATGCTCGTGCCGGTCGTCGCCCGGCCGCTGTCAGGCGTCCTCGGACGGCCGCTGGCGGCGATGCTGGGAACCCCCGGCAGGCTTGGCAGGGAGAACTCGATGCGCAGCCCGCGCCGGACCGCACAGACCGCCGGCGCGCTGATGGTCGGCCTGGCGCTCGTGTCGACGGTCGCCGTGCTCGGCAACTCGCTCGCCGCATCGGCCAAGGCAAACGTAGACAGCGCGCTGAAGGCCGGCTACATCATCGGCGGGTCGGACTCGATCAGCACGTCGGTCCCGGCGATCGTCTACCGGTTGCCGGGCGTGACCGCGACCACGGTCGTGTTCAAGGGAGACTTCGACGTCCGCGGCTCGCTGTCGAGCCTCGCTGCAGTCTCCACGGCTGGCCTCAGCCAGACGGTCGATCTGCACGTGATCGCGGGACGGGGCACCGCGGCGATGGCGGCCGGTCAGCTGCTGGTCGACACCAACACGGCGAGCTCGGACCACCTCCACATCGGCTCGGAGGTGCCGGTCACTTTCGCCCAAACCGGCCCGACGACGATGCGAATCGGCGGTATCTACAAGTACAACCCACTCGTCGGCAGCTTCGTCACCGGCGCCGGCTTCTTCGTCTCGCACTTCAATCACCCGCTGATCGACGGCGTGCTCGTCAGCACGGCATCCGGCACGCGCCACTTCGAGCAGACGCTCGAACGCGCGCTCGGCGCGTACGCCAACCTCAACATCCAGAGCCGGGCCCAGTTCGAGCGCTCCGAGCAGAAGAGCCTCAACCAGTTGCTCGGCCTCGTCTACGTGCTGCTCGCGCTCGCGGTCATGATCGCCCTGATCGGAATCGTCAACACGCTGATGCTGTCGGTGTTCGAGCGCACCCACGAGATCGGTCTGCTCCGCGCGGTCGGCATGAAGCGCCGCCAGGTCCGGGCGATGATCCGCTCCGAGTCGGTCATCATCGCGCTGTTCGGCGCCATCGTCGGCGTCGTCATCGGGACCGGGCTCGGCATCGCTTTGGCCTCGTCGCTCCGGCAGAGCAGCGTCACCCAGATCGCCGTCCCGTTGCCCAGCCTGTTCGGGTTCCTGGTCCTGTCCGCGCTGCTTGGCCTCGCCGCGGCCAGCTGGCCTGGCCGACGAGCATCAAAACTGGACGTGCTGGCCGCGATCGCGAGCGAGTGACGTAACGTAAGCCAACCGCGCGGCCGCCGTCGCCTTACCCTTGATCCACCGATTCCGTCCGGGGCTGAGCAAAGGATGACCTCCTGGAAGGGCTTGGTAGCGGCTGTTTGGCCCAGCTGCGGCCCTGGTTCAGGAGGTCACCTTCATGGTGCAGGATGACG
>Ga0187804_10000358_pt1 | contig 11155 bp, 4 predicted proteins | sample NC_wetland_sal_i_3_FD_132961 | JGI IMG/M metagenome (GOLD analysis project Ga0187804, IMG submission 132961) | Wetland sediment microbial communities from Neuse River Estuary, North Carolina, USA - Control_4 | ecosystem: Environmental > Aquatic > Freshwater > Wetlands > Sediment | place: USA...
CGCATTGCCGTTGGCGACGAAGGAGAAAGAGATGGGAGCGGCAGCCTGGGGAGCTGCTTGCGAACTCGACTGTGAAGTAGGGACCAGCCGGACCAAAGTACCGGGTGCAAGCGCTTGCGGCCCGTCGCCAGAATGAAAGGCGGCGAGCTGCAGGTAGGGGTTGGCGCGACCTCGTGAGCCGTCGTGATCCGGCACTGGACGATGGAGCGAGGCGTCCAGTCCGCGTTCGTCGATGGGCGATTGTTGGATAGCTACGGCCGCCGCAAGGGAGTCGAGCGCCACAGGCTGGTTCCCTTGCTTGGCTGGTTTGGACGAGTAGTTGAATTCAACCTTGGTATAAGGGATGGTCAGGGCCTCGCTCGGAGACTCCCCGGTACCGGAAGATCTAACACTCGTTATCTGAAGGTTGTTGAAGTCAAACTTCAGAGAGGGATTGGCCGCGGGTTTGGGGGTTATAGCCCCTCCCGTGGCGCCGCCGCCGGCACCTACGGAACTCCGAACCAGGGCGGAGGCATCGACCGCGCCGAGGCCCGACGTAAGATCGTAGCCCGTCGTAGCGTCGTAACCCTCAACTCGGAAAACTCCGCTTCCGTTCCCGAAGTATCCGGCAATGGAACTGGTGTTGCTGATGCCAAGAAGCCGGAGGAATGAGGGATTGTCTGGGGACTGAAAGTTGAGGTCAACGTGGCTCGAATCGCTGGTCGAAGGCACGATGTTTACGCTGAGCGGGCCAACAGGAGTAAGAGGGACGGTCTGAATGAAGAACCGATTCGTGCCGGTTTCGGCTGGGATCGGCGTGAAGTAGAAATAGGTCGGAGGCTGCTGAGTTTCGCCGGCCAAGACCTTGCTTAAAATGAAGACGTTGACCTGTTTTGGATCTAGGGGAGGGTCGGCGGTGCACTTCGACTCGGACATGCCGGTGCCGTTGAAGAAAAGGCAGGATCCGTTTCCGGGGGCAATTAAGTACGGCGCCGAAGCACCTTTACTTGAAAAGGAGAAGCCCTGGAAGATGGGGGCGTTAGTGGCCGGCGGCCTAGGGGTTGCCGAGGTTTGAGGGAAGAAGTTGAATTGGAGCTGTTTGCCAGCAGATGTATCGATGGCCCTGACGTCCACAGTGAACGAGCCGCCGCCGAGATTAAGTTGTGGTAACAAATATGGTGACAAATAGCTAAAAGACTGCAGGGCACGGTTAGTGGCGGACGGCGCGTCCTCCGGTCGGATGTCGGTGTCAGCGGCTATTAGAGCGGCTTTCAGAGATAAGTCGCAGGTTGCCTGCCCGTCCTTCCGTTGTTCACATTGTACAGGAATCTCTTGCTTAGACCCGGAGTTGAAGGCCGCCATGCTCCCAAAGGGGACGGCGCTGGTGCCCCAGAACCCCCCGCCGTTGTCGACTACCACGTCGCGGCCAAACTTGGTGTCATGCTCGACGAACGCATACGTGAATCCATTTCCGAGCCCCTTGACCGGCTGGATTCGCAGCACGCCGGAGGAGTCGCTCCTGTTTCCGTCTTTGCTCAAAAAGCCCAGGCCAATATGAAATTCGGGGATCGTCGTGGACGTGGTTCCGGGGGGGGCGGCGGGAGGCGTGATGCCAATGACGTTGCCTGGTGGGTTTTCTACCAGTATGCCCTGGTTGCTTGCGGGCTTCGCCTTCTCCGCCGTGCCTGCGGTGTTTGAAGCGTCCGAATCTGGCGGGCCCAAGTGACTTGCGGCAGCAGCATTTTTAATGTTTTCCAGGGAGAAGCCCGAGTTTGAATCTTGTGAGGCCGTAAGTGAAGCAGTTGGGCTGAGCAACACTACGGGAGGATTGATGACAACGTCCGGTGACCCTGCTTCGAGCGTCAGATGGGTAGCTTGACCGGTGGTTTGCGTGCCGGCGGAACTTGTGTACGGACCGATGTCGAACCTGAAGAGGTGCGATCCGATCGGCTCCAGAGAGGATCCGAGTCTGAAGTCGAACGAGTTCCCGCCCACCGGTATCCCTTGAATCACCGGCTCATTCGGGCTGGTGAGGTCCACGAGCTGCGCGTTAGTGGCCAGCGGATCGACAGTCACAGTGATGCTGGCGTCAGTGGGATGCGTCCCAGTGGTGTACAGGTAGATGCCCGACGGTTGCGCGACGGGCGCTCGGTCGGGTGCCACCGAGAGGTTGAAGGGCACAACGGGGGTGACAACCAACGGGACGTTCGAGCCCGTTTCAGGAACAGGCTCGAAATGGACGCTTGCTCCGAACCTTATTATTTTGACCGCGGTCTTTCCCTTTCCATATTCGTTCAATTTGGGTTCGGATTCAGGCGTGATGATCGTTGTGGCTAGAGAAGCGAGATTCAGACCGTTCGCTTGAGAGGCCAATGTGTTGAGGTAGGTCATGTCGATGTGGAAGTTCCGACCGTCGGGTGAGGTGACCGGGTCCGTCGCGGAAGGCACGGTAACGTTTACACCCGGCACGCTCGGTGTGAGGGCAGGAATGACAGGCGGGTATAGCAGCAGTTGCGGGTTTGTGGTTGACTGCGACGGCGCGGAGGCACCCGGTGTCGACGACGTGTAGCCGATACCTACACCGACACCGGGCAAGCCTGCGAAGTATCCCGAGGTGTTCCCATATCTGAAAGGGGCGAACTCTGGCCCCGTCGGCGTCGTAGTCTCCTGAGCGGTTGGGTTGGTGGCGTCGACAGCGGGGTAAGCGCGAAATCCCTCGTAGTACCCGAACATATGGAACAGTTTGGCCCTGCCAACGAAAACGTGCGGAACATAAACAGACGGAGTGGAAAGAGGCGTGCCAGTGGTATTCTGAGAATTCTCTGTCGTGATCCTAAGAGGGTTCTCAATATTCCCACCTGCGGGATAGCCGGCACCATCAACGATTATGTCTCCGATCGTCACGCCTGGGACGTTCTGCGCGCCGAACGACAACAGCGGGAAAATCGTCAGTTGACCAGGCGAGGAAGGCAGAAGCGTATTAAACACAAAACGGTTGCCGCCCGTTTCCGAGGAATTAGGATCTGAGACCGTCACGGTGAACTGAACGTTGAATTCCTTGTTCCCCGTCTCTGGGATGGTTACGACAACTCCATCATCACCCGCAGTTGCGGTGAGACCGCCCGTAGCCAGGTTGGCCTGGCTCTTTCCCGTCGTGCTCGTTGCCGCGGCGTTTGCTCCCGTTCCCGTCGTGTTCGGGCTTGGATTCGCTTCCGCTGCCAATAAGTTGGCATAAGCGGCTTCCACATCCTTCACAGCCGCGTTGAACTCATTCTGGGCATTGGTGACGTTCACGTTCGGTCCGCCCTGGATCAACGTCTCAGCAGCCTTGAGTTCTCTCTGGACTGCCTTATCGTAGGCTTGACGGGGGGTAAGCTTCTTCGCGCTCGTTCCCCCCGGACTTGTTGCCTCTGCGGTCGTTTGAGTCGCAGCTGAGTCCTTCTTCTCCGCTGACTTGTCGGCGGCCCCGTCTTTGGATGGCGAGGGGCTCACCTTATTCGCCTTTGCTGCTGGCATGGGAACGATCAAAGAATTTGGAGTGAACATCATATTGATCGCGCTGAAATTGAGGTGCACGGATTCAGTGGGCTGTGGCTCTGATTCTCCGGACGAGAGCGAGACCGTCGATACTTTAACGTCCTTGATTGTAAGATTGAGATAGGACGGCGTCTTTTTCGGAAGCGTCTTCAGAGGCGCCTGCGAGGCGCCCATGATACAGGCCTGATAAAGCGGCGCGCTGGCAAGATCGACGTCCTTCGGGCACGGGAGCTTGTAAGTGACGGTTCGCGAATCGGTGAGTTTGCCCGGGAATGACAACGCATCAGGAGTTCGGGCGTCACCGAGTACGAGAGAGCCTGGATCCTCGACGGATATGTTGGATTCAAAGGATATCGGCTGAAATGTGGCGTCTTGAGTGGCAACGCAGCTGAACTGAATCTCGATTTTGGCGCTCTGTCCATCAAGAATCGGCGGATCGGGTGCGCTGGCGGCGCAAACGGCGGTGCCGGGGGCGCCGGGCGTCACAGCGGAGGAAACTCTTCTGGGCTTCGGTTTGTCCTGTTCCTGATTCTGCGAGCCGGGGTTGGATGATTCCGATTTCGCTGGCGGAGCGTTCTGAGTGGAGTTTTTGTCCCCCGCGCCCTTGTCGCCGCTGGAAGTTCCATCTTTGCCGGAGGATTTGTCGCCGCCTTCCGGCGCTGGTGTCGCGGACGGATTCGGAGTTGCCTGCCCGGCGACGGCTTCGGTAGGCTTCGGCAGTCCGACCCAGGGGAATGGAGTGGTGCTCTGCGGGAATTTAGCGTCAAAGCCGTGGCATTCGAGACATCCTTTCTGATTTGTCCCGGGCTTTACTGGCTCGCCCTTGTGCTCTTCCTTCTTGGCGAAATCGGGAAAATTTGAGACCGCAGCGAGACTAAGCGGAACTGAGGGCAACAGTTTTCCGTCGGCGCCAACGGCCACCGCAAGCGCCAAGTCCGGCCCACGTTCGCCCAGGCTGTTGATCGTTCCGTTGGAGGAGCGAAAAAACGGCCCGAAGAGGAAAAATTCAGTGGCCACAATCGAGGCGTTTGGATTGTCGGGGTCTTTGATCTTGTCGTAGCTGAAGAGGGCGAAGTACTCACCCTCCACGCGAAATTCCTGAACGGTTTGCGTGAACCGAATGAAATAACCGAAGGTGGCGCGTGTGCCGCCCGGGTTCAGCACCATTGAGTTGTCGCCGTCTATATATTCGAGAAAACCATCCTTGTTCTGCACGTCCGCAGGATTTGTTTTGTTTGGGTCGATCCCAATTCTGTTGAAAATGGCGTCAAAGATCCCGCCCTGGACGTTGGTGAACTCTCCAGGCGTGGGATCGCCCTGCTTTGTCATCGGCGCGATTTGGACGGGGCGGTCCGCATCAGGCTTAAGCGCGGCGTTGAGAACGTCATTGATGTTCTGGCCTGGCTGGGCCGCGGACCGATCTGAGGATTGGCCGGGCCCCGCCAACCGGGGACTGTTCTTAGGGCGGGAGTCGGTCGTGAGGCAGACCGCCAGGACGGCCATCGGAACCACACAGAATCTGGTGCGCAATAGGAGGCTCATGGCTTCCTCCCCCAAACATTTGCCGGACTCAGTGTGTTGTCCGCATGCTGAGTCGCCGCGCTTAGAGAATCCAAACAGATGAGAAGCGATCGGTCAGGAGATTCCGCGAAGTGCAGCTTGCCCGATTCGATCCAGGCATAGATCTTGCGGGTGCTGGCACCCGCGATTCGAGCAGCGTGTTCGGGAGCGATCATGGAAACCTCCTGGCGGCATCGGGGACAATAGCCCCGCCCCGGCCTTGGGTTTCCTTTGAGAAGAACGAGTTCATCGGTTTCTACCGTGATTTCGGCCGTTCTTTTCCTGCTCCTCTTCCTCACCGGTTGCCCGTCCTCGTCGAAAGCTGGTCCTGGTTGCGCCTTCGATTCATTTCACGTAAAATCCGCGCATTGCTTGTTCTGGCCTTTTAGATGTGCCCCCAACGGGGCGAAAAGTTACGTTGCCGCCCTCCAGGAAGTCGTTAGGCCCATGTGAATTTTTTCTGAAGGGCGGCTGAACCCAGCCATGTCGTTGCAAAGTCAGTGCTTCTACGAGTTCGGGCCCTTCCGCCTGGAGCCTTCCGAGCGTCTGCTCCTTCACGCAGGCCAGGCTGTCTCACTTTCTCCCAAGGCATTTGAGGCGCTCCATCTGCTCGTCAAGAACAGCGGCCACGTCCTGACTAAGGACGAGCTGATGAAGACTCTGTGGCCGAACACCTTTGTCGAGGAGAATAACTTGACGCAGCACATTTCAATGCTGCGCCGAGCGCTCGGAGAAGGTGCGGGAGAAAGCGGCTACATCGAAACCGTGCCGAGGCTGGGCTACCGGTTCGTCGTTCCCGTGCGCGAAGTATCAGGCCACGGCGACGCAGAACTGCTGGTACAGCGGCGCACGCGAACCCACATCGTGCTTCACGAACTGGAAGAGGAAGAAGTCAGCGGAACGGATACCTACGAAGATCGTGCCGCAACGACCGAAACTCGTTGGTGGCGGCAGCAACGCGCTGCAAGCCGAAAATGGATCTTGGCCGGCGCACTCGCAAGTGCGGCAGCACTGGCCACTGCCAGCGTGGTTCTACTGCGATCGGCCAGGATTTGGTTCCAGCCGAAAGAGCCGCAAACTCTTGCAGTTCTCCCCTTCCGCGATCTCAAGCCTGACGTGGATTCGCAGTTCCTCAGCTACTCACTCGCCGACGCGATCATTAATCGCCTGGGTTACATCCGGGAGATCACCGTCCGTCCATCTTCCTACGTCGCGAAATACCGCGACCGCGATGCCGATCCCCGCGTCGTTGCGCGAGAGCTTCACGCGCAGGCAGTGCTCATGGGCAACTACATCAAAGAGGGTGACCGCTTGCGGGTTACTGCCGAACTGGTCGATGTGGCGCAAGGAAAGGTGCTGTGGCACGACACTCTCGACGTGCCCTACGACCAGTTGCTGACCGTTCAGGACCGCGTTGCTGAGAGCGTGCTTCGCGGCCTGCGGCTCCAGATTCTCCCCCAGGAAGCGCAGCGACTGAAACAAAGCGTTCCCAAGAACCCGATTGCTTACGAATACTTCCTCCGCGCGCAAGGTGCCCCTGATTTCCGCCTCGCAATCCAGCTCCTCGAGAAATCTCTTGCACTCGATCCGGAATATGCGCCCGCGTGGGCCAGGTTGGGATTGGACTATGGCGGTTATGCTGCTTGGCAAGGAGGCGGACCTGAGTTTATGGCAAAGAGCAAGGCTGCCTTTGACAAGGCACTTCAGCTCGATCCCGACGTGCCTCATGTTCGTACTTATATGGCTATTCAGATGATGGAACGCGGCGAACTCGATCAGGGTTTGCTGACTCTCAGGGAAGAATTGCGCCTCGATCCAAATGAGGCACAGGCGCACTGGTGGTTGACCGAAGCGTATCTGTATGGAGGCATGTTGCCGGAATCGATCGCCGAAGGGGAACGCGCGCTGCAGTTGGACCCGTTGGTCAACATAGGCTCGACGCTAAACAGCTATCTCTACACGGGCGATTACGAAAAGTTTCTCTCTACGATGCCGGCTGGAGAGGATGCCCGAAAATACTTTTACCGTGGCTTATGTTTTCTGTACATAAAGGACCTTCCCCGCGCCGCCGGCGCGTTCGAACATGCTTACGCACTCGATGCATCGCTCTTACATGCGAAGTACGGTAAGGCCTTCCTGTTCGCAATCCACCAGCAACCCGCCGAGGGTTTGCGTTACCTCAGGGAAGTCGAGCAGGAGAGCCCGACCGTCGATGGAGAAATGCTCTACAAGGTGGCGCAAGCGTACGCGTTGCTCGGCGATAGGACTTCCGCGTTCCACGCACTACGTGGGGCAATCGACCACAACTTCTATTGCTACGCCTGCTTAATCCGCGATCCGCTCTTCGAGTCCGTTCGCGGGGAGACCGAGTATGCTGACCTTGTGAAGCTCGAACAAAAACTCCACGAGGCCTTCCGCCGCAGATACTTCTAAGACCACACCAAACGGCAGTCGGAAAAACGACGTGGGGTGGTTCTTGCACGGTGCGTAAGATGAACCTTGATCTTAGCTGAGTTGTCCCAACGGAACCTCCTTCAGTCTCATTTAACCGTCTAAGTTGAGGGAAACCTGCGAAGCGCATGCCGTGATTGGGTAAAGGCCGTCGTTTGAAGCGTCAGTTCCGCGGCAGTACGTGATGGCCGTCGAAATAAATACTCAGTTTCTAATAGATGCGGTACCCGGACAAGTGGATCCCGCTTGTCCGGGTAGCCGACTTCCGAGCGTTGGAGAAGTTATTGCAAGCGATTGAAGAATTGTTCGTTGGCTTGCAATCCGCGCCGCGAAATTTGGACCCAAAGCCAACTTGATATCCGAAGTGGTGAGCGAAAAAGGTGTGGAAAGGAACTCGGGACCGACGGAAAACGAGGGAGCTTTAGGGGAGCAATAAGGATTTCTTTGCGTTCCCCGTCATTCTTTTTCAATGACTTAGTGTTCCGTCGCATTCCGCGTAAGTCCTTGAAATCCCTTTCGTTGTTGTTTTCGATCCCCACCGCCCCTACCAGCTTTCTCATACAGCCAATAGGACTTGCGAAAAACACGAGGCAGCATATGGCAGCATTATGGGCCGAACAGTTGGGTTCGAAAATAAATCATGTCTGTGATCTTTGGGGTGGGCGCTCCCCTATGACTGGGCATGCGGCTCGAACTACTTCCGAGTAGCCCGTCATCCGGGTGGAACCAGCACTGCATCGCTGAGGCGCGAAAATCGTCAATCATGCCGAGCTAATGAAAGATCTCTATGTTTGACGGAACAGCGATGAGTCAGACGGGAGAGCACGTTGGCATCGGAGGCCCGAGGTTCGCGGTGCGAATCTTGGGCCTTTACTCGTAGTGGAGTGCGACCATGGGGTCGACGCGCATGGCGCGGCGCGCGGGTATCAAGGAGGCGAAGAGCGCCACGGCGCAGAGGAGAATCGCCACAGAGGAGAAGGTGACCGCGTCGGTGCTGGTCACGCCCAGGAGCAAGCTGCTCAGGTAACGTGTCAAAGCAAATGATGCCGCCAGTCCCAGCGCCAGACCGACGAACGTCAACCGCAGCCCGTGGCCGAGAACCAGCCGCAGAATGTCGTCTTTGCTCGCGCCCAGCGCCATGCGGATGCCGATTTCATGGGTGCGCTGGCGCGTGATGTAGGCCGTGACGCCGTAAATTCCCACTGTGGCGAGGATGAGCGCGAGCAGGCCGAATGCGCCTATGAAAGTTCCGGCGATCCGCGGTGCGAAGGTGGTGAATTGTATACGCGATGCGAGTGTGGTCACATCGAAGACGCTTAGGTCGGGGTTCAGTTCATGGATCGTTTTCTCGACGGTCTTAGCGAGCATCATTGCATCGCCTGCTGTCCGCGCGACGATGATCAGCCCCGGCCGGTAAACTTGGTACTGCGGAAGATACACGAACGGCACCGGGTTCTCATTGAGGCTGCCGAATTTGACGTCCCGCGCCACGCCGACCACCGTGAACCATTCGTGCGTCAAGTCCGAATTGAGCTGCTTGCCCAGGGCTTCCTGATTCGGCCAGTAGCGATTGACAAAGGCTTCGCTGACAATCGCCACGCGCCGCGAACTCTTGGTGTCCTGGAGGGTGAAGTCGCGCCCCTTCACAATCGGAATCTGCATGGTGTGGAAATAATCCGGTGTGATGAGGGCGTCGTTTGTGGCCATCAATTCATTGGCCTGCGGAACGTAGCCTTCCGGCTTCACGATCGTCGAATCGGTGTCGAACTCCAATGGAAGGGTGGTTGAGAGGGCCACCGACTGAATGCCGGGCAGCGCTTGCAGTTTCGCGACAAGCTGGCGATCGAATTCCGTCCCGCTGGCTTCTGAATATCCCGCGGGAAACAAATCGTAGGAAGCGATCAGCACGTTATGTGGATTGAATCCCGGATTGATTTTCTGCGCGCTCAGGAAACTGCGAATGAACAATCCCGCGCAGATCAGCAGCAGAAGCGAAAGCGAAATCTGCGCCACCACCAGGCCGCTCGCCAGGCGCGCCTTCCTCACGCTGCCGGAAGCGCTGCCCGTGTCTTCCTTCAGCACCGCCACCGGCGCGACGCCGGATGCCCGCAGCGCCGGCAAAATTCCGAAGATCACGCCGGTGAGTGCGGAAATCACGAGCGCGGCAAGCAGCACCGTGCGGTCCGCCTCGATGATGAGCTGAATTGGGAGATCCGAGGCAGGCAGGAATTTCATGAGTGATCCCTGAGTCCAGAGCGTGATCAACAGCGCGACCGCGCCTCCCGCGAGCGCCAGCACCAGGCTTTCCACCAGCAGTTGGCGCACCAGCCGCCAGCGGCCCGCGCCTAGCGACATGCGAATAGCGATTTCACGCCGCCGCCCTACGGACCGAACCAGCGCGAGATTGGCCACATTCGCGCAGGCCAGCAGCAGCACCAGGCCCGCGATGGCCATTAGCAGCGGCAATAGATTCGCAAAAAAATAGTTCATGCCATATGGGTTGCGCCATAGTGGGTACACCGTCACGCCGTCGTGGCCTTTATGTTCCTCCGGGTAGTTCTTCATCTCCCGCTTCAACAGCACCGTCATTTCCTGTTGCGCCTGCTGGATCTGCACGCCCGGCTTCAAGCGTCCAAACGCAAGTAACCAAAAAACGTGATGATCATGGAGCAGCTCGCCCTGCGGCATGAATTGCGCTTCCATCATGATCGGAACCCAGATTTCAAATCGCAGCCCCGTCTGGCTCCCTTGAAAGATCGGTGGCGTTACGCCCACGATCGTGTAGGGGTGTTGATTGATTTCGATCCTCTGGCCCACGACACCTGGATTCGCGCCGAAACGCGTTTGCCAGAGCCGGTAACTGATCACCGCCACGGGGGCGCCTCCGGGCTTTTCATCTTCCGCGGGCAAAAAAGTGCGCCCCAGGATCGGCCGCACGCCCAGCACATCGAAATAATTCGCGGATGCCGCCATGCCCCAGACGCGATCCGGTTTGCCTTTGCCTGTCAGGGTCATGGTAGTGAGCATGCACGCAGTGATGCCCGTAAAACTCTGCTGTCCGTCGCGCATGGCTTCGATATCGGGATAACTAAACGTATCGAAGTCGCCGGAGGACTTGCCCTGCAAGAGCGCCACAACCTCGCTCGGGCTGGCAAGTCCAGGAACTGGATTCAGCAATGCCGAATTGATCCAACTGAAAATCGTGGTGTTGGCGCCGATGCCCAGGGCAAGGGTCAGGATGGCAATCGCAGCAAACTCCGGCGCCTTGGCGAGCATTCGCAGGCTGTACCGTATGTCTTGCAGGAGCGAGGTCATCGGCACACCTCCAAGGACCTGTCACGATGACTCAAAGCATGTCTCTGTCCACCGAAGCTAGCCTCGAGGGCGACTCTAGGTAGTTGCTGCAGCATAACTTAGCAGATCAGCTTTTTGCTCAACCGCCCACGACTGTCCGATTGTGGGACGTGCCGTCAGCGACAATGAACATCACTTCGTCACTGCGGTTCAATTCGGTCAGGCCTTGACGAAGCATTCGCACTAAGCCCGCCGTCATTTGGAAACTCCATCAGTCGACCGCGCGGCGGAGGTGCCAAAATGAATTTATCGAATCCATCCAAATTTCCGCGCG
>Ga0187804_10000363_pt1 | contig 11046 bp, 7 predicted proteins | sample NC_wetland_sal_i_3_FD_132961 | JGI IMG/M metagenome (GOLD analysis project Ga0187804, IMG submission 132961) | Wetland sediment microbial communities from Neuse River Estuary, North Carolina, USA - Control_4 | ecosystem: Environmental > Aquatic > Freshwater > Wetlands > Sediment | place: USA...
GCCGCGCGGCGCCGAGATTCCCGAGGGCGTGCCCGACGCCCAGCCGTGGGTCTCGCGCAAGAGCGAGCTGTGGGCATTCAACACCGAGAGCTATTACGAGGAAGCGGTCACGCGCCAGTGGAACGCCACCACTGACATCCCGTGGGAGCGCCTGGAGGGCGTCGAGCTGCCGCAAGCGACCGGAAAGGCGCTCTCGCAGCTCATGACCTTCCTGACCGAAGTCGAGATGATCGCGACTGACACGCCGGCGATGTGGCTCCCCCGGCTCAACCCGGAATTCATCGAGGTCAAGGCGTTCATCGCGTCGCAGGCGATGGACGAAGCGCGGCACGCCGAAGTCTTCCGCAAGCGCGCGCTGACGACCGGTTGGGGCCTCATGCAGGCCAGCCCGATGAACGAGATGGCGCTGAAGCATCTGCGCGACGCCGACTCGTTCAGCGAGATGTCGGTCGCGCTGCACCTGGTGGCCGAGGGCAACGTGCTCACCATGTTCCGCTTCAGCGATTACACTTCGCCCACCGACGTCGACAAGAAAATCTTCCGCCTCGTGATGCAGGATGAGGCGCGCCACGTCGGCTACGGCATGCAGCACTTCAAGTGGGTGCTCGAGAACTTCCCGCAGAAGCGCGAGGTCCTGCACGCGCATCTCGATGAAGCCGAGAACATCTCGTTCGCCGGTGCCGCGGCAACCGAATTGACCGAGGCGTTCATCATCCTCGCCGGCGGCGGGCTCACCAAAGAGAACATCGCCGAGGGCATCAAGATTACCTCGATGTTCCAGCTCAAGCAGATGCAGGAGCATTTCGAACGGCTGGACAAATGCGGGATGCCCGAGCGCAAGGAGCGATCGAAGCTCTATCGAATGTTCGAGATGGGACGCGCCGCAGCCGAGGCGGCGGGAATCAAGGTCTGAGGCGCAATTACTCGTGGCATTCTACGCCGACAAGGATTACACCGAGGACCAGACGGTCCTCGAGGCGGCCAACCAGGTGATGCAAGGCAACCTGAGCCTGCACTGGTACGACGCCAAGACCGAGAAGATCAAGGGCAAGCCGAGCGACCTCCGCCGCGGCCTCACCTATCAGGATCTCGACATCGGGACTTACGGCTACACCTCGATTCCCGAGAACGTGCGCACCAGCCAGTCGATGGTCGCGCGCGGGAGCGAAAAGGTGGGCAAGCTGCCCGACATGGGCTACGTGGTCAATCGCAAGTCCGACGTGTGGTCCGACAACGTGACCGGTCTCTACGAGGAGGACAAGGCGCGACGCTGGGTGCCGGCGGTCGACGCGCCGTGGACCGATCTCGATAAGCATCCGCTCGCGCCCGAGATCGAGGCCGCTTGCGCGCAGCTCTATACGTTCCTTCAGGAATGCGCGCTGGTGTCGCTCGACTTTCCATCGCGGTGGGTCGCGCTCATCAACCAGGACTTCATCGAGCAGAAGAGTTGGATGTGCGCGCAGATGCTCGATTGGGCCCGCCTCCTCGAGGCGTTCCGCAAGCGCGCGCTTTACGGCGGCGCGGGACTCAAGCGCGCGAGCGCGACCGCGGAGCAAGGGCTGAAGGAGTGGCTGTGGGCCGAAACGTTCCCGCAGGGTTCGCTGTCGATCAATCTTTCGCTCGGCGGATTCCTGCTGGTGCTATGCCGGCAGGTCGCGGCGTTTGCGCCGAGCAAGGTCGACTTGAGCGTGATGCGATATGCGATGCAGGACGCCGCGCGCCAGACCGCCTACGGATTGGGCCAACTGCGCTATCACCTGAAGCATCGGCCCAGCGAAGTTGGCGCGATGCAGGAATACGTCGATGATACCGAGCACGTAATGCTCGGGATTCTCGGCAGCCCCGAGTTGCTGGAGCCGCTGATTATCATTTCCGGTGGCGGGCTTTCCCAGGAGCAGGTCAGGGCAGGGCGAATCGCGGCGTCGAAGTTCATTCGCCTCGCGACGCGCGAATATTTCGAGCGCCTCGAGTGCGCCGGCCTCGCGGGTCGCGCCAAACGCAGCCGTATCCCCGCGGTTATCGATCGAATCCACCTCGCGGCCTGAGCGCGCCAATCAATATCCCGCTTCTGATCGGAACTACGGCCGGCGCCCGCATGGGCGTCCTGGATCGCCAACCGAGCGCCGCCACGTAGGGCGGTCTCGATACGATGAGGCCGCGCATATTCAATCGTTTCGCCGCGGCTGCTAGCGTATCTTGATGCCCCAAAAGTCTGATTCCGCCACGTCCTCCGCCGGGACGCCGCCGCCGGCTGGCGCTCGCGCGGAAGACGCGCCCGACGAACCGGACGGAACGCCGCAATCGCGCGCCGCTGCTGAGGGAGCAGCCGCCGGGGGCGGCGCGCACTTTAGCCCGCCCCACGAACCCGGTCGATCGTCCAAGCGTGGATTCATCTCGCGCTTGATTCCGGACACGCCGCTTTTCCGCTTCCTGGGCTACGTGCGGCCGCATCTTTGGCTGGTCGCAGGCGGCGCGGTAATGGGCATTCTGAAATTCACCCTGCCGCTCATATTCCCGCTCGCCTTCAAGTACGTGATCGATGGCCTGCTGGTGCCTCAACCGAAGCTGGATCGATTCGATGCGCCGATCGACCGATGGTGCGGCGCGCTGGCAGGATGGCTGCATCTTGGCGCCGGTCCGGTTCCCAAGCTCGAGGCGCTCAGCGCGGCGCTGCTGGCGCTCTGCATAGTGCAGGCGATCTCGACGTACTACCGCAGCTATTGGGCGGGCATGGCGGGCCATCGGCTCATCTTCGATCTCCGCTATGCGCTCTTTCTTCACATGCAGCGCCTTTCGCATTCCTTCTTCGACCGAACGACCTCGGGCGGGATCGTCTCGCGCTTCATCAGCGACATCGCGAGCGCGCAGAACTTCGTCGGATCGGGAATGATCAACACCTGGATGGACGCCACCTCGCTCGGTGTCGCATTGTTCATGCTGTTCAAGCTGGACACTCGGCTTGCGTGGATCTGCCTGATCGTCGTGCCGTTCTACGTGCTCGTGATTCGTGTCCTTTCGCCGCGAATCAGGAACGCGAGCCGCGAGCTGCAGGAGTCGGTGGAGGTATTTTCCGGAGAATTGCAGGAGCGCGTCGCCGGCGTCGCTACCGTCAAGTCGTTCGCGCGCGAGGCCGAGGAGGCGCATCGCTTCCACCAGCGCACCACGGAACTCTACGACTTGACGATCACCAATGTGCGGCTCGGCTCGATGCACCAGATGTTCAGCGAGTTCATCGCGCGCGCCGCGCCTCTGATCGTCCTGTGGGCAGGCGCGATCTTCATCATGCATCACCGCATGACGGTCGGCACGATGGTCGCGTTCTTCGGGCTGCTCGGCTCGCTCTACTTGCCGCTGCAGCGGTACTCGGAGCTCTCGATCATCGTCGCGAGCGCGCTCGCTGCGATCGAACGGATCTTCAATCTTTTCGATGAGGCGCCCGAGGTCGCCGACCGTCCCGGCGCGAAGGACTTGCGCGTCAGGCGCGGCGACGTCGCGATCGAGAACCTCAGCTTTGCCTATCAGCCGCTCGGCGGCGGTGAGCCGCGTACCGTCCTCAGCGATATCAACCTCACGGTTGCACCCGGCACCACGGCCGCGCTGGTCGGGCGCTCGGGCGCCGGCAAGACCACCCTTGCGAGCCTCATCCCGCGCTTCTACGAGCCGTCGTCGGGACGGATTCTCATCGACGGCATCGATGTATCGGCGGTGACGCTCAAGTCATTGCGCGACGCGATCGGAATCGTGCCGCAGGACGCGGTGCTGTTCAGCGCATCGATCCGCGAGAATGTGCTGTACGGCCGGCCGGGAGCCTCCGATCCCGAGGTGTGGCGCGCGCTCGAGCAGGCCAACATCCGCGAGTTCGTCGACTCACTGCCCGGCAAGCTCAACACGATGATCGGCGAGGATGGCCTGCGGCCATCGACCGGACAGCGCCAGCGCCTCGCGCTCGCCCGCGCCTTCCTCAAGAATCCGCCGATACTGATCCTCGATGAAGCCACGTCGGGCCTCGATTCCGAGGTCGAGAACCTGATTCATGACGCGGTCCGCCGGCTGATGAAGGGACGCACGTCATTCCTGATCGCGCATCGGCTCGCCAGCGCGGTGGCGGCCGACGTAATCGTGGTGCTAGATCGCGGGAGCGTGGTCGAAATGGGATCGCACGCGGAACTTATCGAGCGCGGCGGCGTCTATGCGCAGCTATTCAACGAGCAGACCCGCAAGCTGCTGATGTTCGATGAGCACACGCCGCGGCGGCCCGGCTCGCTCGCAGCCGCGCCGCCCCCCGATCGCAACGGATGACGCGGCTGCGGCTCGCCTCTCTCCCCGGAACTCTCCCGGTCCGTGATCTCGAGCGGGCGTGTGGGTCGGCCGCATGCGCTGGCGGCGATGTGAACCGATGAGCATTCACGATCGGTACGGGTAGAAAATGAAAAACAGCGCGGAGAGCGCGGCGAGCACCCACAGCCCCGGGCGCACTTCACGCGCGCGGCCGGCGACGACCTTCAGCAATGGATAGAGTACGAGCCCGGCGGTGATTCCGATCCCGATGTTGTACGTGAAGCTCATCAGCGCGATCACTGCAAACGCGGGCAGCAGCTCGGTCGGGTCGTCGAAGTCGATCTTCGTGATCGGCGCGACCATCATCGAGCCGACGACGATCAGCGCCGGCCCGTAGGCCTCGGGCGGAATCGCGGTCACCAGCGGCGCGAAGAACAGCGAACCCAGGAATAAAATCGCAACCACGACCGCGGTGAGACCCGTGCGCCCGCCGACGTGGATGCCCGCGGCGGACTCGATGAATGCGCCCGAAGTAGTCGTGCCGGCGAGCGCGGCAAAAATTGTCGCGGCCGCATCGCATAACATCGGACGCTCGATTTGCGGGAGATTTCCTTTTTCGTCGAGGAATCCCGCGCGCGCGGAAACCCCGATCAGCGAACCCATCGTGTCGATCAGCGCCATCACGAAGATCGACAGCATGACCCCGAAAAAGCCCCAACTGAGAGATGCGCGGATATCCGCCTGGAACATTATGGGCGCGGGATTCGGCGGCGCGCTCATCCAGGATGAGGGCGCCTTCGCGACTCCGCTGGCGAATGACACCGCCGCGGCTCCGAGTATCCCGAGCAGGATCGCACCCGGTACGCGCCGGAGCATCAGGACCGCGGTCAGGATGAAGCCGAGGATCGCAATCTGGACGGCAGGCGATGCCAGATCGCCGACCTGGACCGGCGCGCCCGGTGTTCCGATCCGCACGATGCCAGCCTCGTTCAGACCGACGAAAGTCAGAAAGAGGCCGATGCCGGTGGCGAAGCTGTAGCTCAGTCCCGGCGGGAGCGCCTCGACCAGCCACTGACGTACGCGTGCGATCGTGAGCGCCGCGAAAATCACCCCCGCGATGAGCACGGCGCCCAGCGCCGTTTGCCAACTGTAGCCGAGCACTCTCACGACCGTGTACGCCACGAATGCGTTCTCGCCCATGTACGGGGCGATCGCGAACGGGCGGTTCGCAAACAAGCCCATCGCGAGCGAACCGAAGGCGGCGGTCGCAATCGTGGCAACCATCGAGGGTCCCGCCGGAATGCCGGCGGCTCTGAGAATCGCGGGATTGACGGCGATGATGTACGACATGGTCACGAAAGTCGTAATCCCGGCGAGAATCTCGCGCCGCGCGGTGGTACCGTGCGACTCGAGGCCGAAGAACTGCGCGATTGGGGTGCTCATCGGGCGCGCCTCCTGTTGCGCCGCCTGGACCATCATGGCGCGCGGCCGCCAAAAAGTCTCATCCCTCGACTGATGGGGTTGAAGCGAGCCGCGCGGTCGGGCAGGGTTTGCACTGTAGGCCGATGATGACTCGCGGGTCCTCGTACGAGGGCTCGCGTCTTGCGCATCGCGAGAAAGGACGACGATGAAGAAGGGGGCGAATTCAGCAGCCGATCGTCCGGTCAGGCGGCGCGTTCGTACGCTGGCGGTCGATGTCGGCGGCACCGGCATCAAGGCCGAGACTCTCGACGAGAAGGGAAGGCCAATCACCGAGCGGCAACGGATCGCCACGCCCAGGAACGCGACGCCGCGCAAGGTCGTCTCCATAATTGGGAGGCTCGCGGCGATGGCCGGCCGGTTCGAGCGTGTGTCGGTCGGCTTCCCCGGAGTAATCAAGAAGGGCGTGGTGTATACGGCGCCGAATCTCGGCAAGGGATGGCGCAATCTCGATCTGCAGGATTCACTCGAGAAAAAACTCGGGAAGCCGGTGCGAGTCGCGAACGACGCCGACGTGCAGGGACTGGGATGCGCGACGGGGCGCGGCCTGGAATTGGTAATCACGCTGGGCACCGGGTTTGGATCGGTGTTGTTCGTCGATGGGCACCGAATCCATCTCGAGCTCGGGCACCATCCGTTTCATAAGGGCAAGACTTACGAGGACGAGCTGGGACATCGCGCGCTTAAGAAAAAAGGCAAGAAGAAGTGGAACCGGGCTCTGCGGGAAGCGATAGGGGATCTCGCGCAAACGTTCGATTACGACAAGCTATACATCGGCGGCGGCAGCGCGCAGCATATCAAGTTCGAGCTGCCGGCCAACGTCAAGACGGTGAGCAACCTCGAGGGGTTGCTCGGAGGAATCAAGTTGTGGGCTTCTTCACCGGCGAGACGTCGTGTCCCGGCAGCCGTGTGAGTTCGCCGGTCGCGGGCGCCCGGAGGTTCGCAGTCGTGGAGGGGTGGCCGAGCGGTTGAAGGCACCAGTCTTGAAATGACGTTCTGCGCAGTACAACAAATCACCTGAGGCTCGGTGGCTAGCAAGAACACGGACTTTTTGACTGCCAACGTTACCGTAGATCACGCGGTAAAAGCTTGAAGTGGGCACTCAGTGGGCACTCAGTGGGCAGTGAGGACTGTGCCTGCGCAAAATTCGGTACGCCGCGTAAACGTTGGAGTTTCTTGACCGGCCGCCTTAGCGTAGGCGGCGTGGTCACGATCTGCTCCGCAATCGTCTCTCTGACCTCGTTCCGCTTTCGGCGTCGGGTCTCTTTGGAACTTGAGTTGCTGGCGCTCCGACATCAGGTGGCGGTCCTCCATCGGCAGCGCCCCGGCCGAGCGCGGCGTCGTCGAGGCGATCGCTCGCTGTGGGCTTGGCTGTAAGGGATTTGGCCGCGCTGCTCGGAGGTGATGGTCCTGGTCAAGCCCGCGACCGTGGCTCAGTGGCACCGGCAGGGCGCCCGCCGATACCGGCGCTGGCGCTCAAGATTGGGGCGCGTCGGACGGCCGGAAGTCGATCGCCCAATTCGCGAGCTGATTCATCAGATGAGTGCCGCCAACCCGCTCTCGGGCGCGCCACGGATTCACGGCGAGATGCTCAAGCTGGGAATCGAAGTCAGCCAGGCGACTGTCGGGAGGCACATGGTCCGACGCCACAGTTCACCGTCACCAACCTGGCAGGCCTTCCTGCGCAATCAGATAGATGGCATCGCCGCAATCGACATGTTTGTGGTTGTCACCGTAGCGTTCCGTCTGCTGTATGTGAGCGTGATTCTGGGCCACGCTCGGCGGAAGATTCTGCATATGAATGTCACGCAGCATCCGACCGCAGGATGGCTCTCCCGCCAGATCACCGAGGCATTTCCGTGGGATACCGCTCCACGCTATCTGCTGCGAGATCGCGACGCGTCGTATGGCAGAGGTTTTCAAGAGCGCGCCCAGGTCATGGGGATGACGGAGATCGTTACGGCCCCGCAGTCGCCCCGGCAGAATGCTTACGTTGAGCGGGTCATCGGCGCGATTCGCCGCGAGTGCCTGGATCATGTGATGGTGATCAACGAATGCCACCTGCGCCGCGTCCTGCTCTCGTATCTCGATTACCGCGGCTCTCGGACCGATCTGTCGCTTGCCAAAGATTGCCCGGACCCTCGCCCCGTCCAGCCGCCCAGCAGCGAGAGGGTAATCGCCGTTCCGCGAGTCGGCGGCCTTCGCCATCGCTACGAACAGCTCGCCGCCTGATCCGCGTCGGCGTCCCTCCTCACCGCCGATCGGACTATGAGTGCCCTCGCCGCAGCGGCGCCAGGGACACCGACCTCGGGGTTTCGTAGTTGAGTGGCGAGCAAGGCGTCTCCGCGAGCTCGACCGCGAGTGCTCCAAGATCGATCTGTGGATGATCCGCTATCGTTAAGCGAGCGAGGGAAGCCAGATCGTTTAGCGAGCCCGGGACGCGGCGACTCGCCGTCGTCCCGATTGCAATCTGCTTGGTTTCCCTCGCTTCGCTCTCCACCAATTCCGATTCAGCTCCGATCGCCCGCAGGACTGACCGGACCGCCTCCTGAAAGGCGAGAATGAATGAGCCGGGGTCTCTTGTTGCCGAAACGAACGCCGGGAGCAGGGAGCGTTCGCTGACGCAAATCACCAGCGTCCCGCGCTTGGTCGAGACAAGATTGGCATACCAATCGCCGAGACGATTGGTGGAACGCGTAGGCTCGCGACGGGTTTCGGCTCTCACGCGCTTGAGCAGTTCGCGAGTACAGCGAATGGTCAGCATTTCAAAGACGATCCATCACTGACTCGAATGGTCGAGTCGACCACCGCCGACAGCGGGTCTGCAACCGAAGCTCCCTCGGCCCGCCCAGGGCTTGAGTATCACACGCGTTTGGAGTTTTGAGTAACGACAGCCTGTTCCGGCGATTTTGCTCACCCACGCGTTTCCGGGGAGATTCGCCGATGGTAAACCAGAGCTGCCGACCGTCATCCTGCTGACTCGCCAACATCGCCTGATAGCCTGTCGAAAAACTCAACCGTCTGCTGATACGCGTCGTAGCTCAGGGCGGCTTTCCTACCGTTGGCGGCTATTTCCTCGAGGTCGTCCGCGCGGCCCGGTCTGGTCCAGTCGCTAACGATTTCCGGAATCTCGTGGGTGTCCTGGTAGACCAGGTAGTGGATTTTGTCCCGGAGCCGGACGCCCGGTACCATCTCGACAGAAGCACAGGCTCTATCTGTGAGCACAGCTTTGCCCGACTTCCAGGCGTCCCAGTGCCGCTCGCTGCTCTCACCCCAGCCGCGCGGACAGACGATAATTCGACAGGCGCTCATCAACTCGTCATAGTCCCTCTTGGGAATTTGCTTCGAAACACATCTTCCTATTCCAACCTTGGCAGTCTCTGCAGCTACTATGGCCCGATATCCTTGTGGACCGGAAGGCGTTCCGATGAAACCGGCCCGATACTTGATCGTTGAGGCCCGAAAACATGGCTTGCCGCGCAAATATTCAAATGCGAAAATGTCCTTCTCTGGAAATGGCGCCAACTTGCTCCGATCGTAGGCCGGAGTTCTGAACAGGATTGGGTCGCCGAGTCTCCAATAGGGCGTGGCGTAGGCGCGGCGACCCATTTCTGTGTGATTGAGAATGACCTGGGTGGTCTCGGCAAAGGCGGCGCGATACGCCGCAAACTTCTCCATCACGGGGATGATTAGTTCAGGCTTGAAAAGCTCCCGATTTGCCCAGTCCAACCACACCATCAGGATCATCGCGTCGAAAGGCCGCCAGGCTTTTCTCAGATCGTCAAATAGCGTGACCTTGATACCTACTTTCGCCAACTCCCTTCTGTAGTGGTACCAAGGAGCGAATTCGACGCGCGCCTTGTCCGGATGCGCCTCTACTACGAACGCCACGTCCATCGCGGGTCCCTTCGCGCCGATCGCGCTACTCAGTCCTGAGGGGAGGCACGGCGCCAAAGCGCCCACGCGCTTGAAAATCCAGATCAATCCTGAAAACGGTGGCGGCACGAGCTCGCCGAGCGGAAACATTAGACTGGCATTCGCCCTGGTAGTGACCAAGCCGTACTTCTGCGTGACGCGATCGAATTTGCTGAATCTGGTCCGGGAGGTTTCCGGTGCCGAGGAGTTGGAGCGGAGTGAGCATTTGTAGTGGGCCGAGTTCATCTCCAGCGACCGGCGGTGGGCGACGTCGAATACACTTCCAAGCGCGCGCTGACCCAGGAGGCGGCCTACAGTTTGCTGCTCGTGGACCGGGGCCGCGGCCTGCACCAGCGCGTCGCCGAGGCCATCGAATCCCTCCACGCCGATCGCCTCGATAACCACTACGCAAAACTGGCCCGCCACTTTGACCGCAGCGGCGATGGGAAGAACGCTACGCTCTACTCCACTTGGCCGGCCAGCAAGCCTTGGCTCGGTCGGAGTTTCCGAAGCATTAGGCTACGCCCCCCGAGGGGCCCCCAGAGTAGCCCTGATTACGATCGGAGTCTATACTGCGGCTGTCAGTCGATCAGCGTGGCTGTCAAAGTGCCCGTGAGACTCCCACGCACGTCGGTTCACGCGGCACCGATACGCGCTTAAAAGGGAATTGTCGCCTCGCTGACACCGGCCTCATCGCGGCTCCGAAGCGCGCGCGCAGCATCACTTCACGAAGTGGAGCGTCACACTGGTCTCCCATGCCGACACCGCTACCAGTCCGAGAAGCGCAAGCGACCGGACTCTCCATCCGCGAAGCGCCGATAGCCCACCTGCGATGAACAGGCACAGAGCCGGCGTCGTGAATATCAGGTAGCGATTGAACAGTACATTCTTGTGAAGTGATTCGAGGCCGATCAGGGCCAACGGCACCACGATTCCCGAAGCTGCCAGTGCGTACGGCATCGCCTTCGCGCGCGACTCATCCCACGCCCGCACGAAGCCGACGACTCCCAGCAGCATTCCAGAGACAGAGGCCATCACCATCACGTGGCCCGACGCGTCGCTCGACATCCCATTCGCCATTCCATACAGCGCGTAAGTTGCGTGTCCCCACGTCACGTCCCGCAGCCAAGTGGTCTGCCCATGGTCGTTGTGTACGAGCAGCATGAGATAGGGGCCGACCAGAACCGCCAATGCCGCGAATGCAATGCCGACGCGACGCGATGGCAATGTTCGAACATCGCGGAAGGGCAGCACCACGAGCTCGGCCGGGACGATGGTCGCGGCCAGCGACTGACAGTGAATCGCAAAAGCGACCGTGAGCGTCCAGCCCGCCAGATTCCCCGCGCTCGGACGGTCGAGCATCCGCATGAAGAA
>Ga0187804_10000366_pt1 | contig 11012 bp, 9 predicted proteins | sample NC_wetland_sal_i_3_FD_132961 | JGI IMG/M metagenome (GOLD analysis project Ga0187804, IMG submission 132961) | Wetland sediment microbial communities from Neuse River Estuary, North Carolina, USA - Control_4 | ecosystem: Environmental > Aquatic > Freshwater > Wetlands > Sediment | place: USA...
ACGCCAGGGCCGCACGTGACCGAGGCAACGGCGACCTTGCCGGTTGCTACGTTGTAGGCTGTCGCCGCCGCTACGGTACAGTGCTCGTGCCTGACGTGGACGGTATGCACGCCCGGCAGTTTGGCAAAGGCGGTGGACCAGTGCATGTTGCCGTCGCCCATCAGGACGAACTGCGTGTCGACTCCCTCCGCAAGGAACGCTTCTGCGAGGGTCTCGTAGAGTTTGGGCATGGGCGCGGTACTACTTGGATTATGAGGTGATCTGGTCGGCAACAAGCATGCCCGGCGACGCCCAGTCAATTCAATTGAAGCGTTCGTTTTTCCCGTTAGGCTAATACCCGACCATGTCGCCAACGGGTCATCAGCGGACATCCCCGACCCGTAATGGTGTAGCCTTTAATGGCGAATAACGGCGCATAAACACCCGGCCTTGCAGCATCGTCAACGTTCGATTGCGCGCTCATCATTGGGAGGCAATGCCATGTCCGACGTGGAGCGGAGAGACGTTCTGATCGGCACTCTTGGCCTAACAACGGCGGCCCTGGCCGCGACCACGCCAGCCGCGGCTGGCGATGCGAGCTTTATGAATAATGTCCCTGATCCACTCCTGTCAGGCGACGATCTGCCGACGTTCAAATTTGCCCTCGAGAAATCCGAGGGAAAAGTGATCGGCAATAGCTCTGGCAAGGAAGCCACGGTTAAGCAGCTGCCGATTTCCAAAGGCATCGCCGGAGTTTCCATGCGGCTTGAGCCGGGCGCGATGCGCGAGCTGCACTGGCACGCGACCGCGGCCGAGTGGGCCTTTGTCGCCGAGGGGCGCGTCCGCACCACCGTCATTACTCCGCAGGGCGAGGCGGAGACCAATGATTTCGTTGCCGGCGACGTCTGGTATTTCCCACGCGGCCACGGCCACATGTTGCAATGCCTCGGCGCGCAGCCATGCCATTTCATTCTCATTTTCGACAACGGATATTTTTCCGAATTTGGCACGTTCAGCATCACGGACTGGATCGGCCACGCGCCGAAGCCGCTGTTGGCCAAGAACTTCGGCCTGCCGGAGGCAACGTTCGATAGCTTTCCAATGCAGGAGGTTTACTTTGCCCGCGGCGCAATTCCTCCCGAGCCGCAGTCGACGCCGCTGCAGGGATGGAAGCTGCCGCCGCAGACGCACAGATATCGTCTGCTTGAGCAGGCCCCTCATGGGATCTATCAGGGTGGCCGCGAATGGCGTGTGGATGCTTCGCGCTTTCTGATCTCGACGACCATCACTGGTGTCATCCTTGATCTTGATCCAGGCGCGCTGCGCGAGCTGCATTGGCACCCCAACGCAGATGAGTGGCAATATGTCATTGATGGTCAGGTCGCCGTCACCATGTTCGGCTCACATGGCCGCTTCCGTGTCGAAACTTTGGGGCAAGGTGACGTCGGATACATTCCGCAGGGTTACGGCCACTCGATTGAAAATGTGGGCGATAAGCCTTGTCGTGTCCTGATAGGGCTGAACTCTGGAATCTATCAGTCGATCGACCTGTCGCAATGGATCGCGGGTAACCCAGCGGACGTGCTTGCCACCAATTTCGGGCAACGGCCAGACTTGTTTGGCAGATTCCCACGCCAAGACGTGTTCATCGCCAGCAGGAATGGCCCGAACAAATAATCGTCATTCGCCGCGAACCACCGAGCATTACTTTGCCGAAAAGTATCCGTCAGATTTTTCATGACCATCGGATCGAGACGTCCATCAATGCCTGATCTTGACCTCATTCGTTTCTTGGACGCTCAGGATCAGATTTACGCGCAGGTGATTAAATAGCTTACGAACGGCCGCAAGCAGACCCATTGGATGTGGTTCATTTTTCCGCAACTGGCGGGCCTTGGACGAAGCGCCATGGCGCAGCATTACGCGATACGTGATTTAGATCAGGCCAGACGGTATTTGGCTGATGCGATCCTTGGAGAGCGGTTGCGTGAGGCAGTGCGGCTGATGATGAACCATAAGGGCAAATCGGCTTTTGAAATCCTTCGTTCTCCCGACGATCTAAAGCTTCGATCTTGTTTGACACTGTTTCGCGAGGCGGCCTCCGACAATTCCGACCACCTACTGTTCACCGAAGCTTTGGATCAATTCTACCGTGGCCAGGCCGACGACCGGACTTTGGAGCTCCTAGCGGGAGGGGGTAGATGAAAAGGATAGTGGATCTCATTGACGGCACTTGGAACAAGGAAGGTACCGGTGCAGATACCAACGTCGCAAAGCTCGACAGTGGAAAAAAGATAATTACACAGGCTTTTATCAAGGCGAACGCAACAGGCGATATTGCCCAACACGTCCATTGTCACGACGGAGTGGGCAGCGACGGGAATCTGACCCAAAGGCTTCTCGGGGGCGCCATCCGATTAGGTCTGAAGAAGATCATTCAGGACGTCTATGAATTCCTGGTTTCCGATTAAGCAGCTTGCGGAGATGGTGATCAACCTAAACTTTCTTCGGCGACCAACGATAGGCTTTGGCGCACGCGCCGCCCATAAGCATCGCTCGTTCGCTGTCGTTCAGGCGGTCAGTTTTGAAAAAAGGCTCAACGGCCTGCTCGTAGTTGACGACGGCATATGCGCGTGTCCAGTCCGTGCCCCACAGGCAGCGATCGAAATCCCAGGCATCGAACACGCGGGCGAGCGGATCCCAGATGTCCGGGAACGGATATGGTTCCCGGGATAGCGTGCAGGCGCCGCTCACTTTGATCACCGCGTTCTTGCGCTTGGCAAGGTCGAGCACCTTCGGCAAGTCGGCCCACGGCTGCGGTGGGGCCGGTGGTGTGCGGGGCTGCAGGATAGCGAGATGATCGATGATAAAGCGCGTATCGGGGTGGCGGTCGATCAACGCCGTGCCCGCATCCACGTTGCCCCAGCACAGTATGTTGACCGGAAAATCGTGCTTTACGGCCGCGCGCAGAATCCGGGCCAGGCCGGGATCGTTCGGCTCGCGCTTCGTCTCCTTCGTCATTATGATTCGGATACCGACCGCGCTCGGTGTCTGCTTCCAGTCGGCGATGACATCGCCCACGGCTGGATCGTCTGGGTCGACCGGCTTGACGATGGCGAACCGACCGGGATGAGCCCGTTGCACCTCCACCGCATAACTCGCGTCGTAACGGTACATGGAAAAAGCGGAAATGAAGATCGCACCGTCGACGCCGACCTTGTCCATCGCCGTCACCATCTCGTCACCCGTAACGTGATCGGGCCAGTTTGGCACACTGTGCCAAGGTCGCTTCGGAGTGTTCGCCTCATAAGCGTGGACCTGGGAATCAATGATCGTCATCGGGGGCACTCCTCAATTGCTCGGGCGATTACAACATGGGATTGGAGACCGACGAAATGGGGTCTAACGATCGATTTGCGCTGACGCGCGAAAACTCAATCCGCAACATAACGACACGGCGGATTGTACCTCATTTGATAAACAGGTCTTTTCCACGTACGCCCGCGCCCGTAATGTCTCCTGAGCGTCAACCCGCTTCCGACCGAGGTTCACATGCGTCTCAAGAACAAGATCGCTATCGTCGTAGGCGCAGGTCAATCGCCGGGTGAAGGATTGGGCAACGGCCGCGCCACGGTTTTACGTTTTGCTCAGGAAGGCGCCAAAGTCATGGCAGTCGACAACAATCTTTCCTCCGCTGAGGAAACGGTCGCGATGACGCGACAGTCGGGTGGTGAATGCATCGCGTTCGAAGCGGACGTCACCAACGAGGCGACGCTCGCGGCGATGGTCGAGGCCGCACAGCGGCGTTGGGGGCGAGTCGACGTTCTTCACTACAATGTCGGCGTAAGTATCGCTGGCGGAGATGCGCCGCTCGACAAGATCACTGAGGCAGCATTCGATCGCATCGCCACCATCAACCTGCGCGGCGCCATCATGGCCTGCAAACATGTCGTGCCGCTGATGCGCGCGCAGCACGCTGGTGTCATCACTACGATCTCGTCGGTCGCCGCCTGGGAGCAGTATCCCAATGTGGCCTACAAGGCGACTAAGGCTGGAATGATCGCTTTCACTCAGCAAATTGCCGTCCAGAATGCGGAATATGGAGTGCGCGCCAATGTCATATTGCCGGGATTAATGGACACACCGATGGCAGTTGACACGCGCGCTCGCGTCAGCGGTAAAAGCCGGGCCGAAGTTGTGGCCGCGCGCGACGCGCGCGTGCCTCTACGCCACAAGATGGGGACCGCCTGGGACGTCGCAAACGCCGCCCTGTTTTTAGCTTCCGACGAGGCGAATTTCATTAGCGGCGTCGCGTTACCGGTGGATGGCGGCGCCCTGGCTTGCATTAATTAGCGGACCGGAAACGGGTCATCACTTGAATATGTCTCACGAAGCGGGGCTGCTAATTGGCAATCACGTTCGCTCCGGATGAATCTTTAAGACCGAACTGAGGAAAACGCGTGCAGAATTCAGAGGCGTTTGACTACGTTATCGTGGGGGCAGGCAGTGCGGGGTGCGTTCTAGCCAATCGGCTTACTGCGTCCGGCCGGCATCGCGTGCTTCTCGTAGAGGCGGGCCCCAATAACCGGCACCCGTGGCTTCACATTCCGCTCGGCTTTGGCAGGCTGTTCAACAATCGTCGATTCAATTGGTGTTACCAAACTGAGCCGCAACCGGGATGTCACAACCGCAGGGTCATCGCCCCGCGTGGAAGGGTTCTCGGTGGATCCAGTTCGATCAATGGACTGATCTATATTCGCGGGCAAGCGCAGGACTTCAACGTTTGGCGGCAACTCGGGAATGCCGGCTGGAGCTTCGAAGAAGTACTGCCCTATTTTCGAAAGGCAGAAGACAACGAACGTGGCGCGGATCAATTCCATGGAGTTGGCGGGCCGCTCGCTGTTTCTGACTTATGCGACCGCCATCCTCTCGCCAAAGCATTTGTCGAGGCGACGCTAGAATGCGGGTATCCCCGCAACGACGACTTCAACGGATCGATGCAAGAAGGCGCAGGCTATTACCAGACCACCATGCGCAACGGTGTGCGCTCTTCGACCGCGACCGGCTATCTCAAGTCAGCGCGACGACGTGGTAATCTCAAGGTGGTTTCGGAAGCGCTCGCCACGCGAATTCTCTTCGATGGTCGACGTGCGACTGCCGTTGAGTATGTTGTCGGCAACGACAACTACTGCGCGCGGGCCAGCGTTGAGGTAATCGTTTCTTCAGGTGCCTTCAATTCGCCGCAGCTGTTGCAACTTTCGGGTATCGGACCGGCCTCGCTCCTCCAATCGTTTGGGATCACTGTCATCGCCGATGCGCAAGGCGTCGGCGATTCTCTCAACGATCATTTTTCAGGCCGCATAGTGTTACGTTGCAAAGAACCGATTACGCTCAACGATGCAGTGCGCACGTGGGCCGGAAAGGCGTCGGCCGGCCTGCGTTACGCATTCACGCGCCGCGGTTATCTCGCTGTCCCAGCGATCTCGGCCGGATGCTTCGTGCGCGCGCATCCCTCATCGGAAACGCCCGATTCACAGTGCTCAATTGCGCTGTACTCGGCCGACACGATCGGTGGAAAACTGCATCCGTTCCCGGGCGTGACAGGCGTGTGCGTGCTACTGCGGCCAGAGAGCCGTGGCTATGTGCGTATCCGATCAGCCGATCCGCGAGACGCCCCGGCGATTCATCCGAACTATCTGGCGACACAGAAGGATCAGGAGACCATCGTGGAAGGTGTCAAAGCGATGCGCCGCATCTTTCAGGCGCCTGCCATGGCGCGTCATATTGCTGAAGAGATCGAGCCAGGAAGGCAATGTGAGAATGACAATGATTTGCTGGATTTTATCCGGCGCCGCGGGTCCACTACCTATCATCCCGTTGGCACCTGCCGCATGGGCCAGGATCAGAATGCCGTGGTCGATGAACGGTTGCGCGTGCGCGGTTTCACGGGTTTGCGTGTAGTCGATGCCTCGATCATGCCTGCGGTCGTTTCCGGAAATACCAACGCGGCCACGATTATGATCGGCGAGAAGGGCGCAGACATGATAATCGAAGACGCAAAGAGCGGAACGTCGGCTTCCGCTCCTAGCCTGCATTGAACAAAAATGGCGAATGTCGCTATCGTTGAAATGATTCGCGTCAGAACTTAGCTATCGTTCTTACCTACCCGATCAAGTTTATTGCCTTCAGGATTTGTCCATTGCGTTGTCGGCGACGAGTTCTGCGCCATTGATATAACTTGCGGCGTCTGAGACGGCAAAGACGATGAGATTGGCGATCTCCTCGGGCGTACCCCAGCGCGTGTCGCGCATGCCCTGATTGCTCGACCAAAGCGATCGCTCGCGGGCGGCGTCCTCGAGACTGAGCTGGCGCTTGGCAAGTTCTCGTTCCCATTTGGCAAAGCGCTCGGGCGTGTTGATGAACCCCGGTATCACGCAATTGACGCGGATGTTGTGCGGTGCAAGCTCGTTGGCGAGCACTTTGGAGAACCGAATCTCGGCCGATTTCGCCGGTCCGGTGCAGGATGATAGGAATGGCGGGTTCAGCGTCATGATCCCGGTCTGGCCGCTCACATTGACGATGCGGCCACCGCCGTGGGCGATCATCATCGGCACTATGCGCTGACAGATGCGAAATTGCGCGAAGAAATTGATCGCCATGCCATCGACAAGTTCCTCATCGGTCACTTCGAGAAAGGGTTTGTAGGTCCCTGTGCCGGCATTGTTGATGAGGATGTCGATACGGCCGAGCTTGTCGCTAATGATGGGTGGAATCATTTCGATCTGGTCAACTTTGGTCACGTCCAGCGCGTGTGTCTCGATCTTTGCCTGGGTAGTCCGCATGATGTCGCGCGCTGCGTCGGCGAGCGCCGACTCTCGGCGCGCGCAGATCAGAACCTTCACGCCCTCCCGCGCAAGCGCACGTGCCGTCTCAAGGCCTATTCCCTTGCTCCCGCCAGTCACGAGCGCCGTTTTGTTAGCGAGGCCCAGTTCCATCGCACTGCCTCCTTTTCAAAAGACTTCTTGCTCGAGAGCTCGAAATTGTACGCGACCGCGACGCTGATCAGGTCGGACATACAGAAGAAAAAATTGTTGGGAGAAATCCCACTCCCGCGGGAAGAGCCCAGCCATTTTCCGACCGTTCAATTGTCAACCCACAATGCCGTGCACGGGTCGCGGCACCGCTTTGCGGACCATCAGGTCGAAGATATAGTACGTCGTAAGGCCGCAAGAGAACATGACAAGCTATGGGAGTAGGCCAAGGCAAGCCAAGGGAGGAATCAAAATGTCGATCACTCGTCGTCAAGCGCTTGGATCCGCCGGCGCCGTCATTGCAGCCAGCAGCCTTGCCAAGCCCGCAATCGCGGTAAATGAGCCGATCCGCATCGGTTATCTGCCGGCGCTCACTGGCCCGTCGTCCTCCACCGGCATCGGCATCAATCGCGGAACCCAGTTGGCGGTGCAGGAGATCAACGGGGCTGGCGGCATAAATGGGCGGCAGGTCGAATTGATTACTCGCGATACCCAAAGCGACCCGACAAAGGCCGTCAATGGAGCAGCGGAGCTATCACACGGGCAGAATGTGAGCGTCGTCTTCGGCCCGGTCAATTCCGGCGAGTCACTCGCGGTCGTGCCCCTGCTCGCGCGCACCAACACACCCCAGGTCCATCCTTGCTGGGTTGATACTCTGACGGACCCACAGAAATATCCGATGTGCTTCCGTAACGCGCCCACCAACCAGCAGATCGGCGCCGCCGCAAATCGCTATGTCGTGGACGTGCTCAAGCGCAAAAAGGTCGCGGTGATCAGCGACACCACTGGTTATGGCACCGCGTCGGTCAACGCCTATGTGCCGATGCTCCAGGCCCGGGGTGCCGAAGTCGTCTACCAGGGCAACGTTGACGCCGCCAATCCTGACCTAAAGCCCGAGCTTCTGCGCATGCAATCCGCAGGGGCTGAGGCGATCATGCCCTGGAGCGTGAATGCCGGCTTTCTCTCCCGCATCATCAACACGCGCGGCAATATGGGTTGGGATGTGCCGATCGTTGGCCAGACCACACTCGGCTCCGGTCAGACAAAAGCGTTGCTGGAGAAGCCCGAATACTGGGCGAAGGTTTACCCGAACAATTTCCGCAACGTCTGTTATGGCCAGGGCGGAAAGCTTCCGGAGCGCACCACCGCCTTCGTAGACCGTCTAAAGAGCGCCAAGATCGACATGGGTGACACACTCTTGTGGTGGATCGCGCTCGGCTATGACAGTCCTCGGATGATCGCCGAGGCTATGAAGGCTGTTGGCACCGAGCCACAGCAAATTGTCGGTTACCTCAACAAGCTCAATGGATTCCCGGGGGTCTACGGCGACATCACTTTTAGCCCCGATCAACACAACGGCTATCCGGACGAGGAAGTGGTGATGGTCGAAGCTAATTCGCTCAAGGACGGCGCATTCAACTTGGCTCCCGGCTACAGTTCTTAAGCCGATGATCGAATCGATCGTCTCGACCGGGGTGGCGATCGGCTGCATCTACGCACTGATCGGCATCACTTATAACGTGATGTTTTCTGCCTCGCGCGTGTTCAGCTTTACTGCGGGCACGCTCGGGATGTTGGGTGGAGTGCTGGGCTCACTCGTCATCGCCCAGATGGGCCTGCCTTTGATTGCCGGTTTTCTCCTTGTGCTCGCCGCCGGCGCGCTTTCCGGGATCATCACCGAAATCGTCGCGGTGCGGCCGGTACTTAAGAGCTTGGATCAGCATCTCTACGTGCTTTCTACGCTCGCACTGGCTCTGATAGTCCAGCAGTTCACCGCGATCGAGTGGGGGACTGAGTCGCGACCATTTCCCCGCCTCTTCGACATTGCGCGTGGCGGCTTTGATCAACAGTTCTGGTTGCCGATACTCGCCTGTGCCGCGGTGATCATCGGCTTGGAATTGCTCTATCGCTATACGCTGGTCGGCCGCGCCTTTCTGGCGATCTCCGAGGACAACTATGCAGCGCGCGCGCTTGGGCTACCGGAACGCGGCTTGCGCATGGCAAGTTTTGCGCTTGCCGGAATGATTGGCACGCTGGCGGGATTTGCCGGCGGAGAAATGCTTCTCGCTTTCTTTGGCAATGCGCCGATTCTCACGTTCTATGGCTTCGTTCCGGTGGCGCTAGGCGGTATGGGCAACAATCGCGGAGCCGTGGTCGCTGGTCTCTTGCTCGGGCTGTTCCAGCAAGCTGCAAATTTTCTGGTGGGCGGCATCTTCGCCTCGGTGGCAGTATTCACGGTGTTCATCATTGTTCTGCTGGCACGTCCTGAGGGCCTCGCGGGCGCGTCTGTTCAGCGCCGGGTCTGATGGACGCGGAGGAAAAATTGCGCCCGAGCCGTGCAAATGTGCTTGGCTCCGCAAATACGTTTGGCACGGCGCTGCCCCTCCTGGTGCTGTTACTGGTCGGCATCGGTTTGCCATTGTTCGGTGGCGGTTACTGGGGCGTGATTGCGACCCGCGCCTGCGTGTATTGGATCCTGGTATCGGGGCTCAATCTCGTCGTCGGATTCGCGGGCCAGATTGCAATCGGCTGGGTAGCACTGCTGACGCTTGGGGCCTATACCACCAGCGTGCTCGCAGCTGGCAACGCCACGCCGGCTTTTCCGCCTTATCTCGCGTTGACGATTGCGGCCGCGGTAGGCGCCATCTTTGGCTTGATCATTGGGCTGCCGGCGCTACGCCTGCGCACATTCTACTTCGCCATCACGACACTAGGCTTTGCGACGATCGTAACGCAGGTGGCTCTTGCTTGGCAGAGCGTCACTGGCGGCGGGGTGGGTGTTCCTGGGCCGATTTTCCCAGAACCGTTCTCCTCCCAGTGGGGCTTCTATTATTTTTGCTTTGGTCTCGCGGCGATCTGCACCTGGATGACAGCGAATGTGGCGGCTAGCCGATTCGGCCGCGCACTAACCGCGATCCGCGACGCCGAGGTCGCGGCGGAAGCGAGCGGCATCTCAAAACCCGCATTGCTAGTGCCAGTATTTTTATTCAGCGGTGCCGTTGCTGCGGTGGCCGGCGGGCTATTCGCCTCATTGCAATCTTACATTACGCCGGACGCCTTTACGCTCGACCTGTCAGTTTTGTTTTTCATCGCCATTTTGATTGGTGGGCGCGGCTCTATTTTCGGGCCGCTGCTCGGCACGATTCTTTTGACGGTGCTGCCGGAATTAGCCGCGCCGCTGGTTGCCTGGTCAACGTTTCTCTATGCGGTGTTACTGCTCGTCATCGTGCTTGCAATACCGGGCGGAATTGCCGAGATCCTAGATTTCAAGAACCGTCGCCCGCTCGCGAGCGGCCGCGCAATTATCCCTCGACCAGATCTGATCGAGCAGTTATTCAACGAAGCGCGCGATGCCGGCACCTTGACGCTTGAACAGCTGGTGATGAGCTTTGGCGGGGTGAAAGCAATCGACGGTCTCGACCTTGAGATCCGGCCTGGGCAAGTGCATGGACTGATCGGCCCCAATGGGAGCGGAAAGACCACAATCTTGAATGTTATCTCTGGTTATTACGCGCAGCAACACGGCGCTGTCAGGTTGAACGGGGCTGCATTGCCGGCGTTGGCGCGCCACCAACGCGCGCGCATGAGGATTGCGCGAACATTTCAGACTCCCCGCATTGTCGGCTCCGCGTCGGTACTGCAGAACGTCATGATTGGCGGCACCATCGAAGGCGAAGGCACATTCGTCGAATCTTTGCTGTCACTGCCGCGCCATCGGCGCGATGAAGATATGCTGCGCGCCACGGCAATGCTGGCCTTAGCGACGGTCGGACTGGACCGGCTAGCGCCGGTGCGAGCTGACCGGTTGCAACACAGCGAATTGCGCTTCACTGAGATCGCTCGCGCGTTGATGCTACGCCCCGCTTTCCTATTACTTGACGAGCCAGCAGCTGGTCTCACGGCGGAGGAGATCGAGCGGCTTGGCGCTTTGCTCCTGGCAATCGCCCAGGCGGGCACCGGTGTGCTCGTGGTTGAGCATCATCCCGATCTGATCTTCGACAT
>Ga0187804_10000367_pt1 | contig 10992 bp, 4 predicted proteins | sample NC_wetland_sal_i_3_FD_132961 | JGI IMG/M metagenome (GOLD analysis project Ga0187804, IMG submission 132961) | Wetland sediment microbial communities from Neuse River Estuary, North Carolina, USA - Control_4 | ecosystem: Environmental > Aquatic > Freshwater > Wetlands > Sediment | place: USA...
ACCCGGGTCAGCTTGATCCGTAGCGGGCAAGGTGGCGGGGGAGAGAATCGTGATCGGGGGATAAACGGCTGGCGCCGTGAGGGTCGTATTTCCGGGATTCGAAAGCACGGTTATCGTGTTCACGGCCTGCGGAACCGTTACGGGAGTGATCACCGTAAGCGGATTGAACGGCGTTGTCGCCGGAGTGGGATTCACCACCCGAATGGTGATGAACGCCGTTTCGCCCGGTGCCAGCGTGACCGACGCCTCATTCGGAGCGGAGTTTGTGATGTCCGGATTACCGACATTTGGATCCGTCGGCGAGAACAGCTTCGGATTCACGATATTGGCGACCGTGACCCAATGCGTTTGCACCCCCAGAACGCAATTCTCGGCCACAGGTGTCTGATACAGCTTGTTGAGGAGGAGCTGCAAGACGATTCCGTTGGGCGGCAATATCGACGACGCGATCTTCACCGTATAAGACGACGTCGTATTTCCGTTATTGGTGATGGGATAGGTGACGTCTTGAATCGAACCGTTGGTGATGTCCGGATTCGTGATATTAGGATTGGTAATGTTAGGATTTGTGATATTAGGATTGGTAATATTGGGATTGGTAATATTGGGATTCGCCGCGCTTATATTGGTAACGTTCAAATTCGTGATGTTCGGATTCGTGATGTTCGGATTCAGATAGGACATGTTCGTGATGTTCGGATTCGTGATGTTCGGATTTTCTGCGCTGCTGTTCGTGATATTCGGATTCGTGATGTTCGGGTTCGTGATATTGGGGTTGGTGACTTCCGCATTGGTGATATTGGGGTTGGTAATGTTTGGATTCGTAATATTAGGATTCGTAATATTGGGATTCGTAACGTCCGGATTGAGTACGGCTGTCCCTGAAAGCCCGTTGGTCACCACGGATCCGCCAATGGCCGTTATCTGACTGACGTTAACGGTGATCGTCGCCTCAGGGTTCGTCGAGGTGACAAACACGCTGCGTGAAACCGAGGAGTACGCGGGAACCGTGACGTCCAGCGTGGTCAACAGCGAGAACTGCAGAAATGACGCGCTTCCTCCCGGGGGTTGATTGGCGATCGAAAATCGCACAAAGATCTGCTGTCCGCTAACGTTCTGCGCTTCCACGGGAAACGCGCGCTGGAACGGCACAACCGAGACGACCCCAGTCGTGGGGTTGGTGAAGGTCGTGGTTCCGAGCGGCTTGGCGTTCCCCGGCGCCCCTACCACCAGCCCGCCCGTAATCTGCGCCGTATAAATATTCTGATTGCGCATCCCTTCCTGGCCAGGCACGCAGGCGGGAAGCGGGGCGCCGTTTTCGACGCTAAGAGCCCCCGCCACAACCGGGGCCGTATAGTTTTGCCAACTGCCGCCAGGCGGAGGGGGCACGACGTCTCGATTGTCCGTCCAGGTCGCGTGGAAAAGCGGATTCACGCTCGGCATGAAGTTGTAACTCCAGGTGTTACCATGGGCAACAAAAAGTGGCGATGCGACGATGTCAATGTAATCGCCCAGGAAGGGCTCTTCACCAAGGGCAAAGAGCGGCAGGTTAGGCACATTGAATTTAAACTGCTCTATGTCAGGAGTTGCCGGGTTGACGCAGCATCCATACTCGTACTGCGACACGAGCACCGAAGGCCCCAGGACCACCGTCGGGAAGATGCCCAACTCCAGCACACGCAAGTCCAGCGTGTGGCGTCGCAGCGTGAGTCCAGCGTCATCAATGAAGGTCGTGAACACCTCGTTTGGCATTGGGCTTGGCGGGGCCAACTCTCCTTCAGGCTCCAACGTTTCCACATAGTTTCCAGGATTTCCCGCCACGGGATTGTAGAATCCGGCGTAATGATCGAGGCGCAGATCATAGTAGAGCAGCGTGAGCCTCCCATTGGCGAAGGTTATCGCAGGCATGATCTGGTGGCCGCGTCCTGAGGGATTGGTCTGCGCATCTTGCGAGGGGTTGTCCACCATGATCGCCGGGGTCCAGTGCTTGCCGTCAATGGAGCCGGCGGCGACGATGCGGGCATCTCCACTGGGCCCGAGACCGCGCGCCGAAAACGCTACGTAAACGAACCCAAACATGTCCGTTGTCAGAGCCGGGTACGCATTGGTGCGGAATGAAGTTCCCGTTGTTCCCTGATCGAACGGCTGAAACGTGGAAATCTGCACGGGCGTTCCGAAGCTTTTTCCTGCATTCGTAGATTGCGCGATCATGATCGCGTCGGAAATTCCTGACGAAGCAAACTGCCGCCAGGCTACGTAAACATTGCCGTTGAGTGGGTTGACAGCGATCGCGCTCCCCTGGCTCGTCGTGGTTCCCGTGTTGATCTGCACCGGGGTGCTCCACGTCACGCCGCAATCCGTCGAGCGCGTGAACATCAGGTGCGTCGGCGTGCCATTGTCTTTCGTCGCCGCCAGAAAATCGGTGTACGCGAGATAGACATTCCCGGCGGGAAACGATTGATGCACGGTGAGCGTTCCCCCGTTCGGCCCCGCGCCCGGCTCGTTGGCGTTGAACGAGCAGGTGGCGGCGCCGGCGCGCGGAATGTCCACCGCCATGGACGGCTTATCGAGGAACTGTGAGCTGTTGCCCGAGGCAACGACATGTGTATCAATGTACGCGATGGGGTCGAGATTCTCGTTGTTATTCAGGTCGTTGTAGCGCGCGACAAAGATGGAACTGACCGAACTTGCTTGCCCAGGGCCCGTCGCCCGATCGAACGCCAGACCAGCGTAGTAAAACATTCCGTTGGTGCCCGCCCGCACAACCGGGTCGGATGCAGCTTGATATTGATTGTTCAGAGCCCCGTTATCCAAGCATTGCGGCACGGCATAGGAACAGCCAGGCAACAGAGTGCTCTGCCAGGTGAGTCCTCCATCGAACGATTTGAACAAACCCAGCCACGCGTCGCCGGTCTCTGCCCCGCCACTCAGCACCGTCTCGAGGTCCACGGTTCGATAGTCGTTTGCGCCGGCGACGATGTGCATTGGATTGCGCGTCGAGACCGCCATGGACGGCTCGTTCTGTCGTTGCAGGAAGGGATCGCCATTGGGCCACTGCGTCCCAGAGACCATGTTGACGTTGGTGCCGGCGACTTGGGCCAGCGCAGAGGGCGTGGCGCAGAGTCCGGCCGCGAGAGCCAGGAGAATTGCAGTTTTATACGAGCGAAGCAACGCTTGCATGGCTGGGCTCCAGAATACGATTAGAGTTTTTGGAACGAAACAGGCTCCCGGCGCTCTGCCATCTTGGACTGGATGGCATATTCAAAGACGGGGGAACCGAACCTCGACGACCTTTGACAGTGGAGGGGGACAATCAACCATCTGAACGACCGTGGCGAAAGTCTGTCTTCCACGTAGCGCAAAGTCAAGAAAAAGATTCTCGGCCAGCCGGCGGAGTGGAGTGCCTTCCTAGAAAAGTGAATTCTCTCCCTCTGAAAGCAAAGTCCCTTCCTAAGAATATTCTGCGGAACGACTTGGAGCTTGTTTTGAAGTCAAACAGACAAGGGCATTTTGGCGCGAGCGCGCCAGACGGAGTCTATTTCGTCAGCCCGATCTGACCCAGGAGCGCCTGGAAACTCGGATTCGCGCGGAGTGCGTCGGCCATGGGATCCACGTTCAGGAAAATCAAATAATCGGAATGTTCCTTGTAAGCCTTTTCGAGAAAGCTGATTCCATTCTTTGAATCACCAAGACTCGCATAGAGGGCTGCGAAGTAGAGCGCGGGAACGTAGCGGCTTCTAGACTCCTCTTTCAATTGTTCAAGAGCCTTTCGCGCCGACACAGGATGGCCCGCTTTGGCCTCCGCATAGCCGATGGCCATGACCATCGCGGGAGTTTCTCCGAGTGACGCCTCTGCTTTTCGATACTCCTCGATCGCTTCTGTATACATGTTCTTGGCCAGGTAGGCGCGTCCGAGATGGAAATGGGCGAGGGCGTAATTGGGATCAAGCTCCAGCGTTTGCCGGCATTGCGCGATGACTTCGTCATAGTGTCGCGAATAATAGAGCGTCTCAGCCACCGCCGTGTGCATGAGTACCAGCAAGGGATCCGCATCGCGAGCGTGCTTCATCTCCTCCAAAGCCTCGCTCTGGCGTCCCCTTGCGGCCAGCAATTCCGCGTACCATTCATGAGCGGTGGCGTAGTTGGGATTGAGATCGATGGCGCGGTGAAATTCCCTCTCGGCCGCAGCCCAATCCCAGTCGTAAACCATGCTGACGTAGGCGAGCGAAGCGTGCGCTTCGGCCAGGCCGTCGTCCAGTTGCAGCGCTTTCTGGACTGCAGTTTTAGCTTTGGGCATGGCTTCATTCGGCGGCAGCGCATCGTTCGGGGAAGAGCCAAGCAGCGCATAAGCATCGGCAAGGCCGGCGTAAGCGGGCGCGTAGTCAGGGTCCTTGGAGATAGCTTGTTCGTAATACTGAATACTTTTGTGGAAATCTTCGATGGTGCGCTTATACCAGTAGAAGCGTCCGTGCAGGTAGGCGCCGTAAGCTTCCGGATTGACCTTTCCAGGACTATTCAGCCGCAACTGATCTCCCGGGGTGAGATTCAGCTTCAGTTTTTCCGCGATGGTCCGCGCCAGCTCGTGTTCCAGAGCAATAACGTCGCTGGAGTTGCGCTCGTAACTCTCGCCCCACAGGTGCTGGTCGCGCACGCCATCCAGCAATTGCACGGTCACGCCCACGCGGCCGCCTGAACGCATCACCGACCCTTCAACAAGAGCATCGACGTTGAGCTCTCGGGCGATCTGCTGTAGCGGTTTTTTCTCGCGTTTGTAGAGCATGACGGAAGTCCGCGAAGGAACGCGCAAGCCGTGAATTTTCCCCATTTCGGCCGTTAGTGCTTCGGTCATGCCGTCGGTGAAGTATTGCTGCTCCGGGTCGCCGGAAAAGTTGTCGAACGGCAGGATGGCGATTGAGCGGATGGGGCCGGCCGTGCGGCGAGCTGAGATCCAGCGCCGGGCAGCGCAGAAATACAATGCAAGCAAGAGGGCGCCGGCAACCGCAAATAGAATTAGCGCCTTCCTGGTTCCGCTCGCTTTCGCGGCGCGCTCTCGTGAAGTCACGCTTGCCAGGGGCACCGTTGCCCGGTCAGCCCCCGGCGCATCCTTGCTCAGAGGAACCGCGGGGCCATGGGCCTCCACACGCTCGACGTACGCGAGAAAACGGTAACCGCGTTTCGGCAGCGTTTCAAGGAAGCGAGGTGCCTCGGGATCGTCCCCGAGGGCGGCGCGAATCTGCTGGACGCAAACATTCAGGCCGCGATCGAAATCCACGAACGTATCGCTACCCCAAACCTGTTGCTGGATCTCTTCACGGGTGACAGCTTCCCCGGCGCGACTGGCGAGTATAGATAGCACCTTGAAAGGCTGGGGTTGCAGTTTGATGCGGTGGCCGGCCTTGCGCAGTTCGCCTGCTTTGGAGTCGAGAAGGAAATCCCCGAAGCGCAAGGATGAAGGCGCAGGCGATTCCACGCGGTTAGCTCCTTCGTTCGTCTCACGGATTATACTCGATTGACCCGCTCTATCACTCTCGGATGGTCTCCGCTAACCTCTGTCCTGTCAAGCAGTTAGATATTAACAAGAAGAAGACAAAATCTTGGTCGGCCATGCATTGTCGCGTGCAGGGATCGGCCCTATGGTGGCCGCGAGGTCAGCGGCATGGCGTCACAGCTTCTCGAAAACGAATCAGGTCCTCGAACTGGCGAAGCGATTGCTTTCCCACTTCAGTTCTGGCGCGGCTTGGCGGACATAGTCGCGATAAAGCCTTTGCTGGCCACAATTTTTTCTTTTGGACACAGCGCGGCAAAAAGTCGCGGGGCCACTCGATGGTAAAGAGCTATATTCACGGCAACCTCAATGGTGTAGAGAGCACTAGCCTGGAGACAATCGCGAGTCAAGGCGCAGTCGCTTCCCTGAAGCCGCTGCACGCCTCCCGGCGGATCCTCCCCACTTGGAAAGACCCAAGAATTGCCTTCGCCGCCCTGCTTACCTTTTACGCCGTCCTCGGGTGCACCGTTCTTGGATTTAATCGCAGCCCGGGCCAAATCCTGTTGACCATCGTGGCCGGCTGCTCGCTGGATATGTTCCTGCATTGGCTGTTTTTCCGGCGCGAATGGATCGTTCCTCTCAGTGCCTACATCAGCAGCGTCTCCATCGCGTTGCTGCTGAACTATTCGCACAACCTGTACCTGCTTTTCTTGCCCGTTTTTTTCTGCATCGCTTCCAAATACATCTTCACGTTTCACGGACAGCACATTTTCAACCCCTCGCTTGTGGGAGTCGTGGCCGCGTTGTCGCTGGGCGGGGGGCTGTTTTCCTCGGCGCCCGCTTACCAGTGGGGCGGCAACCTTGCGATGGCGGCCTTTCTGGTGACCGCGGCGCTCGCGCTTTTTGTTTTCAAAGTCGGGCGCACCCCGCTCATCCTCAGCTTTCTAGGTTTCTACGCGCTGGCCACGCTCCTTCGCGCTTACCTCATTCGCTGGCATCTGCCTCCCGAAGTGCTCATCCTCGGGGCGCTCACCTCGCCGCGCTTCTATCTCTTCACTTTTTATATGATCACCGACCCAAAAACTTCTCCGAAGGGACGTGGCGCGCAAATCGCGTGGGGCCTGGCGATCGTGGTGGTTGATCTTTGGCTGCACACGCGGCAATCGCTGAACACCATCTTCCTCGCACTCTTCCTCGTCAGCGCCGCCCGCCTCCTCTGGTTGCATGGCCGGGAATTCTTTCGTGCCGGGTTGGACCACTGCCGTGTTTCGTTGTCGGGATGGTTTTTCGCACGCGTTGCGGTGGTTCTGCTCTTGGGAACGGCTGGATACGTAGCCTACGCGAGAGTCATTCATCCGCGATTCCATGCAAGTCCGGGTTTCCAATTTGTGGCCGTGCCGCCCTCCGTTTCGGGGATCGACTCGCGCATGAGCAACGTGATGGAGCAAGTTGATCCGCGCGTGCGGCACATCGCGAAGTGGGTGCTTTCGGTGGGAGACGCGATTGCCGTCGGCGATTATGACAACGACGGGCTGGTAGACATTTTTTTGACCAATCCGCTGAAGCGGCCGGAGGACCGCAACGCGCTGTATCGCAATCTCGGCGGATTTCGTTTCCAGCGCGTCGAAATCCCTGCCCTGAAGGAGATCTCCGCGCATCCGGAAAAGTACGGGCTGGTCGGCGGCGCGCTCTTTGTGGACTACGACAACAGCGGGGCGCAATCACTGTTCTTGATGATGGCCTACGGCAAAAGCAGGTTGTTGAAGAACATGCTGCCGGTGACCGGCAAGCCGGAATTTGTGGATGTTACCGAACAAGCGGGAATCAACGAGTACACGACTTCGATCTCTGCGACTTTCTTCGACTATGACCGCGATGGCAAACTGGACTTGTTGATCGGCAACAGCATTGCCCCCTATCTGCCGGATTACGACCGCCCCACTCCGCTCAACATTTTCAAGCTTCCCGCTCCGGAATATCCCGGTGATCGACGGATGTTCCATTTCATGCACCACACTTGGAACAACGCGGAGAACGGTGGCCCCAACACCCTTTACCACAACGCCGGCGCTGGAAAATTCGCGAAGATGAACATGGCCGCCATGGGCATGCCGGAAACCCATTGGACGACGGCCATCGGCACAGGAGACTTGAACAGCGACGGTTACACGGACCTCTATTGCTCGAGCGATTTCGGTCCGGACGACCTCTATCTGAACGACCACGGAAAGCGTTTCGTGCGCGTCTCCGGGAACACCTTCGGCAGCATCGGCAAAGACACCTACAAAGGAATGAACGTTTCCATCGCCGACCTCGACAACCGCGGCTTGCTGGACATCTATGTTTCGAACGTCCACGTTCCGCTGCAGGCCGAAGGCAGTTTGCTTTGGAAGACGCGGTTCAATCCACGAAATCATTTTCGCCCCGATTTTCACGATGAAGCGACCATGCGCGGCGTCTTGAACGAAGGCGGATTTGGCTGGGGTGCCGCCGTCGGCGACTTGAACTTGGATGGCTGGCTGGATTTGGTGCAGGCCAACGGCATGGTGGACGACAGCGCGGACAAGCGCTTCGACAAGCCCCGCAATTACTGGTACGTGGCGGAGAAAATGATGCTCTCCGGGCCGGATGTGCATTCCTACGCGGATCGCTGGCCGGACCTGCGCGGCTACGAGATTTTCGGCCACCAAGCGAACCGCGTGTATCTCTCGCGCGGAGCGGAAACGACCATGCAGTTTGTGGACGTCGCGAAAGAAGTCGGCATCACCGAGCTCGGCAACTCTCGCGGCGTGGCACTGGCGGATTTTGACAATCGCGGCGTTCTTGATCTCGCCATCACCCACCAATTTGCGCCGCTCTCTCTTTATCGAAACACGCTGCACGAAGAAGACCGCAAAACTGGCGCGGTTCATCACTGGCTGGGCCTCTCGCTTCACGGGGACGGTGTGCGCATCAGCCGCGAAGCGGTCGGGACGCAAGTGTTTCTTACCTATCAGAAAGACGGCAAACCCTTCCGCCAAATGCGCGAAGTGCAAATCGCCAACGGATTTTCCGCGCAGGGCGACCGCCGCCTACTGTTTGGCCTCGGCGAGTATTCCGGCCCCGTCACCGTCGAGATTCACTGGTACGGTGCGGAAACGATTTCCTATTCGAATCTCGAACTCGATCACTATCACAACATGAACTACGCTCCCGGAGATTCGGGAGCCACGAGGCCATAGCCATCATGTCCCTGCGAGACTCCTGGTACATAGCGGCGAGATCGGCGGATCTCAAGACGCGCCCCATCAGTGTGGTGCTGTTCGGCGAGAAAATTGTGTTCTTCCGCGGTGAGGATGGCGCGCCGGCCGCATTGCTGGACCGCTGCGCGCACCGCAACATGGAGCTTTCACGTGGCCGCGTGAAGGATGGCTGCGTCGAGTGTTCCTATCACGGATGGTGTTACAACGCGTCCGGCAAGCTCACGCATGTGCCCTCGCTCGGTGCAGGTGCCAAGCTGCCGTGCCACGGCGTGCGCTCTTTTCCGGCCATCGAGCAGGACGGCTACATCTGGGTCTTCCCTGGCGATTCCGCTCCCAGGAATTCTCCGTATCGCTTTGCGCATCTCGGCGAGGATGGCTGGACCTCGTTTCGAATGAAAACGCGTTTCGCCGCCACGGTGGACTCCTGCCTGGAGAATTTTCTAGATTGTCCGCACACGGTTTTCGTCCACAAAGGCTGGTTTCGAAACCACGATACGCGGGAACTCACGGCGCATGTCCGCAGCGGCGCCGATTTTGCCGAGGTGGAATTTGCTGGCGAGCCGCTGAGCAACAGCGTGGTCTCGCGTTTGTTCTTTCCACGCGGAAAAGAGCTCAAACACACCGACCGCTTCCTGATGCCCAATGTAAGCCGCGTGGACTACGACTTCGGACCCTCGCGGCATTTCATCATTACCTCGCAATGTACGCCCATCAGCGATTGGGAAACGGAAGTGTACACGGTGATGACGTTTCGTTTCGGAGCTATCGGCCCGTTGGTCCGGCTTGTGCTCGAACCCATGTCTCGCCACATCATTCAGCAGGACGTTGAAGTGCTCGCCGCGCAGACCAAACAGCTCCGTTCCATGGGCGCGGCGCAGTTCGCGCATGTCGAAACGGATCTTCTCGGACTAAAGATTCAAGCGCTGCGTCGAAAGGCCGAGCGCAATGGAGCTTCGGGAGCCCCGGAAAGTACCGAGCCCGTCGCCGAGCGCGAAATCCGGATTTGTTTCTAAGAGCGAAATGTCGAAACGCTTCAGGCCCCGCAAAAAGGAGAACGAGTCATGAGAACCTTGCGGCTTTTTAGCGAAACCGTTGCCGTCGAAGAATTGGCGGTAGCGGAGAAAGACGCTATGTACTCCCTCTTTGCCGGCAACTATGAAAACGTAAGTCGGCCCTGTTTCGAGGCCGACTTGTTCGAGAAAGACTGCGTCATCCTTCTTCGCGACACCCAGGATCATGCCTTGCGCGGCTTCTCCACGCAAAAAGTGATGGGGTTCCAGGTTGACGGCCAGGCCATGCGCGCCGTTTTTTCCGGTGACACCATCATCGCCCGCTCTCATTGGGGCGAACAGGAGCTCGGCCACGCCTGGAGCCGCTTCGTTGCGGAGCTGCGCGCCGAGGAACCCGAGATTCCTCTTTACTGGTTCCTTATTTCAAAAGGCTATCGAACCTATCTATTTCTTCCGCTCTTTTTCCATGAATTCTACCCGCGCCACGATCGCGTCACGCCAGCGCGCGAACAGAAAATTCTCGATACCCTGGCCCGGATCCGCTATCCCGGCTGTTACGTGCGCGAGAATGGCTTGATTGTTTTTCCCGAATCGCACGGCAACTTGAATAACGAACTCGCTGAAATTCCTCCGCATCGCCTCCGCAATCCGCACGTGCAGTTCTTTCTCTCGAGGAATCCCGGTTTCGCGAGAGGGCACGAATTGGCCTGCATGGCGGAAATCTCCGCCGCGAACATGCGGAGCTACGCCTCGCGGACCATCTCCAAGGCCGCGGACAAGTCGGCCCCTCCAGAACAGAGCGCTATCTATGCTTGACGAGTTGTCTTTCGCGGCTGCCAATGGCATTTGGCTGGCCAGCTTTTGGCCGGCGCACTTGGCTTTTCGGCGCGCGGTGAAAAATCCGGAACGCACGCAGGCGGCCATCCTCGCAAAGCTGCTCCGCCTAAACGCCGGTTGCGCTTACGGCAAGCGCTGGCAGTTTTCCCGTTTGCGAGGAGCACGCGATTTCCAGCAGGCGGTGCCCATCGCTTGTTATGAGGAGCTGGCGCCGTGGATGCGCCGAATGATGGACGGCGAGCAGGACGTGCTCACTTCGGAAAAGATCTTGATGTTCGAGAAAACCAGCGGCTCCTCCGACTCTGCAAAATACATCCCCTACACCGCGTCGTTGCGTCAGGACTTTCACGCCGCTATCGGAGCCTGGATGTGCGATCTCTACGCGCACCACCCAAAGCTCATCACGGGAAATACCTAC
>Ga0187804_10000368_pt1 | contig 10979 bp, 11 predicted proteins | sample NC_wetland_sal_i_3_FD_132961 | JGI IMG/M metagenome (GOLD analysis project Ga0187804, IMG submission 132961) | Wetland sediment microbial communities from Neuse River Estuary, North Carolina, USA - Control_4 | ecosystem: Environmental > Aquatic > Freshwater > Wetlands > Sediment | place: USA...
TCTTGTAGAGATGCTGCGACGGTCTGGGGCGAGTCCCCTTTCAATTGGCCGCTCGATTGTCGCAACGGTGAAGCCTTATGAGGCGGCGGTTTATAAGGCGATTGAGGAACTTGGGCTCAATTGGCAAATCATTTTGAACCGGGAGTCGGTGATGGTTCTGCCGGTTGGAGTAGATAAGGCCACGGGGTTTAAGGCTGCCATGGCTGAGTTACGCTTGCCGATTGCCAGCGCGGTGGGAATCGGCGATGCGGAAAACGACGAGGCATTTTTAAGACTTTGCGGATTCTCGGTCGCCGTTGCCAATGCGATTGCCAGTTTGAAGGAACGAGTTGACCTGGTGACGTCGGTTGAAAATGGCAGCGGGGTGGTTGAGGCACTGCAGAAGCTGCTGGCATCGGAGGATTCGCTTGACATGGCCCACCCCCGAGCTTAGTGACTGGTTCGGGCGATGTATCCCTTAAGCCGGCTCATGACTTCAAGGTTCTCGGGAGCGAGGCGAACGTTACTGAGTTCGGCGATGAGATTGCCGGCCCAGTGATAGACGTTGTGTTCCTGCACCGCGCTTCGCATGCGCCGCATTCGTGCCTGACGTTCCTCCGCGGGTAATTCGAGGGCGATGCGAATGGCCTCGGCCATCTGCTCGGTGTCATAAGGATTGACGATCAGCGCGTCGTTGAGTTCTCGCGCCGCGCCGGTAAAGCAGCTTAGAATGAGCACTCCCTGCTCGTCATCGCGCGCGGCTAGAAACTCCTTGGCGACCAGGTTCATTCCATCATGCAGGGATGTGACCAGGCAAACGTCGGCTGCGCGGTAATACTTTTCGACTTCCTCGTGGGTGAAGTGCCGCTTGAGAAACACAATCGGTCTCCACGAGCCACGCTGAAAACGCCAGTTGATGCGGTCGGCTTCCGCCTCAACTTCTCCCAGCAGATCGTGGTAGCGTTTGATATGAGTGCGGCTCGGCGCTCCGATTTGCACGAAGGTAAACCGGTTCTGATAAATGGGATGTTTCTCGAGTAACCGCTCAATGGCGAGGAAGCGCTCGAGGATTCCCTTGGTGTAATCCACGCGATCGACTCCCACTCCCAGAAACGATGCGCTGACGCCCAGCCCGCGCAACAGGTTGACACGTTCCGTGTAAGGCGACTCGCCGGAACGCGGACTGGAGGAGATGTGCTGGAAATCCACGCTGATGGGAAAAGGCTTGACCACGGTGCGATGGTCTTCGCGGTCGACGGCAAAATGTTCCCAATCGATTCGCGATTCCAGCGTGCGGTCCACCGTCTGGAGGAAATTGTTGCAATGCGATTGGATGTGAAATCCAATCAAATCGGCCCCGAGCATTCCATCAATCAATTCCCGCTGCCACGGGCAGATGCCGAATGCTTCGGCATTAGGCCAGGGGATGTGCCAGAAGATTGCAACCCGCGCGTCGGGACGTTTTTTCTTGATCAGTCGCGGCAAAAGGGCGAAGTGGTAGTCCTGAACCAGCACCAGAGGCTGCTCGACATCGGCCATTTCTTCCAGCACGGCATCGGCGAACTTCTGATTGACGGTGCGATAAGACTCCCAGTCTGATGTGCGGAAGATGGGGCGAGTGTGGGCGATGTGACAGAGTGGCCACAATCCCTCATTGGAAAAGCCGAAGTAGTAACCCTCTTCTTCATCCTTGGCCAGCCAGACTCTTCGCAGCGTATATTTGGGATCGTCGGGTGGAACGCGTATGTGAGCGTTGGCGTCCACGGTTTCCTGATCGGCGTCGCCACTGCCGTGAGCCACCCATTTGCCATCACAAGCACACAGAATCGGCTCCAGAGCGGTCACCAGTCCGCTGGGAGGAACGACCACCTCGAGCGACTCGCCTTGTCGGGTGTGGGAATACGGTTCGCGGTTGGAAACTATGATGAGGCCGCTGTCACCGAGTTTGCTGCGCACATGCACGGCGAGGCGTTCGGCAGTCCAGATGGATTCGGCGGTCTCGCGCATCTGGGCCTCGACTTCCGCGGCGGAACGCGCGGCCATCAGACTGGCGGCAAAGGTCTGCATTTCTCGGGCCAAGGGCCGCAGCAGACCCAGGTCTGGAGCCCGGGAATAAATGGCGCCCTTTCCTGTCCGCAACGATTTCATCCACTGCGCTGCCTTTGCGATCGGCCCAACAATACTCCAACGCACAATCAGCAGGGTGATGAAGGTTATCAGTAGAACCTGCACCAGAACGCTGACAAACGCTTCCCTCCACATGCGCGTACTTTGAGCATTGATGTAGCTGGCATCGTGCACGATCACCAGCCCTCCCACGGCTTCGTCATGTTGGCGCAAAGGAAAGGCGTAGATGTGAACGGACTCGGTTCCGAGGCGGCTAAACTGACCCGAACCCTGGTTTGCCGAAATCACCTGAGTTACGAGGGAGGGCCGCTCGCCGAGCCGGTCGGGAAGTCCCGGGGTCGCCGCCAGCAGTGCGCCCTGTTTGTCATAGATCGCCATCCCCTGTAAACGCTCACGATTGCCAAAGCGATCGACAATCCGCTGAAGTTCACGGTGCGATTGCTTTTCCAGATGAGGCTCAATGTATCCTGCCAGGCTTTCCCCTAACACTTCGGCGCGTCGCTCGAGGTCCCTGCGAAGGGCTAACTTCTCCAGGCGCACCTCGTTGTAGGAGAACGCCAGAGAGACTAGCGTGATCCCCACAATCAGCGACACAATGAGTCGAACACTTAACCAGCGCATGGCAGTTTTCTGTTGCTCCGACTACGGGCGACGCTCGATTAGATGATGTCCGGCGAGTAAACGGCTATAACACCCAGATTAATATAGGTCTCTGAGGGTGCAAAAAATATAAGGGGCAATCTGTATCTTCGACGTCCAAACAGCAGGAGACGTGCCGTGAGAGAATGTCTCCAGTCGATTCGGTTAGGGAAGAATGGAGCGAGGGAGAGTGTCCAATCCGAAGTCGAAAATGTCACTTGCAGACGGCCCCGCCGGCGAACACTCCGCCACGGAAGCGGGTTCGAGTGCAAGGAAGCGGATTCGAGTCGTCTTGGTCAGCACTGCCTTGATCTGCGTGTGGCTGACGGTCCGATTTCCATATGAGGTCGAGTCCGGCCTCGAGCATGTATTGAACGGACCCAACCAGGTTAACCCGCAAACTCTGCACCTACGCGGTGAATTTGTCGAAAGCAACCTGGGATCGGCCGAGGAGCCGGGCGGCGGAGTGACTGTCAGAATGATCGCTGAGCAATACCTTTTTGTGCCGCAGTGTGTAGTGGTGCCGACCGGCATTCCCATCCGAGTTCGACTGACCAGCGCGGACGTGGTCCACAAACTAACCATCAGCCAGACCGGCGACGAGGTTAAGGTGGTGCCGGGTCATATCGTCGAGACCCAGCTGCAATTTGAGCGCGCGGGCGAATATCAAATGCCGTGCCATGAGTTCTGCGGACCCGGACATTACACGATGAGAAGCCGGTTGATCGCGGTCTCCCCGGAACAGTTTCGAACATTGAGTCCAGAGGGAAGGGTGAATTGTGCATCACGGTAGATGGTTGGCCGAAGTTCGCAGTGGACTGAAGAGCCGGATCGGGCCGGTTGTTGTCGTGTTGGCAATTTTGGTCTTGCTATGGGGAACCGCTGACCTCATGGGATGGGACGTTGCAGAACCGGCAGTTCGAATCCCTTCCAACGTGGCGTGGACGGCGGATACGATTACGGCGGCCTCCTCCGGCGATGCTTTTCGTGGGTCGCTTATAGGGCGACGCTGTGATCGCTGCCACGGTCGCGAGGGTTTCAGCTCGAGCCCTTCAGTTCCAAACCTTGCGGCCATGGACCGGTTGGTGATCTGGAAACAGCTGGATGACTTCCGATCGGGCAAGCGGAGTTCTCGCGTCATGCAACCGATCGCCAATTCGTTATCGCTAGAAGACTCCGCCGACGTAGCGGCTTACTATTGGGTGATGCCAATCGCGCCCGATCCGCAGGATGACCGCGCCTTTCCTCAGCCTATGTCTGACCCCAAGCATGAGGCCGTGGCTGGGCGGCTTATTACGACTGGAGACGGAAGCCGCGGGTTGCCGCCATGCCAGGCTTGTCACGGTCCCATCGGCTTGGTGGTGGGAGCGCCGTCGCTCGCGACTCAGAATGCCACCTATCTGTTGGAGCAGATCGAAGCCTTCGCCAGCGGCAGACGGGCCAACGACATCAACCTGCGCATGCGTAGCATCGCGGCGCAATTGACCGAAGAGGAGAGGCACGCACTGGCGGAATCATACGGTGCGGGTTTGGTGGAATCGAGTTCCAAGCTCGGGGGTAGGTAAAACGTGCCTCGGTTGGCAGACGAACCTTACCGGCACTAGGATTGGCCAACACGTCATCGGGATAGCAATACATCATCTTCCGGCCCGCCGAGGCAATCTCCGGCCGTTGCGTGCACGTGCTTAGTCGCTGGCGATTCGGAGATGAATCACAACGACGGTTCACGCCACAGCCGGATGCGGCTTACGGCACGGTCGACCACGCGAGCTAGTTCGGCCGCGAAAGCAGGCGTGCGATCCTCCCCTAAGCGCCGCTTGGCCTTCTCAGCGGAAAACCACGTTGGATTTCGATCGCGCTCTTGCGGAGCTTCAAGCCGCAAGACCTCACAGAGATGAGCTTGAACGGCAAGCTCTTTTTCGACACGTCTCTCTGATCGCGTAGAGTTGCGCCTGCCGCCAGGTTTGCGACGAACGTACTGGGCGAAGGAAGCTTCTTCTATGCGGCCATGAACTCCCGCCTCTTCGAAAGCCTCGAGGGCGGCCGTCTGAGCGTATGTCAACCCCGGTTCGGCCTTGCCCTTGGGGAAAGTCCAATGATCACTATTGGTCCGAACCAGCAGGAATTCGATCCCAGTACTGCGAAGCCGGTAACAAACTGCGGCGACCTGATCGCATCCACGGAGCCGGCGAAGTTGCGACAGGCGAAAGAACTTAACGGGAGCCCGCTGCCTCTGCGACCTAATCAGACCTCGCACTCCGTTGTCCGCAACACCAGCGCCCATAGCAGCAGAGTGCACGATACGGTTCGCTTCTGACTAGAGCACAGCTTGGTTCCGGGTTAATCTTCGGTGAGAAGATGATCTTGAAAGGGCTCCGTTCTCGTCACTTCAATCTTACGGGAATCCGTCTGCGTACTTGCGGTCCCCAAGGAAGCCGCGACAGTATTTCTCTTGGCCGCAATTGGCCGCCCGGAGGACCTTTGGAAAACTTGTGTTGTCTTCGCTGCAATCGAGAACTCGAAGCGGGACACAAATCCGTCGCTGTATATATGTTCGCGCAGACCGTGGGCATCAGACCGCGGCAAAAGTCCGCGGCCCAGCGAATCTGTTTCTGCCCTCAATGCTCAGTCTCCCTGGCGATGGGACCTCCGCCGGAGGGCGCGCTCAACATCGCGGCCTGGAATATGATCCGCGATTTGGTCGGCTCAGACCCGGCACTGAATAACGCGGCTTGGGAAAACTTGCGCGGAATTGTAGGCTTATTGCCGGCCACGGGAACTGATGGCAGCTCTCGTCGAGCGCCCGCTGAAGGTTATTTCGAGTTCTGAGGGGAACTCTCATGAGGCCGACGGCGTTCGCTGGCGGTAGAGTGCCGTATCGACTTGCCGCGACATCGCGATTACATCCAGAGGGCATTGGAGAAATTGCTGAATGGATTCCGCGATGCGAAGCGGCTCGTGCAGCACCTCATGGTGTTCCACGCGAAAGACGGATATATTGGCCTTGTCTCTGAGCCAGGCGTTGACTTGATTCAAATGAGCTCCCAGCCCGGCTGTTAAGGCCGCCGGAGGCACCGCTGCGCCCGCAGTGCCGCGACGCCGAATCATTTCCGCTTGAGAAGCGACCACTTCGGCAAGCGGGCGCTGCATAAAGATGATGCGATACTCGCGCCCGGCGGGTAATGCGAAAAGCAATTGCGAAATGACTTTCACCGCCTTGCCTTCGGCTTCCTGGATGCAATCCGGCTGTTGCGGCAGCAGCTTGATACGTTCCCACTCGTAGTAACCGCGAGGATTGTCTGCGTCGGCTTGACGTTCACCATCGGTGAGGACAGGCATGCCACCGGCAGCGAGCATCTGCATCATGAGCGAAGTGCCCGAGCGCGGCAAGCCGGAGACGACCGTGATCACGTTTCGACCTCTGATGGACTGACGCAGCAAATGCTGCTTTTAATGGCTTCTCTCATGGAGGCCGGGCGTCCCGCGAGGCTGGACCCTTCGGCTCCGCTCAGGGCAGTCTCACGAGACGCCCGTCCTCCATCAAGGCTAGGCGGTTTTGTGAATCCACTGATCGAGGCGGCAGCCGTCCTCTTGCAGCAGGAAGCTTCCCACGCCGAAGCACTCACCGCAGATGCGATGCGACTCGGGATCGCGAACCGCGCGCGTAATCCACTGCTTCCCAACCTCATACTGGCTGGCCGTGAACCACTGCTGCGGCAGCACTTCGACCAGTCCCGCCTGCAAGTAAAAAATGTACAACGCAAATGCGGGATCATCTTTTTCTTTCGCCGGATAACTGGTGGGCACAATCAACTCATCGACCGGCTGCAACTCCGGCGGGACCTCAATCTTGTGCATGCCAGGGTCGAGACCGAGTGGGATTTCAAAGTCCGCAACCGGAGCTGTGGTGGCGTAGATGCGTTCTGAGGATGGCTTGAACCATCCGGCAATTTCGGCGAGATCGAAAGGCTTGAGCTGCTCGGGATCAAAGCAGGTGAGGCGAATGCTCCGTCCCTCGGGACACCAGATGCCGAGTTGCGCAGGTGGAACGAGGAAAGGCCGGCAATAAGTATTCAAAGCTAGAAGCGCTTTGTCCGATTCGTGCTCCCGAACCAGCGAGACCACGTAGCCCAATGGACCCTCGTTTCCATGATGCACCCACGTCAAACGCTGGCCGGCGGCGGAGTCTACCTGGGGGAAGGTTTTCCAGTACCAGGGAGCGGGTCCGATGGCGCGGGCGAGAACGTCGCGTAGACGGGAAGTGCTGATCTCGTTCATCAGCCGGCCGTGGGCACGGTGCGCGGCTTGATATTGGCGCGGATGAATTGAACGATAGAGTCCATGGCGGTGCCGGGCTGAAAAATAGCAGCGACACCGATCTGTTTAAGATGGGCCACATCCTGATCGGGAATGATGCCGCCGACGATTACGATGACATCGTCCATCTTATGTTGTTTGAGCAGATCCATTACCCGCGGGACGATGGCGTTGTGCGCACCCGAAAGAATCGACAACCCAATGACGTTGACGTCCTCCTGGACCGCTGCGCTGACGACCATCTCCGGCGTCTGGCGCAGGCCGGTGTAGATGACTTCCATGCCGGCATCGCGCAGTGCGCGGGCGATTACTTTGGCGCCTCGGTCGTGGCCGTCAAGGCCCGGCTTCGCGACCAGTACACGGATTTTTTGTTCAGGGGGCATCCGGGACTCATTCGCCACGGATCAACGCGACGTTCGCGGATTCGGGACTAACTAGCATACAACAGCACTGGGAAAATCAACCAATTCGAAGTTCAACTCTTTTGCGAGAGGCTTAGCTCCGTATTCGAAGCAAATTCTTGAGGTTCCTTTTTGAACCTTCGTGTCCTTTGTGGTTGTCGGTTTCCTGCTACACCGTTTTGATATCCAAGCTTCGCCACAAATACCAGCAGGCGATGCTGCGATAAGGTTCCCAGCATTTGGCAATCCTCTCCATCTGCAGGGGCTTGGGCAGCTTGCGTTTGTTGTAATGCTTCTTGATCGCCATCTGGACGCCGAAATCGCCAGTCGGCAATACATTTAGCCGCTTCAGCGTGAACATCAGAAACATGTGCGCGGTCCAAACGCCGACGCCTTTGACCTGCGTCAGGTGTTTTATAACCTCTTCGTCGGTCATCTCCGACAAGCGAGTGAAGTTAAGCTCGCCGCGAATGGCGCGCTCCGCCATGTCGCGCAGGTATGAAGATTTTTGTTTAGACAGGCCGACCGACCGCATCTGGTCATCGGTTAGCTTCACAATTCCTTCCGGCGAGAGAGGTTCGCCCACGAGCGCCGCGAATCGCTTGAAAATGGTCTCCGCAGCTTTCCCATTCAACTGCTGATAGACGATGGCCTCGGCCAGACTGTGAAACACGGGCTCGCCAAATTCCATGCGGCAGGGCCCGACGCGTTCAATGATGCTCCGCATCACGGGATCAGATTTTTTCAGGTGATCGATGGCTTTCCGCATACGAACATTTTGACGAAACCCAGAATAAAGAGGATAGCAGAACCGTTAGGGGGCGGACGGGCTCACGGTGAACCTATGGAGGACGGTGAGAGTCTGCGCATGCGCCGATTGGCTGGCCACGACCAGTAAAATAAATGCAATGGCTCGCGTCGGTGTGGCTCATGTCGGGTGCTGAGGTATCGCCGAAATCCTGCCCTGATCTTCCGCTATGCTTGTCATATCGGCCTCCCGATTGAATCCGCGAACTATACTCGGGGCACACAGAATTAAGAAAAGCATGGGCGAAGGGGTGACCCGGCTCCGCGATTACGCAAAAGACAAAACCCGAACTTTGGTGATTTGGCTATGCGCGCGGGAGAGGATAAAGTTAAATATTCATGGCTTTCCGATTCAAGTTTGGACTCATTTGTTTTGCCTTTGTGACCCTGGGTTGGACGTTGTTCTGCTTGGGACAAACCGCTCAGCAAACGCCTGCGCCTAGCGCGAAACAGAGTAGTCCGGAACAGCTGGGGATAGCCTTAGACGACCAACCGCCCAGCCCGCCATTGCCTGGGAGCATCAGCGGAACGGTTGTCGATCAAAGTGGGGCTGTCATCGCAGGAGCCCGGGTGCGGCTTACCCGTGAAGGTCAATCCCTAAACCAGGAGGTGTTATCAGGCGGCGATGGGCAGTTCTCCTTTGCCAACGTTGCTCCAGGACCTTTCCGTCTCACCATTGCCTCGACGGGCTTCGCGACACAAACCGTCTCTGGCATGCTGCACTCGGGGGAGAGCTACGTGGTTCCGCAGAACCCTTTGGCGGTTGCTACCAATATCACGGATGTGGAAGTCGGTGTTTCTCCAGAGCAAGTGGCAGAAGAGCAGATCAAGGTTGAAGAGAAGCAGCGGGTACTGGGCGTCCTGCCAAATTTCTATGTCAGCTACGTCCCCAATGCGGTTCCGCTCAACTCGAAGCAAAAATTCAAGCTGGCCTGGAAGACGGTGGTGGATCCATTCAGCTTTGTATTTGTGGGGGGCGTGGCGGGAGTGGAGCAGGCGCAAGATCACTTCAAGGAATATGGCCAAGGAGCGCAAGGGTATGGAAAGCGTTTCGGCGCCGGCTACGCCGACATGGTTTCGAGCACTTTCATTGGCAGTGCCATACTGCCATCGCTGCTGAAACAGGATCCGCGTTATTTTTATAAGGGAAGGGGCAGCATGGGAGCGCGCGCTCTGTATGCGGTCGCCAATGCAGTAATCTGCAAGGGCGACAATCGGCGCTGGCAGCCGAACTACTCGGCTGTCCTGGGAGCCCTGGCGGCGGGGGGTATTTCGAATCTCTACTATCCATCAAACGATCGCAATGGCGTGGGATTGACTTTCGAAAATGCGGGAATCGGGATTGGCGGAAATGCGGTTGCCAATCTGTTTCAGGAATTTCTCATCCGGAAGTTGACACCGAAAGTTCGTAACCATAACCCGAGTCAGCCCTAGAAGACTCGGCCAGAACTCGCCTTGCTGGCGTAAGATCGCGGCTACCCTCACGACCGGGTTATGACTGTAGTGACCTGACTACCCTTCCCTGAACCTCCAGCCTCGGATAACTCATTCGGCAATAAAAACATCTCAGCGTGTCAGGTTATGAGTACCGTTCCCGGATTCGGGCGACTTGTGAGTTTTCCCATCGCCAGCCGACGCGATCGCTGGTATGAGCGGGTGATGTCGGCGTACCTGGCCCAAAGCGAAGGGAGCATGCCCGCACGGAAGCTCGCCGTCAATTGGGACAAAATGCTGGGGATGGCGACCCTACTTTTGGTGAGCGGGGTTGGCTGGACTGCGGTGGGAGTTGCGGCGTCTTTCTTTCTTAGATAAATGTACGGGGCTTTGGCGCGTTCTGCCGGGCGATGACGCCCGGCCTCCATTCTTGCCGCTACTTGTCATAGTGCAGCAGGGAGAATACGTCATAGCCGCGCAACTTCTCGCGACCCTGCAGGAAATCGAGTTCCACGACGAATCCCAGGCCGACAACTTCCGCACCCAGCGAGGCTGCGAGTTTTGTGGTGGCTTCGGCGGTTCCTCCCGTGGCTAACAGATCGTCCACAATGATCACCCGCTCGCCTTTCTGGATCGCGTCTTTGTGAATCTCGAGCGTGTTGGTTCCGTATTCCAGAGCGTAGTCGTACCTGGTAGTGGCGGCGGGAAGTTTGCCGGGCTTGCGGACGGGAACGAAGCCGGCATTCAGCCGGTAGGCCAGGGCTGGGGCGAAGATGAATCCGCGAGCCTCCATGCCCAGGACCAAGTCGATTTTCTTGTCGAGGTAATGCTCGGACAGAGCATCGATCAGAGTTGCGAAGGCGAGTTTGTCTTTCAATACGGTAGTAATGTCGTAGAAGAGAATCCCCTTCTTAGGGAAATCGGGAACTTCTCGAATCAGCTTCTTTAGCGGCTCGCAGTTGACGCTGGCTCTGATTCTTGCTGTCTTGCTCGGCATTCACCAGGCTCCTTCGATGCGAAAGGTGGTAAGACCTGAAACTGGCTTGGCTTCGGATTCCTCGACATCGTCCACGCGAGCGGCGCGCGGACCTTCGCGGAGACGCGAGCGCAGTCCGGCTAATTGATCGCGGGTGCCCATGGCCAGGACCTCGACGCTGCTGTCGGAGTTATTGCGCACCCATCCGGCGATGCCGAGAATGTGAGCCTCGCGTTCCACAAACCAGCGGAAGCCTACGCCTTGCACGCGGCCGCGAACCAGAAAGCGGCGGGCTAGAA
>Ga0187804_10000370_pt1 | contig 10945 bp, 11 predicted proteins | sample NC_wetland_sal_i_3_FD_132961 | JGI IMG/M metagenome (GOLD analysis project Ga0187804, IMG submission 132961) | Wetland sediment microbial communities from Neuse River Estuary, North Carolina, USA - Control_4 | ecosystem: Environmental > Aquatic > Freshwater > Wetlands > Sediment | place: USA...
AATCCGAATACCGCGTCGCTGAATCCAAGCTCGCGGTTCATCTGGAGCGATGCGAACCCGACGTTGATGCGGTCGAGGTAGGCGACGATGTAGAGCACCAAGAGAAACGGCAGCAGGTTGCGCCTCACCTTGGCGAGTGCCGATGATTCCAGGGTGGCGAGGCGCGAGCTTGGGATTTCCGCTCGGTCGAGCCGCATCCGGGCTATTTCGGTGTCTGAAATCGCGAACCCCCCGCTACTCGGCGCGCAAAACCCGTCAGAATCGCATCGTTTTCGGGGGCGGCGCGTCGGCCGGCCCGTTCATGCGTCATTCCGAGCAGAGTCTTCCCGATCAATCACGCCAAACGAACAAAGTGAGCCGGGCCGCCACTCCGCGCGGAGCATGCCCGAAGAGAAGTCGAATGGGCAGACTGCGCTCGGAAAGACTGAATCATAGCGCGTGCATGCACGCGATTCCCACCATCCGTGCGCACGAGCATAATCGGCGCTAGTCGGGACGCGGCCGCATCGCGCCCGGCTCGCCGCATCGGAGGTTGCCCGGATGGCTACGCAGCCGGTCGTGTTCCTGTTCGACGTGGACAACACCCTGCTCGACAACGACCGCGTCGTAGCCGACCTGATGGCGCATCTGGATCGCGATATCGGGCACGACCGCGAGCAGCGCTACTGGACGCTTTTCGAGGAGCTGCGCGAGGAGCTCGGCTATGCCGACTACCTGGGCGCGCTCCAGCGCTACCGAATCGAGCATCCCCGCGACCTCAAAATTCTCGCGGTCTCGGCCTTTCTGCTCAACTATCCATTCGCCGAGCGGGTGTTTCCCGGCGCAATCGGCGTCGTCGAACGCGCGCGATCGTTCGGCGTGCCGGTGCTTCTTTCCGACGGCGACGTAGTATTTCAGCCGCGCAAGATCGATCGGTCCGGGCTTGGCAAAGCGGCCGACGGCAACGTGCTGATCTATATTCATAAGGAGCGCGAACTCGACGACGTCGAGGCGCGCTTTCCCGCCGGCCGGTACGTGCTGGTCGACGACAAGCTCCGCATTCTGGCCGCGGTGAAAGAAGTGTGGGGCGGCCGCGTGACCACCGTGTTTCCGCGCCAGGGCCATTACGCCCGCGATGAGAAGGAAACCGCGAAGTACCCGCCCGCCGACATCACGATCGAGCGGATCGGCGCGCTCGCGGAATACGATTTGCCCACCCTGCTGGCCGCGGCGAAGTCTCGCGCGTGACGAAATCGATCAGAATCGAAGGGGCCGATTTCCTTCCAGGCGGCGCGATCTTCAATTGCGCGCGGGCATCATCTTGTAGCGGATCGGCATGTGCTTGATCCCGCCGACGAAGCTCGACCGGAGCCGTTGGACCGGTCCGGTGAGCTCCGGATTCTCCATCCGTTCCGCCAGTTGGCGGTAGATGACCTCGAGTTCGAGCTTCGCCAGATGGGAGCCGAGGCAGAAGTGCTCGCCGATTCCAAATGCGAGGTGCGGATTCGGATTGCGCGCGACGTCGAACTTGAACGGCTCCTTGAACACTTCCTCATCGCGGTTCGCTGACGGATAGAACAGGCACACCGATTCGCCCGCGCGGATCTTCTGGCCGCGGACCTCGGCGTCCCGCACCGCAGTGCGCGCGAATTGGATGACCGGCGAGGTCCATCGCACGATTTCCTCTACCGCGCTTTTGATTAACGCCGGATCGCGTTTGAGGCGCTGGAATTGCTCGGGATTCTGCATCAGTGCGAGCAGGCCGCCGCTGGTCGCGTTGCGGGTAGTCTCGTTGCCCGCCACCACCAGGAGCAGGTAGTAAGACAGCAGCTCCATCGTGGGCAGCGGGCTACCATTAACCTTCGCATTGGCGACTATGCTGGTAATGTCGTTGGTGGGGAGCTTCTGGCGCTGGGCGACCATGTCGGTGAAGTATTGGAACAGACCCAGCCGTGCCTGTTCAAAGGTCTCGCGAGGGTCGCCGGCGCTCTGAAACTCGGGGTCGCCGCCGCCGATGATCTCGTTAGTCCAGCGAAACAGCATCTCCCAGTCTTTGCGCGGCACCCCGAGCAATTCCGCGATCACGGCGACGGGGACCTTCGATGACATGTCGGTAACGAAATCGCACTCCGTGCGATCGGCCACGTCGTCGAGCACCTTGCGCGTGATCTCGGCGATTTGCGGCGCGAGCGCGCGGACCGCGCGCGGCGTGAACTGCCGGCTCACGACCGACCGGTACTCGCCGTGCTGGGGCGGATCCATGTTGAGCAGATGGCGCAGCGGGAAGGCTTCGGGCGGCACCACCACCTCCTCGCCGGGTTCGACGACGAAGACCGATAGCCGAGGCCCGTTGAGCCACAGCCGCGGCTGGCGCGAGATCTGAATGATGTCGGCATGCTTGGTAATCGCCCAGAACGGTTGAACGTTGGGCCGATCGACATGAAAGACGGGCTTGTGCTGGCGCAGGTAGGCCCACTCCGAATGCGGGTATCCGTTCTTCGCATAGTGGTCGGGACTGATGATGTCGATCGTGTCGAGTGAAATTTCGGTGCTTGTCATGGCGTTGGTACTCGAATGCGCCGGCCACCCGGATCGCGCGCAGCGCGCGCGCTCTCCAGGAGCCAATTTGCGCTAATCCTCAATAAGGGTAATCGCCTGGCGCGGGCAGTTCCGCTCGGCGAGCTTGAGTTTTTCGTAGAGCGACGCGGGCGGCCTCTCCATCAGCAGATGGGTTTTGTCGTCGTCGCGCACTTCGAACACTTCCGGCGCCGCTTCCATACAGCGTCCATTCCCTTCGCACAGCTTCAGGTCCACCTCGATCTTCATGGTCTTTCTCCGCGCGCGAGGCAAGCTCGCCGCCGATGTCTCTTTTCGTACCTGCGAAACGGGCGCGGCCCGCATTTCGCGCTCGCCCTCCGGCCGCCTTTGACAATAGACGATATCGCACGCGCTCGTGTATCACTAGCCACAAAGCGCGCTCATCTGCCGCCGCCTCCGCAGGACGATAGCGCCCGCGACCTCCGGGGCCGGGCTTTGTGCGATGTAAGCCGCGAAGCTTATCGCGCGCCAGAGAGAAATATTCAGGAGGAAGTGCGATGACGGAATTCGGCGTTTCGATGTTTCCGGCCGATTACGCGATTCAGCCCGGGGAGCTCGCGATTGCGGCCGAGCAGCGCGAATTCGAGTCGATTTTCTTTCCCGAGCACACCCATATACCGGCATCGCGCAAGACTCCGTGGCCGGGAGGCGTCAAGCTCCCCAGCGAGTATTGGCATACGCATGACCCATTCGTCGCGCTCGGAGCCGCCGCGGCGCTCACGAAAAAGCTCAAGCTGGGCACCGGAGTGTGCCTGGTCATCGAGCGCGATCCGATCACGCTCGCCAAGGAGGTCGCCTCGCTCGATTTCATTTCAGGCGGGCGCGTGATCTTCGGAATCGGCGGCGGATGGAACGTCGAGGAGATGGAGAATCACGGCGCGCAGTTCAAACGGCGATGGAAACTCGTGCGCGAGAAAGTGCTCGCGATGCGCGAGATTTGGACCAAGGAAGCGGCCGAGTTCCACGGCGAATTCGTGAACTTCGATCCGATCTGGTCGTTTCCCAAGCCGGTGCAGGCCGGCGGCCCGCCGGTCCTGCTGGGATCGCAATCAAAGCGGGTATTCGAACGCGTCGCCGACTATTGCGACGGGTGGATGCCGATCAATGTCCGGCCCTACGACTTCGATGACGGCGTCAAGCGACTGCGCGAGGCCGAGAAGGGCGCGGGGAAGAAGGGCCTCTCGCTCTCGCTGTTCGGAGCGCCGGCCAAGGACGAGGTAATACGGCGCTTCATCGACCTCGGCTTCGAGCGGCTCATCTTCGGCCTCCCGCCGGCGCCGCGCGACACGGTGCTGCCGTTGCTCGACCGCTACGCGGGGGTCGCAGCCAGGTTCAGATAGCCGCAACTGCGGCTTTCCTGGTCATCCGGAGCCAACGGCGCGAGTCGTGAATCCCGGATTCCCTCTCTCGCCGGTTCCGCCCAAAGCGCTTGGAATCGCGGTCGCGGCGCGGCTTGACATGTTTCGCGCGGAGCTTTAGCCTATCTGGCCAATTGACAATGTTGTCTAAGAAGACCAAATACGCGCTCAAGGCGATGATGGTTCTCGCGAAGGAGTACGGCCAGGGGCCGGTACTGATCTCCGAAATCGCCAGACGCGAGGTCGTTCCGCAAAAGTTCCTCGAACTCATCCTTCTCGAGTTGAAGAACCAGGGCATTCTGCAAAGCAAGAAAGGCAAGGGGGGCGGCTATTTTCTAGGGCGCCCGCCTCAGCAGATCAGCATCGGCCACGTGATCCGCGTGCTGGACGGGCCTCTGGCGCCACTCCCATGCGTCAGCCGGACAGCCTACATGCGATGCAGCGAGTGCCTCGACGAACGCACGTGCGGCATCCGGATGGTGATGAAAGAAGTGCGTGATGCGACCGCGAAAATCCTCGACTCGACTACTCTGGCCGACATGCTCAAGCGGGTTGAGATCGTGGTGTCGGGCGGCGAGGCGCTCAGTTTCGCGATCTGATCTTTTTTTGCAGCCTAGTCTAGTAAATCTATAGGATAATATATGAAACCCGATCCGCCGCTTAAAATCCAAAATGGCGATCTTTCCCAAGCCGACCTCTGCCGCGAAGTCCTGCACGCAATCGCGAACGCGATTAGAGGCGTGCGGTTCGGCTCGGTCGAGGTCGTCATCCAGGACTCCCGGGTGATTCAGATTGAGCGCAAGGAAAAGTTCCGCTTCGACAGGGGCGAGCGGCGATAACTGGTTCTGTCGAGAAACAGAAACGCACCAGACCAGAGCGTAAAAGGACCCAACAACCCGGATATTCATTTGCTCAGCAAACCCCGAACTGACCGGACCACCGGAGGTTCCCAGATGGAAAGGAGATTCCACCTTGAGGAAGCACAATTGGCCGGTCATCGCGGCGGTCTTGCTCGCGGCGCTTTCGCGGGGCGGAGAGCTGTGCGCGCAATCGGCTCAACCCTCGGCCGAGGCGATCGCCGAACTGAAGCAGCAGGTGCACGAACTGCAACGCAAAATAGAAGCGCTCGAGACGCTCGATCAGAAGGTCAAGGTGATCGACCGCAAGCTCGACGCCGATGAAAAGACGCAGCACGACAACGCGCTGACCCTGCCCGTGATCCAGGCGAGCAAGGATGGGTTCTTCATCAAATCGCCCGACGAGAGTTATCAACTCCACATCGGCGGCTGGACTCAGACCGAGGGCCGCTTCTACGCCGGCCAGGAACCTTCGGGCATCAGCAGCACGTTCCTCATGAGGCGCATCAGGCCGTACCTCGAGGGCACCGTCGGCCAATACTACGACTTTCAAATCCTGACCGACTTTGGACAGGGAGCTACGGTCGTCCAGGATGCGTACACCGACATCCATTATTTCGACCATTACCAATTGGCGGCCGGAAAATTCAAAGAGCCGATCGGACTCGAGCGATTGCAGGACGATCGCTATCTGGAGTTCCCCGAACGCTCGCTCGCCTCGAACCTCGTGCCGGATCGCTCTATCGGGGTGGCGCTGCACGGCGAACTCTTCGACCGGTTAGTCGAGTACAAGTTCTCCGTGATGAACGGCGTGCCCGACAACACGGCGTCGGTGGACACCGCCACCAACAGTCCCAAGGATTTCGCCGGCCGCCTGTTTTTTCATCCGTTCCGCGCGCTCGGGGTCGAGGCTGCCCAGGACTTCGGCCTGGGAGCGTCGGGTTCGGTCGGCGATGAGCGCGGAAGCACGGCTCTGGACTCCTTCAAATCGACTTTCCAGAACACGTTCTTCACCTACAAGACGGGTGTCTTCGCCGCCGGCGAGCGCTATCGCATTTCTCCGCAGTTCAACTACTATTACGGCCCCTTCGTCTTGTACGGCGAGTATGTAGAGAACTGGCAGGCACTCGGGAAGACGGCCCTCGGAAAGAAAAAGAAGGGCCACAAGAACCCGCGGGAGTTCGAGATCGGACGAGGAATCGATAACCAGGCCTGGGAGCTCACCGCGGGATATGTGCTGACCGGCGATGCGACCGCATACGACGGCCTTCAGCCCCGCCACGACTTTGATCCCGCCGGCGGCAACTGGGGAGCACTCGAAGTAGTCGCGCGCATCGACCGACTGCTCGTCGATCGCGACGCGTTCAATCTTGGCTTCGCCGGCCCGGCCGCTTCCGCCCGCGAAGATCTCGAATGGGCCGTCGGCCTCAACTGGTACCTCAATCGACATGTGAAGCTCGAGACCGCGTATGTACGCAATCGCTTCACGCTCGGCGCAACGCATAACCACAACCGTCCCGGCGAAGATGGAATTCTCACGATGCTGCAGTTGCAGTTCTAGCGATGGCGCGGCGGCACAACGCGATGACCATGCTCCCGGCGGCGATCGCGCCGCCCCGATTCGCGACTCTCCTGGCGGCGTCGATACTGCTGTTCGCCGCTGTCGCCGCGGGGACCGCGCGGGCGGGCCAGACGATCCTGAATGTCTCCTACGATCCGACTCGCGAGCTTTACCAGGATTACAACGCGGTGTTTCAGAAGTACTGGAAGTCGAAGACCGGCCAGGACGTCACGATCCACCAGTCGCATGGGGGGTCAGGCAGACAGGCGCGCGCGGTGATCGACGGACTTGACGCCGATGTCGTCACGCTCGCGCTCGCTTACGATATCGACGCGATCGCCGAGAAGACCGGATTGCTTCCGCGCGACTTCCAGAAGCGCCTCCCGGGCAACAGTTGCCCATGTACGTCGACCATCGTGCTCCTGGTTCGCAAGGGCAACCCAAAGGGAATCCATGACTGGGGCGACCTGGTCCGGCCCGGCGTCACCGTCATCACGCCGAATCCGAAGACCTCGGGCGGCGCGCGGTGGAACTATCTGGCCGCGTGGGGATACGCGCTCAAGCGCGATGGCGGCGGCGAGGCGAAGGCGCGCGACTTCATCACGCGGCTCTACCGAAACGTACCCGTGCTCGACTCGGGGGCGCGCGGCGCGACCACAACCTTCGTCGAGCGCGGCATCGGCGACGTTTTGATCGCGTGGGAGAGCGAAGCGCTCACCGCACTGAAAGAGTTTGGGGCCGGCAAGTTCGAGGTCGTGACGCCGTCGGTGAGCATCATGGCGGAACCGCCTGTCGCGGTGGTCGACGGTGTCGCCAGGCGCCGCGCCACCACCGGCGTCGCGCTCGCCTACCTCGAATATCTTTACTCCGACGCAGGCCAGGAAGTGGTCGCGCGGAACTTTTACCGTCCGCGCCTCGCCTCGGTCGCAGCGAAGTACCGGTCGAAGTTCCCCGGCCTCGAGATGTTCACGGTCGATCAGATGTTCGGCGGCTGGCAGAACGCGCAGAAGAAGCATTTTTCCGATGGCGGCGTGTTCGACCAAATCTATCAACCGGGAAATTGATGGCAGAGCCGAGAATAATCCGGAATCGCCGGGTGTTGCCGGGCTTGGGTCTGACGCTTGCCTGGACGCTGGTGTATCTCGCCGTGGTCGTGGTGGTTCCGCTGTCGACGATTTTTTTCAAGACCGCGACTCTGACTGGGGGCCAGTTCTGGGCGGCGGTCACTTCCGCGCGGACGCTCGCCGCGCTGCGGCTCAGCTTCGGCGCCGCGCTGGCCGCGGCGGCGGTGAACGCAATCATGGGCTTCATCGTCGCCTGGACGCTGGTCCGCTACGAGTTTCCGGCGCGGCGCCTGGTCGACGCGATGGTCGATCTGCCATTCGCGCTCCCGACCTCGGTGGCGGGGATTACTCTGACCGCGCTTTATTCCAGCCACGGATGGATCGGCCGCTGGTTCGATCTCATCGGCCTCAAGATCGCATTCGCCCCGCCGGGCGTGGTCGTCGCGCTGGTCTTTGTGGGTCTGCCATTCGTGGTGCGAACCGTGCAGCCGGTGGTGGAGGAACTCGATCCGGAACTCGAGGAGGCCGCGGCGACGCTCGGCGCGGGCCGCGCGCAGACCTTCGTGCGCGTCACCGCGCCGGCGCTGGTGCCTGCGCTGCTTACCGGCTTCGCGCTCGCGTTTGCGCGCGGGCTCGGCGAGTACGGCTCGGTGGTTTTCATCTCCGGCAACATGCCGATGCGTACGGAGGTCGTTCCGCTGCTGATCATGAGCAAGCTCGAACAGTTCGACTATGCCGGCGCGACCGCGATTGCGCTGGTAATGCTCGCGCTGTCGTTCGCTCTCCTCCTGACGGTGAATTTGCTCGGGCAGCCGGGCAGCCGCCGGCTGACGGCGTGAGGCGAGGGGATCATGCTCGAAAACTTCGGCTGGCTGGGTACGCGGGACCATCGCGCGCCGCGGCCGGCCGGCGCGGATCCGCCGCTCGTCCAGTTCGCGCTCACCGCGGCGGCGCTGGGCTTCCTCGGGCTGTTCCTGTTCCTGCCGGTGGTGGCGGTATTTGCGAAGGCGCTCGAAAAGGGGCTGGGCGCGTACCTGGCGGCGATCTCCTCGGAGGAGGCGCTCGCCGCGATTCGCCTGACCCTGGTCACCGCGGCGATCGCCGTCCCGCTTAACGTAGCGTTCGGCGTTGCAGCCGCGTGGGCGATCACGCGGTTCGATTTTCGCGGCAAGCAGGCGCTCACCGCATTGATCGATCTGCCCTTCTCGGTATCGCCGGTGATCTCCGGAATGCTGTTCGTTCTGCTACTCGGCGTGCGCACTCCGATCGGCGGCTTCCTCGCCGGCCACGGCGCCCGGATCATTTTCGCCGAGCCCGGGATCGTGCTGGCGACGATCTTCGTCACCTTCCCGATCGCGGCTCGCGAGCTGATCCCCGTCATGCAGGCATCGGGACGCGACGAGGAGGAAGCCGCGGCAGTGCTGGGCGCCCGCGGATGGCAGACTTTTTTTCGCGTCACGCTGCCCAACGTCAAATGGGGCGTCCTGTACGGGACCGTACTCACCAGCGCGCGCGCGATGGGCGAGTTCGGCGCGGTGTCGGTCGTGTCCGGCCATATACGCGGGCTCACGAACACGATGCCTCTGTATGTCGAAATCCTCTACAACGACTACCAGTTCGCTCCCGCGTTTGCGGTGGCATCGCTGCTCACCCTGCTCTCACTCGCCTCCCTGGTGCTGAAACACCTGCTCGCGGGCCGGATCGAATCGGCAGCGCCTCAGGAACAGGCGAAATCCGGCGCACGGATGGCGGCATGAGCATCGAACTCACCGCGATTCGCAAGACCTTCGGCGAGTTCGTCGCGCTCGAGCGAATCGATCTCAAGATCAAGACCGGCGAACTGGTCGCGCTGCTCGGGCTATCGGGCTCGGGCAAGACGACCCTCCTGCGAATCATTGCGGGACTCGAGACTCCGGACACTGGAAGCGTGCGATTCCATGGCGAGAACGCCGCCGCGATGAGCGTGCGCGACCGGCGGGTCGGTTTCGTCTTCCAGCATTACGCGCTGTTCCGGCACATGACCGTGTTCCAGAACGTGGCGTTCGGGCTGCGAGTTCGTCCGCGCCGCGAGCGCCTCCCCGAGCAGAAGATCGCCGCCCGCGTGCACGAACTCCTTGCCCTCGTACAGCTCGACTTTCTCGCCGACCGTTACCCGTCGCAACTCTCGGGCGGCCAGCGCCAGCGCGTCGCGCTCGCCCGCACGCTCGCGGTCGAGCCCAGCGTGCTGCTGCTCGATGAGCCGTTCGGATCGCTCGATGCGAAGGTGCGCCAGGAACTCAGGCAATGGCTGAAGCGCCTGCACCAGCAGCTGCACGTCACCAGCGTGTTCGTCACCCACGACCAGGACGAGGCGCTCGAACTTGCCAACCGCGTGGTCATTCTGAACGCCGGGCGCATCGAGCAAATCGGCACGCCCGAGGAGGTTTATCACCACCCCGCCAACGCCTTCGTGTACAACTTTCTCGGCAGCGTGAACCTGTTTCACGGGCGGATTGAAAACGGGCGCGTGTTCCTCGGCGACACGGCGCTCGAGGTGGATGTCACTCACCAGCATGCGCATCCCGCCAATGGCCGCGCGGTCCTCTATGTCCGCCCGCACCTGCTCGAGATCGATCACGCGCCGCTCGGCGACAAGAGCTTTCGCGCAACGGTGAAGAGCGTGAATCCCGCCGGGCCGCAGGTCAAAGTCGAACTCGTCGCGCAATGGGGCGACCCGCTGCAGGTCGAGATAAATCACGAGCGATATCGCGCGCTCCGAATCGAGCCCGGCAGCGAAGTCTTTGTTCGCCCCAAGGAGAGCCGCGCTTTCATCTACCAGATTTAGCCGGGTCGAGAGACGATGAATTTCGAGAGGATTCGCTTCGACGATGGGCGTGGTCAGTGTGACTCGGCGCGCGCGCCGATCTGGTCGAGCGGCCGCGCGCCCGCGCGATCCTGCCCCGCCGTCACCCGGTCGATTATCGCGAGCAGCGCTGCTCTCTTGACCGGTTTGGCCACGTGCTCATCGCATCCCGCCTCGAGGCTCTTGGCGACGGACTCGGGAAGCGCGGCCGCGGTCAGCGCGACGATAGGCGTCGGGGCTCGGCCGCCCTCGCGCTCCCACGCGCGGATTTGGCGGGTCGCGGTGTGGCCGTCCATCACCGGCATTTGCACATCCATGAGCACCAGGTCGTAGAGGCCCGCGGTAAATCGCTCGACCGCCTGGGCGCCGTCCGCGACCGGATCGATCTGATAGAGCGTGTTCTTGAGGAATGCCGCGATGAGGTTGCGATTGTCGGGCGAGTCGTCGGCAAGCAGGATTCTCAACGCCCTGGTCTTCGCGATCGCCGGGTTCGCAGGCAGCGAGGCGTGGGCCGCCCGGCCGTTGGTATGGCTGCCGATCGCGGTCGCGAGCGTATGAAGCAGATTGGTGCGACGAATCGGCTTTACCAGGTAACGCTCGATTCCCGCCGCTCGCACGGCCTGCAATTGGGCGGCCAGACCGTCCCACTTGAGCATTCCGATCAGCAGGCCGTTTGCACAGCCGGC
>Ga0187804_10000371_pt1 | contig 10923 bp, 7 predicted proteins | sample NC_wetland_sal_i_3_FD_132961 | JGI IMG/M metagenome (GOLD analysis project Ga0187804, IMG submission 132961) | Wetland sediment microbial communities from Neuse River Estuary, North Carolina, USA - Control_4 | ecosystem: Environmental > Aquatic > Freshwater > Wetlands > Sediment | place: USA...
ACGAATGCCCCCCACCGGCTTCCGCTTGCGTCGCCGGCTTGCTTTGCGCGCATCTTCCGCGCAGACCATAGCCCCCGGATCACGCTGCCGTAGCGGCGTTCCATTTCAGGAAAGCGTGGCAGCGTAGCCTGGATGCTCAACAGGTTCGGATCGCCCGTGTGAATCCCTCCGGCCAGCGGCTGTGCGACGCGCTCAAAAGTCTCGCGACCGAACCGGCGGATGACGAAAGAGGCAAGGCTCTCGTCTTCTTCGCCGGGTTTGCGCGGAATCAAGAGTTCCGAGGCGATACGCAGTTTTCCGCGGAGGCTGAACAGTGGAGTTTTGAACAGGGAGCCGAGACGGGTTGGCGCCAAGAGGGCAAATCCTTCGGGTACTGCGACCAGCCGGCCCGCTCGGACCACATAGGCGGTGCGGAATCGTTCATCGGTACCGATAAGCTCAGAGTCGAGATCAAGGCGGTTCGCGAGAGCCAGCGCCCAGGGTTTTTCTGCGAGGAAGGAGTCGACTCCCGTCTCCGCGATAAACCCGTCCCTGCGAATCGTATGGAGGGCGCTACCCACCCGCGCGCTTCGCTCGAGCAGCGTAACGTCAAGCGCGAGCTCGCGCGATGCAGCCAGCTCTCCGAGATGAAAAGCCGCGGCGAGGCCGCTTATTCCGCCGCCGATTACCACCACCCGAAATCGCGAATTGCTAGCCATCTGTTCGGCCGAATTTCTGCCAGGATGTTGCGCAACGCGCTGATGCAGCCGCGCGGAAAGCGCGGCATCTCAGCAAGTGGCGCATTTCATTTTCGCGGCGGCCGGGCAAGCGCCGGCAGCCCTAATCGGGCAGGGCGCACCAAGCTATGGCCGCAAGTTCAAGGGTGAGCGGCTTCGAACGCCGCGGGTCTGGCCGATTCGATTAGTTCGGCAACCTCCCGCTGATACGGGAAACTCCCCGGCTCGTACGCGCACAGAGGGTCCTCTTCCAGCCCATCGCCGGTGACACCGTAAGCGCGCGATCTGGACCCGGCGCATACTGCCTGGAATTCGCACCGTCCGCATCGGCCCAGCAGTCTCGACGGATCGCGCAGCCGGCGAAACAAAGCACTCTCGCGATAGATCTCTGGAAGCGGCCGCACACGAACGTTGTCCACCGCGACCGGAAAGAACCCGCTTGGACAGACCGCGCCAATATGCGAGACGAAAACGAATCCTTTGGCTGCATTCACGTCCATCGGAGTACGACGCGCCCCAGGCCTGATCTGCGGCCATGGTTCGAGGGCTGTCCGCAGGCTTCGATACGTTGGCCCCAAGTGCAGAATCCTTTCGGGCGCATCCCCGTGGCGGTCAAGAATCGTGCGTTGGACGAATACGCGCTTGAAATGATGGCCCTCGGTCGTCTTGACCGGAACCACGGTGCCGACGTCATAGAGGAAGTTCATCACATCTTCGCATTCCGCGGGCGAAAGCTGCGCCAAGTTGATTCCGCGTCCGACCGGGACCAGGAAAAACACGCTCCACGTCAACGCGCCCAGGCTCTTGACGGAATGCGCCATCGCGGGAAGATCCGAAAGATTAAGTCTTGTGACGGTCGAGTTGATCTGAACCTTCAGTTCACAGTCGCGGGCTGCCTGCCAAATCTTCATCGTGCGGTCGAACGTGCCGGCAAAGCCGCGAAAACTGTCGTGCACCGCCGCTGCCGCCCCGTCAAGGCTGAGCGACAGAGCCTTCAACCCCGCCGCCTTGAGCCGCACGATCGCCTCGGGAGTGAGAAGCGGCGTCACAGACGGTGAGAATGCCACCGGAACCCCCCGGTCGCTGGCGTAGGAGATCAATTCCATCAGATCGGAGCGCTTCATTGGGTCTCCACCCGTTAGGATAAATAACGGGGGAGGCGGTCCGAAGCTGGCGACCTGATCAATCAACTTTAGAGAATCCTCGGTTGTAAGCTCGCGCGGGTCCGGCCACGGCATCGCCTCGGCCCGGCAATGCTTGCACGCCAGGTCGCAGGCTCTGGTTACTTCCCAGATGACCAGAAAAGGCCGCTCATTGAGATCGTAGGTGGGATGTCTAATCTTGTTCAGCCGTGGATCCATGAACCGCGCTCCAACATCATCGAGTCCGCTATTGCTTTCGTTCTTTCCGGCTCCTGGGGATATTGCTGCTGCTAGCCTCGGACGCCTTCTTAGGCACCGGGGTGTTGTTCCCGTATAACACGAGAACAGTTCGGCGCGGCATCAGCATATCCCGGTGGAGCTATGACACACCCTACCTCATCAGGAGTCGTGTGTGATAGCGCTCCCGCCATGGATTGATCCGCAATCGCCATTCTGAGCCGGCGTGCGAAGCGAATCGCACTATTAGTAGTAGGGCTCATATGTACGGGAGTCAAGAATTAAAATTTCTAAGGACCGTCGGGAACAGTGACTCCAGCGGTCCGGTACGCAGAACGCCCCTAGAATGGATCTCCCGTGGTGCGCGAGCCGGGGCGCGGTAGGGTCAACGAATATTGATTTGATGGCGGCCTGGGCCGAATGACCCGCCGGACAGGTTCGCGTCGTCGAAACGCACCTGCGCTGTCACGCCGGCCGGCAGCATGATTACGCCGCCGCGGTCGCGGTCGAGATTTATCTCGACGAGTCCGTGCGGCGTTGGTACGGCGCCTTCGAGATGCGTGAGCGCTCCGAATCTCGGCGCGATTTCCGCGTGCGTGTAGCCCGGAGCGAGCGGGCGGACGCCTAGTACGTAAGTCGTGAGATCATAAGTCGGGGTGGCTGACCATGCGTGACAGCGGCTGCCGGTGCCGGAGCGGGCCTCCCAGTATTCCTCGAACGCGGTGTTCCCGCGCTCGATTTGCGGCCACCATTTGAGACATCGCGACAAGATCGCGTCACGCCGCCCCGCCCTGGCGAGCGCCTCGTGGAGAAAGTGTGAGAAGAATGGCTGCGCTGCGACGACGTTGTACTCGGCATCGAACGGGCCGTAATCCGCGGGGTTCATCCTCTGCGACAGATAAGCGCCGGCGTTGTCGGAGATCGTCGGCGTGACCACGAGCCGAGACTCATCGAGGACATAATCGAATATGCGCGCCCAGCGCTCGCGCGGCGCGCACCCGCCGACAATTGCGATCGCGTTGGTTTGCTGACTCACCCGGCGGTGCGCCCCGGTCGAATCCGCAGCATCCACATAAACGCCCGCGGCGTCGTCCCACAGCGCCTCGAACGCGCGGCGCGTCCGCGCGGCTCGCGAGCGCGAATCGGCGGCGAGACTCGCATCGCCGAGCGCGAGTTCGGCGAGCATCGCAAAGTCAGTCAGGGCTGCGGCATAGAGCGCATCGACCGCGCCGATTACCTCGGCGCGATCGGTCATCGCCCAATCGATGAACATCCAGCCGGGCATCGCGCGGATCAGGCCGTCGTCAGCGCGGTAACGTTCGAACGCGTCGAGAACTCCGAGCGCGACCGGCGCCAGTTCACGCACCGTCGCGACGTCGCCGGAGTGCTCGAAGTAGCGGGCCAGGCCGCGCACCCAGTGCAGCGAGTAGTCAGGGATCGTGGTCGAGGAAGTCGCGAAGTCACCCGCCGCAACCATCGCAAGCAGCCCGTCGGCGCGCCGCGAATGCGCGCAAATCCGCAGATGGCGCCGGATCAGGCGCCAGTCCGTGTTCGTGACGAGGGTGAGCAAGGTAAGGACGTAGGAATCGCCAAGCCACGCGCGCTGCTCGCGGCCCGGACAATCGATGAACGCATCGGTGGAGCACAGCTCGAGCGTACGCGCGCCGACCCGCCAGATTTTGTTGAGCCGCAGATCGTCGCTCTCGAAGCGCGCCGCGTCGCTGCGCGGGTAACGGCGCTCGACTGCGCCCGCCGCAATCACTTCCGCGCCGCCGCGGGCGATCGCGGTCAGGTAGCGGAAGCCAACCGCCTCGTACGCCTCGACCCGCTCGGCCACGCGTCCGCCGAGCACGTAGCGCATCGCGTACTCCCGCGGCATGGTTTCCGCGCCGCCGTCAGGCCGGAGGTCCTCGCCGGCGTAAATATCGACGATCGCGCAGGCGGGGCCGCGCACCTCGAGCCACGGTGTCGCGAGCGTGATCCCCTCAGCCGCAAACGTAATCATGGTGTCGGTCCCGCCCGCATCCGCATCGGGCCGCGAGTATGCGTCGCGCGGATCCTCGGCGGAACTTTCCGCAATCGAACGCCGCGAAATTTCCGAGAGCACGACCGGGTTCATCGTCATCATCGCGATTTCATCCGGCTCGGGAGCGGTGTAGGGCTCCACCGGAATTCGCTCCCGGTTCCAGGCCATCGTCGCCGCGGAAAGCTCGACCGCATGCGCCCAGAGCGAATCGTCGAACTCTGGACGGGTCCAGCCCTCGGGCACGCGGGCCCCGTTTAGAATTTCCACTGGCGGCTGCGGGAGAACGCGCGACGGCGCCACATCCGCGCGGTAAGGCGCGTCGAGACCTTTCCAGGACGCGTCGGAGGCAAGACCGATCGCGGGAGACTCGAATGCAAACGAGCCGAAGCCGAGCTGGAGGCTGGGAGGAGCGGGAATCCACCATGGAATCGGGAGGCCGTAGAAACGGACCAGCGCCGCGATCGAATTCCGTCCTGCGCGGAGCCAGGGCGCGAGATCGATCTCGGTCCACGCCAGCCGCGCGGGAATCGAGCGGGCCGGCCCACGAGCAATCTCCCGGCCGTTTACGTAGAGCACGTAGCGCGAATCAGCGGTGACGCGCGCCGGCGCCGAGCCGGGGGCCCGATCGATTTCGATCGCGCGCCGCAGGTAACAGAAGCGGTTGCGGCTCTCGGGCGGCGGGAGCGACACCGGCGCAATCGGCGATACCCTGAGCGGCGGCGCCGAGGCCCAGATCCATCGCGCGTTCCACGTGATTGGCCATTTGTGGTGCGCCATATTTCCGCTCGTATCCGGATCCGCGTGCGCCGCACCAAATTATCAGTATGGACGCGCGGCGCGGCCCAGCAGCTCGCGCGCGACGATGAGCTTCATAATCTGCGCCGTGCCGTCGCCGATTTCGAGCCCGATCACATCACGCATCCGCTGCTGATGCGGCAGGTCGAGACTGAATCCGAGATGGCCGTGCAAGAGAAGACACTGATGCAGCACGCGCGCGCAGAGTTCCGGCGCAAGCCATTTCGCGCCGGCGGCGATCCAGCCATGCGGCTGGCCGCGATCCTTCAGCCACAGCGCCTCGTAACACAGATGACGCGCCGCGCGCAGCTCGACCGCGGCCTCGGCGAGGGGAAACGACACGCCCTCGAATCGCGCGAGGTTCCCGCCGAAAGCCTCGCGCCCGGAAACGTACTTGCAGGTCTCCTCGACGCTTTGCTCGGCGGCGCCGATGCACATCAGGCCGATCAGCGAGCGGCTGAAATCGAATCCCTGCATCACCTGCGGAAATCCCGCACCCTCGGCGCCAATCCGGGCGCCCGCGGCAACGCGCACCGAGTCGAAAAATAGAGAACCGCGGCCGATCGCACGCGAGCCGAGGTCGCGAAAGCGCGTACGAGTGACGCCGCGCGCACCGAGATCGACGTAGAAAGCGCTTACCCCGCGCGCCCCCTCCTCGATGGTTCCGGTACGCGCCATCACGAGCGCGGCCGCCGCCGATGACGAGAACGATATCGAGGTTTTTTCTCCGTTGAGGATGTAGCCGTCGCCGTCGCGGCGCGCCTGAAGCCTGACGTGCGCCGCATCGGACCCGCCGCCCGGTTCGGTGACCGCGAGCGCCGGCAGAATCTCGCCGCGGCAGATCGGCGGCAGCATCGCCGCCCTCTGCGCCTCGTCAGCTTGGCGCGCGATAATCGCCCCGATCAGCGCGGCGATCAGGAGAACGTATGCGGCGTTAAAATCGCCGCGCGCGATTTCCTCGTGCGCGATCCCGAGCGAGACGTAATCGAGGCCCGTCCCGCCGAAGCGGGGCTCGACCATCGGCGCCAGCACTCCCAGCTCTCCAAGCTTGCGGATCAATGCCGGGGGCAGGTCTTCATCCCGGTCACGCGCCGGATAGGCTGCAAGCAACTCGCGCCGCGCGAAATCGGCGAGCGTCGATTGCAACATCTGCTGGTCGGGCGAGAAAGCGAAGTCCATCGCGGCAACCGTCAATTCGCGCCCGCGGAATCTGGCGGCGCTCCGCCCGGCGGCTGGGCAAGTGCGGGCAGGTTCTGCAGTCCCGCGCCGCCGGGGGCGGGCGCAACCTGTTCGATCGATTCCTCGCCGCCGGCTTCGCCGCCCACCTCGGCCTGATACTGCTGACTGACCTGTTTCTTCACCTCCTCGGGCGACGCCGCAGGCTTCATCCCCTGGTTGGTTGCAAATTTGATGCGATCTTCCTGACTCATGTGGAGCCAAATCTGGCTTGCCTCCGCCGAGTGGCCGTGGTTGAGCGCGTCGAGGAACTGTTGTTGGGGAGTCGGCGTATCGCGATGAAACGGCCAGCATCCCCCGAGCGCCACGACCGCTACTGCAGCCATCAGTATAACTATGCAGAATGCGCCTGAGGCTCTGACTATCACGACTCGCTCCCGCCGCTACTCGCGCAAGCTCGCGAAGCCATCGCAAATCGCGGGCTTGCCTTCATGATTCAGCATCTCGAAGAGAATCCCGCGCCGCCGGCGATGGCTTCGCGCGCCATGATTCGCAACGACAGCTCCGATCGCATCGCCACCAGCGGTATCTCATATTTCTACGCGCCACGATCGCCAACGTCCACCGGCGGCCTTACCCGTGACGGCGCCGCGATCGATTCCGAGGCCGACGTGCGAATCCCAGCCGGAGTTCAGCGGCGATGCGGGCTCGGCTGGCGGCTCGGTTGGGCGCGGGCGCGCGGGACTGGACAGATGTCATCGCAAACTGGCTAAAGTGAGATCGCGGGCGACTATCGCACGCAGTAGAGCGGGCGTTCAAATTGATGCGTCCGAAGGCCATCGGAGGATGAAGACTATGCGCGCCACCGTGATGCGAAACCATAAGCTGGCAGTTGCCGATATTCCGCAGCCCAAACCCGGAGCGGGCGAGGTGCTGGTGAAGACGCTCGCGTGCGGCATTTGCGGCTCCGATCTGCATACGCTGAAGCACGGAGAAAGATTGGTCGCGGCCTCGCGCCGGTCCGGCGCGCCATTCGTGATGGATCTGACGCGCGACGTGGTGATGGGCCATGAGTTCTGCGCCGAAATCGTCGATTTCGGCCCCAACACCCAGCGCCGCTTTAAGCCCGGCCAACGCGTGTGCTCAATCCCAGTATTGGTCCGCCCGACCGGCGTCGAGGGCATCGGCTATTCGAACGATAACCCCGGCGGTTACGGCGAATACATGCGGCTCACGGAAGGGCTGCTGCTCGAGGTCCCGAACGGACTCTCCACCGAGCATGCCGCGCTCACAGAGCCGATGGCCGTGGGCTGCCACGCCGTCGAAAAGGCGCAGCTTACGAAGGATGACGGGGCGCTGGTGATTGGATGCGGTCCGGTCGGCCTGGCAGTGATTGCGGCGCTCAGGCTCAAGGGCGCGCGCCGGATCGTCGCGGCGGATTTTTCGCCTCGCCGGCGCGAACTCGCGCAGAAACTCGGCGCCGATCTGGCCGTCGATCCGAAGCAGCGCTCGCCGTTCGAGAGCTGGACTCAGATGGCGTCGGCCGGGTCGAATGCGCCCGCATTGCCGCCCGGACTGGGCGGACCCGCGTCGAATCCCGCGGTGATCTTCGAGTGCGTGGGGGTGCCCGGCGTGATCGACTCGATTATGTTATCCGCGCCCCGCAACGCACGCGTGGTCGTGGCCGGCGTGTGCATGGAGCGTGATTCGTTCGAGCCGTTCTTCGGAATCGCCAAGGAACTGAACATCCAGTTCGTGCTCGGCTATTCGCCTGAAGAGTTCGCGGCGACACTTCGAAACATCGCCGAAGGGCGAATCGACGTAGCGCCGCTAATCACGGGAAAGGTCGGCGTCGAAGGGGTCGCCCAAGCGTTCGAAGATCTCGCATCGCCGGAGACTCACGCGAAAATTCTGGTCGAACCCTGGCGCAGCTAACGGGGAGACTTAAGCCGCCGGTGGTCGCGGTCTCAGCCGTAGCGCTCACCGGGCGAATCTCGGTAAGCGCGCCGGCTCCGAATAGCCGGGCGCTTCAACCGGCGGGCGCAAGATGCATCCCGTCATCGCGATGACGCCGGCGCAGTTCGGATCCAAAAATTGGTATTCATAGGCGGCGCCGTTCGGGTAGACTTTGTGCGCCCGGGAACTCGGGACGCCGGCCGGGTGCCGGTGAAGATTGGGGGATGACGAATCACTTTGGCAACCGGTAGCAGCGCAACTGTCCGTCCGATCGACGCGCCAGCGCGCGATTCGGAACGTCTCTCATGGGGCATCAAGCTCCTTTACGGCGCTCCCGGCTTCGCCGGCGCCGCGCTCGCGATCCCGATCTTCATCAACATGCCGAAGTTTTACGCGGACGTGGTGATGGTTCCGCTCGGGTACCTCGCGATCGCGATCGCGCTTGCGCGCTCACTTGACGCGCTCAGCGACCCGATAATCGGATGGGTGTCGGATCGGACGCGGACGCGGCTGGGGCGACGGCGCCCGTACCTGATCGTCGGGCCGCCGCTGTGCGGATTGGCGTTTTACCTGCTGCTGAGTCCGCCGCACCGGCTCGGAGGCAACGGCGCCGCATTCTGGTTCGGCGCTTTCTTCATCCTCTATTTCCTGTTTCACACCGTGTACGCGTTGCCCCACTATGCGCTCGGGCCCGAGCTGACGCTCGATTACCACGAGCGTTCGAGCCTGTTCTCGGTGCGGGAGGCATTCACGATTCTCGGGACGATCGCTGCCTCCGCTGCGCCTGGGATCATGATGAAGGCGTTCGGATGGAATGAGCGCACGGTGTTCTCGGTGGTGGGGGTGACTTTCGCGATCCTGCTCACCGCGCTGTACTGGCTCCTCGCCGCCCGGGTGCGCGAGCGGCGTGAATTCGCCACGCGCGAGTCGAATCCGCTGGTGCCGGGCGTGCGCCGCGCACTTCGCAACCGGCCGTTCAGGATTTTGCTCGCGAGCTATGTCGTCGGCAGCATCACCGGCGCGATTCCTGCGACCCTGCTGCCCTTCTTCAACGCATACGTGATCCAGCCGGCGAACCCGGCGCTGTGGCTTTCGATTCACTTGCTCGGATATTTCGGCGTGGGCTTCATTTGCCTGCCGCTGTGGGTGATGGCGGCGAAGCGGTTCGGCAAGCAGCCCGCGTGGCTGGCGAGCTTCGTGATGGGAATCACCGGCGGCGGGGCGATGTTCTTCCTCGGCAAGGGCAATACGATTGCGCTGCTGATTTTGATCTGCTGGGCCGGCGCCAGTTTCGGCGCCGGGCTCTTCCTGGGGCCGTCGATGCAGGCGGACGTGATCGATTACGACGAACTGTACACGGGCAAGCGGCGCGAGGCGCAGTACAGCGCCTTCTGGAGCATTGTGCCAAAGTTCGTTGCTATCCCGAGCGCGGCGCTTCCGATCGCGGTGCTCGCGGAGATTGGGTACGTGCCCAACGCGGTGCAGACGCCGGAGGTGATCCTTGCGATCCGGACCGTCTTCGCGCTGGCGCCTGCGACCTGCGCGCTGCTCTCTTTCCTGATCGCGTGGAGGTTTCCGCTGACCGAGAAGATCCATCGCGCAATCCTCGATGGAATCGCGCTGCACTCGCGCGGACAGGATGCGATCGATCCTCTGACCGGCGGCGTGGTCGCGCCACCCAACGCGCGCGAGGTAAACGAGGCGGTCGGATGGTTCCTCGACTATTTCTCCGAGGGCGAGCTCCGGCGCTATCTCGCCAAGGGGCCGCTCTCACCAATTCGCGATGTGTGGCTCACCGCGGCCGGGTCGATCGGAGTCTCGGCGATCGCTGGATTGATCGCGATCGACCGAATGCGGGGACTCGCGTCCAATCCCGGGCCGATCGCATCGTTGAGCGTGGTAGCGTCCGGCTTCGCGCTGGCGGTGTTCTTCTTTCACATCCTGAGAATCGGAGCGGCTCGCCAGCTCGCCTCGGGAACGGTGGCGGCCGATGTCGTCCGCGCTCATCTGAGCGAGTCCTTCTGATAGCGCCCGCCGCAATCGTTCAGCGAATCGCCCTCCAGCGCCGCCCCTCGCGCTCGAGCAGATGGTCCGCCTCCTTCGGCCCCCAGCTGCCCGCCGCGTAGTTCGGAAAGTCGCGCGGTGCAAGCGCCTTCCACACGTCGAGCAACGGGGTGACGACCTTCCATCCGGCCTCGACGATGTCATCGCGCTGGAACAGGGTCGGGTCGCCGATCATGCAATCGAGCAGCAGGGTCTCATATCCGGTGCTCGGCGCGGCGCCGAAGTATTGGGAGTACTGGAAGTTCATGTCCACCGAGCCGAGGGTCACGACCGGGCCGGGGATCTTCGCGCTGAAACGCAGTGAGATCCCCTCGTCGGGCTGGATATGCATCACCAGCAGGTTCGCCGAGAGACTTTCGACGGCGGTGTCGCGGAACAAGAGCTTCGGCGCGCGCTTGAACTGAATCGCGATTTCGGTGACGCGCTCGGCGAGCCGCTTTCCCGTCCGGATGTAGAAAGGCACGCCAGCCCATCGCCAGTTGTCGATATACAGCTCGAGCGCGACGAAAGTCTCGGTCGCGGAATCGCCCTTGACGCCGGGCTCCGCGCGATACGCCGGCACCGCACTGCCGCCTTCGGCGCCCGCGCCGTATTGTCCTCGCACCGCTTTGACCAAAACGTCCTCGGGGCTGAGCGGCGCAATCGCGTGCAAGACCTTGGCCTTCTCGTCGCGCACCATTTCGGCATCGAACGACACCGGCGGCTCCATCGCGGTCATCGCGACCAGTTGCAGCGTGTGACTCGGCACCATATCGCGCAGCGCGCCGGCGGTCTCGTAATAGCCGCCGCGCTGTTCGACGCCGACCGTCTC
>Ga0187804_10000374_pt1 | contig 10890 bp, 9 predicted proteins | sample NC_wetland_sal_i_3_FD_132961 | JGI IMG/M metagenome (GOLD analysis project Ga0187804, IMG submission 132961) | Wetland sediment microbial communities from Neuse River Estuary, North Carolina, USA - Control_4 | ecosystem: Environmental > Aquatic > Freshwater > Wetlands > Sediment | place: USA...
CGAGAACACCGGCGAACCCGGTTTTTACCTGATCAAGGCTATGGGCTCTGAGCAAGTGGGCCTGACTGGTTTGAAAGGTTCTATCGTCAGAAAAGCAGCGGTTAGTAGCTCGTTGTCGAATCTGCAGAAGGCTCTGACCGCGATACGCAACACTTTGGAGCAGTCGCGCAATACTCTGGAAGGCTCTCACACAGCCGCTCACGTGCCCAACCCGCGTGCGGAATCACATCACACCGAACCGTGATACATGCTGTTGCAGAGATTAGCCAAGCGAGTACACTTATCGTCTCTTACTGTTGGTGCTTGGGGCGCGGAGCCTCCGAATAGATCAAGCACAAGGACTTCGATTAGGAGAGAGCTATGCTTCCACCATTGAAGAGTCTGACTGCGATTGCGATTGGGGCACTGCTGCTGATTGCCATTCAACCTGCCGGTGCTCAAACCGAAACCGTGCTCTATAGCTTCTGTTCCCAGGCAGGCTGCGCGGATGGGGCCACGCCTAATGCCGGGTTGACCATAGACAAGAATGGGAACCTTTACGGCACGACCGTCTACGGCGGGGCGAACCACTATTACGGGGCGGTCTTTGAGGTCAGTACGACCGGCGTCGAAACGGTCCTGCACAGCTTCAACCAGATCCGAACGGATGGGTACAACCCCGACTCGGGGGTGGTCATTGACAAGAATGGGAATGTTTACGGCACGACCTATTCCGGGGGCACGCACGGCTTCGGCACGGTCTTCGAGGTGAGCGGCGGTGGCGTCGAGACGATCCTTTATGACTTCAATCCGGACGACCGGAAGGATGGGGTAGACCCTTATGCCACGCTGGTCCGCGGCAAGAAAGGCAATCTCTACGGCACGAATGTCAATAACGGGGCGAATGGCCACGGCACGATCTTTGAGGTTAGCCTCAGCGGCGTCGAGACGATCCTTCATAGCTTCGGTAGCTACGCCGGAGACGGCGCTAATCCTTCTTACGGGCTGACTATTGACAAGAACGGCAACCTCTATGGCACGACCGAAGGAGGGGGCGCGAACGGCTCCGGCACGGTTTTTGAGTTCAGCGCGAGTGGCGTCGAGACGGTCCTCTACAGCTTCAACCCGAGCAATGGGAGGGACGGGTACTTTCCCGGCGCGCTCGTGGTGGGCAAGAATGGCAACCTCTATGGCACGACCTCGGAAGGAGGCGCGTACGGCGCTGGCACGGTCTTCGAGGTGAGCGCGGGCGGCGTCGAGACGGTCATTTACAGTTTCAATCCGAACAACGGGACGGATGGGGCCTCTCCCGACAGCCTGCTAGTCCTGGGCAAAAAGGGGACCATCTATGGCACAACCCTCGGAGGCGGTGCGCACTTCTCGGACGGCTACCCAGGCACAGTTTTTAAGCTCAGCCCCAGCGGCGTCGAGACGATCCTTTATAGCTTCGGCGGCCAGAGCGGAGACGGGTACTGGCCCAACGGGCTGGTCCGGGACAAGAAGGGGAACCTGTACGGCACGACCAACGCGGGCGGCGCCAACGGTGAAGGCACAGTGTTCAAAGTGACGCCGTAGCAGCCGTCAGATAGCGAATGTGAAGGCAACAGCGTGGAATAATGGACTACATGTCTGCTTGGTGCGTGTTGTAGAACGACTCTCGTCTCGAGCGACTCAAACCGAAGTGGCGTAGAGAACCTCGCGTGGACGGGACCCGCTAGATTTATGGCTCGTCCTACTTCGGTGGCATACCGCCCCGTGACCGCTGTTGCAGCGGAAGAATCGGTTTCACATCCCGTCCTGTGATTGGTCAAAGGAGCAAAACCAGCAGAGCTGACGAAGAGGGCGGAGGACATCAGCTTCGCCCTCCAAGATGCGTTGCCACACAGTAGTTGGCGTAAACAGTTCACACTCAGAACCCCCGGTGGTCAATAGAAGAATCACCCACGGCAATCACCCACGATCCTTCCGTCTTGCCCGCATTTTCCAGTGTTTGGCAGTCCCACGGCAACCCTTGAAGTTGTTGGAAACACTGGAAATCCGAGTTCTGAAAAGGCTGGCGTCGGCGGTTCAACTCCGTCCCTGGCCACCATCATTCCAACGGACTTAGCGGCACAGGGCAGAGAGCTTCCACCCACGATCCTCAATGAACTCTCTCCGTGTGCAGGTGGATTCCAATTGCACCTGTTCAATTTTGACCAGTCTTCCTCGCCCAACAAGCTGAGAATAGAGATGGAGAGTGCTGTCTGCGGGAGAATGCCCCCGTAAAGCGAGTGAAATGAAACGCCACTGCCCGTTCCCGATTCAGCGCTGATGAGCGGGCGCTCATTCTGCAATCAACCTTTTCCACGGTAGCACCGAGCAACCAGGATATTGATGTCAGTAATAGAAACCGTACCTTCGACCGGAACATTCGAACTTGTTAAGAGGCGCCCCATGGCCCCCCGTCAAGCGTCCACCGCGCCCGTTCCGCCGCAATCGGAAGGAGGACTTCCGAGCCGGATCGCCGTTGTCGGCAACTATCTTCCCCGACATTGTGGGATTGCCACTTTTACCACCGACTTGTGCGACGCGATTTCCGCTGAGTGCGGAGCAGCACGGTTGTACGCTGTGCCGGTCAACGATACGGAATCCGGATATGCGTACCCAGAGCGGGTAAGACTCGCGCTGGCGCAGGATGATTTGTCTTCCTACGAGCAGGCCGCCGACTTCCTGAACTTCACGAATTTCGATTTGGCATGTCTGCAGCATGAGTATGGAATCTTTGGCGGTCCGGCGGGCAGTCACATTTTGGCTCTTCTCCGGCGCCTCAAGATGCCGGTCATAACCACCCTCCATACAGTTCTTCGCGAACCGAATCCGGACCAACGGCGGGTGATGGAGGAGATCGCCGCGCTATCGGACCGTCTCATCGTCATGAGCGAACTGTCTTCCCAGTTCCTGCAGGAAATATTCAAAGTACCGGGCAGCAAGATCGACATGGTGCCTCATGGCGTTCCCGATTTGCCATTCCTGGATCCCAATTTCTATAAAGACCGATTCCGCGTGGAGGGAAACGCGGTGCTCCTCACGTTCGGCTTGCTCTCGCCGAATAAGGGAATCGAAAACGTCATTCAAGCCATGCCGCAGATTTTGTCAAAGCACAAAAATGTGGTCTACATCGTTGCAGGCGCGACCCATCCCCACATTCTCCGGCGTGAAGGTGATCATTATCGCGAGCATCTGCAGGCGTTGGCGAAGGAAATGGGAGTGGAGTCGAATGTGATCTTCCACAACCGCTTTGTCAGCCCTCAGGAGATGGTCGAGTTCATTGGAGCGGCGGACATTTATATCACTCCGTATCGCCACGAGGAGCAGGTTGTTTCCGGGACGCTTGCCTATGCGCTCGGTGCAGGCAAGGCGATCATTTCGACTCCATACTGGCATGCGATCGAGTTGCTGGACGACCGCCGTGGCGCGTTGGTCCCCTTCCAGGATCCGGATGCTATCGCACGGAAAACAGTCGAGCTCCTGAATACTCCGGCGATACGCCACGCCATGCGTAAACGTGCCTATTTGTACGCGCGGGAGATGGTGTGGAAGCGCGTGGCCCAGGGCTACATGGCGAGTTTCGGACAGGCTCGCAGCGACCGCATGCGGGCACCACGCGTGATGTTCGCGGATGAAAATTCCGCAAAATGCCTTGAGAAGCTACCCGCGATAAAACTGGATCATTTGCATCGGCTGACTGACGACACCGGTATGCTCCAGCACGCGACCTTTACAGTTCCCAACTACGCCGAGGGGTACACCACGGACGATAACGCGCGTGCTCTCGTTCTGACGATCCTTCTCGAGCAACTAGGACAGACGCAGCCGCCGGCAAATGACAACCTTGCCTCGCGGTATTTGGCTTTCTTGGGACATGCTTTTAATCCGGCAAACGGCAGGTTCAGAAACCTCCTGAGTTATGCGCGCACCTGGAGCGAAGCACAGGGGTCCGAGGACTGTCATGGGCGTGCATTATGGGCACTCGGGACTGTTCTGGGGCGCTCGAAAGATCAGGCGCTCAGGGGGGCGGCTGGGCATCTTCTCGAAATCGCCGTTCCGGCGGTGGTTGCCTTTACCAGTCCACGCGCCTGGGCCTTTGCATTGCTGGGGATCGAGGAGTACCTCATTTGTTTTCCCGGCGACCGGGATGCTCAAAAAATGAGCGCGGTCCTGGCCGCTCGTCTGGTCGACATCCACGCCGCAAATCAGTCACCGGACTGGGCCTGGTTTGAAGACGTTCTGGCCTACTCAAACGCCAGGTTGGCGCAAGCAGTTTTGATTGCCGGCCGTCGTAACTCCGATCGCCACCTGATATCCGTCGGCCTCGGAGCGCTGGATTGGCTCAGCGGAATCCAGCATTGTGCAGAAAAGGGTCATTTCGTGCCCATCGGTTCCCAAGGGTTTTACCGTAAGGGCGGCGAGAGAGCACGCTTCGATCAACAGCCGATTGAAGCGGGTGGCGCCGTTTCCGCGTGTCTCGAAGCGTATCGTGCAACGGGAGATGATCGTTGGCGCGAGGAAGCCTGGTCCGCCTTCAACTGGTTTTTGGGAGACAATGATTTGCAGATTGCCCTGTATGATCCCACTACCGGCGGTTGTCGAGACGGTCTGCATCCGGAGCGAGTGAATGAGAACCAGGGAGCGGAATCGACCCTGGCATTCCTGATGGCACAGGTCGAAATGCGCTTACTGGGAGAACTCGATGGTCCACGATCAGGAGCCGCCCTGTTCAATGCTCGCCGCAACAAGGATGAGGTCACTGCACATGTACTTTGAAGTTGTGTCGTACTTTTCCGTGAAATCCTCATGAGCGTTGCCACGACAACTCGTTACGAGCCTCTGCTCCTTCGGCATCCGGCCAACCCGATCTTAACCGGCAAGGACTGGCCCTACCCCATTAATAGCGTGTTCAATGCGGGCGCGACCCGACTCGCGGATGGAACGACCCTGCTGCTTTGCCGCGTGGAAGATCGGCGCGGTTTGTCGCATCTGTGCGCCGCGCGCTCTCGAAACGGTGTCGATGGATGGAAAATTGATAGCGAGCCGACCTTAATGCCCAGCCCCACCGAGTATCCGGAGGAAATCTGGGGCATTGAGGACCCTCGTATCACTTTCGTGCCCGAACTGCAGCAATATGTGGTCACTTACACCTCCTATTCGCGCGGCGGCCCGGGAGTGTCTCTGGCCCTGACCAAAGACTTCCGAAGTTTCGAGCGATATGGCGTCATCATGCCACCGGACGACAAAGACACCGCGCTTCTGCCTCGGAGAATCGATGGATACTGGGCGCTGATTCATCGTCCCATGACCGCGCTCGGAGCGCACATGTGGATTTCCTACTCTCCCGACCTGCGCCATTGGGGCAGGCACAGGCTCATGCTGGAAGCGCGCCGCGGCGCCTGGTGGGACGCGAACAAGATTGGTCTGTCGCCGCCGCCCATCGAGACTTCCAGAGGGTGGCTCGTGCTCTATCACGGAGTGCGGCACACGCCTTCGGGCTGTCTGTATCGGTTGGGTTTGGCCCTCTTCGATCTTGAAAAGCCGGAGAAGTGTTTACTGCGCGGGGATTCGTGGATCTTTGGGCCCGAGGCCGAGTACGAGCGCCGCGGCGACGTCAATGATGTGGTGTTCCCGTGCGGATACACGATGAACCCCGACGGCGACACCATCAATCTTTACTACGGAGCTGCTGATTGCTCGATCGCCCTGGCTCGGGCGAGCGTGCGGTCTCTACTCCAGTGGCTGGATGCCAATGGAAGTTGCGAACGACGTCAGCGAGCAGAGGATTGATCAAACTCCCGCTGTGGATTTTCCAGTTTGTCTTCGGGTGCCATCACAGCCAGCGCAGTGCTGTGTTCACGATCAAGCAACGGACGTACCAGGTCTGCTTGGAGTGTGGACAGGAATTCGAGTATTCGTGGCCGCTGATGCACTCCCTACGTCGGAATCGTGCTAACAATGCCCTTGCGCCGCTGAACCGCGCCAGACCCGCCGACGTTTTGGTAATTCGATCCGGTCACGGCGCAGGCCCGCAATCCTAATCTTCGCATGTGAGCTATCTTGCTCAGACGCGAAAGCCGGCACCTGTCATTCTTTAGTCTCCTGAGTGTGTCGAGAGAGCGACGCCCGCCGGTTCCTAGCTCTCATTCTTAGGTCGCTGCGGGTCGGGGTCCCGATCAGGTTACGGCGAAGCGGCCACATCCAGCCAATCGGCTTTCTTCATGCGTGTGTACACCGCGAAATTACGGTGGAGCACGATTCGACCCTAAAAGCTCTCGAACATTGAAACTACGGCGACACCTCCGGCCGGATGGGAGGCGTCAGCCCGAAAGGTGAAAGGTCAAAGATTATGCCTCTAATTCAACTTCTCGAAGTTCTGATCGTGGTGGGTGTCCTCCTGTGGCTGGTGAATCGCTTCATCCCAATGCAGGGATCCATCAAATCCATTTTGAACGGCGTCGTGGTTATCGCTGTGGTTCTGTGGATCATGAATGTTTTTGGGCTCTTCCACTCGCTTTCCGCAATCCGCCTCGGGAAAGGATGACGTACGGCGGGAGGCCACTTAGACAGACGCTCGACCACGAACCTCACAACCTAGATGACGCACACGGCAGACGCCTGCCTCAAGGAGATAGCGTGAAGACTAAGCTTTTGTTAGCGGTCAGCCTTACCCTCAGTTTGAGCGCGTTCGCTCAAACCAATCCTCAAACAACCATGGTCGTCGAGCCCATCAGTCCGACACCCACATTCCGGGTCACCGTTATCAGCCGCACGGTCCAGGCGGTCAACTATCAGCACCGCAGCGGAGCTACGAAGCTGGATTTCGCGGGCACGGACCTGATGCCTTCAGCGAACGGCCAAGCTAAGGTAAAAAGTAATCGCGGATCCATTGAGATCGAGGCGGAATTTGGCAACCTGCAAACGCCCACGACTTTCGGCAATGAGTACCTGACCTACATCCTCTGGGCCGTCTCACCCGAGGGCCGGGCAGTGAACTTGGGCGAAGTGTTAGTAGGCGGGAACCATCGCAGCAAGCTGGACGTGACCACGGACCTTCAGGCCTTCGCTCTGATCGTTACTGCGGAACCTTATTATGCCGTGCGCCAGCCGAGCAATGTAGTAGTGCTTGAAAACGTCGTTCGCGCCGACACCAGGGGGACTACCGAGGCGGTGAATGCAAAGTACGAACTTATGGAACGGGGCGGCTACATTCCCACCGGCTACAAGTTCGACCCTGTAGTTCTCAATGCCAAGCTGCCATTGGAATTCTTCGAGGCCCGGAATGCGCTGCGCATCGCTCAATCCGAGGGAGCAGAGAGATACGCCAGCGGCAGCTATCAGCACGCTGTCCAGTTAATGAACAACGCCGATGAATATGCCGTAAGCAAGCATTTCGACCGGAAGGCAATGATCGCAGTGGCCCGCGAGGAAGTACAAACTGCCGAAGACGCGCGCGCCATCGCCGTCAAGAAGATAGACGACGAGCGCCAGGCGAACGAACGACAGGCTTCCACGGACGCAATGACACAATCGCAGGCGCAAGCCGACGACGCCACCCGGCAGAAGGAACAAGCCCAGTCTGACACGGCGATAGCTCAAGCGGCAAAAACTCAGGCCGAATCGGATGCGGCAAATGCCCAGGCCGCCAAGGCTCAGGCAGAGTCCGATGCTGCGAACGCCCGAACGGAAGCCGCTGACGCACAATCTGAGACCGCGAAAGCGAAATCGGATCTGGCGGACAGCCAGGCTTCATCCGCCAACGCACTCTCCACAGCCCAGGCTGATGCTGAACAATCCCACCTGGCTGCACAACAAGCCCAGTTGACCGCGCAGCAAGCGGAAACCGACAGAGCCGCCATGCGCACGCGATTGTCCGAGCAGTTGAATTCCATTCTCCAAACTCGCGACAGCGCGCGCGGGCTCATCGTCAGCATGTCCGATGTCTTGTTTGACACGGGAAAGTACTCGTTGAAGCCGGGTGCACGGGAGAAGTTGGCGAAAGTCGCCGGTATTCTGCTTGCCTACCCTGGACTCAATATTGACGTCGGCGGCTACACGGACAATGTGGGCGCCGATGAAATGAATCAAAAACTGTCTGAGAACCGCGCCGGATCGGTACGCGATTATCTGGTGCAACAAGGCGTAGCGACAAACTCGGTTTCAGCCAGAGGCTTCGGCAACACTTTGCCGGTAGCCTCCAACGATAACTCTGCCGGCCGGCAGCAGAACCGGAGAGTGGAACTTCTCGTATCCGGCGAGGCCATCGGCACCCCGGTCAACGCGACGACCGGAAACTTGCGTTAGAGCAAGCGTATGTAACGATCGAATAATGGAGGCAACACCGTATGAAATTAGTTGGAGTTATCAGCACAGCAGTTCTGTCTTTGACCCTCGGAGTTGCTGCTCCGGCGTACGCCCAGCAGGAGCAGCACGACCAGCAGCAGGAACAGAAAGCCCAGGGCGAGAAGAAAACGCAACCAGATAAACCCGCAAAGCAAGAGCAGAAAACTGCGCAGCAGCAGGACAAGAGCACCAAGCAGGAAGAGAAGAACGCGCAGCAGCAGGACAAGAGCGCCAAGCAGGAAGAGAAGAACGCGCAGCAGCAACACAAGAACGCCAAGCAGGAAGAGAAGAGCGCACAGCAACAGCAGCAACACACACAGCAGCCGCAGCGCGCCGGTGGTAACGGCGGTGGCCGCATTCCAGACGACCGTTTCAAGGCCAATTTTGGACGGCAACACACGTTTCGGGTGAGCCAAGCCGACTACAGCAGGGATCGCCGCTTCCAATACGGCGGCTACTGGTTCGGATTCGTTGACCCGTGGCCAAGCAACTGGCTCTACACGCAAGACGTTTTTGTCGTCGAGATTAACGGCGTGTATTACCTGTGCAACCCAATGTATCCTGCCGTTAACATTACACTCAGCTTTGCACTATAGGAGCAGCGGTCCGAAAGTCGCCGATTCGGCAGCAGAACCTAGGGAGTTATGCAGTAACGGAGGTAGCACCTATGACAGTAATTAGAATCACCAGCACGGCCATCTTGTCTCTGCTTCTCGGAATCGCCGCTCCTGCTTACGCACAGCACGAGCAGCAGGGCGAAAAGCAAGACCACCCCCAGCAGCAACAGACTAAGCACGAGCAAGCCAAACCCGCACAACAGCACGCTCAGCAACAACAGGTTCAGCAACAGCAGCATGCTCAACCGCAACGGCAGTCAGACCAAAAGCAGCAGACACAGCATGCTCAGCAGCAACGTCAGTCAGAGCAAAAGCAACAGCAGGCACAGCGCGCTCAGCAACAGCAGAAGAACGAGAACAAGCAGTCCCAACAGCATGCTCAACAACAGCGGCAGGACCAGAACAAGCAGACACAGCATGCTCAGCAACAGCAGCGGCAGGACCAGAACAATCGGCAGCAGCATGCTCAACAACAGCAACGGCAGGACCAGAACAAGCAGACACAGCGCGCCCAGCGGGGAAATCAACAACCCCAGCGCACTCAAGAACAACAGCGCGTCCAGCAGAGCGCCTGGCAACAGCATCGCTCACAACGCTGGGATTCCGATCACCGCACCTGGCAACAACGTGGCGGCTACGACGGCTATCGCATTCCTGACGACCGCTTCCGCGGATACTTTGGTCGGGACCATGGGTTCCGTATTAACGGACTCCCCTTCCTGGTTGTGGGCGGATATCCCCGCTTCCAATACAGCGGCTATTGGTTCAGTCTCGTTGACCCATGGCCGGAATACTGGGGGAATAACTGGTACGACAACGACGACGTCTATGTCATGTACGTCGACAACGGCTATTACCTGTTCGACCGCAGGTATCCCCAGACCGGAATTGCGATCAGCGTCTCGATGTAGCGGTGTACCCGGTGCAGCCTCGGAAGAGGCTGCACTCTTCATGAATACATGACAAGGAGCAAAACATGCTTGGAACTATATTGATCGTTATCCTGATTCTGGCACTTTTGGGTGTCCTGCCACGCTGGTCGCATAGCCGGAGTTGGGGTTATGCCCCGACTGGAGGAGTAGGACTCATCCTTTTCGTGGTCGTCATTCTGCTGGTTCTCGGGCGCATTTGAGCCGTGCGCCAGCCAACCATCTCGTCGGGCGCCACCCGTCGGAGGTCGGCGCCTTCCCGGGTGGTGCCAGCGATTAGTATGCTGATGACTCCACCTCCATCGCCACCGTGCCTGACACCAACCGACACACCGAAGCCGCTTGGGCTTATCACGACGCCACCAAGCACTCCTATGCCAGCGTCCGCGCCAACCCACATTTTCTAGACTTCGCCAACCAGCCTTTGGCATTCAAGATCTACCCAATGCTGGAGCCGGCGCGCTTGCCGGGAGAACTGCGCCAGACCGCGGTAGCTGCGTTATCTGCCATTGCCGAAAGTGGTCCGTTTGAGGCCAACTCGGCGCCGGACTTAAGGGCGGTGGCCCAACTCCTGTACCTTTCCGCCGGTATTACTCGCCAGCGAAAGTATCCGGGGGGCGAAATCTATTTTCGCGCTGCAGCCTGCACCGGAGCGCTCTACGAGGTCGAGTTGTATCTGGTTTGCGGCGACCTCGCTGACCTTCAGGCCGGCGTCTATCACTTCGCCCCTGCCGAGTTCGGCTTGCGCAGGCTGCGTGCCGGAGACTATCGCAGTGTCCTCGTCGAGGCTACCGGCGGTGAACCCGCCATCGCTCACGCGCCGCTGATCGTCGTCTGCACCTGCACCTACTGGCGCAATGCCTGGAAGTATCAGGCCCGCACCTACCGCCATTTCGGCTGGGACAACGGCACGCTGCTCGCCAACCTGCTGGCGGTCGCTACCGCCCTGGGGCTGCCCGCCAAGGTAGTGTGCGGCTTTGTGGACGCGACGGTGA
>Ga0187804_10000376_pt1 | contig 10858 bp, 10 predicted proteins | sample NC_wetland_sal_i_3_FD_132961 | JGI IMG/M metagenome (GOLD analysis project Ga0187804, IMG submission 132961) | Wetland sediment microbial communities from Neuse River Estuary, North Carolina, USA - Control_4 | ecosystem: Environmental > Aquatic > Freshwater > Wetlands > Sediment | place: USA...
TAGATGCGCGCGGTAACGGGGTGATAATTCCCGGTGCCGACATGCACGTAAGAAGCCAGCGAAGCGCCTTCGCGCCGGACCACCAGCGACAGTTTGGCGTGGGTTTTCAGTTCGATGAAGCCGAACACGACCTGCACGCCGGCGCGCTCGAGGTCGCGCGCCCAGCGAATGTTGGCCTCCTCGTCGAAGCGCGCCTTCAGTTCGACGAGTGCGGTCACCGATTTGCCGGCTTCGGCGGCTTCCGCCAGCGCCTTGATGATCGGTGAATCCGCCGAGGTGCGGTAAAGCGTCTGTTTGATGGCGACGACATCGGGGTCGCGCGCCGCCTGCTGCAGGAACTGCACCACCACGTCGAAAGATTCGAACGGATGGTGGATGACCATATCCTTCTGCCGGATGGCCGCGAAGCAATCGCCGCCGTGATCGCGGACGCGGCCGGGATAGCGCGGCGCGTAGGGCTCGAATTCCAGATCAGGGCGGTTGAGATTGGCGATCTGGCCCATCTCGTTGAGTGCAAGCACGCCGTCCACGGCGAACACGCTGTCGTCGGAAACTGCGAGCGCGCGCTGCACGAAGCGCCGCAATTCGACCGGCATAGTCGCCTCGATGTCGAGCCGGATCACCGAACCGCGCCGCCGCCGTTTGAGCGCGGTTTCGAACAGCCGCACCAAGTCTTCGGCTTCTTCGAGAATTTCGACTTCGGAGTCGCGGGTGACGCGGAACGCGCCGAGGCCTTTTACGGCGTAACCCGGGAACAGCTTGGCGATGAACAGGCTGGTGACGCCTTCGATCGAAATCAGCCGCGCTTCGCCGCCCTCGCCGGCTTCCGGCAACCGCACAAAGCGCTCGATCCGGTTGGGCATGCGAATGAGCGCGTTCATCGCCTTGCCGTCTTTGCCGCGGGCCAGCTGCAGCGCGACAGTAAAGCCGAGATTGGGAATGAACGGGAACGGATGCGCCGGATCGATGGCAAGCGGCGTCAGCAACGGAAAGACGTGAGCGAGAAAGTAGTCTTCGAGCCAGGCCTTCTCGGTGCGCGTCACGTCGGGACCGTCGACCAGAACAATGCCGGCCGCAGCCAGCTCCGCCCGCAACTCGCACCATTGCGCCTGCTGGTCTTGCACAAGCACCACCACGGCTTCGGCGATCCGAGCGAGCTGCTCGGCGGGAGTGAGCCCTTCCGGGCTCTTGGTGCTGATGCCTTCCCGCACCTGCGCGCCGAGACCGGCCACGCGCACCATGAAAAATTCATCGAGATTGTTTGCCGAGATCGCCAGGAACTTGAGCCGCTCGAACAGCGGATTTCTGCGGTTCGCCGATTCCTCGAGGACACGGCGATTAAAATCGAGCCAGGACAACTCGCGGTTGATGAAACGATCGGGGCTCGCGGCCAGATCGGAAGCCGGTTGGCGTAGCTGCGTCTCCTGCGGGCGCGGCATTTCGAGCCGCCGGGCGGCGACCGATTCCCGAGGTGAAACAGCAACTTGATTTGCTTCCGGCATTGCCGATCCGTGTTCGTCTAGAGCTAGATTGGCCACTTTCGTTACAATCCGATGAATGCCGCCGAGGAGCATAAGGCGGCCCTGCGAGCGGTTCCGTCAAGTCCGGCGCATTCGTCACGTCATCCGCTCAAAATCGGGGCCTCGGCACGATTGGGCAAGCCCAGCGCGCCGGTCCGGTCAGCTGCCGTCGCGGAAAAGTTCCGCCGCCAAAGCCCGGCTGGGGGGCCGCCCCCGCCGCAGCGCCTCTTCGTCCAGTGCGACCACCGCGGCACGGGCTGCCGCAAAGGAGCGCTCGATACGGCTCGCAAGGTAGCTGACGACGTTATCACCGAGGATAAGCTGGCGATCGGCGGCAAGTTTCAACATAACGCCGCGCAGCATGGCGTCGTCGGGCGCTTGCAACTGCGCGGTCGGCATCGCTCGCAGCCGGGAAACCACGTCCGGGGTCGATATGTGCCAAGCCGACGGCGCGCTACGCGTCGTGAAGAGCAGGAAAGCCTGCTCCTCACGCGCCAGGTTCATCAGGTGGAACAGCGCGCGTTCGTCGGTGGCCGCGCCGGCATCCTCGATCACGAGCGCGCCGGTCGCCAGCATCCCCGGGACATCAAATGCGTCGATCTTGTTGGCCGAAACGACGCGGGCGCCCGCAGCCGTCGCCCAGATCGTCGCCAAATGCGTCTTACCCGAACCCTCCGGTCCAATGAGCGCGACCGCGCGCGACGGCCAATCCGGCCACGAATCGATTAGCGCCAGCGCCGCCGCATTGCCGGGTCCGGGAAAAAAATCCTCGCGTGCGAAGCTTCCCGGATAATCGAGCGCAAGCGCAAGCTGGCGGGGGCGAGACAAAATCTTGCTCGAAGCCGGTGTCTGCGCAGACATTGCGCTATCGTCCCGAGGACATTATGGCGGCCGGTTGCCGCTATAGAGCGGACTGGCGAAGTAGCGCGCCAGCGCAAAACGGATGAGCACTCCGGAGCCCGCCGCCAAAGGCACCGCCAACAAGAGTCCGACAAACCCGAAAAGATAACCGAACGCGAATAGCGCGAAAATCAGCCAGACCGGGTGCAGTCCGACACTTTTGCCGACAAGCTTCGGCGCCAGCACATTGCCTTCGAGAAATTGGCCGACCAGAACGATGCCGGCGACGATCACGATGCGGGTCCAGTCCGGAGCAAATTGCGCCAAAGCGACGCCCAACGACAGGATAAGCGCGGTCAGTGAACCAACATAGGGAATGAAACTGATCAGGCCCGATATCACCCCGATCAACAGCCCGAAACTCAGGCCCGCAAGGGTGAGCCCAGTCGCATAATACGAGCCAAGGATCAGGCACACGCCACTTTGCCCGCGCACATAGGCGGCGATTGTCGCGTCTATTTCACGGCCGAGACGGCGGACGATTTCTCGCTGCGGCACCGGCACCAGCCGATCGATCGCGGCAACCATGCGATCCCAGTCGCAGATCAGGTAAAAAGCCACCACCGGCGTGATGATCAGAAGCGAGAAAATCGAAATCAGCGCCTGGCCCTTGACCCAAAGCGAGGCGAGCAACCCGGTCAGATATCCGACTGTCTGGTTCATCAGATCGCCGACGGATTTGTCGGCACCGGTCAGATTGTCGCCGATGATGCGCTTGATCCAGGGATGGCTCGGGTCGCTCACGAAGGCCTGCAGGCGGAGCGCGTAAGCCGGTGCGTTGTCGATGAAGGCGGACAATTGCCTCGCCAAAACCGGCGCGATCAGCAGGACCAAAAGCGCGAGCGCCACGACAAAGCCGCCAAGAATAAGAACTGCGGCCAACAGCCGGCCGACGCCGCGCTTGCTCAACTGATTGGCCAGCGGATCGAGCACATAGGCGATCGCCATGCCGAGCACGAACGGCAGGAGTATTGGACTGAGCAGCCAGAGCAGCGCGACAAAGACGGCGAGCGCCGCCACCCAGAATACGATGTTGCGCTCAAACCGCATGGCGCCTCAATGCCCGGCGCCGAACGAATTCATGTGCCGCACCCATTCGCGGAGATAGAAAGCGATCGAAAGCAGCGTCAACACCGCCACCGCCGCCATGGTCAGCCACGACACAAAGCCGAAGTCAAAACCGAAGGCGTGTTCGGCCAGGATCAAAATGGCAAGCAGGATCTGCGCCACCGTATTGGCTTTCGACACCAAGAGCGGCCGCACCGGCATTGGCCGACCGACAAGCCAAGCCAACAGAAAAGCGCTGACGATCATGATGTCGCGCGAGACGACAAGGATGACCAGAAAAATCGGCACCATGCCGACAATTCCCAGCGACACATAGATGGAGACGATCAGCGCTTTGTCGGCCAACGGATCGAGATAAGCGCCAAGCTCGCTCTTCATGTGGAAGCGCTTGGCGAGGAAGCCGTCTACGGCATCGCTGATCCCCGCGGCGAGAAACAACGCGAAGGCGATGCGCATCTCGCCCAGCGTGATCGCCCAGACCACGATGGGCACCAGCAAAATCCGTCCCAAGGTGATGAGATTTGGGATACTCAAGTCGCCCCCACCTGCCGTAACGCTTGCGCGACCCCCTCGCCGCGTCGCCCCTTTTTGCGAACCCGCGCCGGACTAGCGAATCTGCGGTTCCCGGCGATCGATCCGTGGGTCCCAATATAGCGGCGCCGGCGCGCTTGCACACCCGGCGATTCCGACGTAGGAGGCCCGCGACAGCCTGCAGTGCCGAGCTAGGTTCGGCGATCCGCATTGGTGATTTCGTGAAAGACGCTCGCTACGCGGCCGCCGGTGTCAACATCGATGCCGGCAACCGCATGGTGGACTTGATCAAACCACTGGTGCGCGCAACCGCGCGTTCCGGCGCCGGAGCCGAAATCGGCGGCTTTGGTGGGCTGTTCGATTTGAAAGCTGCCGGTTTTGTCGATCCGATTCTTGTCGCGGCGACCGACGGCGTCGGCACCAAGGTCAAGATTGCGATCGAGACCTCGTGTCATGACACGATCGGTATCGATTTGGTCGCGATGTCGGTCAACGATCTTGTGGTGCAGGGCGCAGAACCACTGTTCTTTCTCGATTATTTCGCGTGCGGAAAACTCGATCCCGCAATCGGCGCGGCGGTGGTCAAGGGCATTGCCGGGGCTTGCCGCGAAGCCGGATGCGCACTAATCGGCGGCGAGACCGCGGAAATGCCGGGAGTTTATCAGAGCGACGATTACGATCTCGCCGGATTTGCGGTCGGCGCGGTGGGGCGCAACGAAATCTTGCCGCGCACCGACATTTCCGCAGGCGACGTCGTCGTGGGACTGGCGGCGAGCGGGGTGCACTCCAACGGTTTTTCGCTAGTCCGAAAGATCGTGCGCGACGCCGGATTGACATGGGAGCGTCCCGCGCCGTTTGCGCCCACACAAAGTCTCGGCGAAGCATTGTTGACGCCGACGCGACTTTACGTGCGGTCCTGTCTCGCCGCGATCCGCGAGAGCAAAGCGGTGAAGGTGCTCGCGCATATTACCGGCGGCGGCTTTATCGAAAATATCCCGCGTGTGCTGTCGCCCGGGTTTGGCATTCGCGTAGCGCTCGAGCGCGTGCCGGTTTTGCCGGTGTTCAAATGGCTCGCCGCCACCGGACAGATCGCCGAGCATGAAATGCTGCGCACCTTTAATTGCGGGATCGGCATGGTGGCCGTACTCGATCGGGGCAAAGCGGATGCCGCCGTCGAATCTTTCGCCAAGCATGGCGAGAAAGTCGTTCGCCTCGGTGAAGTTGTGGCGGCGGAAGGCGGCAGAGCGATCAGTTTTAGCGGACATCTTGATCTCTCTTGGCCGCCGCGATGAGCAGAAAGCGCGTTGCCGTGCTGATCTCCGGGCGCGGCTCGAACATGACCGCGCTGATCGAGGCCGCTAAAGCCAAAGACTATCCGGCGGAAATCGTGCTCGTCGTGTCGAACCGGCCGGACGCCACCGGACTCGCGCGTGCGCGCAAAGCCGCGATCGCCACGGCGGTGATTGATCACCGACCGTTCCGCGACGACCGTGAGGCGTTCGAACGCGCCCTTGACGACGAACTACGCAAATACCGAATTGATATTGTCTGCCTCGCCGGCTTCATGCGGCTTTTGACGGCCTGGTTCATAAAGCGCTGGAGCGGCCGGATCCTCAACATCCATCCGGCCTTGCTGCCGGAGTTCAAGGGGCTTAACACGCACCGCCGCGCGCTTGAGGCAGGCGTGAAACGGCACGGTGCGACAGTTCATTTCGTGGTCGAGGAGACCGATGCCGGTCCTGTCATCAGCCAGCAATCGGTTCCGGTGCTGCAAGGCGATACCGAGGAGACTCTTGCCGCGCGCGTTCTCGAGATCGAGCACAAGATCTATCCAGAAGCCTTGCGTTTGGTCGCTGAAGGCCGAGCGAAGTTTGCAACGCCGCAACCGGAAATAAAAAACCCCCGGGTGTGAGACCGGGGGCTACGAGAAGCCGGACCAGCCGGCCTTGGTTCACGCAACTTTCAAATTTTCCGCCGAGGTTCGGCCGCGGTTGGTAACAAGTTCGTACTCGACCGTTTGGCCCTCGTTGAGCGAGCGCAAGCCAGCGCGCTCGACGGCCGAGATGTGAACGAACACATCCTTGTCGCCGGTCGCGGGCTTGATGAACCCGTAGCCCTTGGTCGGATTGAACCACTTGACGGTGCCCTTCTGCATCGTCTGTCTCCTAAGTCATTCCAGATGTCAGCGACGACGCGGACGCAGAAGGTGCACGTCGCGTGCATTTCTACGATACGCGCCACAAGCCGAATTTTGGGGGAAAGTCCGAAGCGGGGAAGTCCAAGGCGATCTTGTCGGCAAGGCAGCACCGGCCGGATGGCCAAAATCCGATTGCGTTACCAGCAAGCAGGAAAAATACGGCGCAAGCATGGCTGCGTTAGAGCATGATCCGGAAAAGTGGGACCCGGTTTTCCGAAAAGATCATGCTCGACCAAAAAACCCAGCTTGATCTGGAAAAGTTGGAACCGGTTTCCTGCCTGCGCGAAGCCGCACTAGCTGGTTGTCTTTTCGTTTGATGCTTCGGCAGGCGAAGGCAGGTCCGAAAAGATCATGCTCCACCAAAAACCTAGAGCGACGATCGATTCCCACGCTTTAGCGCTGCGTTGCTCCGATCTGAAAAAATTTGGTGATCAGCACCGCCTTGGGGCCGTTCTTTCTTGGCCGGCTGCGGCTGCGCGTCTCGCGCAAGCGTTGCCACAATCCGCCGGCGGCGACCGCCAGCGCGGCGCCAGCGACCGCCGCCGCAAATTCGACTTGCCGGACGGCGGTGTCGCCAAACGCGGTCACACGCGAAGCCACAGCCGGATCCGTGGCCATGGTCTCGCCGGCGATCCAGCCGAGCAACGCCGCGCCGAGCCATATCAAAATCGGAAACCGATCGAGCAGCGCCGCCATGAGCGCCGCCCCGACGACGAGCAGCGGGATCGAAATGGCAAGCCCGATCGCGAGCAGCAGATAATCGCCGCGCGCGGCAGCGGCGATCGCCACCACATTATCGAAACTCATGATGATGTCGGCAACCGCGATGACCATTACCGCACGCCAAAGATGCGCGGTTGCCTCGAGGTCATTCCTATCGGGCTCCTCGGGGACGAGAAGCTTGGCCGCAATATACAAAAGGCCAGCGCCGCCGATCAGTTTTAGGTATGGCAGCATCATCAGCGATGCGAGGATCACGGTAAAAACGATGCGCAGGAGCGCCGCCATGCCGGCGCCAATGATCAGACCCCAGCGCCGTTGCTGTTCCGGCAATCCGCGGCACGCCATGGCGATGACGATGGCGTTGTCGCCGGACAGCAGGACATTGACGAAAATGATCTGGCCGACGGCGAGCCAGAATGCCGTGTAACCGAGCTGATCGACGCCGGCCCTAAACCATGCGCCCCACAGCGCCGGATTGAAATATTCGATGATCGAAGCCACGCTCAGGGCCTCAGCCGACGATCTCGTTGCCAGCAAAAAACTGCGCGATTTCCGTCACGGCGGTTTCCCGAGCATCGGAGCCGTGCACCGAGTTCTCGCCGATCGATTTGGCGTGCACCTTGCGAATGGTCCCGGGCGCGGCCTTGGCTGGATCGGTCGCACCCATGATGTCGCGGTAGGCGGCGACCGCGTTGTCGCCTTCAAGCACCTGCACAACCACCGGGCCCGAGGTCATGAACGCGACCAGTTCGCCGAAAAACGGGCGCTGGCGGTGAATGGCATAGAAGGTTTCCGCCTGCTCGCGGGTCATCTTGATGCGCTTTTGCGCAACGATACGCAAACCCGCCTGTTCGATCATCGCGTTGATGGCCCCCGTCAAATTGCGGGCGGTCGCATCGGGTTTGATGATCGAGAAGGTGCGCTCGATCGCCATCAAATCATCCTATGGGATTGCGAAAGCTTCTGAGACTGCGCGGCTTATAGCCTTTCGCTCGCGTGTGGGGCAAGCGCACGCTGCACCATGAATGCCCGCTGAACGCCGCCGCGTGCGCGCATTCAGTCTGATAAATCGGCGATTAATCTGATCCTCACCACCGGTTCAGGCGCTCGCGGATAAATTCGGTCACGAAACGGCGGACTTACAGGTTTCCTTGCAGGTTTCGCCGACATGAGTTGAACAACGAAAAATCAGGAGATCGCAAATGCTGCGCAAGACGATTTTGGCCGGAGCCGCCGCGCTGACGCCCGGCGCTGCCGCGCTCGCGCCCACCAGCGCATCAGCGTGGTGGGGCGGGCATCCAGGCTGGCATGGATTGCATCATGGCTGGTTCTACCGGCCGGCGGTTCGCGCCTATGCCGGCCCGATCTACGGCGGCTGCTTCGTGCGCCGGCTGGTCTGGACGCCTTATGGCCCGGCGCCGCGCTGGGTCAATGTTTGCTACTGACGACGCGGTTGCCGCGCATTCCGCAAACGCCCTGCCGAAGGCCGGGGCGTTTGCCTTGGTCGCGTGATCGTGAACGTGATTGCCGTCAACGGCCGGGCAAATTTGCGCCGCTCCGCGGCCCGGTTCCAATTGCAACTTCACGATGCCGTGCTTTCCAGTCTCAGACTCTCCATCCGAGCCGGTCTGCGTCATTGATGTTTCATTGCGTTTTCGGCGCGATAGCCATGAAGCTGGCTCACTTTCCAGGCAATAATGATCCTTGTATAGGAGCGGGCAGCAAGCGCGCGGAGAGTAACATGGACGCAAAAACTGATGACAAGAGCGCGGGCAAGTGCCCGGTGATGCACACGGCCAGGACCAATCGTGACTGGTGGCCGAACCAGCTGGACCTCCAGGTTCTTCATCGCAACTCCACCCTGTCGGATCCGATGGGTGCGGCGTTCGACTATGCCAAGGAGTTCAAGAGCCTCGACCTCAACGCCGTGATCAAGGACCTGCATGCCTTGATGACGGATTCGCAGGAGTGGTGGCCAGCCGACTTTGGCCATTACGGGCCGTTGTTCATCCGCATGGCGTGGCACAGCGCCGGCACATATCGCATCGCCGACGGCCGCGGTGGCGCCGGCGCCGGTCAACAGCGCTTCGCGCCGCTTAACAGCTGGCCAGACAACGCCAACCTCGACAAAGCGCGCCGACTGCTGTGGCCGATCAAACAGAAGTATGGCCGGAAAATCTCCTGGGCCGATCTGATGATCCTCGCCGGCAACGTGGCGCTGGATTCGATGGGCTTTAAAACGTTCGGTTTCGGGGGCGGACGCGCCGATGTGTGGGAGCCCGAAGAACTGTACTGGGGTCCTGAGGGGACGTGGCTGGGGGACGAACGCTATAGCGGCGAACGCGAGCTGCAAAATCCGCTCGGCGCAGTGCAGATGGGCCTGATCTATGTCAATCCGGAAGGGCCGAACGGCAAGCCGGATCCGATCGCGGCGGCCAAGGACATCCGCGAAACGTTCTTCCGCATGGCGATGAACGACGAGGAGACCGTCGCGCTGATTGCCGGCGGCCACACCTTCGGCAAGACCCACGGCGCCGGCGATGCGTCACTGATCGGCCCGGTGCCGGAAGGCGCCGCGCTCGAGGATCAAGGCCTCGGCTGGAAGAGCAAATTTGGCACGGGCTTCGGGGCCGACGCCATCACCGGCGGCCCGGAAGTCACCTGGTCGCAGACGCCGATCAAGTGGAGCAACCATTTCTTCGAGAACCTGTTCAACAACGAATGGGAGCTGACGAAGAGCCCGGCCGGCGCCCATCAGTGGACGGCGAAAGCTGGCGCCGCCACGATCCCGGATGCCTACGACAAGTCGAAGAAGCATGCGCCGACCATGCTGACCACGGATCTCTCGCTGAAGATGGACCCGGCTTACGAGAAGATATCGAGACGCTTCTACGAGCATCCGGACCAGTTCGCGGACGCGTTTGCCCGCGCCTGGTTCAAACTCACGCACCGCGATATGGGCCCGATCGCGCGCTACCTCGGCCCGCTGGTGCCGAAGGAGACGCTGGCGTGGCAAGACCCGATCCCCGCGGTGAATCATCCGCTCATCGCCGAGCAGGACATTGCGGCTCTGAAGGCCAAGATTCTCGCGTCCGGCCTATCGGTATCGCAACTGGTCTCGACCGCTTGGGCGTCGGCCTCGACCTTCCGCGGCTCCGACAAGCGCGGCGGAGCGAATGGCGCGCGCATTCGCCTCGCGCCGCAGAAGGATTGGGAGGTCAATCAGCCCAAGCAGCTCGCGACGGTGCTTGCGAAGCTCGAAGCGATTGCGAAGGAGTTCAATGCCTCGGCCACTGGCGGCAAGAAGGTCTCGCTCGCCGATCTGATCGTCCTCGGCGGCGGCGCGGCGATCGAGAAGGCCGCGAAGGCGGCCGGTCACGACGTGAAGGTCCCGTTCGCGCCGGGACGCATGGACGCGTCACAGGAGCAGACCGACGTCGAGTCCTTCGCGCCGCTCGAACCGGTGACTGACGGTTTCCGCAATTATCTCCGCGGCAAGCCGCTCATGTCGCCTGAGGAGGCATTGGTGGATCGGGCGCAATTGCTGAGACTGACCGCGCCCGAGATGACGGTTCTCATCGGCGGCCTGCGCGTTCTCGGCGCCAATGCCGGACAGTCCAAGTACGGCGTCTTCACCAAACGGCCGGAGACGTTGACGAATGATTTCTTCGTCAACCTCCTCGACATGGGTACGGAATGGCAGCCCGCGGGCTCGGACGGCGTGTACGAGGCGCGCGACCGCAAGACCAAGGAGGTCAAGTGGACCGGCACCCGTGTCGACTTGATCTTCGGTGCACACTCGCAGCTGCGCGCGCTGGCGGAAGTCTATGCGTGCGCGGACTCGAAGGAGAAGTTTGTGAAAGACTTCGTGGCGGCGTGGTCCAAAGTGATGAACCTCGATCGCTTCAACCTCGCCTGA
>Ga0187804_10000379_pt1 | contig 10776 bp, 7 predicted proteins | sample NC_wetland_sal_i_3_FD_132961 | JGI IMG/M metagenome (GOLD analysis project Ga0187804, IMG submission 132961) | Wetland sediment microbial communities from Neuse River Estuary, North Carolina, USA - Control_4 | ecosystem: Environmental > Aquatic > Freshwater > Wetlands > Sediment | place: USA...
ACACCATATTTCTTGGCGTAGTGGCGGAAAGATCGGTAGGACATGCCCAATATCCCGGCAGCCTGCGTCCGCACGCCCGCCGACCTCTCGAGCGCCGCAAGTAGGTAAGCGCGCTCGAGCTGCTGTATGTGCTCCTCGAGGTTCATCCCCCCTTCGGGCAGTATGGTCCCGTTCCCGTTGTGAGAGGGCGCCGCGATCGTCTGCTGTGCGTGCGTGCGAATGCGATCCGGAAGGGACGCTGCAGAGATTCGGTGCCCGGTTTCAAGCGCGAGCGCGCGTTCAATCGTATTCTCAAGTTCGCGCACGTTGCCGGGCCAATCGTAGACTTCCAGCAGTCTCATCGCTTCCGGCTCGATTCCGTCCACACTCTTTCCCATCGCTTTCGCGAGCCGGCCCAGAAACTCGCGTACCAGTAGCGGTATATCTTCCAAGCGTTCACGCAGAGGCGGCAGATGAATCGGGATTACGCTCAATCGGTAGAACAAATCCTCCCGGAACCTACCTTCGGCGATTTCTTTTTCGAGATCTTTGTTTGTGGCGGCAATCACGCGCACATCGACGTCAATCTCCTCCGTGCTGCCAACCGGGCGAACCTTTCCCTCTTGCAACACGCGATAGAGTTTCACCTGCATGGTGACGCTCATGTTTCCAATTTCATCCATGAAAAGCGTCCCGCCATGCGCGGCTTGGAAGAGTCCCCGGCGATTTTCGTTCGCGCCCGTGAACGCGCCCTTCACGTAGCCGAAGAGCTCCGATTCGAGCAGCGTTTCCGGAAATGCTCCGCAGTTGATCGTGATGAATGGCGCCTTCGACCGCGCGCTGTTTTCGTGAATCGCGCGCGCTACAAGTTCTTTTCCCGTGCCGCTCTCACCGGTGATGAGAACACGGCTAGGCTGCGGCGCGACGTTGACGATCAGTTCAAAAATCTCGCGCATTTTGGGGCTTGTCCCGATCATGTTGTCGAGACCAGTCACCCGCCGCAGTTCTCGCCGTAGGAAACCCGCTTCCTGTTTTAGCGCAAGGCTCTCCGTCACTGTCCGGATAGCGGGCTTAAGCTCATCGAGCAATCGGTCGCCCTTGATCACGTAGCGGTCCGCGCCGAAGTTCACGGCATCAATCGCGGTATCGATCGTGGGGACGCCGGTAATCAGGATGAAGACGGTTTCCGGCGATACTTCCTTGCAGTAACGCAACAATTCCACGCCATCCATGTCCGGCATGCAAATGTCGGAAATCACGATATCGAACAGGCGAGACGCGATATGCCGCTTGGCCGTCTCTCCGCTCGACGCCACGTCGACCTTATGACCCTCCTTGCGAAAGCTGATTTCCAGCAGTTCGCAGATCGATCGTTCGTCATCGACAACCAAGAGATGCGCCATGATGCCTTAAGCCTTCCCCGCCATGGTTGTGGCCCTCGCGCGGGTCGTGGAGTCCGTGTGCGTGTTCTGGCGATTGCCGCCGCGTGTGCTTGCGGCTCGTGGCAATTCGACGATGAACTCCGATCCGCGCCCCTGTTGCGTTTCCACGCGTATGCGGCCTTTGTGCGCCTGCAGAATTTGGTACACGATCGCCAGCCCCAGTCCCGTGCCTCCCGCAAATCCGGATTGAAACGGCTCAAACATGCGGGCGGCCGCTCGGGGATCGAAGCCCGTTCCCGTGTCGCGAATCGAAATTCGGACGTTCTCCGGCTCGGCTACCACGGTGACCGAAAGCACGCCGCCGTCCGGCATCGCCCGCAGGGCGTTGTTACACAAATTCCACACGACCTGCTTCACGGCATCGCGGTCCGCCCGCGCGCGCAAGTGGCGCTCCGTAAAGTGACGCTCGATTTGAACCTTGTTCGCTCTGGCGGCGTTGCGCTCCAGAAGCAGTAGCGTCTCTTCGATCAACGCGGTGATATCGACATCGGTGAACGAATAGGATTTCTCGCGCGAGTAGTCCAGAAATTCTGTAATGATCTGGTTGAGCCGCTGCGACTCCCGGCCGACGATTTGAACCAATTTCTTGTCGTCCTCCTCAAGCGGCGCCAGGCGAGCCAATTCTTTGAGCGCGCCGGTCATAGCCGTAAGTGGCTGGCGAATTTCATGCGCGATGGCTGCGGCTAGCCGGCCGAGTGCGGCCATGCGCTCCTTCGTGAACACTTCGCGCTCGAGACGCTTCAGCTCGGTGAGGTCCTGAAAGTTGAATACGAAGCCCGAAGTCTCCTCTTGTCCGGTGCGCAAGGGCGAGATCGAAAGCCCGAGAAATCGCGTGGCGCCGGCCGGCGTCCGAAACTCGATTTCCTTGCGCAATGCGAGCGGCCCGCCGACGTCGTCCACATCCACAGGCCAAAATCCCGGAAACACGTCCGCAACTCTTTCGCCCCGAAGCAGACCGAATCCCTGCCCCAGTATTTCCGCACCCGCCCGATTGAGCAGCAGGATGCGCCCTTCGAGATCAGTTGTCAGCAACCCGCCGCGCATCGACTCGATGATGTCCCGGTTGAACGCTTGCAGGTCACGCAGCGCTTCGTTTTTCTCTTCCAGCTCGACGCCTTTTTTCCGGATCGTCTGCGTGAGCAGGCTGCCAAGGTACGCCACCGCAACGAACGCGAACAGGTTTACGCCAAGCCAGGATTCGAGCGTCCGCGCAGGCGGCATCGACGGCGTTGTACGCGGGATCAATCCGTAGTAGGTCAACTCAACCACGCAACTGAGCAGGACGAAGCTGAAGCCCGCCACCAAGAACGCGCCACGCCGCGCGAACAATATGCTGCCCATCAGGATCGCGAGGAGATAGAGAGAAATGAAATAGCTGTCCTGTGCCCCGCTTACGTAGACCAGTCCGGTGATGATCGCTAGATCGAGAATGATCTGGAGAGGGGCGTGCCACCGCGCCTCAGGAGCTTTTCGTTGAAGAATTAGGTCCAGCGCCGCGAGAATGTACCAGGAAACGGCGAGCAGAATCATGGCGCGGAGCGGGAGCGCTGTCGGAGCCCACTGGTAGACTGCGACGATTACTCCGATCAGACAGGTAATGATCAAAAAGCGGACGCGGCCCAGCCAGGGCAGCCATTCATTCACGCTGGGCTTGAATTCCATTTAGCATTCGCCAATGTCTTGCAGGCTCCCCCGAGGAGCTTAGAGATCGACGCAGACCGCAGCCGGCGGGCGCTCATCGTGCATGCAGCGCCCGCCTCGCAGGCTGCGGGAGTTCAGGTTTAGTGCGATGCGAGTTTCGCAATCAGCGAGAACAGCGGCAAATACATCGAGATCACGACGCCTCCCACGACCACGCCGAGGAAGACGATCATGATCGGTTCGATTGCCGTCAGCATGTCTTTCACAGCCGCATCCACTTCGTCCTCGTAGAAGTCGGCAATCTTCTGGAGCATCGCGTCCATCGCGCCGGTTTGCTCGCCGACGCCGATCATCTGCGTCACCATCCCGGGGAAAACTTCGGTTTCCTTTAGGGGATCGACCAGCGACCGCCCGGCCTCCACCGCCTTGCGTGTTTCAGAAATCGCCTTCTCGACGACGGCATTGCCCGACGTTCGCGCCGTGATGTCGAGTCCTTCGAGAATCGGCACGCCGCTTGAAATCAGCGTTCCCAACGTTCGCGTGAAACGCGCCACGGCAATCTTGCGAAGCACCATGCCCACGACGGGCGCCTTCAATAACATGGCATCAATCGCATACCGCCCATGGGGCGTTCCATACCAAAACTTGATCGCGACGCCGGCAGCGATGAAAAATACCAGGACCATCAATCCGTAAATGCTTCCCACGAAGTTGCTGAGACCGATGACGATCCGAGTGGGAAGCGGCAGATCGACGTTGAGGCCGTTGAACAGCGTCACGAAGACCGGTACCACCTTCCACAACAGCAGTGTGATGACAGAGGCTGCGATGCCCAACACCGCCACGGGGTAGATCATCGCAGACTTCACCGCTCGCTTGAGCTTGACGTTTTTTTCGATGTACGTGGAAAGCCGCTGAAGAATCGTATCGAGAATACCGCCCGTCTCACCGGCCTCCACCATGTTGTAGTAGAGGGGATCGAACACCTTTTCGTGCTGCTTCATCGACGTCGAAAGGGTCGCGCCGCCTTCTACCGATCCCCGCACTGAATTGAGGATCTTCTGAAACGTCTTGTTGTCCTGCTGTCCGGCCAGAATCTCCAGGCACTGGACGAGGGGCAAACCGGCGTCAATCATCACGGAGAACTGCCGCGTGAAAACCGCGAGTTCCTTCGACTCGACGCCCGTCCCGAAAGTGGGGATGTTGAACTCTTTCCCCTTCTCGGAGAGCTTGCTGACATTGATCTGCTCGCGGCGCAGAGTGGCGGCCAACTGGGCCTTGTTTTCCGCCTGGCGCTCGCCCGTCACGGTCGCGCCTGTACGGTTGGTTCCGCGATATGTGAATACCGGCATTTTTCTTACCTCCCCCTTCGCTTACCTCCGGACAGGAGTCCGGCTGCCGCCTGCGGGCGGCGAAACCACCCCTCGATTAATTAAATCCTGTAACTCATCGGGATTCGAGGACCTCGAAAGCGCCGTTTCCAAACTAATCACCTTCTGGAAGTACGCGTTCGCAAGACTTTGGTTGAATGTCTGCATCCCGGTCGTCCCCGTACCGGTTTGCATGGCCGAGTAAATCTGGTGAATTTTGTCCTCGCGGACCAGGTTGCGGATGGCGGCGTTGGGAATCAGAATTTCCATCACCATCACGCGTCCTCGTCCGTCGATGCGCGGCAGCAACGCCTGGCAGAGAATTCCCTCGAGCACCATCGAAAGCTGGGCTCGAACTTGCGGCTGCTGGTGCGCGGGAAAGACGTCGACGATACGGTTGATGGTCGAGATTGCCGAGTTCGTGTGCAAGGTGGCGAATGTCAGGTGGCCCGTCTCGGCGATACGCAGCGCGGATTCAATCGTCTCCAAGTCGCGCATTTCGCCGATGAGAACTACGTCGGGATCTTCTCGAAGAGCGGCGCGCAACGAATTGGCGAACGAGTGCGTGTCGGAGTGAACTTCGCGCTGATTCACCAGGCACTTCTTGTGGTTGTGCAGGAATTCGATCGGATCCTCGATCGTGATCATGTGCTCTTCGCGCTCGTTGTTGATCTTGTCGAGCATTGCGGCGAGCGTAGTGGACTTGCCGGATCCGGTGGGCCCGGTGACGAGCACGAGTCCGCGCGGCTTGTCGCACAGGGACCGCACCACGGGTGGCAGTCCGAGCGCGTCGAATCCCTTGATTTCCCACGGAATTGTCCGGAACACGGCCGCAACCGCGCCGCGCTGATGAAAGATGTTGCCGCGGAAACGCGCGAGGCTCTTCAAGCCAAACGAAAAGTCGAGTTCCAAATTTTCTTCCAGCCGGTGTTTCTGCACGTCGGTGAGGACGCTGTACGCGAGCGCCTTCGTATCGGCAGCCGTCAAAGGCGGCATATCGAGCGGACGCAGCTTGCCGTGGACGCGGACGCGCGGCGGGCTGTTGGTCGAGAGGTGTAGGTCGCTCCCGCCCATTTCGATCATCTTCTTCAAGAGTTCGCTCAGTGTGATGCCAGCCATTCGTTCCTCCGCTTAGAGCACCGTCTCGCGCAGAACCTCTTCCATTGTTGTTTGGCCCGCAGCCACTTTGATCAGGCCGCTGCGCCGCAGCGTGATCATCCCCATTTCCAGCGCCTTCTTCTTGAGCTCCAGCGCGGAGGCTCCCACGAGAATGAGCTCGCGCAAGTCGTCGTTAATTTCCATCACTTCATAGAGGCCCACGCGCCCTTTGTAGCCGGTGTTGTTGCACGTCCCGCATCCCTTACCGTGGTACACGGTCGTCTTGGCCGCCTCGTCCGAGCTGTAGCCCGCCTCGATCAGCGCCTGCGGTTGAAGCTGGAGCGGTTCTTTGCATTGCACGCAGATGCGGCGGACCAACCGCTGCGCGCAAATCAGGTTCACGGACGTGGCCACCAGGAACGGCTCGATGCCCATGTTCATCAAGCGGCTGATCGTCGAAGGCGCGTCGTTCGTGTGCAACGTTGAAAGCACCAAGTGGCCGGTCAGCGCGGCTTTCACGCCAATTTCCGCCGTCTCGAAATCTCGAATCTCGCCAACCAAAATGATGTTCGGGTCTTGCCGCAGGAAGGCGCGCAGAGCGGAAGCGAAGTTCAGGCCGATCTGCTCTTTCATCTGCACCTGGTTGATTCCGGGGAGTTGAAACTCAACTGGATCCTCGGCGGTCATGATGTTTGTATCCGGCTGGTTCAGCCGAGCGACGGAAGAGTAGAGCGTGTTCGTCTTGCCCGAACCCGTGGGTCCCGTGACCAATACCATGCCGTAAGGTTTCAGAATCTGACGTTCGAACTTTGCCAGCGACTCAGGCTCGAATCCGAGCTTGGTCATGTCGAGTCGCAGGTTTTCTTTGTCGAGTAGTCGAAGAACGATTTTTTCGCCGAAGAGTGTCGGGACGGTCGAAACACGAAAGTCGAGTTCTTTCTTCTTTCCGTCTTTCAGGTACTTGATCATGATGCGGCCGTCTTGCGGCAGCCGCTTCTCGCTGATGTCGAGCTTGGACATGATCTTGATGCGGCTCGTCATCGCGTCTTTCAACTTCATCGGCGGAGTCATCACAGTTTGCAGCACGCCGTCGATGCGGAACCGGACGCGGTACTCCTTCTCGTACGGCTCCACGTGGATGTCGCTCGCGCCGCGCTTCACGGCGTCGGTGAGGATCAAATTACAGAGCTTGATGATCGGAGCTTCTTCGGCGGCCTTTTCGAGCGTCGCCAAATCCATCTCGGCTTCTTCGCCCGCCAGCTCGAGAGCGTCCGCCTCGTCTCCCGTGAGGTCCTTCATCACCTTGTCGAGCTCTTCGACACTCTCGACATCGCCGTAGAACTTGTGGATCGCTTCGCTGATGGCGGTTTCCGAAGCGACGACCGGCTCGACGTTAAACCCGGTCATGAACTTGATGTCGTCCATCGCGAAGACGTTCGTCGGATCGGTCATCGCGATAGTGAGTGTCGAACCAACGCGGGAAAGCGGAACAATCTGGTAGCGCACCGCCGTTTCTTGCGGCACCAGCTTGATTACCGCCGGGTCCACTTCATAGAACTTGAGGTTGATCGATGGGACGCCGTATTGCCGGGAAAGGACTGCGGTGATGTCGTCATCACTTACTAGACCGAGCTTGACCAGACACGTCCCCAGCCGGCCACCGTTTTTCTTCTGGTAGTCGAGCGCCTGCTTGAGCTGATCGGCAGAGATCAGGCTGTCTTTGACCAGGATTTCGCCCAGACGCGAAGACATAAGTGTCTTTTGGCGGTACTAGAACCTCGCGAGACCGCAGATTAGCATGCGCTCACCCCGAATTCCGTAGCCCGGTGGGGTCTTCGTGGTGAATCGGATAACATCTGATCGGCCTCATCGGGTACCTGGACCTTCGTACAGGACAATTTTTCGCACCGTCCTTTGGTACAGGCACTTCCAAATAGTGCTCATCGGCCTGCGGCGCGAAAAACTTCTCATTGAAGCGAATCGTTGACGCAACGGAGGTGCGAATTCGGGCGCGAAATGGACGCTTAGATGGGGTTTACAGCATCGGTTCGGCGGCATTTTGTCCCATTCCTAGCACCCACCTAAGCCGTGAGGTAGGCGATTTGGAAGCAGTGATCGGCACTGGATTCACCTGCGCAGGTTCTGCTACGATGAGAAAAGGGCGGTTAGCTCAGCGGTTAGAGCATCCGGTTTACACCCGGAAGGTCCTCAGTTCGAATCTGAGATCGCCCACCATCCGGCACACATGGCGCGGGGACGTAGTTCAGTTGGTTAGAACGCTGCCCTGTCACGGCAGAGGTCGCGAGTTCGAGTCTCGTCGTCCCCGCCATACTTTCGACCGCAGTTCCGAGTAATCGCCCCTATAGTTCGAACCAGGTAATCAAACCCGTTCTCTTGCCCGGTCCCATTCGTTCTGTGTCCACAGGACGTGGAGTCGGCACCTCCCTATCGGCGAAAGCATGCTGGCTGCGAAACGAGGAGGCGAATGTGCGCGTCATTTCTAAGTGAGGCAAACCATGGGGACATTCTGCGTACTCGATCCTTTGCACAATCACCGAGTGGTCGCGGCCAAGCCGACTTCATCCAGCAAGCGACGGCGTCACAATTTGGCTGCCAAGATTCGCATCCCAATTTTCAAGAACACAAGGTGCATGGGATTTCTGTGTGTGATGTGTCTGATTGCTCTCGGTGGGTGCAGTTCTCTAAATGTCAAGTTGGGGCGCCGGGTTGACCTGACGAAGACTCCCGTTGCGTCCATCGAGTTGAGCCTGCCGAAAGGCCCCGCCATCGCGCCGGGACAAAAGTCCCCGTTGGTTGTGACGGTGACACAACCGGACGGCAAGGTATTGCTGACGGAAGGCCAAGGCAAGGGCAAGGTCCAGTGGAAGGACCTCCAGATCACGGCTACCGTCGTAACGGCCGACAAGAAAGGCAACATATCTCTTTCGCGGGATCCGCGAGTTAGCGACGGAAAGGTTGGGCATGTCACCGTCACAGTTCCCAGCCATCCGGACGTTCACGCAGACCTCGACGTCCCGTTCCGATACGACATCGCTTTCGTCTCGAATTTCTCGGGTGCACGTGGCCAGAGCGGTAACAACGGTCTCGACGGAATTAGCGGTATCAGCGGCACCTCCGGCTCCCTCGATCCGAACAATCCTTCTCCGGGCGGAGACGGCACCAACGGGACTGACGGCTCGGACGGCCAGGATGGTGGACCGGGAGGAAACGCTGCGTCTGTGCAGGTTATGGTGACCTTACAACCGGGGCCTAAGACACTCCTCGAAATAAGCGCCACGGCCCCGGGCCATCGAAGGCTGTACTTGGTCGATCCTCAAGGCGGTTCGTTGACTGTGAAGGCGGACGGAGGCCCAGGAGGATCGGGCGGCAGGGGCGGCCAGGGCGGACGAGGAGGCTCTGGTGGCATCGGAATGCCCAACGGGAGGGACGGAAGCAATGGCGCAGATGGACGAAACGGATTTGACGGTCCGCCGGGCAAGGGCGGCAGCATCACTGTGAGCTACGATCCCTCAACCAAACCCTATTTGAGCGCAATCCACCTCTCCAGCAAGAACGGCCCTTCCCCTACATTCCAGCAGCAATACGTGGCGCCGCTCTGGTAGCGTCGGCGGCGACCGCCCGTTCCGGAATCGCGAACGGCCGACATTTGGCATCGCGATCACCGCGAATATGCGCGTCGCGACCGGACGAGCAGCCACGAAGCAAGATAGCCGGGATATTCGGCCGATTGAGGTGTTGTGATCGTGGGCACGCCTGCGACGGCGTGGATGATGCGCTCGGCCAGCGCCGGGCGCGCGAGCGCGCTCGCAATTGATTCGGCCCACGAACCTTCGGCGCGCAACAGAGCCGCGTACACTTCCCGCTCTTCGCCGCTCCCTCGAAGACGATGCTTCAAGCATCCTGCGGCCCGGCCGTCGTGCGAGCCTTCGTATGCGATCTGCATGCTGAGTTCCCTGCCGCAGCCACGAGACACAGCCAGATCGCAATCCGTCGTCATCCCGGCAACGCCGCCGTCGTATCGCGCTAGATGCGCGCGCAATGCGCCGTACCACAAGTTCGCGGCGTCTCCGTCGGTGGAAAATGCGACAGCACCCTGCCGCGCCAGCGCCTCGGCGAAAATCCGGCAGTCGGCGTAACGCACGTCGTACACGACAGCCGTAATACGCGAAGGTTTCGCGCCCAGCGCCTCAGCCGCGGCCGACCAGTGAGAGGCCGCGACGGCAGCCGGAGCAATCGCCGCACCCTTTATGAATTGCCGCCTGTTCACGGCGTCCCGCCCTTCTCCGCCGCGGGCGCAGCCGTGCGCGCGGTCGCCGGCCGCGTGAGATACGCAGCTATCAGATCGAGTTCGCTATCGGGCAGCTCGATGCGGTTGTGCGGAGGCATGCTGTTGATTCCGACGCGGGTGATTTTTTTGATGTACTCCGCGCTCAAATCGGTGCGCTCTTCGAGCAGCGAGCGATCCTTGCCCAGTCGGCGCCCGAGCATGATCGTCCCAGTCCCGCCCGCGAGATGGCAATATCCGCAGCGCGCGTGAAAGAGCTTTTTGCCATCTTGCAGTTTCTGCGCCGAATCATCTCGCCGGCGCGCCGTGACGCAGGTCGCAGCCAAACACGTGGCGGCTACGAACAGTGCGAGGCGCGTCAAACATCCCAGCAGCGGAACGTACGTCTTCGCGTTCATGCTCGGACCGTCCGCAGCGCGCGCGGCCAGATGCCCTGTTTGCCGGGCGCGAGGATGCCGTTCGGGTCGAGAGCGTCCTTCACGGCCTCGTTCAATCGCAGTAGCGCGTGATGGTTGAAGTCGAACGTCAGTGCGACATCGTCCATATACGAAAGGTGCGTGCGGTATTCCGAATAGCCTTCCTTCGCCGCGTCGGCCACCAGCACTTTGAAAAGCGCGCGCACTTTCGCGGTCAGCGCCGCGTCGTCGCGGTCGTACACCATCAGGTTGACGTTCGTGGCCGTCCGCTCCATCAACGTGAACGATCCGTAGTAATCGACGCCGATCTCTTCGTACCGCTTCTTCGTGCTGTGAAATTGCTTCAGCACGTGCTCGCTCGTGGCAGGCAGTACGGGAGAAAATCCAAGATGCCCGCCGCGGCCGCCGCGCCAGTTGATCATCTGCAAGGCCAGCGTGCTCGGGATGCCCGCGCCGGAGTTCTCGATCGGTTCGCCGCGATGCCATTTGACAATTTGAAATTCCTGTTTCGTATGCTTCGCGAA
>Ga0187804_10000380_pt1 | contig 10773 bp, 9 predicted proteins | sample NC_wetland_sal_i_3_FD_132961 | JGI IMG/M metagenome (GOLD analysis project Ga0187804, IMG submission 132961) | Wetland sediment microbial communities from Neuse River Estuary, North Carolina, USA - Control_4 | ecosystem: Environmental > Aquatic > Freshwater > Wetlands > Sediment | place: USA...
CCAAAGAACTCTGCGCCCTGGCGCGTTCGAAAGCCATTCTCTCCGCGGTAGACGGCGCGCATGTCCCCGGGATGATGCGCCTGAATCTCCACGAACTCGGCTGTGACATGTACTCCTCGAGTCCCCACAAGTGGCTGCAGGCCACGAAGGGCAGCGGTTTTCTCTACGTGCGTGACGAAGTCATCGACCGGCTGTGGAACACCATTGCCACGGAAGGCTGGAACGATCCGCAATTGCGCGCGGAGCGTTTTCAGCGGATCGGCAGTTCGAACGTGCCCGTGCTCTGTGGCCTTCGCGCCGCCATCGCCTTCGCGAATGGCATCGGGATGGAGCGCATCGAAAAACGTCACCGGCAGATGGCCGACGAGATGCTGACGAAGATGGTCGAGCGCGGCGCGGAGTCGTGGACTTCACCCGATCCGGCGATGCGCTGCGGAATCGTCACGGTCAACGTGCCGCACCTGGTGCGCATGGATCTCGAGAATTGGATGTGGAAAGAGAAAAAAATCCGTATTCGCGGCGGCGAGCCTTCGAAGCTCCGTCTTTCGACACCTTACTATTTCCTGCACAAGGATTTGGGCCGCTACCTCAGCGCGTTCGACGAGTATCAGAAAATGAAAAGGGCAGCTTAGAACTGCGGGTTCAAGTAGAATTCATAAGCACCCCCCTCCATTCCGTTCGATGCAACCTCAGCACGTGGCCACTCATCGCATCACGGAATCTCAAGCGGTCTCTTAACGAATGGTATTCATACTGCATCGCGCGTATCGCTGCTTCCTCGTCTTGGCGTTCTTGTCGCTTGTCATGTGGGCACCCACGGCTCGCACACAGGACAATTTTTCGCGGCTCGAATTTGGAGCGCAGGCGGGCGCAGTCGGTCTTTTGAACGCCGATACCAGTGTCGGCATCTGGCCTGGTTTCGGTGTCCGGTTTGACTTCAACATGACCCGGCGCCTGGCCCTTGAAACGCAAGTCGACCTTTTCCCGGTCGCAGCTCCGGTCCGATTTCTCGAGCAAGGAGGAACGACGCTCCAGCTTGCCGCGGGTCTGCGAGGAAAGGTGGTCCAGACCAAGCGCTATTCGGTTTTCGGTGTGATCCGGCCGGGCTTCCTGCGTTTCGCGGATACTTCGCAATTGACCGGGGCGCCCGGTTCCACTCCTGGCAGCAAGAACGGCGCCGCAATCTATTACGCGCTGAATCTCGGCGGCGGAGTCGAGTTTTATCCCTCTTCGCGATGGGTGATCCGCTTCGAAGCCTCCGGCAATCCTTATCTCGTTCCGAATGCGCGCCCAGCCATGGCTCCCGTGCCTCCCGCGCCGCCGGTTCCCACACCCGGCATCGTCGACGATCGCTACCGATTCAGCCTCGGCCTCGCGTACCGGGCTGGCACTTTGCGCGAGAACGGCCCCGAGAAAACCATCTCCGGAAAATTCGAATTCGGTTCGCAGTTCACCACGCTCATCCTTCGGCGGCGGACCACGCTCGATGCCATTCGAAACGAACCCGGCTTCGGTGGATTTATCTCCTATCGCTTGATGCGCTTTCTCTATGCGGATTCTTCGCTGCAGTTCTATCCCCGCGGCTCGCAGAACATCGGCTTTCAAGATGGCGGGCGCATGTTTCAGGGACTTTTCGGGTTTAAGGCCGGCATTACGCGCGCTCGCATCAGCATTTTTGGAAAAGCGCGTCCCGGGTTGATGGTTTCCACCGACACCATCACGGGCTTCTCCACGTTACCGGCAACGAATGGTCAACCGTTAACTGGGCCTTTTTCCATGTTTGTGCTGGACCTGGGCGGCATCGTGGAAATCCGGGCGACCCGGCGGACGTTCGTGCGCTTCGATGTCGGCGACACTCACCTCTATTTCCCCGACCGCTTCGTCACGCAAACCAACGGAACTGTGACGAGAATTCCTGGCGGGTCGTACCAGCACTCCATGCAATACAGCGCCGGCTACGGTTGGCGATTTTGACCAACCGCTCGGGCCTGCGGCGGTTAAGCGGGGGCGTTCCCTTTCTTGACGAGGTAGATCCCTTAGCTGCTGCTGTACTTTAGTACCAGGCCCGCCTCACCCCTGTACTATCGACCCGATTCGTAGCCGCGCTTTATAACTATTCCAGATCGAACCATTACGTTTTTCCATGAATTTCTCGCGCGCCCGCATTTGACGGGAGAGAAAGTGAATCTCAACTCAAACAAGCATTCCGAGAAGAACAAGGGCGCTCTCTTGAAGACCACTACATGGGGAGCACTGATCGCTCTTTTGCTAGCCCTCGCGGTGGTTGGATTCTCCGGGCACTTTTCCGGTCATCCGGGAACTGCAGTCCAGCAGACTGCCATTGAGTTCGCCCCTGTTAAGGGGCCAGTGTCTCTTGATGTTACCCGGTCCACGCGCACACCCGGCCTGCCGAGCCGAGCCGCGGAACTCAAGCCAATATCTCAGGGGCGATCGAACGAAACTGTCGCGGCCCAGCCTTCTCCCCTCGCGGCTGACACCCAAGTTCTTGCTGGATCGACCTTAGCTGCTTCGAGGGATGAATCTGCCTCGAAGCAAACGATTGAAACTAACGTGTCCTCCACAGACGTCGAGGATCCACAGGCACAAATCGCTGCCAAGATCGCCCCGGACCTCAAGGGTGTTGACCCCGAGAAGCCTGTTAATGTCATTGTTCAATTCAAGAATTCGTCAGCCCCAGATGATCTAACGGCAGACGGCGCAACAATGAAGTCGGATCTCCCGCTGGTCCACGCCGAATTGGTCACGGTGACGGGCAACAACCTTACGAACCTCGCTGCACACTCCAGCGTTGCGTATATCTCTCCGGATCGTCCTGTTAGAGGCTCTCTCAATCATGTCGTCACCGCCGTAAACGCCGATCTTGCCTACGCCAGCGGCTGGAATGGCACGGGTGTAGGAGTCGCCGTCATTGACAGCGGTATCAGCCAGGGGATTTACGATCTAGCCGAAGACAATAGTTCAACATCGCGTATCGTTTATAGCCAAAGTTTTGTACCAGGCGACACCTCCAACAGCAGTGACCCCTTTGGCCACGGAACCCATATTGCCGGAATCATCTCGGGTAACGGCTACAGTTCCGAGAATAACAACTACCCGGCTCTCTATCGTGGCATCGCGCCAGAATCTACAGTCGTAAATCTGCGCGTGCTCGATGCGATCGGTGCGAGCCTGGATAGTACGGTGATCTCCGCCATTCAGCAGGCGATCACCCTCAAAAGCACCTACAACATTCGCGTCATCAATCTGTCTCTATCCCGTGGAGTCTTTGAAAGCTACAAGCTTGATCCGCTCTGCCAGGCAGTAGAATCCGCCTGGAAAGCAGGAATCGTCGTCGTGGTCGCGGCCGGCAACCTGGGCGAGTACTACGCAGCCGGCACAGATGGCTATGCCACGATCGGCGCCCCAGGCAATGATCCCTACGTGATTACGGTCGGTGCGACCAACACGCACGGCACGGGCTCGCAAGCTGCGCAGACGATGACGAGCTACAGCTCAAAGGGTCCGACAGCGCTCGATCACATCGTCAAGCCTGACCTCGTCGCTCCGGGCAATCAGGTGGTTTCGCGTATGTCTTCGGCGGGCAACGCCATCGCGACTGCCTACCCTGCACTCGAGGTTTTTCCCTGCAACTCTTCATTAACCATCTGCGGCGCGCAATATGGATCGCCCCGGTACATGCGCCTCAGCGGCACCAGCATGTCTGCGCCGGTGGTCAGCGGAATCGCGGCTCTCCTCCTGCAGAAGACGCCCTCGCTCACGCCCGACCAAGTGAAGGCCCGCTTGATGAAGACGGCCTGGAAAGGTTTTTCTTCCAGTACAACCGCGACGGACCTCCTCACGGGCGTTGTCTACACGATCGAGCAGGACATCTTTGCGGTGGGCGCTGGCGCGGTCGACGCTTCTGCTGCCCTGGCCAATACGGACCTCGCTCCCGCAACTGTGGGCTCTGCCATGTCACCCACAGCCGTTTACAACGCGGCGAACAACACGGTCACCATCTCCGGTGCTCCCGGCACGATTTGGAATAATTCCGTGGTCTGGGGCAACTCCGTCGTGTGGGGCAATTCGGCGGTCTCGGGTAACTCTGTGGTTTGGGGTAACTCTGTAGTCTGGGGCAACTCCGTGGTCTGGGGTAACTCGGTCGTGTGGGGTAATGCCGTGGTCTGGGGCAATACAGACGGCTCCCTTGGAAACGCCAATTAAGGAATCCGGTGCACGCGTTTCAGTAAAAACGAATGTCTCGAATAGCTAAAGCCTACATCGCACTGATCATCTGTTCTGGAGCCGCGGTCCTGCTCTTCGCGGCAGGCTCGTGGTCCTCCTCAGGCCTTCGCCAATTCCTGACATTTCTTGGTCTTGTCGTCGTGTCTTCAACGCTCAAGGTACGAATACCGGGCATTGAGGGCACGATGTCACCGAATTTTGTGTTTCTTGTCCTCGCAACGGCCTTCTGTAGTTTCTCTGAGCTGGTTGCGATCTCGCTAGTCGCCGCCCTGGTGCAATCGTTGTGGACCACCAAACGGCCGCAGCTTGTTCAGGTCGCGTTTAGCACAGCAGCGCTCGTTTTGAGCTCCAGCTTGGCGTATCAGGCTTCGTACCTTCTTCTGGGATCAAGTACTGTCATTTCGCCGGCAGCTTTCGTAATTCTCGCGGGAAGCCTGTATCTTCCACTCAATACGGCATTGGTCTCCGCTGTCATCGGGCTCGTCGACGGGAAATCTTTGGCAGACGTCGGCAGCCGCTGTTACCAGTACGTGTTCCCTTATTTCATGGGTGGAATTGTACTTGCCGGGCTGGTCAGCGGCGCATTCCCTCGCTCCACAGCTTGGAGGGGTGCAATTGTGCTCATCCCCGTAATTCTTCTTGGCTATTTGTATTCGATGAGCGTGTCGCCAGCGGTTGCTACGGCTCCAATCCAGTCCGCCCACACGGAAGATGAAGAGTCCGTCGAAGTTGGCTCAGGATTGCCACGCTCTCGGTACTGAGTTGAGTGAACCTCGCTTTTCAATTTCCCCTTTCCAACCCACGGCACTGCACCCCCTTTCTTGACCCTGTGCGTGGCGGTCGAATACACTAGTAAGTTCGAAGTCAGCCACCCAACAGACCAGTAGGCTGAGCCGCGCTCGCAGGTGATGCAAACCGCCTTGCGGCCGCGTATTACGAAAGGGGATCGCTTTGCCAAAGCGCACATTTCAACCGCGCCGCCGCCGCCGCTCGAAAACGCACGGCTTTCGCGCACGCATGAAGAGTAAGGGTGGCCGCAAGGTGCTGGCAGCACGACGCAAGAAGGGACGCCATCGGCTCACCCCCGAATAGCCCGGAGAGTAAGGCCGCGCCCGAGGGGGCGGCACGCTCCGAAAATACGTTTCCGCGCGAGGCGCGGCTTGTGCGGCGCGGAGACTTTGATGCGGTCTACCGCGCAGGAAAACGCCGCTCCGGCTCTCACTTCACTGTGTTCTTCCGCGCCAACCAACAGCCGCTGAGCCGGTTTGGCTTCAGCATCAAGAGAGAGGTCGGCAGCGCCGTTGCGCGCAATCGGATTCGGCGGCGAGCCCGGGAAATCGTGCGCTGCCACCGTCTGGAGATACCCGCAGGATGGGACATCGTCATACACCCAAAGAGTTCAGTAGCGCGCGCGCCGTTTGCCGCGCTGACCGCGGAACTTCTGCGCCTGCTGCAGGGCACACCGAAGGCAGCTCAGTAGGGCCGCGAACGATCGTGCCCCTGCACGTGCGAGCTGCGCTCTTCCTGCTGCGCTTCTACAAGGCTTACCTGTCCGTGCTCGTTGCAGGAAGCTGCCGTTTCGAGCCGACGTGCTCGCGCTATACCTACGAAGCCATCGAGCGATTCGGATTGGCGCGCGGCGTTTGGCTTGGCACGAAGCGGCTCCTGCGCTGCCATCCGCTTTCCAGAAAATTCGGTTACGACCCGGTTCCGGAGAAATGGGAAAACATGCCCTCTGAAATCCATGCGGCTGCTCCAAACGAGGTCCATTCGTGAGCGCTCCGCTGAAAAAAGACAAGTTCACTCCGGAGCTGCGCATTCTCGCCGCTTCTTTGCTCTCCATGGTGGTGATTTTGGTCTGGGCAAAGTACTTCGGTCCGAAACCTCCCGCCAATCCGCCGCAGCAAAATCGTCCCGCACAAACTGCCCCCGTCACCCCGGGCGCTGCCACATCTCCGGCTCCGGCGAACGCGCAGGCTCCTTCCGCGCCCACGGCGATGGCGCTAGCGCCAGCCGCGGCCGTCAAGCCGCAAAGCGCCTCGGAAGAGCGCACCATCGTGATCGAAAACGATCTGTACCGCGTGGAGCTCTCCAATCGCGGCGCTGTAGTCAAGAGCTGGCAGCTCAAAAAATACAAAGACGACTACAAGCCGCAGCGCGTCCTGGACGTCGTTCACCCGGACGCCTCGCAGCAAACTGGCTGGCCATTTTCCATCGTTCTCGATGACGACCAGTGGCAGAACGCGGCGAATGCCGGGCTTTACAAGGTTTCCTCGGACAGCAATACGCTGCGCGCTCCGGCGGACGTCGAGTTCGACTGGAGCGACGGCCATCTCGAAATCTCGAAGCACCTGAAGTTCGATCACACCTACGTTGTTCGCGTGGAGGCCTCGGCAAAGCTCGACGGCAAACCCATTCGCGCGGGCATCGCCTGGCTCGGCGGCTTTGGCGATGTGACCGTGACAAATCCCATTCCAGTGGAAACCGTCTCCACGTTCTATAGCGAGAACGGCAAGCTCGACACGTTTCTCTATAAGAAGCTGGATGGCCCGGAAAAATGGCCCTCGGCCCTATGGCAAGGCGGTAAGGATTTCGCCGGAATCGAAGATCGCTATTTCGTGGCTGCGTTTCTGCCGCCCAACGGGGCGGCCCCTGGCACGCTCGCCACGCGCTACTGGAAGGCTTCGCGAACGTTCCAGAGCGAAGGCCAGGAGAAGCAAGAGCCGGTTCCACAGGTGGCCACCGCGAGTTCCGCCCAGCCTCTGGCCCTGCGCGTGTATGTCGGCCCGAAAGATTACGATGACCTGAAGAAAATGACTCCGCCCCTTCACGGCCTGATCAATTTCGGCTGGCTCGAGGTGATTTCCGATCCCCTTTTCCACGGCTTGAAGTGGTTGCACAACTATATTCCGAACTGGGGATGGGCCGTGGTGGTCCTGACGCTGGTCATCAACACCCTGCTCTTTCCGCTGCGCATCTCCAGTTACAAGACCACCCTGAAAATGCAGCGCGTGGCTCCGGAAATTAAAGCGATTCAGGAGCGCTACAAAAAGTACAAGCTCAACGATCCGAAAAAGCAGGAGATGAACAAGGAAGTGATGGCCATCTACAGCCGCGAAGGCATCAACCCGGTCGGCGGCTGCTTCCAGATGTTCTTGCAAATGCCTATTTGGATCGGGCTGAACCGCGCGCTGGGTTACGCCATCGAGATGCGCCACGCCCCTTGGCTCTGGATTCGTGACCTCGCGTCGAAAGATCCGTACTACATTTTGCCCGTGCTGATGGGGCTTTCGATGTATCTCGTTTCAAAAATGACGCCCATGACGGCTACGGATCCGCAACAGCAAACGATGATGAAGATCATGCCGCTCACGATGGCAGTCATGTTCATGTTTATGCCGATATCCAGCGGCTTGGCAGTGTATATTCTGACCAGCAGCGTGGTGGGCATCGGACAACAGTGGTATTTGAATCGCAAACATCCTGTGCCGGTGCCGCCTAAACCCGTGCGCGGCAAAAAGTAGAGAACGTTCCCCTAGAGACAGGCGCTGGAGAGAGGCGGACGCCGTTTTCTCGCTGTGAATCATCCCATGGCACAAGAACTGGTAAAAGACGGCAAGCTCGACCGGCAAGCGGCTGCCGAGGAGCTTCGTCAATTCCTCGACAGTATCGTTCGCGCCGCCAGATTCGATCTGAAGGTTAGCGTTCGCGCCATTTCCCCCGGCGAGGCCGGCGCACCCGCCGACGCCGAAGTGCTCGCCGATCTCGATGGCCGGGACAAAGAGCTGCTGCTCGAGCATGGTGCGGAACTTTTGAAAGCTTTCGAGCATTTGGCCTTCCGCGCGCTTCGTCTCGAACCCGCGTTTCACGAAAAAATCCATATCGACAGCGGCGGTTACCGCGCCCTGCGTTTCGAAGAGTTGCGCATGACCGCGCGCGTCGCGGCCGAGCGCGTGCAAACGTCTCATCAGCCGTTTCGTTTGAATCCTATGTCCTCGCGCGAGCGCCGCATCGTGCACCTCGCGCTGAAGGATATGCCCGGCGTCCGCACGGAAAGCGTCGGCGTCGGCGAGGATCGCCAGGTGGTCATCCACCCGGCAAACACCAAGCCAGTAAAGTAATTTACGGAGCCATGTAGCGCGACGTCGCGCTACATCACGCCCTTGCGTTGTCTACTATGGAAGCTGTAGGGCCACGATATATCGTGCCCCGCGAAGATGATCGTTTCGTTGCGCCTACCGCGTGACCCAGCCTTGTGAAATCACATTGCCGTCGGCGGCGAACCGCACACGGTACGTAAAGGCCGAAGGACGCCCCGGCCGGGTTCGCGCGAAACGCAAATCGGAAATCTCCACCACCGCTTCCGTGCCTTCCTTGTGAAAACGCGTCACCGGAAATCTCGCGAACCATAACACCTTTTGCACCTCAGGGAGTCGCCGGGCGGCTTCGATGTAGGAATTCGGCGGAGCATCGGGAAAGTAGCGGTGCTCGAGCGCCAACAAATCTCCCTCGGTCACCTGCTTGTTGCTCAGGTCCATCCTCAGCTCGTACACACCGCGCTCGGTTCGAACCAGCCCATCCCACTGCCAAAGCGACGGTGGAAATGGCAGCGCGCCGATGGATTCGGCGTGCAATTGGTCGAGTTGGGCGAATTTCTCGATGCGCGCAAGAGCGACGCGATGCGCAAAGAAGGCGAGCCCGATGTACACCAGCGCAGCCGCAAAGCCTGCGCGATTCCAGCTCTCGAACGGTATCTTCACGCCCCATCGTTGAAGAGCGGGCAGCAGAATGATGACCGTAAGAACAAACATCGTGCTGAGAACGGCGGCATTCGAAATCGGCGCGCCAGCCGCCTCACCAATCCGCGCAATAAGAAACGGCACGGGCATGAATACCACCCACATGCCGAGAGCCCGCTTCCGCGTTTTTTCCGGTTGCTCGTAGACCCACGCGAGCAATTGCGGCACAAGAAGAATTCCCGTCAACGTGAAATCCACGATGAAGATCAGGTCCCAGGCCGGCCGCGACCAGTCGAGCGGAGACCAGATCATCGTGCCAAACGTCGTGACCAGGTCGAGCAGGATGTGGCTCAGAATTCCCACGGCGTAGATTCCCGTGAGCGCCGCGAACGAAGGGGCTTCCCATTTGCGCGATTTCGCGAATTCGCTCGTGATCCACGCCAGGAGCAGCGCCCAGAGCGGCAGCAGTAAGAGAGAATGCGTGATGCTGCGATGCCAGGTGATCATCAGCAGCTTGTCGCGCGAGAGCATGTCGCGAATCACGTCGGAATCCGGGAAAATCGCGCCCAGCATCAGCGACCAAGTGATGATGCGTCCGCGGCTCATCGGCCGAAACGCAAACATGTCTTCGCCGCGGAACATCGCCTTGCCAATCAACGCCCCCGCTATACCATGTGTGATCGTGTCCATTGGTCGCGACTAGCGGATAGAAAGTAGGGGACTCTTCTTGGCCACCACGTGTCCGATGCGGCGCGCGGAGACGCCGTGGCGCCCGAGAGCGTCGACGGCAGCATCAGCGAAATCCGGAGAGACGGCGATGAGCAAACCACCAGAAGTTTGTGGATCGAAGAGCAGGTCGCGATATTCCTGCGGAACACTCTCCGCAAGACCTACACAATCGCCAATGAAATCGCGGTTATTCTTCAGGCCGCCGGGGAGAAACCCTTCCTGCGCTGCCTTCAACGCGCCCGGCAGATACGCGACCGCCGAATGATCGATCTCGAGCGAGACGGTTTCGATTCCTCGCGCGGGGTTGCCGAGTGCCATTTCGCGCGCATGACCGAGCAAGCCAAATCCGGTAATGTCGGTCACCGCGTGAATCGCCCCCGCTCCGCCGGCCTTTTCATCCATCTCTCGCAACGCTTCGGAGGCCGCGCGATTCAGCTCCGCCATCGAAGCAATCGCCGCTTTCAAGTCCTCCGCACCAGCGCGATCCTTCTTCAGCGCGGTGGAAAGCACGCCCGTTCCAATCGCTTTCGTCAGCAACAACGCGTCGCCAGCGCGCGCACCGACATTTCGCCAAACTCGCTGCGGGTTGACCGTTCCGGTCACCGAATAGCCGAATTGAATATCGTCGTTTCGAATCGAGTGCCCGCCGATGACTGTGCATTTCGCTTCCGCCATCTTGGAAAGGCCGCCGCGAATGATCTGTTCGAGAATCTCCGGGTCGCCCTTGTCGGGAAATCCGACGATGGAAAGGGCGGAAACGGGCTTGCCGCCCATTGCGTACACATCGCTCAGCGAATTCGCCGCGGCAATCTGTCCAAACGTAAACGGATCATCGACGATGGGCGTAAAAAAATCGACGGTTTGAACCAGCGCGAGTCCGTCCCCGAGCAGATACACCCCCGCGTCGTCGTTGGTATCAAACCCAACGAGCACGTTCGGATCACTAGGCCGCGGTAGACGGCGCAAAATGGAATCCAGCAACCCTGGACTCAGCTTTGCCGCTCAACCCGCTGCCTTGACCATGGCCGTGAGTTTCACGGATGGGGTCAAGCCGCACCTC